>WNGG01007099.1_pt1 | contig 12981 bp, 14 predicted proteins | sample 5400661 | NCBI WGS metagenome assembly WNGG01 (sample SAMN13153372, study PRJNA577476) | soil metagenome | isolation source: 100 cm soil or saprolite under Garry oak tree replicate 1 | place: USA:California | collected 2016-06-15
TGCACAAAGCGCTGCTTGATACGAATCACGGTGCGACGACTGATGGAGAGCACCTCGGCAATTTGCCCATCGGTGTGGCTGGGCCCACCCTGACTCTGATCGCTCATCAGGAGGACGCGGGCGACCAGGTAGTGTTTGGTCGGGGTCTTGCTCGTGCGCACCATTGTCTCCAGAAGTCGGTGCTGCTGCGGCTGCAACTTCACAGGATAGCGGTAGTGATAGGCTCTCATGCTGCTCTCCTTCTCTCAGGTCTTCTTTTGTGAGGGAACATTTTACAATTATCTGAGGTAGACAGGTAGACTTCCACAGAGGAATATTCCCTACGTCTCAGGGAGAGGAAACCCTTCTGCGAGGGAGGCCACGGACCCAGAGGAAGACAACGGCCCAGCCGAGCAGGCCAAGCGCCATGGTGACGTACATCACAGGCAAACGCGGCTGGCCGTACATGCCCCAATAGATGACGCCACCTACCAGCAGGGCAGGGATGGCAGCCACCCAACGCCTGAAAGCCTGGGACAAGGCGAACGCACCAATGGAGACGAGCAGGATCGCCGGTCCTGCTTGCAGCAGGAAGGCCAGGATGCCTAGCTGCTGCAAGCTTCCCGCCTGCCCTGGTGCGCCAGTACTCATGCACCATAGAGCCCATGCAGGCGAGGGTGCCCAACACCCCCACGACGCCGATGGTTGTTTGACCAATACGCACGATCCGCTTCATGCGTTCCCTCCCTGATCTTCATGCGCTTTGAGCTGCGGGCAGGTGCTCCTTGGAGGAAGCCGTCCGACCGACGCTCAGGATAGCCTCAAACAACAGGTCGGGCCGCCTCCACAGGGAGTTCACGAAAATCGACGTGACGGAGAGCGCCATCGCCACCATCGCCCACACCGGGTACACCAGGCCGGTCGTAGCCAGGGGCACCCCGATGCCATTGAAGAGGAAGGCTAGCACGACGTTTTGCCTGGTCTTGCGGTAACTGCGTCGGCTAATGTCACGGGCGGTGAGCACCGACATCAGGCGGTTGCTGACAATGATGATGTCGGAGGACTCGATGGCGATATCGGTGCCACTGCCCATCGCCACCCCGACGTCCGCCTGCATCAGGGCCGGCGCATCGTTGATGCCGTCGCCGACCATGGCGACCCGCCCACGCCCCTCTGCTTGCAGCGAGCGCACGATCTCGGCCTTCTGCCCTGGCAGGATGCCCGCCCGCACGTCGTCAATGCCCACCGAGCGTGCTACCGCTCTCGCGGCACGCGGGTTGTCCCCCGTCACCAGGATGGGGGTAATGCCAGCCCTACGCATGGTAGCGACGGCTTCGGTGGCATCCGCTCGCAGCTCGTCGCCCAGGGCAATGGCCCCGATGAGCTGCCCGCCACAACTGACGGTAATGACGGTGTGCCCAGCCTCCTCCAGCGCGGTGATGCGAGCAGCGAGCGCAGAGAGGTCGATCTCCCTCTCTTCCAGGAAGCGAGGACGCCCAACCAGCACCTGGGTCCCCTCAATGCGTGCCTGGACGCCGAGCCCGGTGACCGACTCGAAGTCTTCGACGGTGGGTAGGGCAAGCCCTCGGTCGAGTGCCGCGTTCAGCACAGCCTGGGCCAGGGGGTGTTCAGACGACGCTTCGGCGGCAGCCGCCACGGCGAGCAGGGCATTTGCGTCTTCGAGGGCCTCGATCTCCTGGACGGTGGGTTTGCCCACCGTGAGCGTCCCCGTCTTGTCCAGGACCATGCGCGTCACCTGGCGGAACGCCTGGAAGGCCTCACCCGTGCGCATGATGATGCCCTGGTCGGCAGCGATCCCTGCGCCGTGCACAATCGCCAGCGGTGCGGCGATGCCCACGGCGCAGGGATAGCCCATCACCAGCACCGAGAGGGCCGCAAACACCGCCCGCTGCACATCGAGATGGCCTACGACCAGCCAGGTGCCGACGATCCAAGCAAGCCCCGAGAGCAGCGAGAGAGCCAGCACGGTCGGCGTGTAGACGCGCAGGATGCGATCCACCAGATGCAGGATGCCCGGCTTGAGCGCTCGTGCGTCCTCCACGTGGCGGATGACCTGCTGGAGAAAGCTCTCCGCCCCGACCACCGTCACCTTGACCAGCAGGGTGCCCGTGCCATTGATCGAGCCGCCGATGACCTGGTCGCCTTGTTGTTTCTCGATGGGAACTGGCTCACCGGTCACCAGGGCCTGGTCCACCGCCGAGTGGCCGGAGACGACCACGCCATCCACCGGAATACGCTCACCGGGCCGTACCCGCACCAGGTCGCCGACCACGACCTCGCCAATGGGCACCTCGCGCTCCTGGTCTTCGCGCACCACGCTGGCGGTCTCGGGCTGCAGGTTGAGCAACCGCTTGACGGCCTGCGAGCTGCGCGTTTTGACTAAGAGTGAGAGCCACTCCGAGAAGATGTGGTAGTTGGTCACCAGCACCGCGACGGCGAGGAACGGCGCAGCCGGATAGCCAATAGACGGGACGAAGAGGCCAATCAACCCACCGACGATGCCAGCAAAGGCCCCGGCTTCCAGCATGACGTGCTGATTGAGGATGCCACGCCGCAAGGACTGCCAGGCCATGACCAGGATGTGCTGTGCGACGCCGAAAACGACGATGATGGCAAACGCGCCGACTACCCAGGGTACGGCCCCACGTGCAATGCCGAGGGTGTTGACCACCAGGATGGCCGCGACGAGCAGGCCGAGCGCCGTCACGCTCACGATGGCTGTGAAGAGACCCTGGCCGCGCAGGATGAGGAAGGCGGTCGCGAGTAACGTGAAGCCGATCACCAGCGGCACGAGCACCGACCAGATGCCTGAGACCTGTAGGATCAGCGCAATGGTAAGCAAACTGAAGCCGATAGCGACAAGCAGGCGCTTGCCCTCCCGTACCAGGGCGGACTCTTCCTCCTCGAACGGGCGCAGCTTGCGCGGGTCCCAGATCTGATAGCCGATGTCGCGCAGCGTCTCCAGCAGGTCATCCGGGCGGATGACGGTCGGGTCGTACTCGACCAGGGCCTGTTCGTGGGTCAGGCTCACGGCCACTTTCTCGACCCCTGGCAGCCGCCCAAGGGCCTTCTCAAGGGTGCCGGTGCAGAGCGAGCAGTGCAGCCCGCCGATCTTGGCACGGAAACGTGCGTGCCTCGGGTCGAGCTCCTCCGCCCAGTACGGAGCGGAGGAGGACGGTTCAGTTGTTGAGAATGTTGTCTTTTCAAGTGTGTCCATAGGACTACCTCGTCGCTCGCCTGCATCGGACAGGTGCAGGCGGCGTGTGCAGAGAAGCACAGTGGGCCGAGCCCACTGCGTCTCTTCTGCCATAGAAAATGGAGTGCCTCTGCCAGGCCTACGTGCCCATCGCTCGGCAGCTCTCGGCGCAGCGGCGGCAGGATGCCGCGCAGGCCGCGAGCTGTGCATCCCCTGCGAATTGCTCGCAGCTGGCCGCACAGCGATCACAGAGATCGGCGCACAGCGTGCAGAAGCGTCCGGCGAACTCCGAATCGCGCGCCATCAAGCCCGTACAGGTCTGACACAGGGCGGGACAATCGAGCAGCAGCCGGATATGGGCTGCTTCAGCATACGTGCCACCTTGCCCGAGACAATACATGAGCGTCAGTTCACACGTGGTCTCACAGTCCTGGCACCGTTGGATGCATTGCTGCATCTCTGGGCTCAGTTGCATGCTTCCACTTTGTTGCATGGTCTGTTCTCCTTTCCAGAGGAAATGGCACCACCACGAGGCACACGCTCGTACCTCACGATGCGCGCCTCGTCATTCTGCTGTCGGAGCAGCAAGCTGGGTTGCCTGGTAGCCGGATGCGGCTAACCTGGCTTTGATGGCCGAAGCCTCGGTGTGGGCGGTGTCGAGCTGCACCACCACACGCTGGGTATGATGGTCAGCCTGGACCCGGTGGACGCCTGGCAGCCGGGTGAGTGAGCGCTGGACGGCATTCTCACACCCTTCGCAACCCATCCGCTGTGGTCCAACGACCTCGAATGTGCATGTCTCTATCATAGTAGTTTGCCTCCGTAGCAATGTTTTTCAGCGAGCTGTTCACGTCGCTGTAACTGTCCAAGATAAGCATACATCTTCCAGTCGACTGGAATGTCAAGGGGATAAAGCGGGATTTTTTTTGTTGGGGGAGAGAGCAGACACAGGAGCTCTTGCAAGAGTCTGAGGAAGCTTGGAGCGGTGGCTCGTTCTGTCTTGATGGCGAGGGAAAGGAGGAGGAAAGAAGGCGGAGTATCGTCTTCCGCGTCTCGGGCCCAACGCAGCACTCGGCTGCGTTGGGCAGTCAGAGGTGCATCGCTGGCTCGAACTCTTGAGCCACGTGTGGATGGTCTTCCACCTCGGTCTGCTGCTCAATGATCGGGCAGATGCATGCAGAGGTTGTACCACGCTGCACTCGCTTGTTCTCATCAGTCCAGGCTACTCGCAAGGTCGCGAGGTCGGCACGGAACGCCTGCAGTTCGGCCATCCGCTGGTCAATCGCGCTGATCTTCAGATCAAGGAGATCAAGGACCTGATCACAGGGTGGCGAGCCTTCGGCCTGCACCGAAAGAATATCGCGGATCTCGTCGAGTGACAGGCCAAGTGTTTTAGCACGCCGGATAAAGCCGAGTCGCTCGGCATCCCGTTCATCATAGAGACGGTAGCCTGAATCGCTGCGGTCTGCTCTGGGCAGCAAACCAATCTCCTCATAATAGCGGATCGTTTTCGGGTTGAGGCCGAAGCGTGCCGCGAGTTCCCCAATGCGCAGGCCATCACGCATCGTCTCACTCCTTTCTGAAACATAACTGGTTCTCTTCTTCTCACCTCTCATGATACCACATGACTGTTGTGATCCGATGGGAAAACATGTCTCTGTCTTGGCTCCTGTGACACGCTTACCTACAGCGGTCTTCACAATGATTGAGCCATCGTTGCCTCCGAATCTGAGCAGCTGGGTTCCTCTGCGAGATAGCCACAGTGCGTAAACCAGCCTCGAGCATCCTGGGCAGTGATGGCCTGTAGTGCGGCTGCGATGGCCTCCTGCAGAGCCTCCCGCGTGCGAGCTCCTACCCGCCGTAAAAAGGTTTTCAGTTTGGAGAACGCCTCCTCAATAGGCGAGAGATCCGGTGAGTAAGAGGGCAAATAGAGCAAATGACAGTCCTTGGTTTCAATGGCCTTGCGTACGCGCACGCCTTGGTGGATACTCAGATTGTCCATCACCACCGTTTGCCCGCTATGCAAGCTGGGAGTCAGGATCTGCTCAACGTACAACTCAAAAGCGGACGCATCAGCGGCTCCCTCCAAAATGAGGGCTTCGCCCATACCTTGCAGCGAGAGGGAAGCGATCAGCGTGATATTGGCTCCATAATTGCGAGGAACCCTTCCCACTGCTCGCCTCCCTCTGGGAGCTCGTGCATACAAGGGCGTCAGAGCGATATGAGATCCGCATTCGTCTACAAACACCCATTGCTGGTTCGTGTGCTGACGTGCCTGCTTGCGCCAGGCTGCGCGCGCCGTTTCGTCGCGTTCGGAGGCCACTAGCGTCTTTTTCTTTCGTGTCCAGCCTAAGCGGGTGATGGCACGACTCATGGTCGCCGTACTCACCCTCTGCCCATGTTCCATTTCCCACAACCGACAGTGTTCGTCCAATGTCATATCTGGATGCGCTGCCAGCTGCGTCCCCAGTCCCACTTGCAATGCGCCTCCCTTTTTCGCTGGGCGGCCTGGAATCGCTTTGGAGATCAGATGACCGCTTTCCCGTCGTTGTTTGAGGTAGCGTTTGATGGTGGCAAGCGAAACACCAAACAACTGGGCGATCTCGGCTCGTGTGCAGCCTTCATCGACCGCACGTACCACTCGTTGTCTCAAATCTTGGGAGTAAGCTTTCATGGATTCATCTGTGTCATCGTTTGGGACTCCTCATTCACTCCCAGCCCCTTGCTCCGGGAAGGGAGATTAGGCCGTCTGACTGCCTGAGACAATCGCATAGCCAGGAGCGCTCACAAGATAGGTCCAGTGCCGGTGCGCTGCAGGACAGGCCGGTTCGTGCAGCACGTTTGTCGAAAGAGGCGTCCATTTGACGGGATAGCTAAGATCATACCCATCACAGGTGATGCCCTGCATGTAGAGCAGGTGAGCCCGCGCTCCTGCCGGTGCGCTGATCGTTACCCGTCCCGGCTGAGGCTGGAGAGGGATTGCACGATCCTGGGGAACCTGTGGATTGACCTGCACCTGCACATGGACTGCGGGCCAGAGCCTATTGAACGGGTCGATAAATCTACCAGGAAGGCGCATCCCCGTTGTCAGCGTAACTTCTCCACTCTTCGTCAGGGGAACATACTGGTGAATCGTAATCGTCTGGCCTGGCCCCACCTCGTTCGTAAAGAGGGGTTGAGTGCAGGCGATGTCTAGCTCCGGGAACGTATAGGATGGATTGTGACCTCCTGTTACCTGGACCAGAAATTCGTGGGGGAAACACGGATAAGCTATGCTGTTGTTGACTATTCTAACGGAGGCATCAAGCCAGGCCGGTCCCTGCGTGTGGTTTGTGAACGAGACATCGACGGGAAGCAGCTCACTGAGAAAGTACGGCCCGCCGATCAGCACGTGCATGGATGCTTCCAGGCCACCAGCTTCGGCCTGAGCCGACGGACCCCATCCAGAGCCTGCTGGGGAGCCAGGAGTGCTGTTTGAGGGCGTATACTTCCTGAAAAGTGCCCAGGACCCGAGGATGATCCCAATCACCACAAGCGCGGCCACCAGATTGGCAAGGAACCGCGAGGGTTTTCTCGCCTGCCTCGCTGGTAGGCTGTTGGGCGCAAATGGAAGCTGCGGTGTGAGCGTCCCCGTATCGGGAAGAGAGGAAGCGGGCGCCGCCAGCGCTAAGCGTTCTCGCACCCGTGCAATGATCTGCGCCTGCTCGCTAGCTGCGATCGGAACGCGCTTTTGTGCAGAAGATCGGAGAACCGCTAGAAGTTGGCTATATTCTTGCTCGCCCTCTTCAGGTACCAAATCATTACTCATGATTCTCTCTCCTTTCATGCTGTTCGTACAGCATTCTTAAATGACGCAACGTTCGCGAAAGCATTCTCCGCACGGTCCCTTCAGATTTCTCCATAAGTGTTGCAATCTGGGTGAGACGTAATTCTTGCACATAGCGCAATCGAACCAGTTCTCGTTGAGCTGGTGAAAGTTGCTCGATGGCCTGCAAGAGCCAGGTACGTTCCTCCTGCTCTTCAACTCGTCGTTCAGGCGTCAAGCTCTGGTCTTCAAGTTCCTGTGCCTGTCCTAATGACTGTGTGGTCAAAAGCGCTGTATGACGGTAGTGATCGATGACCTTGTTTCGGGCGACGCGTCGCAGCCAGGCGAGTTGGCGCCTGGCCGGGAGTCTGGCAAGCAAGGTGTTCTGGAGAGCAGCCAGAAAGACCTCCAGTAAGAGATCCTCGGCGTCTTGCCGATCAGAAATCTGTTGGCACAGATAAGCCAGAAGCGATTCAGCAAAACGCTCATAGAGCATGCTCTTTTCTACGTCTGGCACTTCATCTGTATCAAGCGGTTGCATACGATTTCCTCAGAGAGAGCAGGGTCAGGAACGGTATAACTCATCGTAGTATAAGTCGTATGAAGAGGAAAAACGCGGCAAGGAGTATTTCAAGGCCATGAGGCGAGTTCTTCCTCACAAGCAAACTCGTGCCAGGCGCGTGGAATGGGCAACTTTGGCTCTGGCCGCTAGCAGGAAGTTATCATCAGATGGAGAACCAGAAGGCTCAATCATTGTGAAGACCGCTGTAGTTGAAGCAGTGACCGCCGTGGGAGGCACACATGTCTGCCTGCGCAAGCTGGATCCCGGTCTCGTTTGGGAGCTCTTTGACACCGAGGGCGTCACCAACTATAATGGTGCACCTACCGTGCATATTTTCCTGGTGAACCATCCGAAGGCCCACCGCCTCAACCGACTGGTCACCGTGGCCGTCGGCGGCGCACCTCCTTCTCCCACGTTGCTTGGGCAGATGAAGGCACTGAACATCCACCCCATCCACCTCTATGGTCTCACGGAAACCTACGGCCCCTACGTCTTCTGCGAATGGCATGCCGAATGGGATACCTTTCCCCTTGGAGAACAGGCACGCCTGCTCGCCCGACAGGGCCAAAGCAACGCCATCGCTGATCCCTTGCGCGTCGTCGACGAGGCAATGAACGATGTCCCCAAGGACGATAAAACGATGGGTGAGGTCGTGATGCGCGGCAATCACGTAATGAAGGGCTACTACGAGAACCCGGACACGACTGCCGCAGCATTCAAAGGAGGCTGGTTCCACTCCGGTGACCTCGCCGTGTGGCACCCCGACGGCTACATTGAACTGCGCGACCGCAAGAAGGACGTGATCATCTCAGGCGGCGAGAACATTTCGACCATTGAGGTAGAGCAGGTCGTCGTCCAGCATCCCGCCGTCCTGGAGTGCGCCGTCGTTGCCATGCCCGACGAGACGTGGGGCGAGCGTCCCAAAGCGTTCGTCGCCTTGAAGCCAGGGCAGAGGGTAACCGAACAGGAGATCATCGCTTTCTGCCGCGAGCGCCTGGCGCACTTCAAGTGCCCTGCTGCCGTAGAGTTTGGCGACTTGCCCAAGACCTCGACAGGGAAGGTGCAGAAGTACGTGTTGCGCGAGAAGGAGTGGAGAGGACGCAAGAAGTGCATCCACTAGCTTTTTTAGCTCTGTTGCAAGATACTCGAGGGCACCAGCCAGGAGCGTACAGAGACGGTGAGATCTCGCCAGGATCGCACCGTCTTTTCTAAAACGGCGACTAGGAAAGATCCTCTCTGTCAAGAGTCACAAGCCGGAAAGGAAGAAGCAAGGTCAGCGTGGGTGAAGCTGCTTTCCGTGTGGTGGTGCAAGTCTACCACACCAGTCAAGGCCAAGACGAGCGTGCCGAGGCCAAGCCCCCTTGCCGCCACCACCGCCTGCCTCGGCACGGCCTTGACTCGGTGTGGTCTCTGGCCAGCAACCCACACCGGGAGTCGGGAACGCGGTGGCGGGCGGGCGGCAGACGTTGGACAGGCAGGCACACCAAAGGGAATGACTCACGGTTGGCAGAAAGGACGCGACGGGAACCGTTTGGGCGACTCCGTTGGGGCAAGCTCCCCCGCGACTTCCGAGGGACCTCGCAGCGCTGAGAGCAGCCACAGGGGCGCGACGGGCAGGCGTGGCCTGAACTCAGGCGACGTGTTGCCGGGGCGCATGAGCCAGCTTCGCCGCTGCAAAAGTCGCGGGTTGATAGCAGGTGTGACTCACCCACATGCGATAGATGATGCGCACCCAGACGTTTGCCAAGGCTCGAACAACCATACTGTGGGTCTTGCCTTCGGCACGTTTGCGCCGATAATAGTCCAGCGCCCAGCCTTCCTGCCGTGTCGATTGCCAGGCAAACTGGTACAAGGCGTTGCGCAGGGGTTTCAAGCATGCGAAGCGCTTGTGCGCTGTGGCGTAATTGCCACTTTGGAACGGCACGGGAGCCGTGTCGGCCAGACTCTGGACACTATTGGCATCGGCGTAACGCGCTCGATCTTCGCCCCATTCGGAAAGCCTCCGCGGAGCCAGGCGAGTGAGAGCACGCGGCAGCGAACTCCAGAGCTCCTGGTCAGGATGGGTCAAAAAAAGGGTGCTGATCTCCTGATCGTAGGTGGCAATATCCTCGATCACGACCAGCAGTTGTTTGACCAGAGACAGCATCAGGCGCGACTTGGCACGCACCATGACTTCACTGGCCACCAACTGGGGGCGATGCAACTCCTCGACGATCTTGGGGGCAACTCGCGTCGGGCTCGTATGCTTGCCCGAGCGCCTCGTCGCGGTGATCTCTTCCACCGAGGCCGCCTGAGCTGCTTGGGGGGTCGAGTAGGTTTGCAAAAACACGAGGGCGGAGCGTTGCTGCAACTTGGCAAACAGGTTCAAGGCGGCAGGATAGTACTCCTTGAGGCAGGCTGTCAACTGGGACAAGGGGCGGGTTTGGGTCTGGATCAAGGCGTCCTGATCGCGCGTCAGTGTTTTCAGCTCCTGCACGGTGGGGCTGTCCGGCTCCAGCCGGCGCAGCTCGGCTAGGTCAAGGCGACCTCTCTTCGAAAGCCTATGCGCGTCAATGTGATCGGGCGCGGGCTCCCGCCGCTTTGCCCAACTGATTGGCTGTCTTGGGGTTGAGGGGATAGACCGGGATACCAGCTTCCAGCAGGAACGTGATCAGCAATCCATGGTTCGTTTCTTCAATACACGCAAGCTTCTCGGGCTGAGCCGCAATGCTCACCAGGGTGCTCAAAAAGGGCCAGAACAGACATGGCCGCCCCTTAGAGCAGGTCTTCGGCGTCAGCGCAACACAACGTGAAGAGGAACGGGCATAGGAAAGGAAACACATCAATGGGAGAACAGACACCAGCGCTGCGTGTCTTTTGCGGCTATGCACATGAAGACAACGTGCTCTTTCAGCAACTCAAAACAGCTCTGGCCGTCCTCATCCGCCAAGATGCGGTGAGTGTCTGGCATTACAGCGGTCTCCTGCCTGGGGCTCAATGGGAAAGTGAAATTGAGCAAGAGCTGAACACTGCGGATATCATTCTCCTGCTTATCAGTCCTGCATTCATGGCTTCCGATTATTGCTGGAGCAAAGAAATGCAATGGGCGATCGCCAGGCACTCTACAGGAGAGGCACGTGTGATCCCCATTCTTCTCAAGCCAACACCTGGCTGGGAAACGACGCCGCTTGGTGCGCTACAAGCGCTTCCAACGAATGCAAAACCAATCACCACCTGGAACAGTCGTGATAAGGCGTTGATAGATGTGGTCAATGGCCTGCGCAGAGCCATTGAAGCAGTCCAGAAGGAAGATCGATATCCAGTGAAAGAGTACGTGGTTACAGAAAACCGGACTTGAAAGCCTCTGTCGAGGCCTTCAGGGGATGAAAAGTCGTTCCTTCTTTGGGGCTTGGGCAGGGAACTCTGCTTCCCAAGCCAAAACAGTTGACATTGACGTATTTCTCTGGTACAATAGTTCTACCCCGTGAAACAGCGGTGCCTTCTCTCTCCCATCCAGGCAACTGGAAGCGTCCGGAGCTGGGCGTGGGCCGTGCGAGAGAGTAGCACCGAACGGAAAGACGAGCAGATTGCTCTGAAACGCGGATGTCCTCCACGTTCGAGTTCGTTGGCCCGTCAGTCTGGTTGACCTTCCACGAGGCTCTCTCGCAGGGGAGAGAGAGTGGAAGCAGGTGCGCCGTCTAATCACGCGCAAGATCGCCTCATAGAGACAGAAGGTTGAGAGTGATAACCCTCTAGGACAAAGGGCCTTACCTTGAAGGGGAAACCCATCAGGGGACAGTAGCATGGCAGAAGCGGGGAAGCACGAAGGGAAGTAGTGTAGTCGTACCCGCCAGTGTGCGCCGTCTAACGGCTAGTCGAATACCTTCTGAGAAGGGAAAGGTTGGGAGCAATGACCTTTCAGGGCAAAGGGTCTGACTTTGGATAGGAAACTATCCAGGGAACGGTAGCATGACCAGAAGCGGGAAAGCACGAAGGGATGTAGTGTATTGGCACCCGCTAGCCCTGTGCATATGGGAAAGCTTGAGGCTGAACCTGTGGCAAGACGAAAGTCGAGCCTATGTCCGACACGATGCAAGGTACCATCCACCGTAGCATCCCTGTAACCGGTGACACCACAATCTACAATGAGGGCTGGCAATTGTGAACGCTCTCTGTGGTGAGTGGCCCGTAACGAACGGGTTTGAGGACCAGCAGGCCCTACGTGCACTACACGTTCGACTAGACTGGAATTCGGGACCGCCTAAAAGGGGAAACCCTCATGGCGGCGGAGCCTTCATAGTACTCGTAGGAGTGACGCCCTACCAGGAAGCCTGGGAAAGCCAGGTATAGGGGGAAGGAAGGCAGGTTCTAGAGAGATAAGCCAGGGAACGGTGTGAAACGTACCAGCACCTCTGTTCAATCAGAAGCGAACTGGAAAGGCTATTAAGAACTAGAGAGCCGTGTGCGCTGAAAGGTGCAAGCACGGTTCGGGGAGGGGCGGTTGGAAACGGACTGGCCGAGATACTACCAGAAGCGTATTCTGGCAAGTCAAAAGCACCAAAAACAGCACCGCGCTGGCCGCCTACTCTACCCTGTACGCATGGTGAAGCTGAGTTTGCCGAACCCAAGTCCGACACGATGCAACATTCCATCCACCGTAGCTTCCCTGGAACCGGTGACACCGCAATAACACGGATTCTTTGCTTGCTGTGAAATACTCTCTGCGGTGAGTGGCCCGTAACGAACGGGGAAACGGACGAACGGGTACCTAAACGTACTATACGTCTTACGGGTGAGAATTCGGGATCGCCTAAAGGTTGAGAAACCCATGGCGACGGAGTTCCCGTAGTACTCAAATGATCGGGGTAATGCCCGATACACGGGGAAGGGGAACAGGTGAGACAGTAGCCAAGCCAGGAAACGACGCGAAATGCGCCATGGCGAACTGGAAACTGGAGAGCTGGATGCGGTGAAAGTCGCACGTCCAGTTCGGGGGAAGGCGGTTGGAAAAGGACGACGCCGAGATACCACCTGGTGTGTACAGGTAGGTCAAAGCCTGGATTGAGTTGAACTTGGTTTCTGCTCATAATGTTATCGCACCTCGCTGGCCGCCCATCCTACAGCCAGAACCCCCTGCGCATTTCTGCCAGGGAGTCTCAGAGATCAAGAGCTTCGCGTTGTAAACTCCATGAGGGGCCTAATAGGCCAGATGCGCTTAGAGGCAGGTAGCTTGTAGCAAAATCGAGATTTAGTGTTTTGTAACCCAGTTGGTGATTATCGCCATCCCGCCACTACGGATAAGGCATTTCATAGGCTGCTGGCGAGGACCGGAATACCACCCATGCGTATCCACGATTTGCGGCATAGTGCAGCTACGCTGTTGATTGTGGTGATGAAAATGCCCCCTAACCTCGTTCAGGAGCTTTTAGGGCATGACGA
>WNGG01013489.1_pt1 | contig 12981 bp, 17 predicted proteins | sample 5400661 | NCBI WGS metagenome assembly WNGG01 (sample SAMN13153372, study PRJNA577476) | soil metagenome | isolation source: 100 cm soil or saprolite under Garry oak tree replicate 1 | place: USA:California | collected 2016-06-15
CGGGCCGGCGCTGCCGGTATCGACTGCGGTGGTGACGCCGGAGGTGCGGCAGAACTCCTCGGCGTCGATGCCGAGCGAGGTGCCGCCCCAATAGACGTGGGTGTGCAGATCGATAAGGCCCGGGGTAACGATGTAACCCGATACGTCGCGCACGTCGGTTCCGGGATCGACGCTGAGCTCGCTTCCGACCCTGACCACCTTGCCGGCGGCAAAGGCGACATCCGTCACGGCGTCGAGTTTCTGCGAGGGGTCAATCACCCGACCGCCGCGCAGGACTAGATCGAAAGGCATTGTAATCTCCTGATACGACAGTGAAGGAAGCGGCGGGAGCGCGTCGAAGATGCACAATGTTAGCAAGTTTCGCGCCACCAAGCCGAGAATTGAGGAGGCTGACGTGCACGTCCGCTTGCACCTCGCCTATCGATTGCACTCAGGCGCCGGTACTGTACCGTGGTTTGTAACCCGAAGGTCGGCAGTTCAATGCTCGCAACCGGCACCACGTTTCGATCAAATATTTAGCCGACATCCCACGTCGGTGTCCGCGAACCGGGCGATCATCTCGAACACATCAACAAGGCAGACCCACGATGGCTCACATCGTCTCCACCGCGGCCGTTCGCGCCGCCCTGATCGAAGGGCGCGAGATGGCGTTGCTCGACGTGCGCGAAGAGGGACCCTACTCGCGCGGCCATCCGCTGTTCGCGGTGCCGCTGCCGCTCAGCCGAATCGAGTTGAAAGTGCTCGATCTCGTGCCGCGCTCCGACGCACCGATCGTTCTGTATGATGACGGCGGCGGACTGGTGGAGCGCGCCGAGGTCCGTCTGGGCGCGCTTGGCTATACCAACGTCGCGCGGCTCGACGGCGGTCTCGACGGATGGCGGCGGGCCGGCGGCGAAGTTTTCATCGACGTCAACGTGCCGAGCAAGGCCTTCGGCGAATTGGTCGAGTCCAGGCGCCACACGCCATCGCTCTCCGCCAAGGAGGTCGATCGGCTGATCGCGGAGCAGGCCGACGTCGTGGTGCTCGATTCCCGTCGCTTCGAGGAGTATCGCACCATGTCGATCCCCACCGGCACCAGCGTGCCGGGCGGCGAACTGGTGTTGCGCCTGCACGATCTGGCCCCTCGGCCGGAGACGACGGTGATCGTCAACTGCGCCGGACGGACCCGCTCGATCATCGGCACCCAGTCGTTGATCAATGCGGGAATTCCCAACCCGGTGTTCGCGCTACGCAACGGCACCATCGGCTGGACGCTCGCCGGATTGGACCTCGATCGCGGCGCCGGCCGGCGATTTCCAGAGTTGTCGGCGGCGGCGCGCACGGCAGCGCTGAACCGTGCGCGGGCGCTTGCAGAGCGGACGGGGGTTCGCTCCGTCAATCGCGATACGCTCGAGCAATGGCGGCGGGAACCGAAAGGGTTCACGCTGTTCCTGCTCGACGTGCGCAATCCCGAGGAATTCGAAGCCGGTCATCTGCCGGGCTTCCGCTCGGCACCGGGCGGGCAATTGGTGCAGGCGACGGACGAATGGGTAGGCGTGCGCCACGCCCACCTCGTCCTTGCCGACGACGATGGAGTCCGCGCCACCCTCGCCGCCTCCTGGCTGATCCAGATGGGATGGCGAAACGTCCATGTTCTGGAGGGCGGCATCGCCGGAGGCGAGCTCGAAATCGGCCCGCGCCCGCCTCGCCGCCCGCCCTTCCCGGCGACTGACGCGTTGACGCTCGCGCCCAAGACGCTGGCGGCGGTGCTCGATGAGACTGTCGTGGTGGATCTGACCACCAGCCCGCGCCATACCGCCGGGCACGTGTCCGGCGCCTGGTTCGTGGTTCGCGCGCGGCTCGCCGAGGCGCTGCACCGATTGCCCGCCGGCCGCCGGCTGGTGTTGACGTCCTGTGACGGCACCCTGGCGCGTTACGCAGCCGCTGATCTCGCCGATCGGCCGGTCGCTGTTCTGGCGGGAGGAACTCGGGCGTGGGAGGCGGCCGGGTTGCCGATCGAGCGCGGCCTGTTACGCGCCGTCGAGGAAGTCGACGACGTCTACAAGCGGCCTTATGAGGGCACCGACAACGCGGCGGCCGCGATGCAGGCCTATCTCGATTGGGAATTCGGCCTCGTCGAGCAACTCGCCCGCGATGGAACCCACTGCTTTCAGGTGCTCTGAACGAGAGCTCGTTGTGACCTTCGGCACGGAGTTTACCGAACGTTATCCATACTCGTGCGATGTTAGGAACGAACGCATTCGCCTCAAATTATCTGACGAATGAGGGCGGGTAGATGAACAAGGTGCATTATCTCAAGGAGCAGGCCGCGAGGGCGGATCGTCTGGCGCGCGCTGCGTTCGATAACCTCACAACCGAGCGTCTGCAGAAGGCGGCGAAGGACTACCGCATCGAGGCTGACCTGCTCGCCGCATATCTTAAAGCCGTTGCCAGCGCGGAAAGACCGAAGCCCCTCCGTTGAAGTTGAAGTGAGCCGCGCGTTATCCACAGGGTTGAGCTGCGGGGCGCCACACGACTCTTGATTCCGCACAGCGTTCTCGGCGAAGTGTTTGTGGGTGAGGTGTGCGATGGAATGGGTAAAAGAACGCGATCTCTTGATCGCGCAGACGATGGCGTTCGTTCAATCGGTCAACGACAGGAAGCTCGGCGCCAGGAGACTGGACGCCAAACGCTGGGCAGAATCTCGTATTGAGGCAGCGCCGATCGACGCGACCAAACCGATTGACGCGATCAAACCAATCGAAGCGATCAAAATCGTCGAGCAGCCGCCGGCCAACATCCCGTTCAACGTCCCCGCCGCGCGACCAAGCGTCCCCGCCGAGCGGCCAAGCGTCTCCGGCGAGATGCGAGCCGAGATGCAGAACCGGGTCGCAAGTTTTCGCGCGCACCAACAGCGGTTCCATCGGGAGCGTGACGAATATTGCAGCGCCACCCTGGCCAAGATGCGCGTCCTTGTCAGCGATGATTCCGCATCCGCTCCGCTGCGTGAATAGCCAAGGCTCATGAAGCCGGCCCGCCCGGTTTCGTTCCATGCGCTGCCGCCGCAAATCATCAGCGGCCTTTGATCTTCTCCAGCACCGGCAGCAGGTGTTTTAGAAACTCCTGCGGGTTCTCGCTCATCGGGAAATGCCCGAGGCCCTTCATGATGGTGACCTCGCTGCCGGGAATGCTCTTCGCCACGCCAAGCGTTTCCTCCGGCGTGCAGGAGTAGTCGTATTCGCCCGACAGCAGAAACAGCGGGCAGCGGCGTGTGTCGATCTCGGCGACACGGCCTCTGATGTCGCCGTCGAGCTTGTAGAAATACAGATCGCCCTTGAAGACGCCGGGGCCGCCCTGCATGTAATGCCACAGCGTCTCCCAGCGCTCCGCATCGGGCGCGTCGGGCCCGACCAGTCCGGAGACGATGGCGGCGGAGACCTCGCCGCCATGGACGTCGGGACGGTGCAGGAAATTCAGATCGTAATAGGGATCGACATGCGCGCCGGCCTGCAAGCCGATGATGGCGCGGAACGCTTGCGGATGTTCGAGCGCCAAATGCAGCGCGATGCGTCCGCCGATCGAGCATCCGATCAGGATCGGCCGGTCGAGTTCGAGCGCGGTCATGATATCGAGGATCATCGTCGTGTATTGCGCCGAGGTGAGCTGATATTCCTCGTTGTGCCAGCCCGAAGGCGGCGACGACTTGCCATGCCAGGGCATGTCGAAGGCGATGACGCGGTGGCGGCGCGTGACGCGCTCATCGTTCATCAGCGCGCGGTATTGACGACCGTCGGCACCGGCGGTGTGCAGACACAGCAGTGGGGTGCCCTCGCCGGCCTCCTCGACATAGAGGCGATGTTTGCGCCCGAACAGATCAAGATGCATGTAGCGGCCGACGATCGGCTCGAATTGCGCGGTCATGCCGCCTCTCCCGCGCTGCGCAGCTTGGCGAGCGCCTCCTTGAAGTAACGAAGGTTGGCCATGAAGATCTGAAGGTTGCCTTCCGCCTTCAGAGCGCGGCGCTTGATCATGGCCATCAGATCGTTCGAGCCAGGCGGCGGCCGGCTGCTCCAGAATTTTTCCCATTCCTGTTCCGGCGCGCGCAGTGCAAATGAAGACGACGGCATCACGAACGGCCCTGATGTCACCGACATCACCCTGCCCTCGAAGATCGAAATCAGCCAGCCGGTCTGGCCGACTTCCAAAAGGAAGGTCGTGGTGAGAAACCGCCCTCGCCTGACCAGCGCTTCATCGCCATTGACCCGCGCCTTGAGCGCCTCGATCATCCCGGCCTCCCCATCCCTTGCAATATCCGGCTAGCCGCCGCTGGTGACGGCGCCCCGCTTTGCCCGCGCATGATGGGTAGAATAGTCGCGCCGTCAATCGGCTAAAGCCGGGCGTACACCAGCACCAGGTTCGCCGCGCATGCTGCCAGCAGCGCAATGGTGAGCGCGATATGCACCCGCTGGCAGGAGCCTTGCAAAATGAATCTCATGGCCCGCAAAACATCGAGCGATTCTGGCCGGAGAGTCTCGGGGATTATTTTCCGGGCGATTCAGGACTCGTTTACGACTCAGTGGGTGGCGGCAACAGGCGGGTCCGCGACGTCAGCTTCCGTCTCTCCCCTCATTTGCGCGTGAACCGCCGGCCCCGGTTGAAACCCTATCGCATCGGACGCGTTGGGGTGGTTTAGCGGAGCGATGCGATGCCCTACGCGCTGTTTTGCAACGAATCCAAGCTGAGCAAGACCTATCCGACCGAGGCGGATGTCTGGAAACTCGCCCGGCAAAGCGGGCTGGTGGTGGACGCCGTATCGGAAGAGGAAAAGGCAGCGCCGCGGCCGGTATTGGACAATGACTACGAGATCAGGCCCTGCCGGCCGGACCCGCATGAGGATCCCGCCAAGAACAAGGCCGAGGCGGAGCAGGAAGCCGAACTCGAATTCCAGCTGAGTTGGGAAGGGGCATAAACTCCAACGCCAAAACGCGCGGGATTGGTCCTCGGCCCGCAGCAGGCGGACCGCCGAAATTTCGTGCAAGGGCGGCCGATCGGATTGCCGGGATGACCCGGCATCCTTTTCAGCCGACCGGACAAATTTGCCTGCGGCCGCGCCAGATGCTGGATTTGGTCGGCGGAACGGTCAGTTATCGGTAAAACGCGCCGTCCTTGAATTCCAGCGCGAATGCATCGGTGCTGTTTGCGGCTCAACTCGCCGGGCAGGAGGCCCGTTAGCGCGATCAGGCCCAGACACCTGCCGATAAAAAGACACCTGCCGATAAAAACCGGTGGTATGGGGTTCCCGGCGTTCGCCGGGGACGACACCAGCTAGGGTGTCGCGACCGCCAGCGACGCCTGCTCGGCGGCGAGCGGCACGCAGGCCTTCCTGCGGTGCAGGCCCCTGATCGCGCCGGTGACCTTGAGCACCTTCCCGACCGGACATGAAGCATCCTGCACGAAGGCGACTTCATAGGGCGCAAGCATGAGAGGCTCGGATTTCAGGACGGTCTGGGCAACGCATGGCAGGGCCAGCGCCGAAAAAATCAGCCCTAACGCAAAAACACGCATGTTCGTTTTTCCACCACCCTCGAATCCATAATAGCCGATCGCGCACCGAAGTTCCGTCCACCGCAAAAATTATTTTTCGGACGCCGAATGCTGGCTATTCCCCCGCTTCGTCCAGTCCCCTCACAACAAAAAGGCCGGCTTGGGGCCGGCCTTTTTTCCGTAGCGAAGCGAAACGATCTCAGTAGCGCGCCGCGACAGGGCCACCCCAGCCGAACCGGTAGTTGATGCCGGCCTTGACGGTGTGCTCGTCGTTGCGGAATCGGGTGCCCAGGATGTCGGCGGGTCCGGTCGTGAATGTGGTGTTGCCGAAGTTGTAATACTGGTATTCGGCCTTGGCAGACCAGTTGGGCGCGAACATGTATTCGAGACCGGCGCCGACGGTGTAGCCGTCCTGGTGTCTCCCATTGGTGGTAAACGGCTGCGGCACGCCGGCGATCGTGACACCGATATTGTTGTTATCGCGGAACGCGTAACCGCCTTTGGCGTAGAGCAGCGCCGGACCCCAAGTGTAGCCGAGCCGGCCCGTGACCGAGCCAAGCTGGTCATTCCTCGTGGTCACCAGGGTGCCACCCGGGAAAAGCACGCCATTGTTATTGTTGTTGGCCAGCCAACTGTACTGGGCTTCCGCTCCGACCACCCAGTTCGGAGCAAACTGGTAATCAAAGCCGCCCTGCACGCCGCCCAAAAAGCGGCCGCCGTTGCCTTCCAGACTGTTGTTGCCTGCAAACGCGCCGCCGAGGTGGCCGCCGATATAGAACCCGGTCCAATTATACACCACTTCCGGCGCGGTATAGGCTGGAGCCTTGGTGTAGGGGCGCGGGCGTGCCTGCAAATCAGCTGCCGCCGCGGGAGCCGCGAAAACGATCATGGCGACTGCGCCGAGCAAAAGTCTCTTCATGAGTAGTTCCCCGTTAATGTCGTTGCGACCCTCATCAAACAACGTGGCCTCAGTTTGGTTGCTTCGCGGCAATGCCGGACCGCCGATGGCCAGCAACTGTGCCGGCGCGGCAACAACGTGTTTTTGTTCCATCGCAACGCCGGGTTTTTCGTCAGCTACCCGGGTAATTTATCACTATGCTCTGCGTGGACCATGGCAATGGGTCCGGTTCAAGCCTCGCTGAAAAGTGATCGCGGTTCCCGCGCGCAAGCGCCGCCGCGCGCGTCCCCGATAGCGGCACGCGATCGCGGACTGCCCGATTCGGACAGGAACACGCCAGACTGTTTCAACATGCCTCGACCAATTTCACGATGTCTCCACCAAGACCGACGTGCTCGGCTGGGTTTGCAGTTTGCGCGCCAGCCGCAATCGCTAGCGCGTCAGCTTTTCCAATTCCGGGAACGGCGCATAGACCGCGCCGGCACAGCTGTCGCTGGCATTCTCGACCACGTGGTCAAGCCGGCCATCGACATAGAGGATCGCGCGTTCGCGCACCTCGCGATAACTGCCGTCGGATTCGCGCGGAGCAAAGCGCAGACAGCTGACATAACGCAGCCGCCCGCCAACGGTACGCTGCACCGGCTCCGCCATCGCGGCGTTGTGTACGCCAACCGGATTGTTGAGATAGGTCTTCATGAACGCCAGCAATTCGGCGCGGTGGTTATTGGGATATGGCTGGTTGGCGACGCCGCGATCGTCGGTATAGGCGATGCTTCTGCTGTCGTCACCCGCGCAAGCCGCGAGCGTGATCGGCAGCAGCAGGATCGCTGCGCGCTTTGCTGATATCCCCAAGTTCAATCCGTATTCAAGGTCTGACGCCGCGCGGTTCTAGACCTTCCGCGGATGAAAGGGAATTCGCATTTCGATTTTGCGACATCTCAATTTTATGTTCGCGCAGATGTTCACGACAACGCAGCGCCGGCCCACCGTCATTGGGGAAGCAATGGCGGCAGGCCGGCCTGATATCCACGGTCGCGGCGGGGGGGCGATGTGGTTAGGCCACGCCCGCGGATCAGTTTAGCCGCGCTTGGTAGCGGGCGTAACGTGCTTGATGGTGGCCTTCGAGACCTGGTGGGTCTTGAGCGCGGTCATCTTCTTATGGGAGCGATGATGGCTGTAATGCCGGTGATGGCGACCCATCTTGGCATTGGCGTTCAGCGCGTTTGGCTTCGCTTGCTTGGCGTTCAGCGCGTTCGGCTTCACCTGGGCGTTCAGCGCGTTCGGCTTCGCTTGCTTGGCGTTCAGCGCGTTCGGCTTCACCTGTGCAGATTTGGTAGCCGGCGCTTGCGCCGTCTTGTCGGGGCTGGCCGCCATTACGGGAGCGGCAAGAACGGAAACGGCGAGCAGTGCTGCGGAAATGGTCTTCAACATGGTTGTCTCCTCATTCTGCGGGGATCGCGAGGTCGCCGGTCGGAATCGCCGGGCTCGTCGATCATGCTGGCGACGTTACGTGCCGCACGCTGAACCCACGCTGAAGCGCAATGATAGACATCGTTCATCTGGATGACATCTTGGTCATGTTCCGTCGGGCACGTGAGGATGCGGACCGCAAAAATCCCTCAAATTAACATCATTGCCGGGAATGTTCCGCGCCATCCGGTGTTCAATCAACGGGCTCCGGTATACTATCGGTCCCAATGGAAATCAGGAGAGATGCATGAATAAGTCTGCGATCGGGCTTTTAACGCTGGCAATGTACGCGATGGCGTTGATCGCCGTACCGCTGACGACCGCCTATGCCGCTGGTGGCGACAATCCATCACCGCCGGCATCGGACACCAAGGACACCAAGAAAGAAAAGAAGAAGAAGGACAAGAGCTCCAGCATCGACGATCCGAAATTCCTTGAGGGCTACCGCGCGGCCTACGCCACGATTTACGATCGCAACGACTACAACTCGGCGATCGAGCAGTTGAAGGCGCTCGGCCAGGACGACCGTGCCGACGTGGCTAATCTGATCGGTTACTCCTATCGCAAGCTCGGCGACTACAAGGTTTCGCAGATCTGGTATGAGCGCGCGCTGCAGGCCGACCCGGACCACGTCAAGACCTGGCAGTATTACGGCTTGTGGCAGGTCGAACAGGGCAACCGCGATTCCGCGCAATATCACCTGAACCGGATCGCCGCCTTGACCGGGACCAGCAGTGACGAATACCGCTCGCTGGCCGCAGCGCTCGAAAAGCCTCCGGGCACCGGCCTGGTTTACTGAGTTCGGCAAACACAAGCGAGCCGGCGCGGCCCTGAGGGTTGCGCCGGCTTTGCTCACTTCATCAGTGCCTCGGCCTCGGCGCGGAAAGCCTGGCGCGAGGGGTCGCGCGAATAGAACATGTGCCCGCCCGGATAGACCACGAGCTTGACGCGCTCGGGCGAAGCGTAGGCCGGCAGCTGATCGAGCAGGATCTTCGAGCCGAAATAGGGCGTGGCGAGATCGAACAGCCCGTGCGCCACCAACAGCTTCAGTTTCGGATCCTGCGCCAGAATCTGCCGCAGCTGGGAAATCGACTCGGCAGGATTAAGACCGCGGCCGAAATCCCAGGCTTTGCTGACCGCGCCATCCAATAGCTGGTAGGATCCGTCCGGCCGCCAATTGAGCTTGCGCGTGGTGAGGTCGACCGCGGCACTGGTCAGCGGCGCGGTCAGGGGATCGCCGGACGGATCGCCGAAATGATGGAAGCTCGAATCCGGATAGGGATCGAAACCCGAGACCGATGCGTCGTAGCGTCCCGTCACCTTGCCGTTGCGGCGGTCGAATTCGCGCCGGAACTCGGAAACCTCGAAGCGGCCGTCCAGCCGGCGGCTGACGGCCTGGTCGATCCCCGTCAATGCCGCCACCCGGTCGGCAAGACGCGTGGTGGCCTCGGCGTCGGCCGGGCCCTTGACGAGATCGCCCAGAAAATCGCCACGCGCATAATGTTCGACGTCGGCCATGTCGGCGCGGGTCACCGAGCCCTTCTTCTCGCGCGCGACGGCGGCCATGGTCGGAAGGCTCGCCACATATTGCAGCAGGCTGGAGCCTGAATATTCGCGGAAGTCGAGCACCGGCGAGATCAGGATCAGACCCTTCACCCCGATGCCCTGCTCGCTCTGCAATTCGCGAACGATCTTCGGCCCGCGGATGCCGCCATAGCTTTCGCCGGCGACAAATTTAGGTGACAGCAGGCGGTCGGACTTTTCAAGCCAGCGGCGGATCGTCACCGCGATCGAGTTGACGTCGCCATCGATCGAAAAAAACCGCTTGCGGACATCCTCGCCGGTCGCGACGAAGCGGCTGTAACCGGTACCGACCGGATCGATGAAGACGAGGTCGGTGAAGTCGAGCCAGGTCTCGGCGTTGGGCATGAGGTCGGGCGCCGCGGAGGACGTCACTGCCTCCGCGTTGATGGGCAACCGCCAGGGTCCGACATTGCCGAATTGCAGCCACGCCGAGGACGCACCCGGGCCGCCATTGAAGACGAAGGTCACCGGCCGGTTAAGCTGGTCCGCACCATCAAGCTGGTAGGCGGTATAGGCGATATCGGCCTGCGGCTCGCCCTTGTCGTTGAACAGGCGGATCGAACCCGCCGTTGCCGTGAAGTCGAGCGTGCGCCCGGGGAGTGCCAGCGTTTGTTTGGTTGTCGAGTCGGGCGGGAGGCGATGTTGTTCGGCGGCGGCGGCCGGCGGATTGGCCACGTCGCCGCGCCCGCCGCCCGCACCGGCCTTCTGACCCGACGGGGTTGCGGCAGGTTGCGGCGGCGGCGCATCGTCGGCGCGCGCGACCGCGGGAAGCGAGAACGCGACCAGCGCGAGCGCGAGGCGCGCATGGCGCAGCGCGGCGAAAGCGGCAGTCATATCTGTTCTCCTCCCCGTTTCCCGTCATCGGCCCGTCACGGCCGCATTAATCCTAACGGCCAGGATTTCCTGGATGATGCGGGTTCTGGCCCGAAATCGTGCCAAGTTGGCATGGTTCGCAACCGCGCAGTGATAACCAGCTTTGCTTTCCCGCGCATTACGCGATCTCGTGACATTGCCAACTGGCGAGCCTATCTCGACAAGCCCGGCCAAGGTCGTATAGACGACGTTCGCGCGCACCCGATCCTTTTCAGCGCCCACATGAGCCCGCAATCCCAAGGCTAAGCCCACATGACCACGCCCAAGCGATATGACCGGATTGCCTTCCTTGCCAGCGCGGGCGCGGAGGCCCAGCAGGCGCTGGCGCAGCTTTCGGAGCTTTACGGCAATCACGATCCCGCCGATGCCGACATCGTGGTGGCGCTCGGCGGCGACGGATTGATGCTGCAAACGCTGCATCAGCATATGCGTTCGGGCAAGCCGATCTACGGCATGCATCGCGGCACCGTCGGTTTTCTGATGAACGAGTTCAGCCCGCGCGATCTGCATGCGCGGCTTGCCGCGGCGCGGGAATCGGTGATCCATCCCTTGCTGATGCGGGCCACCGACGTGCATGGCGTGGTGCATCTTCATCATGCCATCAACGAAGTGGCGCTGTTTCGCCAGACCCATCAGGCGGCGCGTTTGAGGATCCTGATCGACGAGCGCGAACGCATGTCGGAGCTGATCGCCGACGGCATCATGGTGGCGACGCCGGCGGGATCCACCGCCTATAATCTTTCCGCGCAGGGACCTATCCTGCCGATCAACGCGGCGCTGCTGGCGCTGACCCCGATCTGCGCGTTCCGCCCGCGGCGCTGGCGCGGCGCCCTGCTCCCGAACACCGCCTTCGTCGTCATCGAAGTGCTCGAGAGCGACAAGCGGCCGGTCGCGGCGGTGGCCGATCACGACGAGGCCCGCGATGTCTGCCGCGTCGAGGTGCTTTCCGACAAGACCATCTCGATGCGGATGCTGTTCGACCCCGGCCACAGCCTGGAAGAGCGCATCCTGAGCGAGCAATTCGGCTATTAGGGCTCCATCGCCGCCCTCCCCTCGCGCGCTTCGCAACCATTCGTTAACGCGGGCGGGATATGGTTAACGCGGAGTATACCGAACTCTTCGGTAGTCCCTCGAGCCTGGCCATGTTTCGCATCGACTTCAACAAGCTGCGATTTCTCGTCTGCGACGACAATCCGCATATGCGCCGCATCCTGCGGACGCTTTTGCATTCGTTCGGCGCGCGCGAGGTGTATGAGTCCGAGGACGGCGCCACCGCGCTCGAAATGTACAGCCACTACGTTCCCGATATCGTCATCACCGACTGGTCGATGCCGATTTTCGACGGCCTCGAGCTCGCCCAGATGATCCGGCAGCCGGAATCCAAGGGCAATCCCTACGCCCCCATCATCATGCTGACCGGCCATTCCGAGAAGCGGCGCGTCACGGTGGCGCGCGACGCCGGCGTGACCGAATTCCTCGCCAAGCCGATCTCGGCCAAGGGGCTTTACCAGCGCATTCTGAACGTCGTCGCCAATCCGCGCCCGTTCATCAAGACCAAGACCTATTTCGGCCCCGACCGCCGCCGCAACACCAGCAACGCCTATATCGGCCCCGAGCGCCGCGTCGGCGGCGAGGCGGAAGTGCTGCAGCAGCCTTCGCTGCTCGACAAGGCAAGGACCCCCGTTTAGAGCACGAGCGTTTAGAGCACCACCGTTTAGCGCGCGAGACCTCAGGAAACCACGATGGCGAAAGACAAGTCCCCGACGCTGCGGATCGCGACCTTCGCCGATCACAAGGTGATCACGCAGCCCAATCCGTTGCGCAAGGTGCTGCGGCGTGTGCTCGACAAGGATCTCGACGATCCGATCGCGCGCGCGGAAAAGGCCCTCGCCGGCCTGTCGGGCGAATTCAAGAACTGGATGTCGGTCGAAGCCGACCGGCTCGCGGCGGCCCACGCCACCATTCTGAGGGACGGCTTCACGGACTTCACCCGCCAGGAACTGTTTCGCGCCGCGCATGACATCAAGGATTCCCTTCCGCCGGTGCTGCCGCCGAGAGCCTGTGCCGGATCATCGAACACGCGCCCGATCTTGACGAGGTGCCGTCCGACCTGATCGCGCATCACATCAACGCCATTCAGGCCATCGTGCGCGAGCGCACCAGGCTCGACACCGTCAGCACCGCCAGCGAACTGAGCCGGCAATTGCGCGGCGTCGCCGACGAATACCTCACTTACGCCAATCGCGACCGCCCCGAGCACCTCGAAGCAATCCTCGGCCCGAGCCTCGTGCCGGGGGATTGAGGCGCAAACGTTTTTGCGTCGTCCTCGCGAACGCGTGGACCCAGTACGCCGCGACCCATCGACTCCATCACCGACGCCCTGGAATACTGGTTCACCCGCGTTCGCGGGTGATGACGGCTGGGTATGTGGCGCGTTCGCATTCAACGAATTGCCTCCTGCGCCCGTCATTGCGAGCCGTCGCCTCGCTCCCCCAGAAACCGTCATACTCCGCCACCGGGTCTCGCCTTCGGCGAGCCCGATGACAGGCTCCAGCGGAGTATCCAGTACGCAGCAGCTTCTCGATTCTATCACTGGCGCCTCGGAATACTGGTTCACCCGCGTTCGCGGGTGA
>WNGG01011197.1_pt1 | contig 12980 bp, 15 predicted proteins | sample 5400661 | NCBI WGS metagenome assembly WNGG01 (sample SAMN13153372, study PRJNA577476) | soil metagenome | isolation source: 100 cm soil or saprolite under Garry oak tree replicate 1 | place: USA:California | collected 2016-06-15
GTATCCTTTACAACTTGGTGGTCGTCAAACCCGACTTGAGCCAGGTTGCGTATCATTCCGTGTTGCCCATCGCGTCAAGCAACGCCGCTCTCCTAATAGTGGTCGGAATAATCGGCGCAACCGTAATGCCACACGCGCTGTATGTTCATTCTTGGCTTTCGAAAAACAAGATGGACCTCATTGGACGGAGGGTCAAGGAGGGAACATTAGGGAGTTCAATCACCGACTCAATGAAACCTGGCAATCATCACCCATATTCGACGGGGGAGATAGAGAGAACGAGGAAATTCCATCTCAAGGAAACCGTAATTGCTCTAACAATTGCATCTGTGGTTAATGCGGGAATACTCCTTATCGCCACACCACTCTATCCAAACACGAATATCACGACCAGCGATTTTGTCCATGGAATCGAGCTGTTATTCGGGCCGGCCATCGCTATCATCTTCATTCTGACGCTGCTCGCATCAGGGCTCTCCTCCTCGGCGCTTGGAACAATAGCAGGCCAGGTCATAATGGAGGGATTGATCGGGAAGCACTGGAATGTATGGGCGAGGCGAATAGTTACGAGAGTGATCAATGTGTTTCCAACTACGTTCGCAATACTGCTTGGACTCGATCCGCTCAGTCTGCTCGTTTACAGTCAAGTAATTCTAAGTCTTATGATTCCCCTGCCGATGATTCCTCTCGTCTACTACACGTCAAAGAGGAAGTTCATGGCAGGTTTTGTCAATAGAAGGATCACCCTTGTCCTGGCCATAGTTACAGTCGCGTTGATCATGGCTTTCAATAGCTTCCTGCTCTACACGATCTTTGTTCCATAGTTGATACCAAATTCTTCTCATCCTAGGTGAGGGACGAGTGCTTCCAGAGCCTGGAGGAAGCTGCTACGAATTAGCGGTCGTCTATCAATTCAGCTAGCCTTTTTGAGCTGTTCGATCAACTCTTGCAACTTGCGAACTGTCTGTTCGTGAAGTCCGTGTTCGATCTTCTCCGCGTCCTCCACGGCGATTCGCTTAGGAACACCGATCAGCACGAGTAAGCTTACCAACGTCTGGTGGCGGTCCTTCATCTTCCTTGCTACGTTCTTTCCCGCCTCGGTCAAGGCCATTCCTCGATATCGTTCGTATGTTATGTATCCCTGCTTGTCGAGTTTCTTCAGAATGTTTGTCACCGTTGGTTGGGAGACACCCATTCGCTCGGCTATGTCCGATGTTGAAGCGAAACCCTTCTCTGCAACGAGCAGGTTGATCATTTCCAGATAGTCCTCCGTGGCTTCCTCCGCCTTTCGAGGCATCACCCTTCGCCGGGTTGTCGCTCTGTTCGAATTACCGATAGAGTTTGCTCTTGGAGTCGTCCCTAGTCTACCGCCTCATCTAGGGCTGAAGATGACCAGCATTGTCCGCGTTGCACGCGAACATCCTTTGACGACCTATAAGATTTGCTTGCGTTCTCGTTGTCCTCCAGTTCCTTCTAGACTGGTCGACTCATTTCCCGACTGGGTTGTAACAGAGGAGGAGCCTAGGCAAAGGAAGTGCACGGAAGGATTGCTTTGGCACGACGGGTCCAAAACAACACTTATCGTTTTGTCACGAATCTTGCCAAGACAAAAAGTGGGACCCTGATGGGTCCCCCAAGGGAATTTGTGGACTTAGCTGAGAGTGCCTGGGCGGCGAGAATTGCGGATGAGGAGAGCCATGTTTACCACTAGTAGGGCTTCGATCGCTTTGTCCACGTAGGCCACCGTGTCCAGGCCTGCGCCTGTTCCAAGTGCAGTGGTTGCCCAGAGGACGAAGAGGAAGATGGCGTAACCGAATACTGTTGGCTGGGCGAATCTGGGCTCAAAGTTTGCCGCTATGACCGCCGCGGTGAAGACGTAGATTGCGCCCATCGCGTACCAGAGGTTTTCGAAGAAGCCCGCGTAGGAGTTGCCGTAGTATATGTTGAGGAGGCCAGTGGCGAAGATGAGGGCCACTGCGCTCCACCGGAGTATTGCTGGATCTTTCGGCACTTGCACTTTTGTTCGACTCCTTAGCCCAGCACCACGAGGTATCCGGTCATCGTGGGATAGTGGTAGATGCAGCGGTATTGGAACACTCCGCCCCAGCTAGCCGTGAAGGAGATGACAGCGGTCTGGTTTTGGTGCAGGTTTACACTCGTCAAGTCGGGCGCAGAACTTACCACTGGCGTTGTCTCATTTCGGCCGACGTGAACGACCGCGTCAAACTTGTAAGGCGCGTCCATGGTGAAGGTGTGGTCCTCGTTCTTATCCTCTATGTTGCGGTAGATGATGACGACTTTGTCAGCCTTGTTTACAGTGATTCGGTCAGGGGAAAAAGTATCATGCGAGACCCCCCATAGTTCTTCGTCAAAATTCAGGGAGCTGTTGAAGAGGTAGAACGTCCGGGTGGTTGGTGCTTCATAGCGAACAGCATATCCGACACTTGTTCCGATGGCAATGCCTGCGACAATCGCAATCATGCCTATCACGAGCAGTAGTTTTTCCGTCGACCATTGTCTAGTGGTTGATTGAGTCATGGCTGTTGGCTCGAATTCTCGCTGGCTAAAGGTTTTGTCCAGTTTTTTTTCCTTGACATAACGCCTTCATCTACGTGCACGGTTGATATAGAGACCGTGCACATTGAGTACAGAACTAGCGAATTGTATTGCGACCGTCAGACGGGAAGCATAATATTGGAGAAATTTGAAGGGGTGGGCGAAGTAATCTCATGCCTCGTGAAGGGAAGACAGTAGCCAAGTCCTTCAGAGTCAACGAGAAGGCGTTGGCGGCTCTCCAGGAGGAGGCGGCCCGACAGAGCGTGAGTGTAAACACGCTTGTGAACCAGTTGTTGCTCGACTATTCTGAGTTCGGAAGATTCCTTCAGAGAGTCAACGCCCTACGTCTCAGTCGGAAGACCTTTGGCGAGATTTTGGGCATGGTCTCGGAAGACAGTCTCGCCAAGGCTGGTGTGGCCGCTGGTAAGAGTGCTCCCGTGGCTCTGATTGCGTCAAAGTGGGGAAAGGTCACCGTAAACACGGTGATTGAGTATATTCATGATCTCTCAGCTTATGCCAATTTGTTCGAGTACTATGAGAAGAACGAGAATGAACGTTGGACCATAACGCTGATGCACGAACTTGGTCCGAAGTGGTCCGCGTTTCTCGCGAACTACATTGGAGAAGCATTCGTCGCGGCAGGGGTCCAGCCGAAAACCAAAACCTCAGACCGAGCAGTGATATTCAACTTCTAGACAGCTTTGCTCACAGAAGAATGGGCGGACGATGGAATGGGTGCTAACGAAAAAAGGGAGAAGTTGGAGGAACTCTAGACTTTGTTGAGGAGGGCCTTTACGACGTCTTCTGGGCCCTTGTAGTTACTGTCAGGGAGAGACTTGGCGACAAAGTCCTTGTCGATCGATGGGACGTCCGACATGTTGTTGCAGGCTGCCATGACTTGTGTCTTGTTCGCCGGGTACTTAATGTGGTGCTTGATGTGTTCGAGTTCTGTTTTCAGATTACTCATGCAGCCCGCCCTGCTGCGAGAGGGATAAGAACCTTCTTCGCGAGCCTTCTGACTCCTGAATTCTCCGGCTCATGTGGAGCATGCTTGGGGTGTTTGGCCGTTTTTGTTCCTTTCTATCTAGCGATAGTGTTGACCGGCCCTTTGAGAGGTTCCTATTTTCTCCCAGTCAGAATTGTCTAACGCAGCATCCTTCACGACCATAACACTACGTGTACTCTTGCGGACCACTTTCTCCGAGACACTTCCAAGCACTAGCGTCCCAACGTTTCCAAGACCTCTACTGCCAACAATAACAAGATCCGCACCGATTTCCTCAGCGCATCTACAAATCCTATCGACGGGATCGCCATTTTCAATTCTTGACTGAATCCTCAGTTCTCCTCCAGGTCCGCACCTGTACATGGTTCCTTGCCCGGGATTAGATTCCATCTTGACCGCGTTCGCAGGAAAGTGCTTGAAAACTAATTCCCGATGAAAATCTGTCAACTTCTCCACCTCGTCTCTTATGCTGCTTTTCATCATCGGGTTTGAGTTGACAACGCTTAGGATTGTCAGCTCTGAATTCAATAGTCTCGTAAGCTCTACCGCTCTCCTGATAACTGCATACGCCCAATGTGACTGGTCGACGGCAGCAAGAAGGTTTCGCATTAATCGTGATTCGACACACGATTCAATTGTCCTTATTCCTTGCATAACTGAGCGACTAGAATTCCGGTAACAGACCGGAAACCGTAGACGTTCGCGCTGGATTCGATTTGCCCAATAGGCCGTTCGTGCGCACTTCAACGTGGACATTCCACCTATCCGTCCTCAACGCACTGGTTGTATCAGGGAAGGGCGGCTATCCAGCGGAACGTCGTGTTCTCGCTGAGGCCCGGAGAAGAGGGACGAACCAAAAGTAATCTCCTTCCCGCTCAAGCTGCCCTTTCTAATTCCTAGGTCAAGCGCAGATCCTGTTTACAGCACCCATTCTTCGAGCTATGGAGCCCCGATGAGCCCCGAGACCGCTTCTCTTTTTCTTTGGGAAAGCGAAAGATTGCAATGTGTACTTGCACCTTAAGCGCGACGAGACACTATGATATCCCAGTGAGCAGAACAATGTCGAGAAGTGGGCTTCTGACCGTAATAAGATGCCCCGCATGCCAGCGCGAACTGATCGTGGGGGAAGGTCTCTGCGCTCACTGCGGGTGTTGCCGGTCCTGCTGATTCTGTCGGACAGTGCCTCCATCTCAATGGACCGGCCAGCCACAGAAGGCAGACGCTCCGACAGCATTTCTCGAGGGATACAAGTGGCACTCGAGATCATGAGTGTGGACGGCTCGTCTAATAGAATGCGAGGAGTTATCTCTCCAAGGAAGAAAGCAATTTGGCAATGACCACGATAGGAAAACAGAGTTCGAAAACGGATTCACCCCTTCGATTTCAGAGGATACTAGTCGCGGTGGATGGATCCGAGGGCTCCCGAAGAGCATCCGAAGTCGCAGTTGATCTGGCGGAGAAGCTCAACGCCCAACTTGACGTACTGTACGCATTTCGGGGCTACCCGGATTACATGACCATGTTTCCCTCGGCTCCATCTCCATCTGGCGAGGCCATTCAGGAGTACGAAGCGTATGCAAGGAAGGCCGCATTGGAGGTTGTCGGGCGGGCTGTTTCAATAGCTGAGAGAAAAGGCGTGAAGGCGAAGCCTAGAACCAGCGAGACTATTGGCTCTGTGGTTCAAACAATAACCGACTACGCAGTCGCAGAGAAGATCGATTTGATCGTCATGGGGACGAGGGGAATGGGCGGCTTCAAGAAAATGCTCCTCGGAAGCGTATCGAGCGGTATTGTCACCCACGCTCACTGTCCAGTTCTCGTGGTGAGGTGAGTTATCGTCATGGGTCAAACACCGCAGGTTTCAACTCGATTGCCAGTGTATATCGTGGGCCTTGAAGGTCAGGACCCTGAATCTTCACTAGCAGAAACGAAATTCCGAAAGTCAATCGAGTCCCTCAGCCATGTCTACCCAGACATCGGCGAGGCCCGAGCCACCGTCCGGGCATTCGCCAAAGGGAAGGAGAGGAAGCATTTCGAGGTTCACGTAATGATTAGAATGCCCAAGCACCAAGTCGAGTTCATAGAGGAAGGTTGGTCTATCGAGGAGGTCTTCGAAAACATCGGGTCGAAAATCAAGAGGCTCATGACCAAACCGCGAGACAACCCATCCCGACGTCGGTTTCGATCTAGGGCCGAAACTGCAGCTGCTAGGTTCTAGCAGTTGCTATCGAGCTAGACTGGGAACATAACCTAAATTCTATCTTCTTACATCGTTTCCGTTCAGATTCCTCCCAATGCCCTCAAGCAGAAGAAACCGTCGCGTGAAGCAGGACCTGGATAATCAGCTCAGGAAAGCGGTGAACCTGCGGGAATTCTATCCTTCCCGATCCAACAATGTTCGCAAAGGCGACTTTGGTCGTGTGGTCATCTGTGGAGGTAGTGATCGCTTCGCTGGTTGTTTGGCCTTCAATGCACTGGCGGCTTTACGAGCCGGGGCAGATCTTGCCATCGTCGTGGCACCTAGACGAGCCGCAGACATTGTAGCAGGATATTCCCCTGATCTCATAACAGTGCCTTGCGATTCGCCCTTTCCAGATCCGGACATCGCGACTGAATTGCTTGAGAACGCTGATTCACTGGTCATGGGATGCGGAGTTACAAGGACCCCTGAGTCGCACCGGGCGCTCCTGTACATCATCCAACGATGTAAGGCCCCAATGGTTCTTGACGCCGAAGCCCTCCACGCCTTAGCGGCTTCTCCAGATACGATCAAGGGAAAGCAAGCACTCCTGACACCGAACGCTGGAGAATACCAGGTTCTTTCTGAGAGCCCTTGGCCTGAAAGCGTCGACGGGAAGAGAACTGCAGTCCAAACTCTCGCAAAAAAGTACAAAGCGACAGTTATCGTGAAAGGGGCCATCGATTTCATCTCCAACGGGGAGAAAGTTTACCTCGACACTGCAGGTTCTGTTTACATGACCAAAGGGGGCTACGGTGATCTACTCGCAGGGGTCGCCGGTGCGCACCTCGCCAGAGGCCGAAACCCCTTCGACGCGGCGAAGGTATCGGCGTTCATTGTCGGGAAGGCCGGAGAACTAGCGGGTGCTTGGTTTGGGGAGAGTGTTCTAGCCAGTGATGTGCTGTCACACATTGATTTGGTGATCCGTTCGCGTTGAATGTGCCAACAGGTTCTCGTTCAGCGTGGACGTGTGACTGTCTTCCTAATCTTGTCGAGAGTGATGATTGAGGGATCAAACTCGACTTTGAGCTTTTTCGAGAAAGCGTTGAGCTGAACGGAGAAAATCCCCTTGGATTTTCGAAGTCTTTCCTCTAACGCAAGAGGCACATCGGCAAGCGTGATCCGTGAGATATCGATAATTCCCCTTGCCCGATGAGTTGGAGCAGAAGGAACTGGCAGGGCCCCGCGTGAAGTGTCGGAATCTGCTGATGTAATATTCGAAGGATGTCCCTTGAGACAAACATTGCCGCGCGGACATTTGAGGAGCAGGTCCACAATGATGTCGAAATGTGCACTTTGCATTTCACGGATTCGGAGCTTAATTTGGACAAGATGGTTTCCCGGGGTCTCGGACGCTGACGTATCTCATTGCGATACAATCAGCACATCCTCCGCACATTGTGGACGCCTTTCCTAAATGGAATACAGACGATAGAAGCGTCAGAGACAAAAATGGAAAAAGTCAACAAAACCAACAATGAACTCGGAAAGTCGCATGCGGACATTCGAACTGCTCAGTCCGGCAAACTAGGATCTACAGACGACACGAAGTGGCAGATCTCTGTTTCGCCGACAAGCAGGTGGGCTAGCAGATTCATCATTGCTGCAATCCTGCAAGGCGCTCTCGCCGCCGGGGTAACGTCGTATCTTCTCTATGACGCGGTCTACGGAAGCCCAGGTCCGGCAAGAATCGTTGCGGGTGGAAGCGCTGGAACATGGCTTACTGTTGGCTATCTCGGCTACATCATGCTCGGTCCGCTGGCGGCTGCCGTAACAGCCTTGTTCTACCAACACCTAGAAGTTAATCTTCGTGCGCCATACAAGGGTTGGCCGAACGCTCTCGCCTGGCTTCATCTCGTTCTGATGAATGTCGGGGTCGTCGGAGCGACTTGGCTCATGATGAACGGTGGCTATAGAGGAGGAGCGTTGACCATTACTCTGGAAGCACAGAACCCGACCTGGAGCATCGGACAAGTACTTGGCCAAGTCCACGTACAAGTACTAAGTGGGTACCCGTCATACATTGCCCCATTCGCCGCTCTAGCGATCATCGGAGCATTCGCAGGAGGCCTTGGTTTCGTCGCTGTCTGGAGACGTGCCCTCAAGAAAACCCCTTCGACTCCATCGTAGAATGAGGTGAGAAAAGTGGCAACCTTGCTGGAACCGCCGACGGAATCCGTCGAGGAACCTATCCCGTGGAGAGACAGTTACTCTGCAATAGAGCGGGAGATCCTTGTTCTCCTGAAATGGTGAGCAATGTACCCATTAGGTCTCAAGAACTCTGAAATGAGCTTACCCGGGTTTCTCTGAATCTCAGATCTGGGAAGGAATCCGCAACCTGTTGAATGACGATCTGATTGCGGATCGTACCTCCGGGTCTAAGGTCGACATGGACTGGGCCTAACTCCAAAAACGAAGTTACGTGTATCTCAAAGTGTACTATACCGATAAGTAAGAAAACAGGAGCCAACGACGTTCATGCCACTTTCAGCTCCGGCCTCCCTAGAGAAAGAGCATCAGGAAATTTGGCGATTATTGATGGGAGTGCAGAACCTGTCGGGAAAGACGGGAAGCATAGCAGAGAAGGTCGCAGTGGATCTCAAGAGTCACATCGACAGAGAAGAGAGTCTCGCTCTGCCACTACTGGGAATTCTTCGAGACCTCGTCAACGGTAAACTCACCAACGCTTCCGCCCGACGAGCCTCCTCGATCTACGTGAAATTCGAGAAGGAGTATCCCGGCATGTTGCACGGACACAAGGAGCTGTATAAGATGTTGGAGAGGCTCAAGAAGGTTGGAGCCGAAGAAGGGCATCTTACCGCGGTACGGTTTGCCGAAGCACTAGAGAAACATTCACAGGAGGAAGAAGAGGTTCTCTATCCTGCCGCTTTACTAGCTGGAAGAATTGCTGCCAAGCAGGTTAAAGCAAAATCCTCGTCTCCGAATTGATGAGTCGAGTCTCGCGAATGCAACATCCGCGGAATCTTGATCCGCTATTCTCTCCGAAATCCATCGCTGTCATTGGGGCTTCGAATAGGCAAGGTAGTGTTGGACGTGCAGCATTTACCAACATTCTCCTGAACGAATATACTGGGACGGTTTATCCTGTTAATCCCAAGGAACATTCGATCAGTGGTGTCCGAGCATACCCGTCAGTCCTCGATCTACCAGAGACGGTTGACCTAGCGGTCGTAATTGTTCCCGCTCCCGTAGTACCGAGTGTTGTTGAAGAGTCCGGGAAAAAAGGAGTGAAGGGGCTTGTCATTATCTCAGCAGGATTCAAGGAAGTCGGCCCGGATGGAGCAGAACTCGAGCGTCAAGTCTCCTCGATTGCGCAGAAGTATTCGATGCGGATGATTGGTCCCAATTGCTTGGGGGTAATCAATGCTGATCCGAATGTGAGGCTCAACGCGTCCTTCGCCTCAGGAATGCCGGTGGAGGGATCGATTGCCTTCGCTTCTCAAAGCGGTGCTCTAGGAGAAGCGGTCCTAGACTATGCTAGCGGGGAGAACATTGGATTCTCCAAGTTCATCAGCATGGGAAACAAGGCCGATGTGAATGAGAACGATATTCTCGAGTATCTTCGCACTGACCCGATGACCAAGGTCATTCTCCTGTACATTGAGGACATAATCGATGGACGGAAGTTCGTTGACACTGTGAGTCGTGTCACCGAGGAGAAACCTATCATCGCTGTAAAGGCCGGCGTTTCCCCTGAGGGAGCCAAAGCCGCATCCTCGCACACGGGCGCGCTCGCAGGGTCCGATGAGGCATACAATGCAATCTTGAAACAATCAGGGGTGATACGAGTCGAGTCCATAATCGATCTCTTTGACTACGCTCGCGCTTTCGCAAAGCAACCCCTGCCTAGGGGAAATCGTGTGGCGATCATAACGGCGGACAGGTACGGACTCGCACTAGGGTCATTGAATGACGACGATGTGGATTGCGGTCTCGTGCTCCTGACTCCTCAAGCTATGGTGGATCTCAAGAAGGTCGCAGAGACAATAGCCTCGGTCGGTCCGAAACCAGGAAAAACGATTCTGGCTTCCCTGCTTGGTCTAGGAGATGTGACGCCGGCCGTAGGGGTCTTGGAGTCCAGTGGTGTTCCCAACTATTCCTTTCCCGAATCAGCGGTTCGTGCACTCGCTGCCATGTCCGAGTACAAACGATGGATCGACAGGCCCAAGACCGAGGTGAAGCATTTTGACGTCGATCTTGTCCAGGCCAGAAAGATCATCGCGCGTGCCAAACAGGCCGGTTTGACGAATCTTTCTCAGACTGATGCGATGAGCCTGTTAAGCGCGTATGGATTGCCTGCCATCAAGACGGAGTTCGCGAGAACAAGACAGCAAGCCGTCACTCTCGCCAAGAAGGTCGGTTTACCGGTTGCAATGAAGATCGTTTCACCGGATGTCGTGCACAAGACCGACATTGGTGCAGTAAAGCTGGATCTAAACAGCGACCAGGATGTTGGAGCTGCTTTTGAAGAGATTCTCAAGAATGTGAAGACTAACTCTCCAGGTGCTCGAATCGAAGGAGTTCTCCTCCAGAACTATGTGACGGGCGGCACTGAAACAATCATTGGGATTCATCGGGACCCGAAGTTTGGGCCGATGCTCATGTTCGGGCTAGGAGGGATCTATGTGGAGGCGTATCGAGATGTTTCGTTCCGTCTTGCTCCCATCAGAGAACTCGGCGCCCGAAACATGATCCAGCAGATTCGTGGGGGCAAGATATTGGAGGGCTTCAGGGGGCAACCGCCGCGCGACGTCGAAGCAATTGCTGAGTGCATCGAACGCCTTTCACAGCTCGCCATGGATCTCGAGGAGGTTCAGGAATTAGACGTTAACCCGCTACTCGCCTTTGAAAAGGGTTGCAAAGCCGTGGACGCACGCGTGATAATCAGTTCCCCTTTGGAAGATGACACGAGTTCAACTCCCGGAAATCGCCCATAATCAGCCCTGATCCCGATTCCAAGCACACGAATTCTAGAACACGACATTCCACGCTTATCCCTAGGGGAATCCACGGGGATCGAAAATAGCCGGACAAGCCGATAACACGCTTGTCTCACGAAACAGGCCCAGAATCCAGCCCAGACAGAAACGCCCCTCAGAAAAAATTTACCAGGACAACCGAAAACCTCCTGCGACGCAAGAGTGGTCTCCGGTAGTCTAGGACAAGCCTAAGAAAGGGACCAGCTAAGCGAGCATCACAGCCTAATGTCGCTTAACATCGGGAGAATAATTGGGATTCCCGTCAGAATCCACTACACTCTCTGGTTCGTTCTTCTCCTAATCGCTTGGTCGCTCGCTGAAGGATACATGCCCCAACATTATCCTACCCTTGATAGGACCACCGACTGGGCAATAGGAATCGTCTCCGCCATCATCCTCTTCGTCTCAGTCTTCCTCCACGAACTCTCCCACTCATACATCGCCAAGAAAAACGGTTTACCAATCAAGAGGATCACACTCTTCTTCTTCGGTGGAGTCTCAGAGATGGGCGAGGAGCCGAAGGATCCAGCGCTGGAAGTTCGCATGGCAGCCGCGGGACCTCTCACAAGCTTTCTCATTGCAATCGTCCTGGGCGGCGCATGGTCTCTTACGGTATTAGTAAACGGACCAAATCCGGGCCCGTTGACACCGATCATTGCAACCCTCTGGTATGCAGCGCTTTCAACCTAATCCCAGCCTTCCCCTTGGATGGAGGCAGAGTTCTCCGTGGAAGCCTCTGGAGTCGATCGAAGAATCTCCTCAGCGCCACCGCAAACGCGACGCGAGTTAGCGAGGTCATCTCCTTGTTGATGATGGCCGTAGGGCTGTTCTTCGTTGTCTTCGGCGACTTCATCAATGGATTATGGATCATCTTCCTAGGCTGGTTCATCAGATCCGGAGCAGAGACAAGCTTGAGACAAACCAGATTGACGGAGTCTCTCGCCGGTGTCAGAGTTGGAGACATCATGACCAGAGAACTGCTCTCGGTCTCTCCCGATGCATCCGTTCAACAGCTCGTCTCCGACTATTTCCTTGTCCATCCTCACGGAGGCTACCCGGTCATCTCAAACGGGAAACTCCTCGGAGTTGTTACGATGTCATCCGTCCGATCAATTCCCCGTGAGAAGAGAGAGGTCGAGAGGGTGAGCGAGGCTATGGTTCCCTACGAAAGAACTGTTACAGTGAGTCCGACAACCCTGGCTATCGACGCTTTGCAACTAATGGCCAAGAACGGGGTAGGCAGGTTGGTTGTGATGGATGGTGACAGGATTGCTGGAATGTTGACTCGCGGAGATCTGATGAAGACTATGAAAGCAAGGCAAGACCTTGGACTATGGGATTCCACCCACGTGTAACCGAGCAGTCGTCATTGACTGAGAGCGTTCAGATTACTTGACGCGTGCGATCGGGTGGAGTTTCTCTTCCCGAACCTTTTCCGCGCCCGGAATGTCCTCTCTATCCCATTTTTTCACCCACTCAGCTAGGTCGCCGAGGAGAGCGCGTAGTTCCATTCCCTTCTTGGTGAGGGAGTATTCCACTCTGGGTGGAGTCTCAGGGTAGACTTTGCGCTCGATGATCTTTCTCTGGTCAAGCTCATTCAGCCTTTCAGCGAGGCTCGTGGCACTTATCCCCTGTATTCTTCTCTTGAGCTCGTTGAATCTTGCCGGCTCCTTGAGCCCTAGGGCATGGATCACCGGAAGGGTCCAGACTTTGGTAAGATCGTTCCAGGCAGAATGTAGCAACTTACACTCTTCGGTCTGCTCTTTCGTGATGTCCTGGTTAACCTGGGTTGACTTACTCAACTAATTAATACCCACTTAGTTTCCCTGGACTACCAAGTATATAAGTGTGACTGACCCCTAGGTAATTCAGACATGATGCGACATAAAGACGGTGTCAGAGGCTTCACCGAGAGAGAATACCGGTACTTAATGGAGAGAAGCTTGGCGAGAATCGCCTTCGTCTGCGAAGACTCCCAACCTCATATCGTCCCTGTAATCTACGAGTTTGACGGACGCTACCTATACTTGAGTGGCTGGAACCTCAAGTACAGTCCAAGATTTCAGGACCTTGATGAGGAAAAGATCACCCTTCTAGTTGACGACTTGGAATCGGCCAACCGGCTAGTCCCTCGTGGCATCGAGGTCACCGGGCTTGTTGAGACCAAAGAGAAAGACGA
>WNGG01011361.1_pt1 | contig 12976 bp, 10 predicted proteins | sample 5400661 | NCBI WGS metagenome assembly WNGG01 (sample SAMN13153372, study PRJNA577476) | soil metagenome | isolation source: 100 cm soil or saprolite under Garry oak tree replicate 1 | place: USA:California | collected 2016-06-15
CATGGGCGTGAGAGAACGGCGAGCGCGGCAAAAACGTTATCTGCGCCAGGAGATCCTGGACGCGGCCAGCGAGCTGTTTGTTCGTCAAGGTTTCGAAAATGTGTCGATGCGGCGAATTGCAGAGAAGATTGAATATTCGCCGACCACGATTTATCTCTATTTCAAAGACAAAGCGGAATTGCTCGAACAGGTGTGCGCCGAAACTTTTTCTCGGCTAGTGCAACGGTTGACGAAAATTAATGAGCAGCCGGGCGAACCGCTGGAAAGGATGCGGCGAGGTTTGCTGGCGTATATCCAATTCGGACTGGAAAACCCGCATCACTACCGGGCGACGTTCATGATGCCCATTCCCGAAGGAATGAGAGAAGAAAAGCTTCATCAAGCGGATTCGCCGGGAATGCAGGCATTCGATTTTCTGCGCCGCTGCGTTGATGACGGTATCGCGTCCGGAAAGCTGAAGGTGAAGGACCCAGAACTCGCCAGCCAAACGCTTTGGGCAGGCATTCATGGCGTGACCTCGCTGCTGATTACCCATGAGAAGTTTCCCTGGGTAGGGCGGGAGAAGGTGGCGAAATCGATGGTCGAGACTCTGATCGATGGGCTCGGAGGAGCGAGGGCATGAGCGGCTCTAAGTGTCTGAAAATACGGCGCGCGTGATGAGTCTGGTGGGAGCAAAATTTTTTTGACCTCAAGTTAACACTGTTCATGTAAAGAGCGCTGTTACTTTGAATCGGTCTGCTGCGTACACAAGAAGAGGCTTGAAATGGGACTGCCGGCAAGACGGAATCTCTTTCGCGACCGCCTGCGATTCGCCGTAACGCGTCGGTTACATCCTGGTGAAAGCAGCGCCGGGAATAAATCCCACAGAGCTACAGAAGCGACTGCTGAAAAAACTTTCGCACGTCGATGTGTATACGACACGAGAGTTCAATCGAAGAACGCAATTCTAGAAAGAGAAGGGAGAGACCGATGACGCAATGGAACTCATTGCCGCAAATTCAGTCGGCATTCGTGACGGGTGCGACGGGTTTGCTTGGAAATAACCTGGTTCGGCTATTGGTGTCGCGCGGCGTGCACGTGAAGGCGCTCAGCCGCTCACGGACAAAGGCAGAAAGGCAATTTGGAGATCTCCCCATAGAGATCGTGACTGGCGACATCACGAATGTCGGCGAGTTCGCCGCACATCTGCAAGGGAATGACATGGTGTTCCACACCGCGGCGTTTTTCCGCGACGGCTACAAAGGCGGACGGCACTGGAAAGAGCTTTACGACGCGAATGTCCGCGGAACAGCAGAGCTGTTCGCGCAGGCGTACAGCGCCGGTGTGCGACGCATCGTGCATACCAGTTCCGTGGCTGTGCTCGCAGGAAAACGGGGACAACGAATCGACGAGAGCATGCGTCGGCGCACCCAGGATGCCGATGACTACTATCTCAGCAAGATTCTTTCTGACCGCGAAATCGATGGCTTTCTCGAGACGCATCCGGAAATGTGGGCATGCATGGTGCTTCCCGGATGGATGGTGGGGCCGGGCGATGCCGGGCCTACCTCGTCCGGACAGGTGATTTTGGATTTCCTAAGTCGCAGGCTGCCTGGGGTGCCGCCGGCAACATTTTCGGTCGTTGATGCGCGCGATGTTGCCGAGGCCATGTGGCTCGCTGCGATTCACGGGCAGAGAGGTGAGCGGTATATCGTGGCGGGACGACACATGAAGATGGGCGAATTGTTTCAAGAGCTTGAGCGCCTGTCCGGAGTCCGCGCTCCGCGATGGGGTGTTTCAACGCAGCTGCTCTACGCGATCGGAGCGGCAAATGAGGTCTGGGCACGCGTCAGCGGACGTCCCGCGTTGATCAGCCTTGCGACCGTTCGGTTGATGGTGCGTGAACGTGATCGCACACGCTTTGATCATCGCAAAAGTGAGCAGGCGCTCGGTACTCGGTTTCGTCCCGTAGAAGAAACGCTGCGGGACACCATCGCGTGGTATCGAGAAAACGGTTGGTTAAAAAATGAGCCGAGCAAAGGTGCGTCGCTGCGTCCGGCAGGAGAACCGACGTGACGGCAGAAGTGCCCGGTTGGACGAACCGCGCTCCTGTAGCCCTCGTTATAGACGATATATGGGCACATTAAATGTGCCCTAAACGTTGCTATGTGACCATATTTGGTCTTTCAAGCATTCGGTCAGCGCGTCCAGTTTCCATCTAACATTAATACAATCATACAGTTACGTCGTTAACAGAAATTAGCACATTTTGGAGGCGTGCATGCATCTAATGCGGCCAGCACTGGAAAAGCCAATGTTAAGAATTACGACTGAGAAAAAACGAGTCAAGACCGTCCTCAGTGTCGAGGGACGGCTTGCGGGACCTTTGGTTTCAACGCTCGAGCAATGCTGGCGAGAGCTCAAGGCCGCTTCGCCCCAGGAAAAGTTCTACGTGAACCTTTGCGGAGTTAGCTTCATCGATGCTGCAGGCAAGATGCTTTTGAAGGAGATGCATCGCCAGGGAGGTCAACTTGTGGCGGAGGGCTGTCTGAATCAGGCCATCGTGAAGGAAATCATTGGACGCGACAAAGACAAAGGCGACAAAGGCAGTGACGAAGGAAAAGAAAACAAGGGAACGCCGATCATTTTCTACGTGATTTTGATGAGCTTGTTGCTGGGAGCAAGCGGCGCGCGCGCCCAAGACAAGCCAGACGCGCCCGCTGCGGCTCAGGCCGCGAGTGAGCCCTTGAAACTTACGCTCGATAAAGCGGTGGGTTTGGCGCTTAAACAAAACCCGACGGCACAAATCGCCGTACTACAAGCTGCGGAAGCGGTGCAGGACAAAAACATCGCACGGGCGGCATTGCTGCCGAATGCGAACTTGAGGGTTTCCGATGCCGTTCGGCGGATCAACCTTCAAGAGCAATTGGGAGGTGCGATTCCGTTTCCGGGAATTCCGGGACATGTCGGGCCGCTCAACGTATTCAATGCGGGACCAACCTTCGGAACGCCGGTACTTGACTTGACGTTGTGGAATCGCTACCGCTCAGCCAGGGAGCAAGCAAACGCCAGCAAGGCGACCAGCCTTTCCACCCGAGAGCAAGTGATTCTGCTTGTCGTCTCGCAGTATATCGGGACGTTGCGAGCAATGGCGACGGTCGAAGCTTCGCAATCGCGAGTGGATTTGGCGCAGGCGCTTTACGATCAGGCTGCGGATCTACAGAAAGAAGGGGTCGGGACCGGCATCGACACGCTTCGCGCGAACGTGGAGTTGCAGAACGAAAAGCAGGCTCTGCTAGTGGCGCAAACGGACCGTGATTCCTCTTTGTATGCGCTCAGCCGGTTACTGAACCTCGACCCGCATCAGGAAGTTACGCTCGCGGATTCGCTGAGCTTCTTTGACACACCGCAACCCGACGTGAACGCGAGCATGGACGAAGCGCTGGCTGCACGGCAGGAATGGAAAGCACTCGATTCGCAGGTGAAGGCCGCGCAGCACGACAAAAAAGCTTCGCAGGATTTGCGGCTGCCCACTTTGCGCGTGGACGGAAATTGGGCCTATGAGGGCACGAGGCTGAACAACGGAATTCCCGTTTACAACTACCAGGCCTCGCTGGATGTGCCGATTTTTACTGGTGGCCGGACGCACGCGGAAATCGTGAGAGCGGATTTGCAGCTGAAGGTTCTGGACCAGCAAAAATCCGATTTGCGAAACCAAATTTCACTGGACGTGAAGACGGCGCTGCTCAACTTGAAGTCCGCGCGGAATCAGGTGGAAGTGGCGACGCTGGGAATCCAGCTAGCAAAGGAAGAAGTGGACCAAGCGCGCGATCGATTTAAAGCAGGGGTTGCAAACAATATCGAAGTGATTCAAGCGCAAGACGCGCTCGCACGCGCCAACGACAACCAGATTGCGGCGCTGTATCGATTCAATCAGGCGCGCGCGGATTACGCGCGATCGATCGGGCAGATGGAAAAAGTTTACGCGAAGTGACAGAACGGGAATCCAGGAGAGGGACCGGGGAATGAGCATTGAGATCGAAGTCGGCTTAGAGAACGCAGCGAAGGTAAGGCCTTCGACGGAAGAGCTGAAGCTCGAGCCACCGCCCAAGGGCCTTGCGAATCCGAAGACCAGGGGAATGCTGTTCGGCGGCGGAATCGTGCTGCTGGCTGTCGTCGTCGGCTTGTTCCTCTATTACCGAAACCGCGAAAGCACGGACGACGCGCAGGTCGACGGGCACATCACACAGATTTCGTCGAAAGTGTACGGCCGTGTCGGCGAAGTTCTGGTGAATGACAACCAGCAAGTAAAGGCAGGACAGCTACTAGTGAAACTCGATCCGCGGGACTATCAAGCAGCGTTGGATCAGGCGAAGGCGCAACTCGCGTTGGCGGAAACCGACGCCCAGTCGGCAGGCATTGATGTGCCGAGAACGCAATTGAACACGCAAAGTGGAACATCTAGCGCCGACGCGCAGCTCGCCGGTTCTCAGGCTGACCTGATGCGCGCGCAGACCGCTTACGATCAGGCGCGCACTGCTGACCTGGCTTGGGCGCAGGCAAACGTGGAGAAGAGCAAAGCCAACGCCCTGCTCGGGCAAGCGGATCTGGAACGCTACACGCCGCTGATGCAGAAGGGCGAAATTTCCAAGCAGCAGTATGACGCCGCAAAAGCGAATGCCGATGCAACCGCGAGTGCATTGAAAGCGGACCAGGAAAAGCTCGTGCAGGCAGAACGTGGCGTGGAGATCGCGAAGGCGCAACTCGATGCGGCGAGAGCCCACGTACAGCAGGCGCAAGCCGGCATCATCTCTGCCAAGGCCGACACGAAACAAGTTGTGATGCGTCAGGCGGACGCTCGGGGAAAAATCGCGAAGGTGCAGCAAGCGCGTGCAGCGCTTGAAGCAGCGCAGCTCAATCTTGAATACACGACGGTTGTCGCGCCGGTGGATGGCGTCGTGACGCATAAACAAGTGGAAGTCGGACAAATCGTGCAGCAGGGGCAAGGCTTGATGGTGGTCGTGCCGCTGCAAGACGTGTGGGTTACTGCAAATTTTAAGGAGACGCAACTTCGCTCCATGAAGGCCGGACAAAAGGCGGAAGTGAAGGTGGACACATACGGAAGAACGTTCAGCGGGCACGTTGATTCGATTGCGGGAGCAACGGGCGCGGTGCTGAGCTTGCTGCCACCGGAAAATGCCACGGGAAATTACGTGAAAGTCGTTCAGCGTGTGCCGGTAAAAATCTTACTCGATCCGATTCCTCAAGATCAGGCGATCTTGCGGCCGGGAATGAACGTGGTGGCGACCGCAATTACAAAGTAAGCCTCGCGCGGCATTCTGTACGGCGGTGACGGACGCGTTTTGAACCAGATGTGGCGTTGAGAGCGAAAGGATTTCGAGGCGCAAGGTGAAAGACAGGTTCCTATCGAAACTGCGGATGCCGGACGGTTCGATCAACCCGTGGGTGATCGCGGTTACCGTCACGCTCGCAACGTTTATGGAGGTGCTGGACACTTCCATCGCGAACGTTGCGCTGCCGCACATTTCCGGAAATTTGTCGGCCGGCGCGGATGAATCGACGTGGGTGCTCACTTCGTATCTGGTGTCCAATGCAATCGTGCTGCCGCTTTCGGGCTGGATCTCAGGCTTGATTGGACGCAAGCGGTTCTACATGTCTTGCGTGGCACTTTTCACGGTGAGTTCGTTTTTGTGCGGGTTGGCACCGAGCCTCGGCGTCCTTGTGCTTTTCAGAATTCTTCAAGGAATCGGCGGCGGGGGGTTGCAACCGAGCGAGCAGGCAATTTTGAACGATACGTTCCCGCTGGAAAAGCGCGGCATGGCATTCGCGGTTTATGGCGTGGCAGTGGTCGTGGCGCCGACGATTGGACCGTGGCTAGGCGGATGGATCACCGACAATTTTTCGTGGCGCTGGATTTTCTACATCAACGTGCCAGTGGGAATTTTATCGCTGGTTTTGACGTCACTTTTAGTGAGCGACCCGCCGTACATGAAGCGCGCGAAAGTGAAAGAAGGCTTCCGCATCGATTACATCGGTATCGGACTGATCAGCCTGGGACTCGGGAGTATGCAGATCATTCTCGATAAGGGCGAGCGCGAGGACTGGCTTTCGAGCGGATTCATTCAGGTGTTCTTTGTATTGATGGTGCTCGGAATTATTGCGGGAATCATTTGGGAATTGCGGGAGGAGCATCCGGTCGTGGATTTACGGATGTTAAAGGACAGGAACTTTGCAGTGGCGACGCTGGCGATGTTTTTCCTGGGGTTTGTGCTTTATGCGAGCACGGTGCTGATTCCGCAATTTTTGCAGCAGATGATGGGCTATACCGCGGAGCTTGCCGGACTCGCGCTCTCGCCCGGCGGCGCGGTGATTATGTTCATGATGCCAGTTGTGGGAATTCTAATATCGCGCGTGAACACAAAATACCTGATCGCGTTTGGATGCACGATTTCGGCGCTATCACTTTTCGTTATGGCCGGATGGAATTTACAAATTGATTACAAACATGCGGTGCTGGCGCGAATGATGCAGAGCTTCGGGCTGGCGTTCCTGTTCATTCCGATCAATGTTTCGGCGTTTTCGTTTGTGCCGAAGGAAAAGACGAACATGGGGACGGGAATCATCAATCTGGCGCGGAATATCGGCGCCAGCGTGGGAATTGCAACAGTGACGACGCTGTTGCAGCGGCGCACGCAATTTCATCAGTCGCAGTTGATGGAACGAGTGAACTCTCTCAGCTTGGCGTTCCAAAGCAAACTGCACGCGATAACGGCCGCGTTCACGTCAGGTGGTTCCAGCGGTCCAGGAGCCGCGTCCCAGGCCTACGGACAGGTTTACGGTACTGTGCAGCGCCAGGCAGCCATGATGGCTTTTGTGGATAACTTTCACATGCTGGGGATCGTGTTTTTCGTGGTGATCCCGGTTTTGATGCTGCTGAAACGGCCGCCGAAGGGAGTGAACGCGCCGGTGCACTGAGGCGGAAGAATGAGGGCGAAAGGACAAAGTAGAGACGCTAAGTGATACAGAGAAGAACGGAAATATAGTTGGGGCGTAATTTTTTTGAAGCCAGTTTCGTATTTAAATGGGGGCAACAATGGCGACGCAAGTGGCAGTGGGAACAGAGCTGAATGAAGCAAAATTGATTCGCGCGGGGCAACGGGGTGACTCGCAAGCCGTCGAAACATTATTTCGGCGGTATCAGCGTCCCTTGTTCCAGACCGCGCTTCGCGTGCTCGGCAACGCTGAAGACGCGGAAGACGCCTTGCAGGACGGGCTGCTTTCCGCGTACCGCAACTTGAAGCGATTCGAGGGGCGCTCGCAATTTTCAACGTGGCTTACGCGCATCGTGATCAACGCCGCGTTGATGCGGCGGCGCAGCGCCAAGTCTCGCCCGGCGGTCTCGCTTGACGAATCGCCGCGTGAAGACGAATTGCCGGCGAGCGAACGGTTCGCCGACGACGGACCGAATCCGGAACAGGTGTATGCGGGAACGGAGTTGCGCGAGATGATCAACGAAAATCTCGATGAACTTTCTCCACTGCTGCGGACCGCATTCGTGCTTCGCGAAGTGCAGGGCTACTCGACGGGTGAAGCTGCGAAGAAACTCGGCGTGACGGAAAACACGCTCAAGGCTCGGCTGTGGCGTGCACGTCATCAGATGGCGGAGCGGCTGGGCCGTCGTCTGAGACGGATGAAGGACGATATGACGGGCATGGGCGACGCCGATTGCGTTTATTGCTGAAGACGAAATAGCAACGTAAGGAACAAGAAAGTAAGAAAAGGGCTGGCGGCGCCGGCCCTTTTGTTTTTACGTCGACGCGTTACGTGCGGGAGGATAACCGCCTAAAATCCGCAGGAAACTTGTCGCCGTTTTCAATTCTTCCATTACCGCTTCAAGTTGTGTCGGCGCGTCCGTTTGTACATCGAGGAAAAACTGATATTCCCATGGCGTTCCGTGAATCGGGCGGCTTTCGATCTTTAAAAGATTAATGCCGTGACGCGCAAATGGCTCGAGCGCTGCTAGGAGTGCGCCCGGTTTGTGGGAAAGTCGGAGAGCCAGCGAGAGTTTCATCACCCTTGCAGAGGTTTCGGCAAGCTGGCGCATTCCCAACTCGATAAGCAGGTCCGCTGCGGGATTCAGCCTGCCAGGCGCGCTCTCGACCTTGCCGGGGACCAGCAATACAAAACGCGTGAAGTTTTCCGCATTGTCCTGGATGGATTCCGCGAGAATTACGCCGCCATACCGAGTTGCAGCTTGGCGTCCTGCGATGCCAGCAGCGGACTTGTCGCCGCTTGCGAGGACGTCGCGGACGCTGCCAGCGGTGTCTTCTGCGGGAACACGCTTCAGCTCCGGGTGCGAAAGAAAAAACCGTTCACACTGAGCGAGCGCCATGGGATGCGAAGCGACGGATTTCAAACCGTTAAGAGTCGCGCCTGGACAGCCGATCAGATGATGCTCGATCGGGAGGATGACTTCCGCGACGATTTCCAAGTTGCTTTCCAGCAGAAGGTCGTAAACGCGAACGACAGACCCGGCAAGTGAGTTCTCAACGGGTGCCAGGAGGGCGTCCGCTGCGCCTTCCGCGATCGCGCGAAACGCGGAATCGAACGTTGCACGTGGAACGGTAGTGATCCATTCGCCCAGAAGCTGGATCGCCGCGGCTTCGCTGAAGGCACCGTGCTCACCTTGAAAAGCAACTCGCGGGCTTGATTTCACGGGACTGGACATGGAACTGATAGTTAAAACGGTTTGCGAAGAAGAAGCAACTCTGCTTGGGCGATTGAACGCAAGCCAGAGGCAGTCTCAACCGAATCGGCGCTGAACACAGCCGGGGCGGCTGGACGACCCAGGCTCACGACAGTGAGTTCTAGTAGCAACGGACGAGCGGCGCTATAATGGCGGTATGCCTGTGAAGCTAGCTCCTCAAGTTCGTCCACAACCTACCGATTACGCGGCCTACTATGAAAAGTATGTGTCGCTCGTTCCCGGGACTGACATTCTTGGCGTTCTTGAAGCACAGCGGATGCTGACTGAACAACTGCTCGCCGCCCGCAGCGAGCGCGAAGGAAACTTCCGGTACGCCGCGGACAAATGGACGGTGAAAGAGCTGGTCGGGCACATTGCGGACAGCGAACGGATTTTTGCGTATCGGGCATTGCGCATTTCGCGCGCGGACAAAACGCCCATAGAGGGGTTCGAGCAGGACGATTACGTGAAGAATGGCGGCTTCAACGACCGCACTTTAGCCGATCTGGCGGAAGAATTTGCGCAGGTCCGCGGTGCGACGCTGGCGTTGTTTTTGGGGTTGAGCGGCGATGCCTGGCAACGGCGCGGCGTCGCGAACAAGAATGAAGTCACCGTACGGGCGCTGGCATACATTATCGCTGGACACGAACTGCACCACCGCCGCATTCTCGAAGAGAAATATCTGCCTGCTATTCCCCGCGCTTAGCCCAACGGGCTGTCAGGCACCAGGAAAAACGTCCGCAGCAGCGAGAACGCAACGAAAATCGAGCCAACCAGGGCCTGGGGAGAAGTCTGCCGTCTGCGGATGCGACACCGCGTCGTAGAGCAAGACGGAACCGGGAAAGAGAAGCAGCATCGCAGCACAAAGAAGAGCATTGCGGCGCCACAGGTGCAGCGCGGGTTTGCGCCTTCGCCACGGCTCTCCGCCTGAACCAGAATTGCCGCATTGCAGGAACGGTTGGTGCAATGCCAGGACTCTCCGTGCCGCATCATCATGTCGCACCCTCCGCACATTTGGAAGTCTGGCTTGTCGAATTGCGTAACTATACTTAGAGGTAAATTGGAATACAAGGGGGACATGGAAGATTCTTCATCCCTTCTGTCGTCTAAACAGTAAGAACTAGTACGATGTCTTCAGGGTACCGGTTTTCTCTTCGCCAGCTGTCAAAAGCGAACGAATTGGTCGAAATCACGCCTACGAAGACTGCGAATGCATCGACTGGCGCGGATGCGCTATTCTGTTTGCTCGAAAGCGGACGAAAACGGAGCGCAAACCGCGCAATCATGCATGACCTGAGCTATTTCAGAGAGCACCTCGACGTTTTCGCGGAAATGGCGAAGCGGCGAAACATCACGCTCGATCTGGACGGTTTCCGCGCGCTCGACAAAGAACGCCGCGAACTGATCACAGCGAACGAGCATCGCAAGGCGCAGCGTAACAAGGCCAGCGATGAAATCGCGCGCCTGAAAAAGGAAAAGCAGAGCGCCGATGCGCTAATCGCCGAGATGAAGCAGGTCTCTGAACAAATCAAGCAGGCGGACGAGCGCATCGCGGAACTGGATGTCAGACAACGGGACCTCCTGCTTACCATTCCCAACGTGCCGCACTCTTCGGTTCCGACCGGACATCGTGCTGACGCCAATGTCGAGGTTCGGCGCTGGGGCACGGCGCCTGACTTTGATTTTCAGCCGAGGCCTCACTGGGAAGTCGGCGAGCGCGCGGGAATTCTCGATTTGCCTGCAGCCACCAGAGTGACCGGCGCACGATTCGCCGTTTACAAGGGATGGGGAGCGCGGCTTGAACGTGCGCTCGCGAATTTTTTTCTGGATGTGCACACACGCGAACATGGCTACACGGAAATTCTTCCGCCATTTTTGGTCAATACAGCTTCACTCATGGGAGCGGGTCAGCTTCCAAAGTTTGCCGCTGATTTGTTCAAGGTCGAAAACACGGATTTCTGGCTGACGCCAACCAGCGAAGTGGAACTTCATAATTTGTATCGCGACGAAACTCTTGCTGAGGAGAAACTTCCCATACATGTTACTGCGTGGACTGCCTGCTTCCGTTCGGAGGCAGGCGCAGCCGGAAAAGATACGCGCGGAATTCTGCGCCAGCACCAATTTCAAAAAGTTGAGTTGTTCAAGTTCACGCGTCCAGAAAAAAGCTACGAAGAGCACGAAGCTCTCGTGCGGAACGCGGAAAGCATTCTGGAAAAACTGGGGCTGCACTACCGGACGGTTTTGCTCTGCTCCGGCGATATGGGATTTGCTTCCGCAAAAACCTACGACATCGAAGTGTGGCTGCCTTCTGGCAAAGAGTTTCGCGAGATTTCCTCGTGTTCGAATTGCGAAGCGTTCCAGGCTCGCCGCGCGGGCATCCGTTTTAAGCCCAAGGCGGGCGGAAAGAGCGAATTCGTGCACACGCTGAACGGTTCCGGCCTGGCCGTTGGCCGCACCTGGATCGCAGTGGTCGAGAACTATCAGCAGGCGGACGGTTCGATCCTGGTTCCCGAAGTCCTACGTCCGTATATGGGAATTGACCGAATTCCGGCAGGCGGCTGACGGGAAGCGCCGTTTCATCACAGCTGGGGCTAGATTACATAAACATAAGATAACAATAGACTTACTGCGTTTCATCCATTTTGGCCGGTTCGGGACATATCTGTTCGGCCGCGCAAACTATTGAAATCACACAATTTCGTTTGACGGGTGCTTTTCTGCTTGCATACACTCGGCTCGCCGCGTCTCATTGGGGATGTAGTTATTCTCGAGGTGCAAGGAGGAGGCGCAGGCAAGCGCTTCAAAGACATGGGTTTCTTTGGCACGTTGATCAGGTTCATTTTTTGGGTGTTGATCGTTTCCTGGGTCATCAAGCTCGTTGGGCGCCTGTTAAGCGGTGGGTTTGCCGGCAGGGGTCCTAGAGACACCGCTCGTGGGGCACGGAGCGACACCGGGCAGGATGCCGCGCTGAGCAGCAAGCGACTGGTGAAGGACCCCGTTTGCGGAATGCACATGGCGGAAGAGTTGGCGTTGCCTCTGAGCGCGAACGGCGAGACACAATATTTTTGTTCGCAGGAGTGCCGCGCGAAATATGAAAGCAGCGTTTTGCGACGTGCTGCAAACTCCTGAGTCGCAAGGCGTAGACATATTTTGCGCGTACGATTTTTGCCGTTGGGCCCGAACGAGCACGACACGAACGAAGACGTTGATACGAACGATTTGAAACCACTCCAGAAGAGGAAAGGACCGACGCTGATGGCCACGGTCGTAAAGCCAGCAGTCCAACCGCTCGTGCCGCGGATTGCTCCGCGCGAGGATCTGAATCCGTTTCGCATCGCGCAAATCCAGTTTGACATGGCGGCGGAATTCCTGAAGCTCGATCCAGGATTGCGGCAAGTGCTGCGGACGCCCAAACGCATCCTGGAAGTTTCGTTGCCGACTAAGATGGACAACGGCCAGTTGCGCGTGATGACCGGATTCCGCGTGCAGCATAACGTTTCGCGCGGGCCAGGCAAAGGCGGCATTCGCTACCATCCCAACGTTACGGTTGATGAAGTGAAAGCACTCGCGGCGTGGATGACCTGGAAGACGGCGGTGGTGAATGTGCCGTTCGGCGGAGCAAAAGGCGGCATCATCTGCGATCCGAAGCGCATGTCCAAGAGCGAATTGGAACGGATGACGCGCCGGTTCGCTAGCGAAATTCTGCCGCTGATCGGACCGGACCAGGATATTCCAGCGCCGGACGTGTACACCGATTCGCAGACGATGGCGTGGATCATGGACACCTACTCGATGATGCAGGGTCATACCGTGCCGGGAGTCGTTACCGGGAAACCAATTTCGATTGGCGGATCGCTCGGGCGGGCAGAAGCGACCGCTCGCGGCCTCGTGTTTGTTGTGGAAGAAGCCTGTAAGTTGAAAAAAATTCCACTGCGTGGCGCAAGTGTGGCGATTCAGGGATTTGGCAACGCGGGAGCCACGGCGGCGCGGCTTTTGTTTGAGAAGAAGGCAAAAATTGTTGCGCTCAGCGATACCCGCGGCGGCGTGACCAATCCGCGCGGAATCGATCCTATCAAAGCATTGCGATATAAGGAGCGTTCCGGCACGGTCGTGGGAATGCCCGGCGCCTCGCGCATTTCAAATGAAGACTTGCTGACCATGAAGTGCGACATACTAGTTCCATCGGCGCTTGAAAATGTCATCACCTTGAGCAACGCGGAAGCCGTGAAG
>WNGG01013761.1_pt1 | contig 12976 bp, 11 predicted proteins | sample 5400661 | NCBI WGS metagenome assembly WNGG01 (sample SAMN13153372, study PRJNA577476) | soil metagenome | isolation source: 100 cm soil or saprolite under Garry oak tree replicate 1 | place: USA:California | collected 2016-06-15
ACCTGCGCCTGGCCGCCGAGCTTGCCGTCGGTGCCGACCTCACGCGCCACCCGTGTGACCTCGGCCGTGAACACGCCGAGCTGCTGGATCATGGTGTTGACGATCGTGGCCGAGCGCAGGAACTCGCCCTCGAGCGGGCGCCCGTCCACATCCAGCCGCACGGTTTGCGTCAGGTTCCCCTGCGCCACAGCCGCGATAGCGCGGGTGACTTCGGTCGTCGGCCGGAGCAAGTCCTCCACGAGCGTGTTGACCGAGACCTCCATCTCACCCCACGCCCCTTTCGACTGGTCAAAGCGCGCGCGCTCGCGGGTTTTCCCCTCCTTGCCTACGACCTGCCCGACGCGCTGCAGCTCCTGCGCCATCTTCTGGTTGGTAGCGACGATCTCATTAAACGTGTCGGCGATCTTGCCTTCCAGCCCCGTCCAGTCGCCCGGCAGTCGCACGGAAAAGTCGCCATCGCGCATGGCCTGCAAGCTAGAAAGGACAGTGCGGAGCTCGGGAGAAACCGCTGTGGCACGACCATTGGCGTGACCGTTTTTCTTCATGGTCGCAGTGGCGTGGCCGTTCTTCTTCATCGTCGCCGTCGGGTGACCGTTTTTCTTCATGGTCGCAGTGGCGTGACCGTTCTTCTCGGTCGTGGGGGTAGGACCGTTTTTCTCCATGGTCGCAGTGGCGTGACCGTTTTTCTTCATGGTCATGCTCCTGAATGAGCGATAGTATTGCCGCCTAACTGCTCCAGCCAGGCGAGACACCAACGCAAGCTATCCACCTCTTCGGCCAGACAGAGGCCAGGTCGTTTCGGCATACCTCGCAAGTTTTGCCCTGAAGATACACGGTTATCCGTCCTCTGTCCAGTAAGTTTCTATTTTATTATTGTAATTTGCTGTATCTACCGATTTTTTCTCTACTTTCATCGGAACGAAAATTAACTAAAAGGAATCAATAAGTTACAAAGGGGTTATGTCAATCTTTACGCGACGCAGGGCCCGCTTTGACTAGAGTTGACAACCTACAGGAATTACCTCTATGATAGAGTGGCTATTTTTTGTAGGTAGATTAGCTTCTTCGGAAAAGGGAAGAGCCGGAAGGCCGCTGTTCCCGCAACTGTACCGGGTACGAAAGCTCAACAAGCCACTGTGGGTGACCATGGGAAGGCGAGTGAGTAGGGAACCCGGGAGCCAGGAGACCTGATCCGAAGAGCCTCGAGTTCACCTTCGCAACGGGCGATTGCCGGGGGTACGCGAATGAGTATGCTATCCCGATTCTACTGGAGGTGGAATCGGGTTTTTTTTTGCCTGGCGTAGCACCTCGAGCAAGGAAAGAGGCAGAGCATGACCACCATACAGCAGTTCAAATACATTCAGCGGCAAGTCCATCTGTTTCGGAAACATAATATCACGCTGACCAAGCAGGCAGTGATTGTGGTCCTCGCCGTCGCTTTTGTCTTGTACACGGTGTTCTTTAGTACTGCCCCAACCATTCATGATTTCTTCCATGGACTCCGTCATGCGATGGGAATTTTGCCGTGTCATTGAGCTCTGCCATAGCATACAAACGGCTCACTGCCCTCTATCTGGTCTTGACCGCATGTGTGGTCTGTGTCTGGCTGCTCTGGGGCACGACGGCACAGACCGAGGAGGCCACCGCGACCGTCGCGATCGCCAGCACGCCGCCTCTGGAACGCATCCGTCCCAATGCTGATCTCGCACACCTAACGTTCACCACCTTGCTGCACGGCCAGCCCCTGAGTCAGGGCCATATCAAGCTCCAACTCACAGCTCCGCCGCGTACGCAGGTCTTGTCGACCGGCTTTCCCAGGGTGGAGGGCACGCCACTCCTGGTACTCGACTCGGAGTTCAGCGACGGGACTTTTACCTTGCAGTATGTCTTTCCCATCCGCGGTGCCTACACGTTTGACCTGGAGCTTGCCCCTCTACCGGGTGGCCCGGCGTTTCAGCCCACCAGCCGGCGCCAGACGGTGCACATCGCTGAAAACCCCGTGGTGGTGCGCAATGCCTGGCTACTCGTCGTTGGTCTATTCGTCCTCGGGGGCGTGACTGGGGTCATCTTCGCCCGTTCTGCAGCAGCCAGGGAGAGGCTGCTGAGCCGCGCCATCGTGGGACCACTGGTGCTCTGCTGCGGCGCCCTGGCCCCAATCAGTACGGTCGCTGCAGATGTCGGCCATACTGAGCGCGCGGCGCATGGAGCGCCAGCGCACCAGGTCATGCGGGGCGACGATGGCTGGGAGCTCGAGGTCCACTCCAGTCCCGCGCCAGCCACGGTGGGGCACCTGGTCCAGCTTGCCATCTGGCTACGCAAAGACGGTGCAGTGTTTCCGGGCCTGACAGAGGTAGCGATCGCGGTCGCGAACCAGGAAGAAGCCCAGACGGTAATGGGGACCCACATCCTGGCGCCTCAGGGCCATACTGCCCAGAGCCTGCAGCTCTACGATGGCGCGCCGCACACCATCACCGTGACGGCACACCCCGTGGGCGGAGAAGCAAGCGGCGTGGCACCCCTGACGGCTGTGCTGGCTCTGGACGTGGTGGCCATGCACCCGCCGCTGGCGGTGCAGATCAGGATGATGGCCCTCTTACTTGGCGTGCTGGTGGGGGGGATGGTGGTCGGTTTTTTCGTGCCGCGGACGTACAAGGAGCAGGCTGGTGCATGATTTTGCCGATACCTCTGCCATTCCTGTCCCTGGGGCGCTGATCGCGCAGGTGCTGGGGCAGGAAGAGGCGTGCGCCATCATTCAGCAGGCCGCCAGACAGCGGCGTCACGTGTTACTCATCGGCGACCCTGGCACCGGCAAGAGCATGTTGGGACAGGCCATGGCAGAGCTGATCGCGATCAACAACCCGGAGGATATTTTAGTGTGCCCGCATGCGCTTGATCCTACCCTGCCGCACATCCGTCGTGTCCCGGCGGGGCAGGGCGTGCAGGAAGTAGACACAGCGCGCGTGCGTGCGCAGCGTGCCACCCAATCCCTGCGCTTCGTGGTGTGGATCGTGGTCGCCTCGCTCCTGCTGGTCAGCCTGTACTTCACCATGCGGCAGGCTTCTGCCACCTACCTGCTGGGTGGCGCCGTGCTGGTGGGGTTGACGCTGTGGCTGCGGCAGCAGTATCTCAGAGCGCCAGCCGCTCTGGTCCCCAAACTCCTGGTGCAACACCCCAAAGACCGCGCCCCCTTTGTCGATGCCACCGGGTTACACGCCGGCGCCTTACTGGGTGACGTGCGGCACGACCCGTATCAGTCTGGCGGCGTCGAGACGCCCCCACACCATCTAGTCGAGGCCGGCGCCATCCACCGGGCGCACACCGGCGTGCTGTATATCGATGAGGTCTCCCTGCTGGGCATCGAGGCGCAAAATCATCTACTGACGGCCATGCAGGAACGGAGTTTTGCCATCACTGGCAGGAGCCCAGGCTCTAGCGGCACGATGGTGCGGACCGATCCGGTACCGTGTGATTTTGTGCTCGTGCTGGCCGGCAATGCTGCCGATCTCGAGAGAATTCACCCGGCGCTGCGCTCGCGCATCCGTGGCTATGGCTATGAGGTCTATACGCGTTCCGCGATGGATGACACACCGGAAAACCGCTGGCTGCTGACGCGACTGGTGGCCCAGGAAGTCAGACGGGATGGCAAGATTCCACATTTTAGTGCCTGCGGTGTGCAGGCGGTGCTTGCGGCGGCCGGCCACAGAGCCGGGCAACCTGGCATGCTGAGTTGCCGTTTCCGCGAGCTCGGTGGCCTGATTCGTATTGCCGGTGACATTGCCGTGCGTGAGGGGGCCACCCTGGTCGAGGCGTGCCACGTCCAGATGGCTCTCAAGTGGAGTCTGCCCATTGAAGAACAGATCGCCCTGTCGCGCCAGGAGGCCCCTCTTTCCCCTCTCCCCCTGGGAGAGGGTTTTAGCGGGGGTGAGGGGCTTTAAACTCCCGTTGACGTCGTAGTCGGCAGACGTGGTTTGCGCTTCATCAACAGGTGCCAGGCAGAATCAGCAATTTCTACGATGCCTTCCATAGTTTTGCGGTACAGGCGTTGTACTGGCACCTCATCAATGGTTAACCTCTCATCCCGTTTGCCGAGGCGGATTTCCTGCCCGGGGTGCATATGCTGAATGTGCTCGTGCTCGCCTGGACCAGTACCGATGAGAAACTCATAGCGCTTGCGACCAATAACGACCCGCAGCAAGACAATGCTGTTGAGGGGTTCCCCGTCCTTGTTAAAACGCGTCGTGGCGCAGTGAAAACGTGCTTTCACGCGGTCGCGTTCCGCAAACAGCGTCTCCAACGACAGGCCCTTCGGCTTCGGTGCAGCCAGCTTGGGTAACAGCCTGGGTTTAAACGGCAAGCGATCCTGTCGTGACTCATAGTGATCCGTTTTTTCCAGCAGCGTCACGACGTTGTTGTTGATCGGGCCGCCAATCGAATGGGCCAGAGCCATCTGGTACTCTGGCGTGTCGAGCAGCATGCGGTGATTTTCCACCACCTGGACCATCCCCGTAGCCCCTAAAGGATGGCCCCGCGCCAGGAGGCCACCGCTGAGGTTGGTGGGAAACCGTCCTTTGGGACCAGTCAGTTCATCATCGAGGAGGGCCCGCAAGGCATCTTGACGATCGATGAGGCCCAGATCCACCAGGTTGACAGGGCCGAAGCTGCTGAAGGGATCGTGCATGTTGATGCACAGTTTGTACGCCATGTCACGGATGTCCGTCAGGCCGGCCATGCCATAGGCATAGCGGGCGGCAATCACCGTGGCGGGAAAACTATCGAACTGTCCACGATCGGCAACGGTGGGCAAGTCGGTGGCTGACCCCACGCCCACCACCTGGACCGCTTGCGGCTCCGCGGTCAGGAGACATGCCGCCACGGCATCCGACATGGGACAGCAGTCATAGAGGCGTAACGGATCATAGTAGAGCCAGTTGCGGCCCTTCTCCCGGTCGGCCATATAGTGCGCGATCGGCAGCGGGAAATTCAGATGCGCCCGGGGACACTGCGCGGCAAAGTAATGCGCCCGCTCGGCCCACTGCGCTGCCAGGTCTATCCACTCCTTGTCATCCAGCTTGTACTCGTACATCAGACTCTTCGCCACCAGCGCCCCACAGGCCGGCATGGTCAGGCCATACTCGGCTTCCTCCCGATCGATGACACCAGCGATGATCTTGGTGGCTTCCTCGGTGCTGACATCGGTCATTTTCTGGATCCCAATGGCCAGGACGCGATCATACCGCCCGGAGGCGACCTCCAGGTAGGCATTTTCAAAGGCACTCGCCCCTGAGCTGGAGGCGGTGTCAATGAGCACCGACTTGGCCCCACTGATCCCCAGGAGCCCGGCAATCTTCGCTGCCACATTATCCATATGATTGAACGCAAAAGGATTCTGGCTCCCGACGACGACTGCTTCGATGCGCTCACGCCGCACCTGGCTGTCTTGAAAGATCTGGCTCACTTGCTCGGCAAGATCGATAAAAGTCAAGGCCTCTAGATGCGTGCCGTTGTATTTGCCGACACGACTCATGTACGATGCGGCGACGTACACTGGTCGGGGATGAAAGACACTCTGCGGCTCACTCATGCCCTATCCTTATTGTTGCGTCATACGCTGCTGGGGTCTTCAGTGCTCTACATCACTTCTGCGGCATTCGAACGTCGCGCTCTTTCCTGAATCAACACCGAGCCACTGCAGGATGGCACCAGCTACTCCTGCACTTCCACGATCATTTCGATTTCCACCGGGATATGCATCGGCAACTGCTGCATGCCCACTGCCGAGCGTGCATGCCGTCCCTGGTCGCCATAGAGGGCGACCAGGAGGTCCGACGCCCCATTAATGACCTTGGGATGCTCGGTAAAATCCTCCGTACAGTTGACCATCCCTAACAGCTTGACGATGCGCTTGACGCGATCGAGGTCCCCCAGTTCCCGTTGCACTGAGGCCAGACAGTTGAGCATCACCACCTTCGCGACCTCATAGGCCTGCTCGGTGTTGAGGTCACGGCCAACCTTGCCAGTGATGTATTGCCCCTGACGACGCGGCCCATGGCCAGAAACGAACAGCAAGTTGCCTACACGCACCGCCCCGACATAGTTCCCTGCGGGGGGACCTGGTTCTGGAAGAGTCAGTCCCATCTGTGATAGCTTGGCTTCGATATGCATCACAGCCTCCGTGGCCTTTGGAGAAATATGTTGTCTCTTCTAGCCGAAATGTCTTTAAGAGTCAAGGGAAGGGTGCGAGAAAAAGTCGAGGAAGCAACAAAAATGTCGCCTCCTTGCACCTCACATGCTTCGTCAAGCAGAACCGGTATCGACCCACCCCGCCACCCTGACGGGGGTACTGCGCACGGCTAATTGGCTATACACACCCCCGCCAAACTGGCGGGGGTAATTAGCCCTACGCAGTAGCCGGGCGCAGCACTTAGGCTGCAGGATAGGGGACGGGTATCAGTTGGTCCGAAGCCTGGGTGTCAGCACGCCACAGCTCGAGGAGCTTTTGGGCGACAGGGCCAGGTTTTCCGTCGCCAATGGGCTGACCGTCCCACTGTACCACCGGAGCGACCTTGATCGAACTCCCGAGCATCAACATCTCCGCCGCGGCGCGCCCTTCTGCCACCGACACGTCCGCCACCTCGATGGCACGCAAGTCGCCCTGGTCCACTAAGCGTTGCGCCAGCTGCAGGATGCGCTGCACGGTAATGCCGGTCAAAATGGCGTCAAAGGTCGGATGCCGCAGGACCCGATCGGGCATCACAAAGGCGACATTCATGTTCGAACTCTCGCCCACCAGGCCACGCGCGTCGATGAAGACACCGTTATCGGCACCGTGGTCCTTCGCTTCCATAATGACCAGGGCGTTGGGCAGGTAATTGGTCGATTTGACGCGGGCAAAGAACGGCGGCTTGATCGGCACGGTACTGGTCACGACCTTGACGCCCGCGGTGTAGAACCGCTCGGGCTCGGGCTGGGGACTGAAGATCATGACATAAAAACTACTGCTCACGCACTCGCCTGGCGCCAGACCAAACCCCCCAGGCCCGGCCGAGACCCAGTAGCGCACTGAGGCATCACGCTGGCGACTGGCCGCGGTGGTGTCAATGATGATCTGCCGCAGTTGCGCGGGGGCATGGGGCAGTTGCAGCCGCGCCATCTCCGCCGAGCGCAGCAAGCGCTCGATGTGGGCGTCCAGCTGATACAACTTGCCATTGACAATTGCCGCCGTATCGAACACGGAGTGGCCGCGATGGACCATGTGGTCGTCGAGCGGCAGGACCATGAACGCCGGGTCGGTGACGATGCCACCCAGGACGCTGGAATACATGGCGTGGAAATGGACGGCCTTGGCATGCACGGCCTGTTGTAGGCGTGCGCTCGCCTCAGCAGTGGTAAAGACGGGGGTCGACCCAACCATCGGCATGGCGCTTCTCCTTTGCATGGACCATAGGTGTACGAGAATTATTACATACGGTATCCCACGACACAATGTAACGCACAGGGAGCATAGTCGCTGCGTGAACGGACGGGCGGCTTCGGGCGGCTTATTGAAGGTGTGCGGTTCCGCTCCTCCTTTTATGGCGCTGCTCGACGCGGGCTAGCGGCCATTGACCGCTGGCGTCTCAGGGCATGGCTTAACTGAGCAGGCCCAGCCGGCTGGCGAGGTCGAGTCCAAGGCAGTGCAAGACCGTCCGGAGCCCAAGGTGCTGGGTATGCTGCAGCGGCCGTGGCTGTGCGCTCAGGAGATCACGCTGCAGAATCACACGGTACCAGGGACACAACCCGTGCGGCAGCGCGTGCAGGGGAAAATACTGCACCTGCATGGTGTCGTCATCCTGTGGCTGTGGCTGACCGCCGCATGGGCGGCAGACGTAGACCGGCGAGCGATGGGCCCGAAAGCCCGTGCGCTCATACCAGCCCAACAACTCCACAATCTCGACGCGCACGCCAGTCTCTTCCTGGACTTCACGAACTACGGTCTCTTCTGCAGTCTCCCCTGGAGCCATGCCCCCGCCTGGCAATTCCCAGAAGCGCGGATTGTCGCGTTGCACGAGCAGCACCTGCTCGCCCTGTAAGACAACGGCTTGCGGCACCGTCGGCGGACGGTCGTGCCGCAACACCGGGATGAGGAGATCGTGCCAGTATTTGTGCAGCTGGGAAGCCATGATGACGCAGTGTTTCCCTTACCGCTTTGGGCCAATAGCCCCTGCCTGACGCAGGGCCGCGATGTCTGCCTCGCCCATCCCCAGGTACTCGCGCAGGACGACGTCCGTGTGCTGCCCCAGCAGCGGTGCCGAGTCGCGCACACTCCCAGGGGTCTCCGAAAGCTTTACCGGCACTCCGACGACCTTGACCTTGCCGGCCACGGGATGGTCGCTCTCGACGATCATCCCCCGTGCCTGCACCTGGGGATGCTTGACCACCTGGTCAATCGTGTTAATGGCGCCCATCGGAATGCCCTTGGCCAGCAGCAGGGCTTCCCATTCCTCGTATGTCTTCGTTAAAAAGACTGCCTGGAGCTTTTGGATAAGGGTAGAGCGGTTTTGCACTCGCGCGGCATTGGTGGCATAGCGCGGATCGTCCAGCATCTCTGCGAGGCCCAGGATGGGGCAGAACAGCCGCCAGAGTCTGTCGCTGCCGACGGCGAGCGCCAAATCTGTGGTTTTGGTGCGAAAGGTCTGGTAGGGGAGCAGCGCCTTGTACGCTGTGCCCATGGGCTCGGGGACAACGCCGTCGGCCATGTAGGCCCCAATGGTCCCCTGTAAGAGACTGAGCTGGCCTTCGAGCATGGAGACGTCGACATACTGTCCCTTGCCCGTCTTTTCCTTCACCCGTAGGGCGTTCATGATCCCAAAGGCAGCCCACATACCGGCGACCATATCAGCGATGGAGACCCCATTGCGCACACCACGGCTGCCCGGCTCGCCGGTAATGCTAATCATACCACTTTCAGCCTGGACGATGAGGTCCAGAGCGGCGCGGTCGCGGTAGGGCCCGGTCTGGCCAAAACCCGACACCGAGCAGTAGATAATGCCGGGGTTGCACCGACGGGCCTGGTCGTAGGCGATACCTAGCTTGTCCAGCGTGCCCACCCGATAGTTCTCCAGGACGCGGTCTTCAGGTCGATCTCGATGCTCTTCTTGTTCCGATGCAGGCTGACAAAGTAGGCCGTTTCGGTCTGATAAAAGGGTGGCCCCCAGCCACGGGCGATGTCACCCGCGCCCGGGACCTCGACTTTGACCACCTGGGCGCCAAAATCGCCGAGCATGGTGGAGCAGAAGGGGCCAGCGAGGGCATGCGACAGGTCGAGAATTTTGACGTCTGCGAGGGGCAGTTGCATGGTGGTCTGTCTCCTCTCGGGGCTACTGAAAGACAGCCCGCATCGAACCACCGCCAGCCGCAATGACCTCACCGGTGATCGCTGTGGACTTGGGCGAGGCTAAGAAGGCCACGACATAGCCAATCTCGCGGGCTTCGACGATGCGGCGGATGGCAATGTTCTGCGCGATGCGGCGCTCGATCTCCTCGACCGTCACCCCTTCCTGGCGGGCGCGCTCGGCATACATGGGATCGCTGCGCTCCGTGCGCGTCGTTCCCGGGTGGATCAGGTTCACCGTAATGCCCGAGGGACCCAGCTGATCGGAGAGCGTTTTGGTGAGGTGCACGATAGCGGCGTTCCGCATGCCGCTGATGACGGTCGACTGGCGGCCGGACAGTCCGCCAATATTGATGATTCTGCCCCAGCCCTGGCGCTGCATGTAGGGGGCAACAGCCTTGGCACAGCGCAAATACCCAACCACCTTGGTGTTGATATCTTCCAATAAATCCTCTTCCCTGGCGTCAGCCAGGGCGCCACGCACCAGGCCTCCAGGCGTGGCAGCGCTATTCACCAGGATATCGACTTTGCCCAGGGTCACCACCGTGGTTTCGACCATGCGGCGTACCGATTCCCAATTGGTCGTGTCGGTCGGCACCGGCAGGATACGACGGCCGGTCTCCTGTTCCAGTTCGCCGGCGGCCTCTTCGAGCGCCTCGCGCGTCCTGGCGCAGAGGGCGACATCGACGCCCTCTTTGGCGAGTTCGCGGGCAATGGCTTTGCCGATGCCCCGGCTCGCCCCAGTGACAACTGCTACTTTACCGGTCAGTTCAAGATCCATACTTCACACTCCTTAGCAAAGGTTGGTGGTTATAGAAGGGCTTTGACTCAGTCCTCAGGCGATTTCCGGAACGCAGTAACCCCGCTGTTGACCGGCTGTATCAGACGTCACAGCGTCTCCGATCAGTAGGAGCGGCTTCAGCCGCGATACTGCGTGCTCTTGTCGCGACTGAAGTCGCTCCTACACAGACAGGAACTACACACAGTGTTATTTTCATCGTAGATACCTGGCAAACCAGTCAAGAATATAGCGATAGCGCTCCAGGCGGTGGCGCGGCTTGCCGGCGCGGGACATTTCGTGGTTCTCGTCCGGGAAGCGTACGCACAGCACCTCTTTGCGCAGACGTTTTAATACTGCAAAGAGCTGTTCGGCCTGCTCGATGGGACAGCGCAGATCGTCTTCAGCGTGCAGGATGAGCAGCGGCGTGGTGATGTGCGGCGCATAGGTGAGTGGCGAGTGCTCGGTGTACCATTGCATATTGTCCCATGGCAACGCGCCGCTTTGGGCCTCAAGGAAGGAGACCCCGATGTCGCTGGTGCCGAAGAGGGTAGCGACATTATTGACGGCGCGTTCTGAGCACGCGGCCTTGAAGCGGTTGGTGTGCCCCACCGTCCAACTGGTCAGAAAGCCCCCGTAGCTGCCTCCCATGATCCCAAGCCGCTGCGGGTCAATGAAGGGGCACTGGCGCAGCGCCTCGTCCACGCCAGCCATCACGTCGGCGGAATCACCACCGCCCCAATCGCCGTGCACCGCACGGGTAAAAGCCTCGCCATAGCCCTGGCTGCCGCGTGGATTGGTGTAGATCACGGCGTAGCCGGCACCGGCGTAGACCTGGACCTCATCGAAGAAGTTATGGCCATACTGCGTGTGCGGCCCACCGTGGATGTTGAGGAGGGCTGGGTACCGCTGCCCTGGCGTATAGCCGAAGGGTTTGATGACCCAGCAGTCGAGGGTGTAACCAGCCCGCTCATAGCGCAGCCGTTGTGGCCGCGACAGGGCGACTGCGGCCTTCCACTCGCGGTTGAGATCGGTCAGCTGCTGCTCGCCCGTGCCATCGGCGTGACACAGGAACACTTCTGGCGGTGCCACGGGATCCGTGGCCGTGAAGGCGAGCAGGGTACCGTCTTGGGCGTGCGACACCCCCGTCACCTGACGCGCACCAGTGATGATGCGCTCGGGGACAGCGCCACCGGCAGCCCGCACGCGGTAGATGGGCACGTCTCCCTGATCCTCGACGGCAAAGGTAATCCAGGTGCCGTCTGCCGACCACCGTGGCGCAATGCTGGCAAAGAACGGTGCACAGGTGCGGTCCAAGTCCGGGGTGAGACACGTGGGCACCCCGCCAGCCACCGAGACGGTGAACACCCGCACGTTCCGCCCAGCGTCATGGCGGTAGCGGTGCCCCAGGAAGGCGATGGTACGCCCATCCGGTGCGAAGACCGGCGAGTTGACAGGCCCGGCGGTGTCCGTCAGACGTTGGGGCTCACCACCCGTGGCTGCGACGAGCCACACATCGGCGGCGTTGTCGTAGTCGCGGTCTGCGTGCCGTGCTGAGGTGAACGCGATCGTCGTACTATCCGGCGACCAGGCCGGATCAGCATCGGCACAGTCGCCGTCCGTCAGTTGCTGCGGCGGGCCACCATCTGCAGACACCACAAAGATATGCGGCCGGCGATCATAGGTAAAACCCTCGCCGTTGTACTTGTACTTCAGCGTGGTAATGATCCGTGCCGGTTTAGACTTCTGGCGTTCGGCCTCGTCCTCCGGTTCTTGCCACCCTCCGACGCGCGACACAAAGGCGAGTCGCGTGCTGTCCGGTGACCACACGGGGTACGCCACGCCATTGGGGAGATCCGTGAGTCGCGTTGGTTCGCCACCATCGGCTGGCATCACATACAGCTGCGCTTTCTGCTTCGCCTCACGCTCGGAGACAAAGGCCAGTCGCGCGCCGTCTGGCGACCAGCGGGGTGCCATATCGCGTTTGGGGCCAGTGGTGAAACGACGTGGCTCGCCACCAGTAGTCTCCACGACCCAGATGTTGGACAGATACTCGTCTTTATCTTCAGAGAGCATCGTCACCACAAATGCGACCCGTCGCCCATCGGGCGAGAGCTGCGGGTCACTCACAAACCGGATGTGTGTAATATCCTGGGGCGTCATGGCACGCTGACTGTGGACGGTCATAGCCCGCTCTCCCTCAGGGCAGGTCGAGGTAGCAACTGTGCCTGCCACCCTAGCATGCTGGCCAGGCGGTGTCAAACGTGGAGCAAGAAGGGCACTCTGGGACGCGGCGACATGGACTGTGATACAATCAGTTGCCAGCGCGAGGCCGGTAAGAAATGCAAGTAGCCCGATGCAGAGAGTGAGAGGACACTAGAACGTGCAAGGAGGCAGGGGCAGAAGGGCATCTTTTGTCCTGATGGACGACGATTGGGCTATTCTGGCGTCGTTGACAGAACCAACCCACCTCAACACACTCCCCATGCAAGTGGTGCAGCGGTGTTTGCACTTGTACAAAGCGGGCTACCTCTACACTGATCAGCAAGGATGGGTTGTGTTGTCCCTGCATGGGAGACGGGAACTGGCGCGGCGGCAGCGCACCCAGTGACCCTAGACTGTGGTGACCCACCCCGCCAGTGTGGCGGCACCTGCGGTGTGCAACATCCCCGCCATACTGGCGGGGGTGCTGCGCACGGCTAATTGGCTATACACCCCCCCGCCAAACTGGCGGGGGTAATGAGCCCTACGCAGCACCCGTGCGCAGCACTTAGGCCCTCAACACCTGTATGACGTCGTCGGCTGTGACCACCTCTGCCTGGCGCGGA
>WNGG01006519.1_pt1 | contig 12973 bp, 10 predicted proteins | sample 5400661 | NCBI WGS metagenome assembly WNGG01 (sample SAMN13153372, study PRJNA577476) | soil metagenome | isolation source: 100 cm soil or saprolite under Garry oak tree replicate 1 | place: USA:California | collected 2016-06-15
AATGTGGACTGGGAGCATGCCGACCTTCCTCCCTGCCTCCGCTGTGGGCAATGAGGTTGCCCACGTCGCCGAACCCGGATACCGAGTGGCTGCGGCCGGGCTCCACCGCCTGCGGCCGTATTATTTGGTCGTGGCTGCGAGTCGTCAAGTCGTTCGCTAGTCGTCACTTGACTCTCGTCACTCTTGGCGAAGGGCCATGCTTGACAAGGAGGCAGCCCCGCTCATAATCGCTGCACCTCGGATGTCAAGGGGACCCCGACCAGCCGGGCGGGAGGGCTGCATTGATGGGCAAGAGGCAACTCGGCCAGGTTCGTCCTGGAGCTGCGGCCTATGGCGTTAGGGTTCCTGAGCGCTCAGTCCAGCCTTCAGCTGAATAGACAAGACCAATCCATCAGGTGACTCTCCCGGCATTCGGGGCTTCCCGGATCCAGATACTCGCAGTAGGAGTCCGGACAGCAGAACTTCGTGTGCGACTACTCGACGGTCATGCGCCAAGGTGCTGGCGAGATGTTGGCCTCTAGCACCGCGGGTCGGCCGAATGTCGCCTAATTGTCAAACGGTATCGCCACATTACAAAGGAGAGGATTCCCGTGAGCGTGTATACGATTGCTACACAAGAGGCGGAACGTCGCGCAAAGGTCGCGGCGAAACGTTCACATGTTGCCCCGGCGACATCGCCGGCGGCGGTCAAGGTCACGGTCACTGGGGCTGCGCCCGCCCCACCTGCCATTGCTGCGACTGTTGGCCCCGAACTCGGGAAGGCGCTCGAGTCGATCGGTACTTACATCCCCACCGAAGTGATGGCAACCTATTTGGCGATACTGGCCGTAATCCCCGTCACCTCTGGACATCGTTACCAATGGTTGATGTTCGTCGCATTCTTGGTCGCAACACCGATCGTCGTCTGGCTGGGTGTTTCGGCCGCACACCCAGGCCAGGGTCTGTCGCTCCCTGTGAGCCCTGTTCGCAACTGGCCTTGGTTGCCGATGTTCGCTGCTTCGTTAGCATTCGCTGTATTCGCGGTTGGGGTTCCGGGCTCCGTCATCAACGATGTCTCGTGGTTCGAGCCCTGGATGAGTACCGCAGTCATCATCCTGAGCGCATTCGTGCTATCGCAGGTAACTCGAATCGCACAGGCCATCGCAACCGAGAGCGCCAAACACAAATAGGCTGGACGGTCACCTCACCCAGCACAAGCGCGTTGCCGCTAAGGTGAGCTAGATCGGATCTCGCCTTGGCCCGCTCGTGGGCGACAGCGCGATGGTTCCGTGCGCTCCTCACCGAGTCGATGGACCAACTCAGACTCGGTGCGGAGTTCCCCGTCTCCCCTCAGCCAATGCGTACTCGCGAAACTGTCTGACGTCCGTCAGGACTTCGGCGTTGGTCAGGGCGGTCTCGGGAACCTGTCCGTCGCGCGCGGGCCGGCGATAGCCTGGAGAGCTAAGCTTGGTCACCGCAAGGAATTCTTGCGTGGCCTGCTCGTAGATAGCTAGCGCTGCGTCGGTGCACAGAAAGGATGTGATCGACGGCGTATTTCGGACTCCAGTCGGCCCTTTGAAGAACGGCGCCTTTGCGACAGCGCTCGCGAAGCTGGTGTTTGCAGTGTTTAGCCGATCGTAGTACTCGAACCCAAACGCATCGGCGGGAAGAGGAATCGGAGAACGGAAGGGATCTTTCGGGCTCGATGTTGCCTTGTACATGATGTTGCCGACATAGAATTGCCCGTTGTCGTACTGCAAGTAGGCGACCTCACGGACATCTGCAAGACACATGATCCCGGAGCACTGAGCGCAGGACTCTAGGGATGTGTACACAGTGACATCGGTGAGCATCGTGGCGTAAGACTGGCGGGAAAATGAATGCGCTCCAGTTGCTTGGGCTTCGACCATCGGAGGGCGGCTGATGGCGAACCTCAAGCCGAGCGCGGGAGGATTGACGCGTCCAGCAGCGGAAGGCCGCACGTTTGTGGGCCGAGCAGCAGGCCGGGCCTCGTAGTTGGCCATGAGGTCGGTAAGCGTGAACAAACGGCGTATCAGACGCGATTCCGCGTGCTCCACGGAACTGTTGAAGAGCTCGTTATGGTTGAAGTCAAAATCGATCACGCGCCCGTTGGCGTCGACCGCAAGCGCCGCGATATTGTGCCCGAAGTAACTCCCGCCCTCATACAGATACGTCCCCGACGGCAGTTGGGCCACCTGCTGCTTCAAACGCCACTCACCGTAGTCGCCACTCGAACCGTACTTGTTGCCATTCATCTGCGATCTGACCAGCGCCATAAGGAGCAACGAGTAGAGGCGGTGACGTTCCTTGAGACCGTCGTCCATGGGCGGCAGCGGAAGCTGGACGAATTCAGAGAGCGGCCTGCCCCAGTACGGCTTTAGACCGCTGGGGATGGGTCGTGAGGTCTTCGCTTTTCCCATTGGCCATGGCTCCTATGCGAGCCCCAGAGATCAGTGTCATCTGGCCCGAGGATGGTCGCTCGTGACGACTATCGTAGTCCGGTTACATGCGGGATCGCTCGCAGGGTTGATGGTCACAGAATGAAGCGAACGATCCACGCGACGAGCTAGCTCTGACGCTGGTCTCATCTTTGGCCGTTGAATCCTGCATTTCGAGAGCTACGGATAGGATTCGGCACTCCGCGGAGGGTGTATGTGTCATCGACACCGACTTCGTAGCACTGACGCAACTGCTGACCGAGGCTATCGCACTTAGAGATTGTTGGCTTCTGAAGATCCGCCCCAGAAATATGGCGATTCGCAGACCCGGACACAGCCGTCGTTGAACGCCCGTACCTAGACCAGTGTCCTGTGACCTCATCTGATGGCTCAAAGAACCGTGCTTTGGCTCCCGCTCTCAATGGCGCTTTAGCCTGCTCGCACCGCACTTGACATCCCACGCACGCAGGCGACAATGGCCCTGGCTATTTGGTCGGTTTGGGGGGAAATGGAAGAAAGGAACGCCTACACGCAGCGGGTGGTCCAGTTCCGTGCGGGCGACGGCCTTGATCTCAACCTAATCAACGTCACCGGCGAGCAATCTGCCCGTCGGGGTCCCGTATTGCTTGTGCACGGCGCGGGAGTTAGGGCAAATCTCTTTCGGGCACCGGTGGACACTTCGATCGTCGAATTCCTAGTCGACCGCGGATTCGATGTCTGGCTCGAGAACTGGCGCGCAAGCATCGATCTCCCACCCAACGAGTGGACACTCGACCAGGCCGCCATCTACGACCACCCCAACGCGGTTAAGACAGTTCTTCGCGAGACCGGGTCTTCGAGTTTGGATGCTGTGATCCACTGCCAAGGGTCGACGAGCTTCATGATGTCGGCCCTTGCAGGGTTGGTGCCCGAGGTCAAGACTATCGTCGCCAATGCGGTGTCCCTGCACACGCTGATTCCGGCGTGGTCGCAGTTCAAGATTCGCTACTTCATGCCGATGGTTCGCCCTCTCCTCCCCTACGTCAACCCGCAGTGGGGACTGAAGGCACCCAACGCCCTTGCGCTCGCGCTGTCGCTGGGCGTTCGGCTCACGCACCACGAGTGTGATAACGCAGTCTGCAAGATGGTCAGCTTCACTTATGGCGCTGGATTCCCTGCCCTGTGGCGCCACGAGAACTTGAACCCCGCCACCCATGAGTGGATCAAGCAGGAGTTTGCGAGCGTTCCGATCAGCTTCTTCGCACAGATGGCGCGTTGCGTTGAACGAGGGAATCTGGTCAGCGTCGAGGGATTCAAGGAACTGCCTGCAGATTTCGCAGCCCAGCCTCCACAGACCGACGCTCGCTTCGCCTTCTTAGCGGGACAGTTGAATCAGTGCTTCTTGCCGGAGAGCCAGAAGCGCACTTACGAGTGGTTCGCCAGACAGCACAAGGACTACCACGCGTTCTATGAACTGCCCGGCTACAGCCATCTCGACGTCTTCATCGGCAAATCGGCGGCACAGGACATCTTTCCGTTGATCGCCGCCGAGCTAGAAAAGAAGGTGGCGTAAGCCGATGGGAATACCAGCTCGGTTTCGCCGGCAGCAGGGTCGGCACGCCCTGGTCGATGGCATACCGTTCCGGATGCCGATTGCGGCGCACAACACACCCGCTCTGATGGCCGCCTTCACAATCGACTTCAAGAAGGCTGCCGCACTGCTTCCTCCCTCGATTCATCCGCTGCGCTTATGGCGCAAGGCGGTGTTGGTCGTCACCGTCGTCGACTATCGACAGACGGTAATCGGCAAGTACATCGAATTCAGTATCGCCATCGCCTGCACACGCGGAGCCCGACCGGCTCCGCCCTTGCTGCCAGTTGTCTTCCAGGGGCTGTACGGCACCGGGCAATACGTGTGCGACCTGCCCGTCAGCACCGAGATCTCGGTCAAAGGCGGCAAAGGTATCTTTGGGATGCCGAAGCATCAGAGCAGCCTCGACTTCAAGATAGGCGAGCGAACGGTGAGCAGTCAGTACGACGAGGACGGTCAAATGGCCGTACGCATCGAGATCCAGCGGCCGGGCAGCGCGTGGCTTCCCTTAACGGTCGCCGCCATCAACTACTGCTCGTTCCGCGGCATGATCGTGAAGTCAACCATCTACTCTGCCGGCAAGGTCGGCTTCTCGCTCCTCAAGAAAGGATCAGCCAAGTTGTGCATAGGGGAACACCAGCGTGTACAGCCGTTGAAGGGACTGGAGATCAGCCCCGACCCCATCTTCGTTGCCTTCTTTCCAGAAGTGCACGGCGTGCTCGACGACCACGTGGAGTCCTGGTACGCGACATACGCTGAACCGCCGACGAGCAAACCCGAAGGAATCGAGAGTGTGATCAACCTCGGTCTCAGTGAGAAATGGCTGCCGCCGCCGCACGACCAGCCCGACTGCAAGCCTTGAGCCGAATCTTCATTCTCAACGACTTAGTACTGTTGCTTTTCGTCTCAATGTACTTCGGCACCGGGTGGTCTTTGGTGCTCTTCTCGTTCCCGATCGCGCCGCGGCTCACTGTAGACAACTACTATCTCCAGTTTGTGCCTCAAGTCACCGCCGCAACTCGATTCTTTACAGTGATGACGATGCTGATGATTGTCAGCGCCACGATCATGATCTTTTCGCTCTGGGGTACCGCTTTGGCGTGGCTGCCCGTGCTCGTGATCGCCGGGGTAATCGCGGCTACGCTGCTCACCGAGATCTGGATTCTGCCCCTCAATAAGCAGATGAGCGCTGGCATCAAGGATCCTACGCAACTAGGAGGAATCATCGGGCGCTGGATGGCCTTGAATCGGGTACGGGTCGGGCTCTGGACCGTCCAGTGGTTGGCGATGGCTGCATTTTTCGGCATCAAGGCGCTGTGATCAAGGCCGGCGCCACCCGCAATCTGGACCTTCGACTGCGCTGGCTGGTGCTCGCAGTGGCAGTTATAACTGCCCTGTCGGGCCTATTTCAAATGCTGCTACCAGACGTCGTACTCCACTTTGTCGGTGCATCCACTGCGCCCGTCGCGCGTCACTTCTTCAGCCTGGTCGGGATGTTCATGCTGATCGTTGGCGTGGCGCTGTGGGTGGCGATTCGCGAGGGCTACAGCGGAGTCGTCTTGGTCCTCGCGGCGCAGAAAGCTGGCGCGGTTGTCGGTGTCGTTATCGGCGTTGCCAACGGCATCTTCGGCATGACCTCCCTGGCGGTGGCCGGCTTCGACGCATTGTCCTGCGCTCTGATCTTGTGGTATTGGCAACAAACGCGACCCTGAAGTGGTCGGCCTACCTGTTCTTCTACGGCTACGTCTTGACGCTGATCGCAGCCGGCGCCTTCGGAATGCTGCTCCCGCGGCTGGATGCTCGCTACCTCCTCGGCCTTGACATCACCCAACTCTCCCCCTTGACCGCAGCCACTACCATGAGTCAATACGGCTTTCTGCGCGCCATGGAAATTGGCTTCGGAGTCTTTGCAGTCGTGTTCAGGAATGAGATCTTCCACGACAAAGTCTTCAACCGTCTCTTCCTGGCGATCATGGCTTGCGGCATCGCAAGCCGAATTCTGGGTTTAGTCTTCGATGGCATCCCGTCCGTACCGATGCTCTTCTTCCTGACCTTCGAGCTCGTAGGGATCGTCCTCATCTTCGCGTTCACACGCATGACTCTCTGCCGCCCGTGATGATAGCCCAGGCCCATGTCCCGGCTGCTGTGCCGGCGGCGATTCTGGCCGGTCCCCGACGCTCCCTAATTTTGGCTGGCGGGGGCATGCGCGTCGCTTACCAGGCAGGTGCAGTCCGCGCGTTGCTCGAACACGGCCTGCGCTTCCAGCACGCGGACGGCACTTCAGGCGGAACGATGAACCTGGCCATGCTCCTTTCCGGGCTCACGCCCGAAGAAATGTGCCAGCGATGGCGAGACCTTGATGTCGGAGACTTTGTTGGCCTGCTGCCGCTGCGCATGTACGCACGCGGTCCGGCCGATCTCCCGGCTCTGGGCGGAGCCGAGGGTGTTGTCAAGCGAGTGTTCCCACATCTTGGTATCGATGTGGACCGCATTCGAGAGGCGCGCGGCATTCAGGGGACATTCAATGTGTGCAACTACACGAATAAGACGAGTGAGGTCATACCTCATCAGGAGCTGGAGCTGCCGCTACTGGTGGCGGCGATCTCACTACCCATCTTCATGCCCCCGGTGCCGCACAAGGGCTGCCTCTATGTGGATTCGGTCTGGATCAGAGACGCCAATCTACTCGAGGCTGTGCGTCAGGGCAGCCAGGAGATCTGGGTGATCTGGTGTATCGGAAACATCGGCGAGTACTTGAATGGCGCCTTCAACCAGTACGTGCACATGATCGAGATGAGCGCCAACGGCAACCTCTTCAAGGAGCTGGAGCAGATCGCCGCTCTCAACGAGCGAATCGCGGCCGGCGAGGCTGTGGACGGGCGCACCGAGCCAATCCGTGTGCACGTGATCCACCCCGAATTCCCTTTACCGCTGGATCCGGACTATTACCGCGGAAGGATCGACGGCGCGACACTCGTCGACCGCGGCTACAGGGACGCGATCGAGTACCTGGCGCGCATGAATCCGGCCGGCGTGAAGCTGGGCGCCAACGCGACGCGTATGCGGGACCCCCGACCCGGGCTAATGCTCAGGGTCTCCCTGATAGGCAGGTTGGGGGGCAAGCCCTGCCGCCTCGACATCGCGGTGGAGGTTGACGACCTCGCCGCCTTCCTGGCAGATGCGAGTCACGGCGCTCGGCTCAGCGGCCGCATCACCTGCCCCGGAATCGGACATCAATTGCCCGCCACAGACGGCGTCCTCCATTTTGGGAGGCCGCTCAAACTCGAGTTGAGGTTCAAGGCTGCCGATGGTGACCTGCGAGTCACGGCCGAGGGATCTATGAGGGGACTGCGAGTCGCCGCGGATAATTTGGAGGGGAAGCTCCACCCAGGTTGGGGCGGCATCCTGAGAGCCGCACTCAGCCTCCACGCCACCGGCGCCCACGGACTTGGCTTGCGGCTACGGACGATTGCTCGCTTCTGCAGGTTCGTGCTCCTTGCCAAGTGAGCTGGGACGGTCTCACTTGACGCCTAGGAGGCGCCCGGATAGGTTCTGTCTTCCAGGCAATTCGTAAGGGGGATCTCAGCGTGGCGCGACTCTCCTCACCTTTCGACACAATTTCGGATCACTCTGAAATAGTCGTCGTCGGCTCGGGTTACGGAGGCGCGATCGCCGCCTCGCGGCTGGCACGCGCCGGGCGGGAGGTCTGCCTCCTGGAGCAGGGAAAGGAGTTTCAGCCCGGCGAATACCCGAACACTCTCCTCGAAGCCGCGGCTGAGCTCCAGGTCGACCTGCCCGATTTCCACTTGGGCTCGCGGACCGGCCTCTACGACCTCCGGGTTAACACCGACATCAACGTTTTCAAAGGCTGCGGGCTAGGGGGGACGTCCCTAGTCAACGCCAATGTCGCCATCCAGGCCGAGCCACGCGTTTTCGAGGAGCCCGCCTGGCCGGCGGAGATCAGGGCCGACGCCGCCCGGGCCGACGGTCTGCTCGCTATCGGCTACCGGCGAGCCACTGAGATGCTGGGATCGAACTCCTATCCTGGGCAGCCGGCCGACCTCAACAAGCTCCTGGCCATGGGCGTTTCCGCGAGTTCCATGGGCTCCGACTTTTATAGGCCACAGATCAACGTGACATTTAAGGACGGGATCAGCGGCGGGGGGGTCCAGCAGTTCGCCTGCAAGCGCTGCGGCGACTGCGTCACTGGCTGCAACTACGCCGCCAAAAACACCACCCTGATGAACTATCTGCCCGACGGCGTGCGCCACGGGGCCAAGATTTTCACAAAGTGTGCAGTCGACCATCTCACCTACTCAGACGGCCGCTGGCAGGTGTGGTACCAGCGCCTCGATTCAGGCGACGAGGCATCTGGCGGAGACCTCCGCCACATCTCTGCCTCGGTCGTGATCCTGGCCGGTGGCGCCCTAGGCTCGACCGAGATCCTCCTTCGCTCTCGAGCTAGCGGTCTCGACATCTCGCCGGCCATCGGCTCCGGTTTCAGCGGCAACGGCGACGTTCTGGGCTTTGGCTACAACTTGAACCGAGACATCGACACCGTCGGCTGGGGTCATGTGGCGCCGGGAGTGCTGCCTCGTGTCGGCGCCTGCATCACAGGGATCATCGACCTTCGCAACCAGGGTGACCTCAGGCAAGGGATGGTCATCGAAGAGGGGTCAATCCCGGGCGCCATCGGGAGCGTAATACCGGCAGTGTTGGCAGGAGCTGCGGCGCTTGCCGGTCAGGGTCTCGACTCGTCGGCGGCCGGCCAGATCGCGGCCGCCCTACGAGAGGCCGAGAGCTTGGTGCTGGGGCCGCACAGTGGGGCGGCCAGGCGCACGCAGATTTACCTGGTCATGACGCACGACAGCGGCACCGGCAAGCTCAGCCTTACGCCGCGCGACGGCGACCTCCGGCTCGCCATCAACTGGCCCGGGGTCGGCGACGAGCCGATCTTCAGGACTGTCAACGACAATCTCAAGCGCGCCACGCAGCCCCTGGGCGGGACCTTCGTCGAGAACCCGCTCTGGCGGCTTGACTTTCTGGGGCGGAGCCTCATAACCGTGCATCCCCTGGGCGGCTGCATCATGGGGGCGGACGCGTCCAAAGGGGTAGTCGACCATCGCGGACGCGTCTTCGCAGGGGCTTCCGGCACCGCAGTCCACGACGGTCTCTACGTGTGCGACGGTTCGGTGCTTCCTGTCCCTGTCGGGGTCAACCCGCTATTGACGATCTCGGCCTTGGCCGAAAGAGCCATGGTCCTGCTCGCTGAAGCGAAGGGCTGGAGCATCGATTTCGGACCGAGCGCCGCGGCCCCGGTGACCTCGCCGAGCGCCGGCGCTGGCCGCGTGCCGCTCAGGCACGGGGCGGATTTCCGGGAACAGTGGTATGGATCGCTCGACGGCGAGGGTGGCGAGCTCTCGCTCAGTATCGTTTGCAACGCCCGGGACCTGGACGCGCTCCTCTCCGACCCCGGCTACCATGCACCAGTCTTCGGTTCCGCCGCGAGGGTCGTCAAATCCAACTCCGCTGACTTCGCGATCCGTGACGGCTGGCTCAGCGCGGGAGGTGCCGAGATCCACTACCACCTGCCGCTCGAGCGTGGGACCGATAGCCTCTTGCTCGAAGGCTCGAGGCGAGTAATACGCGAACCCTCACTTGATGCCGTCGCGGCGGCGGCCCGCCTGCAGGTCAGGCTCACCCCGGCTGATGGAGGACAGCTCATCGCCCAGGGGCAGCTCAACGTGAAGCCGGACGAGCAACGTCGGGACCTGGCGAGCATCCGCATTTTCAACGCGACTGGGGACATGGAGCGGCTGCGCCTGACGGCAGCGCTCGGGCAGCTGCTCGCCGGACCGCTGTTCGGCGTCCACGGCCCTGTAGTGATTTCCGCCCCCGGCGCGCTCTCGCCCGGCCGGCTGCGCAAGCGCCGATCGCAGCGCGCTCCGGCTGCGGCGGTGGAGTTCTTTGAGGCGCCTGACGGCGTGCTGCTGAGAGTCAATCGGCGCCGAGGAACAAAAGGGCCCATCCTACTGATGGCCGGCCCGGCCGAATCGAGCCGACTCTTCTCGCTCGATTCAGTGGGCCGGTCGCTGGTCGAGTTCCTGACTGCCAGCGAGTTCGACACCTGGGTCCTTGACCACCGCGGGAGCCTTGATGCGCCGCGGTCGCCAGCCGACTATGACCTTGACCAGGTCGCCCAGCTGGACCTCCCAGCGGCACTCGAACTGGTCGCCCAGCGTGCCGGCGCAGGCCAAGTGCATGTGGTTGGACTTGGGCTGGGAGCCACCGTTGCGTTCATGACGCTCCTGGCCGGAAAGGCCGAGCGTATGGGCTCACTCGTGGCGCTCCGAGCCGGCTGCTTCATCGAGGGAAGCGCGGCGGTCAGGATGGCCGGCCTCCTCGGCCTGTGGCCTCTGGGACTGTCCCCGGTGGAGGCTTACGCGCGCGGACCTCGGGCGGCAATCGCGCATTTGCTCTACGGGTCCTCGCTTGGGGCCGCCAATGCCGGTCAGAACAGTGCCAGCGTGATTCCCGAACTGGTCGGACGCCTGCCTTCGACCGTCGCGGGCCAGGTGCTGGCAATGCTGCGGACGGGGAGGATCCTGAACGCCGGCGGGCGCGACGACTACCTGCCAGCTGAGCGCCATCCGAGCATCCCCGTCACCCTGATCCAGGGCGCGGAGGACAGTGCCTTCCTCCCGTCGGGTACCGACAAAACCCTGAACTGGCTGCTGGAGAACCGTCCTGATGGCCGCTACCGGCGCCACCTGGTGCCCGGCTACGGGGGGCTCGATCTATTGATAGGAGAGAAGGCCGTCATCGATGTATTCCCTGTTATCCGGGAGCACTTGGAGGAATTCGTTAGTGCCTGACGCTACGCCCCGCGCACCAGACCAGACAAAGCTTTCCTTCACCGAGGAGATGAAGGGCTTCGTCACTAAAGGCGAAACCGACTACGATCGCGGCTTTCGTGAGGGGCAAAACGCCCACTCCGACCTCATGTTTCACCTCACGATCACGGTGACGGGGGTATTCGACTTCGTCAGCAACCCCGCCACGACGGCTGCTGCGGTCGGCTGGGTGCGGTCGAGCGCGCTGGGCGGCCAGTTCCCGGTCAACGACGGCTGGTTCAACCTCTTCGTCGATCAGGGCACTCCGACTCTGAAGCACATGACATACCGACTCTTTTTTCAGGACGCGAGCCGGCAGCCGCTGACCTTCAGCGGTTTCAAGGTCATCCGCGACGATCCCGGATTCGACGTCTGGCTCGATACGACGACGCTCTTCACACGGATCCTTGAAGGACATGTTCAGCAGGAGGAGGAAGCGAATGCCAGGCTTGTGGCGGGGGGCATTCTGCACTTGAGCATCCTCGACTTCATGCAGCAGCTGACAACTTTTAGGGTCGATGGCCCGACCGCCGTGCAGAAGGCGTCCGCCCTGTCTCGCTTCGGCACTTTCTTCATGGGTGGCCTGTGGGAGGTCTACGGTGCGAAGGTCCAGGAGCACAGTGCTTGATGATTCCGGCACTCGCTGAGGACTGAGGCGCCCGGTGCCGGGACCGCCACCGCTGCCCGCCGACTTTCTCTTCGGCGTGGCCACCGCCGATCACCAGTGCGAGGCTTACGAGTCGCGCTGGGAGGACGTCCGCGACCGCTTCGACCGTGCCATGAAGCTGACCGAACGGGGACGGGCCACAGATTTCTGGACTCGTTATCCCGAGGATGTCGAGCTAGCACGAGGCCTCGGCTGCACGGCCTTTCGGTTCTCGATCGCGTGGGCTCGCGTCGAGCCAGAGCCGGGCACGTTCGACGCCGGGGTGCTCGACCACTACAGCCAGATGGTGGACGCCATCCGGACTGCCGGCATGCAGCCGGTCGTCACACTACACCACTACACCTGGCCCCTCCACGTGGAGCAGCGAGGGGGCATGACGGCGCCTGATTTTCCAGCTTGGTTCGAGCGCTATGCGCAGGTGGTGGGCAAAAGACTGGGTTCGCGAGTCGAATACTGGATCACGTTCAACGAGCCCACCGAACTCGTCTACGGATACCTGAAGCTGTGGTGGGACGGCGAGTACCGCATGCCTCCTGGGGCCGATGCGGGCACCGACCTCGGCGTGCTCAAGCGCCTGATACGCAACCTTTTCGTCGCCAACGCCGCAGCTCGCCGCGCTCTCCGTGCCATCAACCCTCAGGCCCGAGTGAGCGCCAACGCGCTCATCCTCGGGCTGCCCAGCTGGCTTCAGCGCTTCCTAGACTGGCGGACGAAGCGGCTTCGGGCCGAGGGCGCCTGGGAAAGCGCGATCGGTCGGCTGCAGCGACGCCCTATCGGCTCTCTGGGGGGAAGCGTCGACCTCGTCATCTCCGCCATGACCGTGACCCCTGAACGGGGAAGGCAGGTCGACTTCTCCCACGTGTACGAGGTGGGGTCGCTAGCACTGCTCGTCGATGCCGGCAGCGCCTTCACCGACCTGGGCGAGGTCAGAAAAGTGGCTGCGGCGGCCGGTTCGACGGCAGAAAGCAGCGCCCCCCAAGTCATGCCCAACGCTACTCTTGTCGCCTTTCCCAGCACCGAGTCTGCTGCGGCCGCGGTCGCGGGGCGACAAGCTGACGCCGTCCTGGGCGACCGGCTCGTGCTGGACCAAGTGATCCGCTCGGCGCCGACCCGGTTCCGGCTGCTGGTACGCGATCTGCTACCCCAGCGCTACGCGGTGGCGGTCAGGAAGAACGCTACCGACCTGCTAGCTCTCGTCAACCGCGTGATCGACGGGGGACCGGACGGCGCTCGGCCGGAGGGCCCAACTGTCGCTGGGATTCGTTCCCGACGCCACCTGAGGGTAGGCGTGCGTGGAGGGGTGGAGGGCGTGAGTTTGCGGGACGCCTCGGGTCAGTGGAGTGGCTCTGAGATCGACCTGGGCCGGTCCATCGCGGCGGCAATCTTCGGCGACTCTAGCCGGGTC
>WNGG01014474.1_pt1 | contig 12972 bp, 16 predicted proteins | sample 5400661 | NCBI WGS metagenome assembly WNGG01 (sample SAMN13153372, study PRJNA577476) | soil metagenome | isolation source: 100 cm soil or saprolite under Garry oak tree replicate 1 | place: USA:California | collected 2016-06-15
GAGCGCAACGGCCGGGTGCGATGCCGCCAGCGCCAGGGAAGCCCCAACGATCAGCCGTCTTAGCAGGGCCAATTTCGGCCTGATTGGTGGCTCTACCTTCTTCGTCATGCGCGCCTTCCGAGCAGGCGAAGCCATTTGAGCGAACTCTCATCCCCCTGCGCCCCCAATTAGAAAGTTTATCTCCGTCTTAGCTATGCGATTTCCGGCGCAGCCAAAATCGGGTTGCCTCCGCCGTTACGAGCAGCGTTCAAACAGCACTCAGTGCCCGCTCATCACCAAGGTTTTCACCGGAAGCAGCAGGGCCTGGACGCGCAGCAGCATCGCGTGCACGAGGCCGACGGCGTCGACGGCATGCAGCACGAAACCCTTGAATGCGCCGGTCTCCTTCGAAGCAATCAGCTCATGGTTGCTGGTGTAGGCGTTGACGATGCAGCTGCTTCCGGGCGTAACGCCGTCAAGGCCGCCTTTGTAGATCGGTTCCAGGAACGTGGAAATCGTGCCCGGAGCCACCACCTGCTGCGCTTCGACCAGTTGCTCGCCACCCCGGAACTGACCCGCTGCGATGTAATCCTGCACGCTCGTCACCACCATCGGAATAATCGTCCAGGGCTTCGAGATGCATGCCGCCTCGGCGACCATTCCCACCTTCATGACTTGCGCTTCGATTTGTCCAAACCCCGCTGAAAGGGTCTGTCGTCCAGCACCGTCAGGGATCAGGATGCCGGCGGAGCGCATGATCGGACTAACAATGTCTCCCACGCGCAACGTGAACTGCTCCACCCGCCCGTCGACTCCCGCACGAATGGAGGTCTTGTTCAGATCCACCTGCGCCTCGGCCAACGCCGCCTCCGCGCTCGCCTTCTCCGCGGGCAGAAGAGCGGTCACGCGGCTCATCGTTGATTGTTTCGAGGCCGTTGCGGAATCAAGGGCGCCTTGACGGCCCGCCAGCAGCACCTCAAGCTTTTCGATGTCACGCGTCGGAACCGTGCCGGGACTGCGCTTCTGGAGTTCGCGCTTGGTGTCGAGTTCATCTGACGCCTGCTGGTAGGAGCCCTTCGCTTCCTGGATCTGGCCTTCGGCCTTGAGAATATCCGCCTGCGCCGCCAGCAAGGCGGCATCGACTTCGGCAATCTTGCGCCGGGCCGTTTCCAGCGCTGCTTCCTGCTTTGAACTGTCCAGCTTGAAGATCACCTCGCCCTTCTTGACGGGGGCGCTGAATCCAATGCGGACTTCCGCAACGCGACCCGTTATTTCGGGAATAATCGAGACGGTCCGGTAGAACAAGGTCGCCGTCGTGGTGGACGGATGATAGTAAAAAATGACCGTGATCAGCGCGACCGTCAGCATCAGACAGGTGACGATGCCAAACCTGAGTTCGAACCATACCGAAAAGAACGTGATCTCACGGCCGAAGCGCTTTCCTTGGCCGTAGCGGCGATAAAGATAGTCCGGAAAGATGGTCAGCAGGGAGCAAAGAAGCAGCTCAAGCATGGCTCGGCACCTCGCTCTTGGCAGCGCCGGCCTTCGTCGTATCCGGCCGTTCCGCAGCAACCGCGTGGGCTGTGCTTTCATCGGCGATCTCGGTCGTCTCCTCGCCCGGCGGAACGCCGGCGATTTTCTCGACCGATCCCGCGATGCTGCGCAGCGGCGTGCCGAAGTCGGGCAAGTCAACCATGGCAAGCAACAGCCCTACGATCCAAAAGAGATGGATGTGCGTAAAGAGCGCCAGCAAGCCGAGCACAGCCACGATCTCGAATTGCAGCTTTTGCGACTTGTGCGCCATGACTCGCTCACGCAGTTCTCCAATCCGAAAGTGCAAGCCGTGCACCGAGTGGAAACCTAGACGGGTATTGAGCTTCTCCGAACGGCTCCATACTTGCACAAAGTTGAAACTTGGCAAGCTCAACCTTGCCGCGCATCTGGTGCAACGCATCAAAAGCAGGCCGGCCCGATGATCCGATATTGTCCGCGCCGGGTCGATTGGTCGAAATTGCAATAGTAAAGACGACAATTGAACTCCAGACCGGCGCCGCCAGCGAACAGTTTCAAAAAAAGCGCGGCGGCCGATCATGTTCAAGTTTCATACGACGCTGGCTGCGCTCGCGATGGCCCTTTTGTCTCTTTCGAATGCCCTGACGGGCCAGTCTATTGTCGTGAGTCATGGGGTGGTTTATGCAATAGCAATCAGCTGAATCGCCCGATCTCAGGCAACGTCTATTTTCTCAGGCACGGAATGAGGCAAGCGCAACCCCAAGGGTGGACTCACACCGAAGGACGAGGTCTAAGAAGCCCTCACGAGCAGTGCGTCACTTCCATGGGAACCAACGTGATCGAAGACCGCCAAATTGATTCCGAGAAACTCAATGCAACGGTCATCGCATTGGCAATTCGGCTGGCTTTTTTGGGCCTGCTTTTATTTTTGTCGCTGTCGATCATTCGTCCGTTTATTGAGACCGTGGCATGGAGTGTGGTGTGGGCCGTGGCGCTTTATCCAGTTTTTGATCTGCTGGCGAGATGGCTCGGCGGACGTCGACGATTAGCCGCGGCACTGATCACAGTTCTGCTGCTCTTGATCGTCTTTGGGCCTGTAACCTGGCTCGGCCGGGATTTGCTTGAGGTTCCGCGGACGATTTCCGAAAGCCTCGAAACCGGCTCAATATTCGTTCCTCCGCCGATCGAGGCCGTAAAAAAATGGCCCTTGATCGGCGAGCCGCTGTTTCAATTCTGGGAACTCGCATCAAGCAATCTCAAGGCAGCGCTTGTCACAGTCGCTCCTTATCTGAGGCCTCTCGGCAGCACCTTGCTCGGGGCCGCGGGGAGCGTTGGCGCCGCGATTCTTCAATTCATTGCTTCAGTGATTATAGCAGGATTTCTGCTTTCGCCTGGTCCTTCGCTGGTCGAGGCTGTTGCCTCGTTTCTACATCGGCGTGTTTCGAGCCGCGGCGATGAATTCATGCAACTGGCTGGCGCGACGATACGAAACGTGTCGCAAGGCGTGATCGGCGTTTCGCTCCTGCAAGCTCTTCTTGCGGGCATCGGACTTATAGCGGTCGGTGTGCCGGGTGCGAGCCTGATTGTGTTCCTGGTTCTCATCCTGGGGATTGTTCAAATTGGCCCGACGGTGATTCTGCTTCCAGTCATTATATGGAGCTGGATAACGATGGAGACATCAACGGCGCTGATCTTTACGGCCTATATGGTGCCGGTGAATTTTGTAGATAATATACTCAAGCCGATTATTATTACACGCGGCCTGAAGACTCCGATGTGGGTGATCATCGTCGGCGTTATTGGCGGCACGCTTTCAAACGGGATAATCGGCCTTTTCGTTGGCCCGATCGTGCTGGCGGTTACCTGGGATCTGCTGGTCACTTTTGTACGCGAAGATGGCACTGTTTCAACTTAGGCCGTGAACCCATAAATCTGCCGGGCGAACGGCTGAGGCGCAAATGCCATAAACTAAGCGAAGCTAGCCTCGAAGTTTCGTTCCTTTTCCGTTTTTCCCCCTCGTTTTATTCAGCCGACCTGAATATGCAAGCGCCGGAATACGCGGAGGCCCCACGACAACGACAAAGAAACAACCGAAACAGCGGAGAACATAGATGGGCGGGCTCTCTTGGTGCTGGTGGCCACGAAACAAGAACAAATCCTTGGACGACGCGGAGCTCTCTAAACGATTTGAAGGCGGGGATCGGCGTCATCTGCTCCAGGCCCTTTCCGCGATGGTCGGTGGCGGCGCCTTGGCTGTGATGTCGCAATCTACTGAAGCGAGAGACTCGAGCGACCTGCCACCCCCCAAACGGGTACTGACCGGCCGCGATGAAGCCGGCAAGTCGGTGTTCAAGTCCTTTGACGTAACTCCCAAGGTGGTGGCGATCGACGCCAATCCGGGACTGACATTCTATGAACTCTACATGACTGAGGGGGTGCCACGGCTCACCGGCTTAGAACCGGACCCGATGCTCGAGGGAACGAAAGCCTTTCCCGGCCCGGGGGGCACGATGTTTCGCCTTATCTCGTATCCGCCCAAGCGACCTGAAGGCTGGAAGCCGCCACCTGGCGTCACTTTCGAGAGTGGGCTGAGGGAAATGTCGGAGAAGGTCCCCGGCATGGGCGACCATTTCGAACGCGACGCTCCAGGTATGCACACATCCGATACCATCGATTATGGGATCGTCATTCGTGGCGAGATGACGCTGGAACTGGACGACGGACAGAAGGTCCATTTGCGCCAAGGCGATTGCGTAGTGCAAAACGGAACTCGACATCGCTGGCGCAACCCGTTGCCGGAGCCCTGTCTCATGGCCTTCATCTCGTTTGGTGGAAAGCGTGGCTAAGACCGGGGTACTCTCAAGGAGAGCATTCCTCCGCAGACCGTTCGTCAAACCTGATTAAGTCGGCGCGACAGCGATATAGGGAATGCTGGCCACGATAGCGGCAAGCTGGACCGCATTGCTCAGCATGCCGCCCCAATGCAGCCGTCGCAGCCGCTTGCGGGGACAACCCCCGGGGCGCCTCACACGATAATTTCGATTTTCCCGTCCTTGAGCCGATAGATAGCTCCAACTACGCTGAGTTTCCGTTGCTCGACCGCCGCGTTGAGAATAGGCGTCGCAGATTTGAGCTTCGCAACATTGTCGACCACATTTTGCCGAATGGCGGCGTCGAGGAGATCGCCGGAACGCTTCGAAGCAGCGTTGATGTTTGCAACCAGGGAAGGTAAGTGGCCCGGCAGGGCGACGTTATCCTTGAGTGACTTGATCGTTGCGCTAACTGCGCCGCAGCTGTCGTGACCGAGCACCATGATGAGAGGCGTGCCGAGCATGGCGACGGCGTACTCCATACTCGCAACCGTGTCGTCATTGGCGAAGTTACCCGCGACCCGGCAAACGAACAAATCGCCTCTGCCGCTGTCGAAGGCATATTCAGGTGCGATGCGAGAATCGGCGCAGCTCAGGATTCCCGCGTATGGGTTCTGCCCTCCGACCAGTGCTTCACGTTCGTGTTTGAAATCGTGGCGCCTCGTTTCGCCCGCGACATAGCGCTCGTTGCCTTTAATCAAGCGCTGAAGCGAGGCATCGGGCGACAGCACATTTTGCGGCTTCGGCGGCGCCTGAACTTCCTTGGCCCAGCCGCTCCTGACGAATGCTAGTCCGACTGCACTTGCGCCGAAAACTCGTAGTGCCTGACGCCGCGTGGGGCATGCGTTAAATCCGCAAGCTTCACCCTTACAAGTCGCACACACAGGACTGCTCCTTATTTCCCCACCTTATCGCCCTCAAATGCCTGACCCAGTCGTTCCACCTCAAGACTGGTGCAAAACAGCGCGAACAAGTGTTCGTCGTTCGTCTTCATCGGCAAATGATATGAGTTGAACAGGGCCCGAGGCCTTAGCGGCGTCTCGAAGGATGAGCAACAGAAACCAGCCGTCACCCTCCGAGGCTCGCAACAGCTCACGCCTCTCGGTCACTTCAACTGCCGTCCGGCGATCACCCCATCGCTTCACTCGCCCTCGAATTTGAACGAGACCTTGAGCTTGGCGCGGTAGGCTTCGATCGCGCCCTTGGCGTCCAGCTGCAAGTCGAGCTGAGCCACTTCGGCGACGCGGAGTTCGCGCAGGGATTTTCCTGCCCGGCTGACGGCGGCCGCGGCCGCCTTTTCCCAGGACTCCTTGCTGGTACCGATCAGCTCAATGACTTTGTAGACACTCTCAGCCATATCGTCCTCCCGTTCGGTATTGGGCAGGACGCAGGTGCTCCTGCCGCCGGTAACCCTAGCATCGGGATTTCAGCGCCGAAAGGATGCGGCGCACCATGTGGGGCAAGCAGTCGCGCAGGAAGCAAAATGGCCGGGCGGCATCGATGCCGTCCGGCCGTTCGAGATCAGTCTCAAGGCTCTTTTTTAAAGAGCGGGTATCGTGCCTTAGGTGGCGTATTTGAACTCAGGCATTGCCTTCAGCTGGTCCTTGGTCGCGCCGAACACGGCGTGATCGGGATACCAAGGATTGGACTTCGTGGTTGCCGCCGTGGCGGGTGCAGTGTTCGTGGTCGCCGCGCCGGTGGTCGTCGATGGCGCCGGCCGGGTGCCTGGCGCATTCGCATTCGGCCCGCCGGCGACGCCGGTGTAAGAGACAGGCTCATTGACGAATTTGACCTTGTCGAAGGCAACCGCCACCAGATGCTCGCCGACGCCGAGGAAGCCGCCGACGCCCAGCACTATCCCCTTGATGCTTCCATCCTTGTCCATCAAGAGATCGTTGATCGAGCCGAGGCTCTCGTTGTTGTCGTTATAGACGCTGAGGCCGACGAGCTTCGACGCGCGCCAGTTACCCTGGAACGACGAGTCCGATGCCGCCGCCGGCGCCGTGTCGGCCTTGTCACTAGTTGCCGTCGGGCTTTGCTGCGCGAACGCGACGGACGCAAGCAATGCGGACCCGATCAAGCCGGCCGTCATATATTTTGCTAACATTGTGGTTTCTCCTTGTGATGAAATTGGTGAGAAGAAAACACGCCAGTCCATCGACCGTTCCGATCGCCGAACACAATTTAAAGGGTTGTTAAAGGGTTGCGGTGCGGATGATATCAGGGTTCCGTGGAGCATCGCTACGCACACGGCAAACCGCTTGCCGCATCACTGCTTCGCGCCGCTTTCGCGATGCGATCAGAAACCGCCCCAATAAGGCGGCGTTCCGTAATAGCGATGCAACTCGGTTTCCTGCGAGCGATCGCCCCAGTCGAAATCCTTGTCGGCACGAAACGACGGCGCGCGTTTGAGCTCGTCGTCGTCGATGTCGAGCTGGTAGGCCTCGAACCTGGTGCTGTAGGTCAGACGCGCCCATGGCAGCGGCAGCAGACTGGTGCCCATGCCAAGGAACCCGCCGAAGCTCAGGATCGCGTAGGACACCTTGCCGCTGACCTTGTCGATCATCAGCCGCTCGATGTGGCCGATCTTGTCGCCGTTCGGCCGCCGCACAGCGGTGCCTTCGACCCGGTCGCTGGCGATCAGATGGTGTGGTCTGGTCATGACGTCGGTCATCGCACCCTCCTGGGTTGATGAACCAAATCAACGCTGTAACCGCGGATTGGTTCCCTCAGCGCCAGGCCAAATCGGCTGAAGGAGGGCAAATCGCCTGCCAAGAACCCCTCAATCGCAACACGGACGAAGCAATCATCCTTTCCCGTTCTGGGAAGGATGATGACGGGGTGCTTTGGTTGTGTGCGTCGCGGCCTGAGGTCAGGTTTGGTAGTCGATCAGAAGCGCTGAAAATGACGAACTGGCATTGCTGGCGGTGCTGGAGCTGCCGGTCGCGCTGTACGAGGTCGATGACGAGGCCGACAGCGACTCCTGCAGCGACTGGAGAAACTGCTGCAGAATATCGTCGGCGGAGCTGGCGCCCGAGGAACTGCTTGTGCTGTCGGTTGAGGAGGCGCTGTCCGTGGGTGGCGGACCACCGTGGCCGCCGTGCGCGCCGCCGGCGCCACCTGGACCGCCGGCGCCACCGGGGCCATTGGCGAACGCTGCCTTGAAGACGCCCTGCAGTTCGGTGGCCTGATCGCTGGTCAGCTTGCCGCTGGACACTTCGCCGGCAATCAGGTCGTCGATCTTCGACTTCAGATCGCCGGGAGAGGGCCTTGTGCCGCCAGCCGAATCGCTCGCCCGGCTGCTCTGCAGCGAGGAGTCGATGTCGGTCAGCGCGGAAGAGAGCGCGTCCTGATCGGACGAGCCGATGGTACCTGAGCTTATTTCTGCCTGCAGCTCATCCTGTAGCTTCTGGAGAGGCGACTGGTAATTGCTGCTGGAGATCGCGGAGATGGAGGTCATTGGTGGCTCCGAAGGTTCTTGTGACCCCTTGACCGTAAGGTTAATGGTCTTAACGAGGTCTTTTTATTGCCCCGCCAGCATGTTGCCCGGTGTTGCGAAACTGACATCAGAAACATTGCGAAACAAAAATCCTTCGCCGGTGCCCCCGAATCACCGACAAAGGTCCACATGGCCACGGCATCCCCGAACATTCTTGTCGTTGAGGACGACCGCGAGACGCGGGCGCTGATTGCGAAATACCTGCGGACCAACGCCTGCAACGTGACGACGGCGAACGACGGGCGCGAGATGGTCCGGGCCATGACCGACCATCGCGTCGACCTTCTGATCCTCGACGTGATGCTGCCGGGTGAGGACGGCCTCAGCCTGTGCCGCAAGGTCCGCGCCGAATCGCAAATGCCGATCATCATGCTCACCGCGCGCGGCGAGGACGTCGATCGCATTGTCGGGCTCGAGATGGGCGCGGACGACTACCTTGCCAAGCCGTTCAACCCGCGCGAATTGCTGGCCCGGATCAACGCGGTGTTGCGCCGCCAGGCCGCCGCCCAGACGCTCAGCTCCGCCAATGGCGCGACCGCCCTCGCCTTTCTGGGATGGCAGATCGATTTCAGGCTGCGGGAGCTGCGCAACCCGGCGGGCGCGCGGGTTGCGATGACCAGCGCCGAATTCGACCTGCTGCGAACCTTCTGCGAGCGGCCAGGCCGCGTGCTGTCGCGCGACAGCCTGCTCGATCTCACCCAGGGCCGCAACGCCGGCTCCTTCGAACGCAGCATCGATGTGCTGGTCAGCCGCATCCGGCGCAAGATCGAAACCGATCCGCTGGAACCCACCATGATCAAGACGGTGCGTTCCGGCGGCTATATGTTCACGCCCCGGGTGGATGCGGTGACGATCCCGGCAAACGGCTGATCATGAAGCGGCTCGGATTTCTCAATCTCAGGGGTATCGGCGGGCAGATCGCGGCACTGGTGGTGGCCTCGGTCATCGCGATACACCTGATCCTCACCGCAACCTTTCTCATCCATCGGCCGGACCAGCCCGATCCACCGATGGACCACGGGCACGCACAGCTCGTGGCATAGGTCCAGCTTCTCGGCGCGGCACAAGCGGCCGAACGGCCTCGACTGTTCGCCGACATTGCGCGGGCATTTCCGCAACTGGATATCGAAAACCTTCCTTCGGGTCCCGCTGTCGCGGCGAACGAAGCCGATGGCCCTCACCTGCGCGGCCTGCGGCACCGCCTCGGCAGCGGCTACCGGATCCTTTCGCTCGCGCAGGAAGATGATCCCCATAAGATCGGCATCGCGCTGCCGGACGGCGCGATGATTTCCGCGAAGATCCTGCCGGACCAGCGGCACCCCCCGTTCTGGGGCGGGCCTTGGATGATGACACTGCTGTTCGCCATCATCAGCGTTACCTTGCTTGGCCTGTGGGCCGCCCGGGCCCTGACGGCGCCGCTGTCGTCATTCGCGAAGGCCGCCGAGAGCTTCAGCCTGAACGGTGCCACCGCACCGCTGCCCGAACGCGGTCCGGAAGAAATTCGTTCGGTTGCGAAGGCGTTCAACCGCATGCGGGAGCGGATCACCGCACTGATCGACGACCGCACAAAGATGCTGGCCGCCATCAGCCACGATCTGCGGACACCGATCACCAGAATGCGCTTGCGCTCCGAATTTATCGAGGACGACGGGCATCGCAGCCGGATGTTGCGCGATCTCGACCAGATGCGATCGATGCTGGAGTCGGTGCTTTCGTTTCTGCGCAACGACCGCAAGCTCGAATCCATGACGCTGGTTGACATTGCAACCACGCTGCAGCTCGTCACCGATCAATTCGCCGACATGGGACACAAGGTCGCCTACGACGGCCCGGAACATGCCATGGCCACGGTCCGGCCCGACGACCTGCATCGCAGCATCACCAACCTTGTGGAGAACGCGGTCAGGTTCGGTACCGAGGCCGCGATCCGTCTTCGAATGTCGTCGGATATCGTGACGATCGATATCGAGGACGATGGTCCCGGCATTTCCGATGCGCGCAAGGATGTCGTGCTGGAGCCGTTCGTGCGCGGCGACGACGCCCGCAACATGGATGAAGCCGCCGGCTTCGGTCTCGGGCTTTCAATCGCGCACGCCATCGTGCTCGCACATGGCGGCGAGTTGTCACTCAATGACCGGCAGCCTCACGGATTGATGGTCCGCATTCAGTTGCCGGTTCATCAGCAGTGCCGGCAGGCGGCCGCCTGAGCGTCACTCCGAGGCGCGCAAATCCAGCGGTCAGGCCGCGATGGCTTGCTGATCCGACTCGGCGAAGTACGCGATCGCCTCGAAACGATAGTCGCAGGCCTGGCAGTGCCAGAGATAGGAAGTGCGATGCGGATCGGTTTCAACCCACTCCGGAGCGGCGATGGGCTTGCCGCATTGGGCGCAGGGATTCCCACGGGGCAAGGAGCCGAAATCTATTCTGGCCATGGCGAGTCTCCCGTTGTTTCTTTGATTTTTGTCTCTTCGATTTTTAAGGGATTGGACAGGATCGCTGTCGGAAATGCGGACGTCGTCCTGCTATCTGTGAGTGTCGGCGAGCATTGCGCCTTTTGAGCGGCAATGAAAGGGAACTATGGCGCGACATTTTGCAACATCATCCCCCGCGCGCGCGTAATTACGTTCACCTCAGGATGACGGCTTACTCACTTCGCCTTCGGATCAACCGCCGGTTCGACCGTATGCACCGTGCCGGGCTTACGCAGATGGATGGTGGCGATGTCGTCGGCATATATTTTCTGCCAGCCGTCGATGTGATCGAGCAGCTTGGTCGCAGCGCTCTGCGTGCGCATCAAGGTCGCCTCGATGCTGTACTCATCCAGCAGCCGGAACAGATTCTCCGGCTTCGTCAATCCGCTGGCGGCGTCGTGGTCGACGAAAAATTTCTCGCCGAAAAGTTCGGTGCGGCCGTCGATGAAGGTTGCCACGCCGTTGGCGATCAGATAGCCGCCGAAATCGTAGTCGTTGAAGACCCGCGTCAGATTCAGTTTCTTCAGCGCGGTAACGGCGGCGACCGGCGAACCCCTGGTGTGCGGCTCGAAGCGATGCACCGACGCATAGGCAAACGTTGCCGCCACCAGCGCGATCGCGACGCCCACGAACAGCACGCCGCGCATTGGCGCCGCGGCGCTTGACGTTGAAACCTCATTGCCGCCGATCTGCCTTGCCAGCGGCGCCGCGAGAATAAGCGGCGCCAGCAGCGCCAGGATTTCGACCGCCCGCCCTTGCGCGAGCGCCATGTGCAATAGTCCGAGCAGCAGCACGATACGCAGCGGCGGCAGCTTGACGCCGCGAAACAACGCCAGCCCAATTCCCAGCAGCAGGCAGACTTCAAAGGCCCCGACGCTGCCGAAGCTCGTGGGCTGCCATTCCATGATCAGCGGCAGCGCAGCGCCAAGCGCGAGGATCTTCTGTGACGCGAGCAGCGAATTCCAGCCATACGGCGTGCAGCAGCTCAGCACCAGCGCCGCCACGGCGAATGCCGCCCACCGCAGCGCCAGCGCCTTGCGCAATTTCACATCCGCGTTCAGGACGGCGTCGAGCGCGATCGGCGCGATCAACACCAGGCCGAATACAAAACCACCATGCAGGTTGGCCCATAGCGCCATCAGCGGCAAAAGCCAGAATGACGGTGCTCCCCGCCGATCCGCGGCTGCGATCAGTCCGCCGACCCACGCCACCATGACCGGCAACGCCAGCACATGCGGCCGTGCCAGCAGATGCGGCACGGTCAACGCCAGCGCCGCCGCAATGAATACCAGCGTCGTGCTTTCGTTCAGCCGCCGGCCCAGGATTCTTGCGAACAGGCCGAACGTCGCCGCGATCGCCGTCGCGGCAAGCACCACCGGCCCGCTCCAGCCTGATATCGCATAGGCCTTGGCGTAGAGCACCTGCGCCAGCCACTGCGTCGAAATCCAGGGCTGGCCGTGCATGGTGAAGGAATAGACATCGGTCTCGGGCACGGCGCGATGGTCCGATATCCACTGACCGACGGTGATCTGCCACATCGTATCGGGATCGATCAGCAGCTTGTTTCCGGCCACCAGAAACAGCGCATAGATCAGGACGCCGACCCACAGCGGTAGCAGCCCGCGCATCGGGCGGGCATCCTCGGCGATATTGGCAACGGACATGGTCATTGGCGCGGCCAGATTCCTGCGGTTTTTCGGCCCGATCGAAGCACGCCAGGGCATAATTCTTGGTAAATCTGGCCGGAGCGGATGCGGGAAACACCCAGGAAAGCCGGAATTTGGCCACATCATCGCCCGGCGATTGCAACAATCTCGGCCGTGAACCATTCATCATGTCCCCTCCGAGGCCATCCCTAATGAAACGTCTACTGTCCCTCGCCTGGCTCGCCACCGCGGTGACGCTGGTTCCGCATGCCGTTCAAGCCCAGCGCGCGCAATATGACGCGCTGGTCGCCAGCCACGCCCAGGCCAACGGCGTGCCGGAAGCCCTGGTGCATCGCGTGATCGTGCGTGAAAGCCGGTATCAGCCGCATTTGATCGGACGCGGCGGCACCATCGGCCTGATGCAGATCAAGCTCGCGACCGCGCGCGGCCTCGGCTACACCGGCACCGCCGAAGGGCTGCGCGATCCCAACACCAATCTCACTTACGCGGTGAAATATCTCGCCGGCGCCTACCGCGCGGCAAACGGTAACCACAACCGCACCGTGTCCTACTACGCCGGTGGCTATTACTACGCCGCCAAGCGCCAGCGGCACGAACATATCAGCCCTACCGAGCCGATGCTCGCCAGCGCGCCGCCGCGATAAGCGGCGAAAAGCCTGGCCGGCGCTCCAGGTTCCCGCGGGCTAAGCTGGTGCAAACCGGCGATGCTTGCGTTGACACTCCCCGCCATCGGCTTACATTAGGACTGTTCCGAGGGGAGCTCCGACGAGGAGCTGAGAGACCGCACGCTCAAATGCTGTTCGCAGCGTGAGAGACCGCGGTGACCCTTTGAACCTGATCCGGGTCATGCCGGCGAAGGGACAGGGATGTATCAGGGTTCGAACGTACGGCGCGGGCCGTTGCCCGTCGCGACCGGGAGGGAATCTCCCGTTTTCGTCATTGGCGCAGGCATTGCCGGCGCGTGGCAGGCGCTG
>WNGG01006521.1_pt1 | contig 12971 bp, 13 predicted proteins | sample 5400661 | NCBI WGS metagenome assembly WNGG01 (sample SAMN13153372, study PRJNA577476) | soil metagenome | isolation source: 100 cm soil or saprolite under Garry oak tree replicate 1 | place: USA:California | collected 2016-06-15
GCGCAGGTGCCGTATTTCGTGATCGAGGTGAACCCGCGCGTCTCGCGAAGCTCTGCGCTCGCGTCCAAAGCGACGGGCTACCCGATCGCGCGCGTCGCCGCCAAGATCGCGATCGGCAAGCGGCTTCACGAGATACCGAACGCGGTCACGCAGAAGACGACCGCTGCCTTCGAGCCCGCGCTCGACTACGTCGTCGTGAAGATCCCGCGGTGGCCCTTCGACAAGTTCGCCGCGGCGGATCGCACGCTCGGCACGCAGATGAAGGCGACCGGCGAGGTCATGGCCATCGACCGGTCGTTCGAGGCGGCCCTGCAGAAAGCCCTGCGCTCGCTCGAAGTGAAGGGGCAGGGTCTGCTCTGGGAAGCCCCGGCCTGGGTGGACGTGACCGAGCCGATCCGCTTCGTCGACGAGTTCCTCTCGGGACAGCCGACGGACGATCGGCTGTGGCGCCTCTTCGCCGCGCTGCGGCGTGGCGCGCAGATCGAACTCATCCACGAGCGCACCCGGATCGACCGCTGGTTCCTGCGGAAGATCGCGCGCATCGTCCGCTTCGCCGAGGACGATCTTCAGGGAAGGACGCCGACGCCCGCGCTCCTCCGCGCCGCGAAACGCATGGGCTTCGCCGACGCGGACATCGCGACCCTCACCGGGATGCTGCCCGCTGATGTGCGGCGACTTCGCACGCAGTGGGGGATCCGCCCCGTGTACAAGATGGTCGACACGTGCGCCGCTGAGTTCGAGGCGGTGACCCCGTACTTCTATTCGACCTACGAGCAGGAGAACGAAGCGCTACCGCTCGCCGGTCCCAAGGCCGTCATTCTGGGGAGCGGGCCGATCCGCATCGGTCAGGGCATCGAGTTCGACTGCTGCTGCGTGCAATCCGCCGGCGCGCTTCGCGAGCTGGGGGTCGCCCCGATCATGGTGAACAGCAACCCGGAAACGGTCTCCACCGACTTCGACGCATCCGCGCGGTTGTATTTCGATCCGCTCGACGAAGAGTCCATCGCCGCGGTGCTCGAGAACGAAGGAGCGCCTGTACCGGTGCTCGCGCAGTTCGGCGGCCAGACCGCGCTCAATCTCGCGGATCGCCTCGCGGGGATCGGCGGCGAGATCGCGGGCACGAGCGCTGATGCCATCGCGCTCGCAGAGGATCGCCGCCGCTTCCACGATTTCGCCGACGCGCTCGGCATCCCGCAGCCCCCCGGGGGCACCGCCTCATCGCCGACCGAGGCGCTCGCGGTCGCCGCGGAGATCGGCTACCCCGTTCTCGTCCGCCCGAGCTACGTGCTCGGAGGTCGGGGCATGGAGATCGCGTACGGACCCGAGGACCTGGAGCGGTACTTCCGGTCGGCGCTCGAAGCGGGCACGGGGCGCGTTCTCGTCGACAAGTACCTGCGCGGCAAAGAGGTCGAGGTCGACGCGGTATCGGACGGCGGCGAGACGCTCGTGGCCGGGATCATGGAGCACATCGAGCGCGCCGGGGTCCACTCCGGCGACAGCTATGCCGTCTATCCGGCGCAGAACCTGCTCGCTGCCGAGCGCGACGAGATCGTCGCTCTCACGCGCCGCATCGCTCAGGCGCTTCCGGTGAAGGGCCTCCTCAACATCCAGTTCATCGTCGAGAACGGTCGGGTGTGGATGCTCGAGGTCAATCCGCGGGCCAGCCGGACCGTGCCGTTCCTTACCAAGGTCACGGGCGTCCCGCTGGTCAAGGTCGCGGTCGCGATCGCGCTCGGGTCGTCGCTCGCGGCCGAGGGTTACGCGCGCGCGGACGGGATTTGGCCGACCGGGTCGCTCGTCGCCCTCAAGGCGCCGGTGTTCTCGATGGCCAAGCTACTGGACGTCGACACGTATCTCGGTCCCGAGATGAAGAGCACCGGTGAGGTCATGGGGATCGATCGTTCCTTCGCGCCTGCGCTCTGGAAGTCACTCGTTGCCGCGGGGCTCGCACCGGCGCGCAGCGGGAAAATACTCGTCACCGTCGCCGACAAGGACAAGCCCGAGGTCGTTCCGATCATCGAGGGTTTCCACTGGCTCGGGTACGACCTGGTCGCGACGTCCGGCACCGCTGCCCTCATCCGGTCGCTCGGTGTGGATGTGACCGAGGTGCACAAGCTTGCCGAGGGGAGCCAGGACATCCTGAAGCTGATCCGCTCGGGCGAGTGCGCGGCGGTGATCAACACCCCGACGCTCGGGAAGACCGTCGACCGCGACGGTTTCTTGATCCGCCGCGCCGCCGTCGAGGCCCGCGTTCCGTGCCTTACGTCGCTCGACACCGCGCTCGCGGTGGTCGCCGCCCTTCGCGCGAGCGCGGTGAGCACTAGCGTCGCCCCGCTCGCGGAGTACCGGGCTCCTCAGGCGGTGGCAGCGACCGCAGCGGACTGATGTGAAGAAACGGAAGACCGAGCCCTGGATGAGCGCCGCCGATTACGGCCGGACGCTCTCCGGTCTCAGCGTGAATCTCATTGTTCGCGACGTCGCGCGGAGCGTCCCTTTCTATACGAGCGTGCTCGAGCTGCGCCTCCTGTACTCGGACGAGGACTTCGCCGCTTTCGAACGCGACGGTGTGAAGCTCCAGCTCCATGCGGACCACGCTTATAGCGGAATGCCCTGGGCCTCCCTTCTCCGTGAGCACGGCAGACGCGGCTTGGGGGCGGAGATCCGCATCCTCGGCATCGATCCGGACGCCGCGGAACAGCGTGCGCGCGACGGCGGATTCACGGTGGCGGTCCCGGTGCGCGACTGGCCGCACGGTTGGCGCGACTGCCTGCTCGAGGATCCGGACGGCTATACCTTCGCCGTCGGACTTCCGTTGTGATCCTGGAGGACGGACGCGTTGTCGCGACGGACGAGATCGGGCAGCTCGGCACGGTGCTGCGGATCTCCGCGCCCGGGATCGCGGGCCAGGCGCGCGCCGGGCAGTTCGTCCATGTCCGGCCCGGCCTCTCCTTCGATCCGTTACTGCGGCGGCCGTATTCGTTCAATCGCATCGATCGTGCTGCCGGCGAGATCGAGCTCATTGTCAAAGCGCTCGGCTCGGGCGGCGAGTGGATCACGTCGCGACGCGAAGGCGACCGGCTCGACCTCCTCGGTCCGCTTGGCTCATCGTTCGTGATCCAGCGCTCGACGCGGAATCTATTGCTCATCGCGGGCGGGACGGGCATCGCACCCATGCGCGTGCTCGCCGAGCAGGAGTCCGGCCGGCGCAACGTCACCCTCCTCATGGGTGGGCGATCGGTCGCGCATCTCTGGCCCAGCGATCGTCTTCCCGCGTCGGTCGAGTACGTCACCACGACCGAGGACGGCTCGTTTGGCATCAAAGGACGGGTCACCGATGCGATCCGACCGCTCCTCGAGTGGGCCGATCAGTCCTGTGCGTGCGGTCCGTGGCCGATGCTCGCGGCCTTCGGCCGCCTTCGCGAGGAAGCCGAGCGAGCCGCGGCGACGTATCCCGGCCGCGCCGCGCTTCTCGAGACGCAGATCGCAGTCGAACAGCACATGGGTTGCGCCATGGGTGTGTGCCGGGCGTGTGTGATCGTGACGACAGAGGGGAACGCACGGGTGTGCCGCGAAGGACCCGTGTTCGGTCTAGGGGACGTCGCCTTCGACGCGGGCGAGCCTGCGACCGTCGGGGTGACGGGCTGATGCCGTGGCGCCGACTCCGAAAGAAAGTGGAGCGCCCAATCGACGTCAGCAAATCCATCGAAGAGTCCTTGGAGGATGCGGCGGACGGCGAGGAGCAAGAAGATCTGACCGAACTCGCCGCACTCGACGACGCCACGATCGCTGAAGCCGCCACCGGGGAACCTGACGAAGACCAGGCGCCGTCCGAACTCGGCGAGAAGCTCCGCGGCGCGCTCGACGCGGACGCGCCGCATCGCGGGGGTCCTCCTCGCTCGGCCCCTCGTGGGATCGCGGTGGACCGCCGTCCAGGGGCCGCTCGCTCGGAAGACCCCCACGCTGCGTCGCGCTCGTATCCGGAGGCTGGCGTTGACCTCTCTGTCGAGGCGGCGCGCGGTCTTCGTCTGAAGAATCCCGTCATGACGGCTTCGGGGACCTTTGGGCAAGGCGTCGAGTACGCCGAGCTCATCGATGTGTCCAGGCTCGGCGCGTTCGTCAATAAGGGAACAACTCCAGCGGCTCGTCCCGGGAATCCCCAATATCGCATTGCCGAAACGCCATCGGGAATTCTCAATTCGATCGGACTCGAGAATCCGGGTGCCGACGAGGTCGCTCGGAAATACGGCAAAGCATGGGCGGAATTGGGCGTCGCGGTCATCGTGAATGTGGCCGGGTACAGCGTCGACGACTACGTGTACGTGGTCCACGAGATGACCGGCACGCCGGGGGTCGTCGCGTACGAGATCAACGTGTCGTGCCCGAACGTCAAGGGCGGCATGCTGTTCGGCTGCGATCCCGACCTTGCCGCGGAGGTCACGCGCGCGGTCAAGGCCGAGACCGACCTGCCGGTCATCGTGAAGCTGACGCCGAACGCGCCAGACGTCGTCGCAGTCGCGCGCGCGTGCGAGCAGGCGGGCGCGGACGCGCTCACGGCGATCAACACCGTGCTTGGCATGCGGATCGACACGCGCCGGCGCCGTCCGATCCTCGGAACCGGGAGCGGCGGATTATCCGGTCCCGCGATCAGACCGATCGCCGTCCACATCACCTATCAGGTCGCGCAGGCGGTGGCCATCCCGATCATCGGCGCCGGCGGGATCACGAACGCGCAGGATGCGCTGGAGTTCCTGATGGCCGGCGCGTCGTCGGTACAGGTCGGCACGGCCACATTTGCCGACCCGCTTGCTCCGCTCAAGGTGATCGAGGGCCTCGCCGCGTACGTGAAGGAGCACGGTCTTGCCTCGATTCGCGACGTGATCGGCGTGGCGCTGCCGGCGCCGGAGGATTAGCCGAGCGGAACGCTCCGCATCATCTGACTGACCGGAACCTCGATGTACTGGGCGGGGTCGGGCGACATGCGTTTGCGCTCTTGCGATTCGTAGTAACGCTTATCCGCGGCGGCGAAGCCCTCTGGACCCTCATACCCGATGATCCAAACGAACTCATCGGCGCCCTCGACACGCCATGCGCCCGCGAACGTGAATCCGAACTTTCGCCGAAGCGGGTAGACGCCGCGGGTCCACGCATCGAGGAACATGTCCATAGAACCCGCGCGAATCCGATAGTGACGAAGCTGGTATTCCATGCCGCCCTCCCGTGGGGGAGGTTAGCTAGTCGAAGCGGAGCATTCCGACGAAGCGTGGGTGGCGGAGCGGCCAGTCGGGATCGTCGGAGACGCGGACCGCGTCACGCAGAGCCGTCATGTCGGCCCACGTCACCGAGCCGTCGTGGTGCTCGACCTCGACCTGACTACCCCCATCGAAGTCGTCGCGACAATGGATAAGGTCGCCGTTTTTCGCACGGTATGTTCCTGGCGAAAGCTCCCCGTTCATACCTTGCCCCTTCCCCTGGGCTAGGTCCGGCGGACTCCGGACGCCTTTCTTGAGACCGTCGGGGTGCCGTTTGTCACCGCTCCGGCGACCGGAGAGTCACCGTTCGCTGAAACGCCATTCGGGGCGGTCCAGCGGACGAGTGATTCCAGCGCTACTCCGCCCGTTGCGGACCACTGATGTCCCTCATCGGCGCCCGCCCCATCGCAGTAGGCCCATGCGCCCTCGTGGATCGTGAGCCCACCGTTGCCGTGCCGCGAATGGAGCGCGCGGTGGTTCGAGGACTGGCACTCCCAGTGGACGACGTCTCGCGTTGACAGATCAGACCTCCCCCACGCACATCGCCGAAACCGATTTGTTACCGGTCGCGGACTACTGGACCACTAGAGAAACGCTCCGTCATTACCGCACTTCATGGGGGTCCGTGGTTGCGTCGCGGCTTTACTAGTCGGCGGCGCTGCTCACGATCGCCTGTGACTTGAATCGGTAACCCGCGCCGGGCACCGTTTCGATGTAGCGCGGCGCGCGCCACTCGTCGTTGAGCTTCACGCGCAGCTCGCGGATATGACGGTCCACGACGTTGCTCTCGATCTCGAATTCACCGCCCCAGATCGTCGCGAGGAGGTCCTCGCGGCTCAGGGCTTTGCCCGCGTTCGCGGCCAGGAGATAGAGGAGCGTCTGCTGGATGGGCGTGAGGTGGAGGTCCCGGCCGCCGACGCTCACGCGCTGTTCGATGAGGTCCACTTCGAGGCCGTCCAGCTTGATCTTCGGAACGATCGTGAGAGTGATGCCATGCGCTCTCCGCATCAGAGCGAACGGGCGGGCCACGATCTCGTCCAGCGTGAACGGGACCTCGAGGATGTCATCGGCCCCGCGCTCGTATGCGCCCAGTTTGAGCGCGGTGTCGCGCCGACGGGTGAATGCGACGATCGGCGTATGGCCGTGCGTCAGGCCCCTGCCGACGATGTCGATGAATGGCTCAAAAAGGTCGAGGTCGATGAAGGCTAGGTGCGGAGCCCAGTCGCTCACGACATCGCGACATTCCTCCGGGTCCGTGGTTCGTCTTATCTCGTAGCTGCCGTGCTGAAGGGTCAGACCCACAAGGTTCCCAAGGGTCTCATTCATCACGATCAACGCGCGGGGTGAATCTGTTTGAGAGGGTCTGGCGCCCCCGCGGGTGCGCCCGCTGAGAGCTGCCACGGGTCCGGTCTACGCGCCGGATCACGCCCTGTCATGACGTGAACTCATCGAGTTGCGAGGAAGCGGTACCCCTTGCCCGGGACGGTTCCGATAAACCGAGGATTTCGCCAATCGTCTTTCAGCTTCAACCGTAAATTGCGCACGTGACGATCGACAACATTGCTACCAGCGACGTAGTCGGCACCCCAGAGCGCGTCCAGGATTTCCTCGCGGCCGAGCGTCTGGCCGGGATTGGACGCGAGTAGGTAGAGGAGTGCCTGCTCTATCGCGGTCAGCTCGGGACGAAGCTTTCCGACCTTCACCTGTTGATTCAGCAGGTCGACTTGCAGACCGGCGACGTTGATCACCGGGATGAAGGCGACAGCGTCTCCGTAGCTTCGCCGCATTAGGGCAAGCGTGCGAGCCACGAGCTCTTCGGGCACGAACGGCACTGTGATGATGTCGTCCGCGCCTCGATCGAAGGCGGCGAGCTTTGTCTTGAGATCTCCTCGCACGCTGAACACGATGGTCGGAACCCGTCGGTTCTCCACGCGCTGCCCGATGAGAGCGAGGCTCTCGGTGTCGTCGGCGTCGAGATCCACCAGGAGAAGATGCGGTCGCCACGACTCGAGCTCGGTCTTCCCGCTCTTCGCGTCGTCCGCGATACGCGTGACGTATTTGCCGTGATTGAGCGTCAAAGCCACGAGGTTCGCGAGTGGTTGATCGACCACGACCAACACTCGCGCGGGGCCCAGGAGCTGCTTCTTCTTTACGTCGGGAGTCTACTCAGGTCATGAAGAGCGGTAATCCGCTCAACGCTTGAGGATGAGTCCGATCTTCCCGAAGGTTGCCTTTGGTTCGGCGAAGATCTTCACACCGCCGGCGCCGTCCCGCACGTGGTCGGGGGTGTGGTTCTCCGCGATGAACTCGATCTCACCGAGCTGACTGTGCGCCGCGAACAGGCGCGCGCCGATCTCGTGGACCAGGTGCTGGATCGAGCGACTGTTGAACTCGTGGAAGATCCGCTCGATCTCGTCGCGGACAGCACGTGGCCCGAGAAAGCCTGGACCTTCCGCCACTCCGTCTCTTAGATCGCGGTAACGCCAATAGACGTCCATACGGATCGTCAGGGGCCGGTCGGTCAGCTCGGGAAGCGTCGTGTAATCGTCGCGCGCGAACGTCGCGAACGAGCTGCCCGTCGTCTTCACGAACCTCATACCTTCCCACCCGCTGCGCGCGGCGGTGATCTCCGCCTTTCCGCCGACCGCGTCGACCGCGACCTGCGCGACCGCGTGGTCCGCGCGGGACGAGCGGAAGAGAACGTCGCTCGGGCCGCGTTCTCCGGCCGCGGCATCCAGCGGCACCTCGCGCGCGGACACGCGGAGCGCCTCCATGACGGGATAGGTCTCGATGAAGCGGCGGCCGAGGAATGCGCAGAGACCGAGGAGCGTGTTGCCCGTGTACTCGGCGGCCATCGCGTACACGAAGTTCTTCATCGTGTCGGTGGCGACGACCTCCCGATTGTCGCCCTCCGTGTACGCCGCGACGAAGCGCTTCCCGAAGACGTCGATGTCGACTGACGCGGCGAGCGGGGCGACGTCGCGACCGCCGAGCCGGTAGAAAAGAACGTGGGCTTTGCCGTAGCTGATCTCGGTCGACGTCACGATGCGATGCGCTCCAGTCGGTCCCGGGTGATCGCAAGGAACTCGTCGATGCCGGTCGCGAGCTCCTCCTCGCGCGTATGCCGGAGGCGCTCGCGAATGGCGGGAACGATCTCGGCTTTCGATCGGCCGGCCACGAACACGACAAAACGGAAGCCGAACCGGCGCTCGTACTCGTCGTTCGTCGCGGCGAGCTCTCGGAGGATCGCGAGGTCGGCCTCGCGTCCTTGCTCGCGGCGAGAGAGCGCCGAGAGGGACGCCGGGTCGGCGCCGATCCGCGGGTGAGCGTTCAGCAGCCCGATGCGTTCGGCCTCGTTCATCCGCAGGATCTCGGAGCGAGCCGACGCCACGATCGACGCGGGATCGCTCCCTCGAACGCGATCCGCTAGCCCGGGAGCGCGCTCGAAGATCGCGGCCAGCTCTTCGCGTGGGATCGTCATCACGACCCGCGGTAGCTCGTCACCGCAAAGGGGGTGACAAGGAGCGGGACGTGGTATTTCGCGTCCGACCCGATCTCGATATCGAGCGCCACGCGGCGGAAGAAGCCGCTGGTCGCGAGCTCGAAGACGAGCCGATAGCGCCCGGGCTCGAGCGAGCCGGCGAGCTGCGCGACGCGCCCATCCGCGTCGGTCAGGCCGCGCGCGATCACGGCGCCGTCCTTCTCAAGCGAGACCGCGACGCCCGACGCGGGGCGGCCGCTCGCCGTATCGAGGATGTGCGTTGAGAGGGTCGGCATGAGCGGCCGGTATCGTACGCCCGCGATGACAACGCTCCGCATCACGGCTGGACCGTTCACCTTCAAGGCACGCCTCGAGGATCGGGACGCGCCAAAAACCTGCGCCGCTATCCGAAAGCTCCTGCCGCTCCGCAGCAAGCTCGTCCACTGCCGGTGGAGCGGCGAATCCACGTGGGTCCCGATGGGCCCTCGGAGGCTCGAGCTGGACTTCGAGAATCACACAAGCCATCCGGCGCCCGGCCAGATGCTGGTCTACCCCGGCGGCTTCTCGGAGATGGAGATCCTCTTCCCGTACGGCTCGACGATGTTCTCGAGCAAAGTGGGGCAGCTCGCCGGGAACCACTTCGCCACGGTCGTCGAGGGGAACGAACGGTTGGCGGAGATCGGTCGGCTCACGCTCTGGGAAGGCGCGCAGGACTTCACCATCACCGAAGAGTGAGCGCCAAAGCCGACCTCGCGATACGTGGGGCAGTGGTCATTTCCGATGGCGCCTATGCCCGAGACATCCTGATCCGCGACGGGCGCATCAGCGCGCTCGTCGAGGCCGGCGCGTCGGCGGCGAACCGGGAGATCGAGGCGCGAGGCCTCCTCGCGCTGCCGGGGATGGTCGACGCGCATGTTCACTTCAACGAGCCTGGCCGAACGGACTGGGAGGGGTGGGCGAGTGGGACTCGGGCGGCCGCTGCCGGAGGCACCACGACTGTGCTCGACATGCCGCTCAACTCCGTCCCGCCGGTGCTCGACGGTGCCTCATTCGATGTGAAGAAGGCGGCCGCCGAGAAGGCATCCATCGTCGACTTCGGGCTCTGGGGCGGGCTGGTGGACGCGGACCCTGCGAGCTTGCGCGAGCTGAGCGAGCGAGGCGCCGTCGGCGTGAAGGCGTTCCTGTGCGACAGCGGCGTCGCGGAGTTTCCAGCGCTGCATGAGGAGGACCTCGTGCCTGCGCTCCGAGCCGCCGCGGGCGCGGGCCTCGTCGTGGCGCTCCACTGTGAGGACGACGCCCTCGTGCGCGAGGCGACGGCGCGCGTCCGCGGCGAGGGAACCCACGACGCGCCTGCGTGGGCCCTGTCACGCCCGCCGCTCGTCGAGATCCGAGCGGTGGCGGGGGCGTGCGCGGCGGCCCGGGAGGCCGGTGCGCGCATCCACATCGTGCATCTCTCGGCGATGGAGGCGCTCGGCGCCGTCGGAGCGGCTCGCGACATGGGCACCGACGTCAGCGTCGAGACCTGTCCCCATTACCTGACCTTCGACGAGAGCGACCTCACACGGCAGGGCGCCTCGCTCAAGTGCGCGCCCCCGATCCGCGACGGGCGTAACCGCGATGGCCTGTGGCGCGCGCTCCTTGACGGAAAGATCGACTTCGTGGCGTCGGATCACTCGCCGTGCCCCCCCGATCTCAAGGCGTCGGCCGACATGTTCGCGGCGTGGGGTGGTGTCGCCGGCGCCCAGTCGCTCCTCCCCGCCGTGTTCGCCGGCGCGTCCGCGCGTGCGGGAGACGCGCTCGACGTGCGCAAGGTCGCGGGGTTCGTGGTGTGGCGTCTCGCTGCGAGGCCTGCGAAGCGGTTCGGCCTTTGGCCCCGCAAGGGCGCGATCGCGCCGGGCTCCGACGCCGACGTCGTCCTCTTCGATCCGGACCGCGAATGGACCCTCGACGCGGAGGCCTCGCGTACCCGCGGGGTGGACCCCTACATCGGCCGATCGTTCCGCGGAAAGGTCGTCCGCACGATCGTCGGCGGTCGCACGGTCTATAACGAGCGCGAGACCGTACCCAATCCCGCGCGCGGGCGATTCATCCCGCGAGGGGAAGTGGCCGAAGGATGAGCGCGATCACCACGCGCGACCTCGTCGAGATCGACGAGCCAAGACTCCTACGCCGGCTCGACGACCTCGCGCAACGCGGTGCCCTTTCCTCTGGCGGCATCTACCGTCCGCTGTACTCGCCGTCGTGGGTCTCGGCGATGGACCTCGTCACTGCTTGGATGAAAGAGGCCGCTCTCCTCGTCAGGCGCGACGCGGTCGGAAACGTGTGGGGACGGATCGAAGGGTCGCGCGGGGGCCGCGTCATCGCGACCGGTTCCCACATCGACACGGTCCGTGGGGGTGGCGCGCTCGATGGGGCGCTCGGCGTGGTCGCGGGAATCGAAGCGGTGAGCAGCTTGTGGAAGCGGTTCGGCCGATCCACGCGAATACTCGAATGCGTCGCCATCTGTGAGGAGGAAGGCAGCCGCTTCGACACGAACTTCTGGGGCGCGCGAGCGATCGCCGATCGGCTCGAGCCCGGTGAGGCCGATCGCGTGCGCGACGCGGATGGTGTGACGCTCGCCGACGCGATGCGCGCGGTCGGCCTCGATCCGGCGACCGCCCCGAGCGCCGTACGCCGCGATCTCGACGTGTTCGTCGAGCTTCACATCGAGCAGGGGCCAATCCTTGAGGACCACGGGCCGCGACTGGGCGTGGTCACGACGATCGCGGGTACGGCGCACCTCGAGATCACGGTGCGGGGCCAGCCCGACCACGCCGGTGCGATGGCGATGGACCGTCGGCGAGATGCCTTCCTCGGCGCGTCAGCGATGGCGCTCGCGATCGCGGATGCCGCGGTGCGGATGGGCCATCCCGCCGTCGCGACGGTAGGGACGATCGCGGTCGAACCGTCGCAGGTGAACGTCGTTCCGGGCCTCGCGCGGTTCACCGTCGACACTCGACACCCCGATCCCGCACGGCGCAGCGAGCTCATCACCCAGATCGGGGATGCGTCCAAGAAGATCGCGAGCGAACGTGGTCTCGCTGTGGAGATCAAGACGTTGCGCGATCGGGCGCCGGTGACGCTCTCCCCGCGCGTTGTCGATGTCCTTCGCCGAGCGTCCGTCGCGGCCGGCGTCGACCCGCGCGAGATGACCAGCGGCGCCGGGCACGACGCGCAGGTCCTGACGGTGGCCGCGAACGCAGGGATGCTGTTCGTCCCCAGCATCGGCGGCAGGTCGCATTGTCCCGAAGAGGCGACGGCAGCGGAGGACGTCGTGCTGGGGACTCGCGTCCTCGCGACGGCTCTTCGCGAGCTCGCGTATCAGCCGTGAGCGTTGTGCTTCGGGGAGGCACCCTCCTGCCAATGCGGGATTCGCCCCGGCCGATGACCGGCGACCTGCTGGTGAGCGGGACGCGCGTCGGCGGTCTCGGGCAGGTCACGCCGCCACCCGACACGGAGGTCGTCGACATCTCGGGGTGCGTCGTGATGCCAGGCCTCGTGCAGACCCACGTTCATCTGGTGCAGACGCTCTTCCGTGGTCTCGCTGAGGACATGCCCCTTCTCGGATGGCTCCGGACGCGAGTGTGGCCGCTCGAGGCCGCGCACGACGAGGCGTCGGTCCGTGCGAGCGTGCGCCTCGGCCTTCTCGACCTGCTGACGACGGGGACAACGACGATCCTCGACATGGGGACGACGCACTTCGGCGACATCGTCGCCGAGGAGCTCGTGCGCAGCGGCATCCGGGCGCGCTTCGGCCAGGCGATGATGGACACCGGCGAGGGCGTGCCAGCCAGTCTCGTCGAGACGACGCGCGCTTCGCTGGATGCGGGTGGCGCGCTCACCAAGCGGTGGCACAAGGCTTCGAGCGGGCGCATCGGCTACGTCTACATGCCGCGTTTCGCGCTGTCGTGCACGCGCGAGCTCCTTGAGGCGGTGACGCAGCTCGCCAAGCTCAGCGACCTGCTCGTGCACACGCATTCCAACGAGAGCGTCGACGAGCGGAACGCCCTGACGCTGGCGACCGGGCGATCCCCGATGCAGTACCTGCTCGACACGGGCATCGCGTGCGAGCGCGCGATCATCGCGCACGGCGTCCACCTCGACGACTCGGAGATCGACATCCTCAAGACAACGAAGACGTCCGTCGCGCACTGCCCCTCGTCGAACCTGAAGCTCGGCTCCGGCATAGCGCAGGTCGCGCG
>WNGG01006526.1_pt1 | contig 12969 bp, 9 predicted proteins | sample 5400661 | NCBI WGS metagenome assembly WNGG01 (sample SAMN13153372, study PRJNA577476) | soil metagenome | isolation source: 100 cm soil or saprolite under Garry oak tree replicate 1 | place: USA:California | collected 2016-06-15
CGAGCCCGCCGCTGTCGGTCACCGTGCCGACGAGCGCCGTCTGGGAGGCCAGCTGCGCCGCGGCGTTGGTCGCGACGAACAGGCCAAGGATCAGGCACGACGATATTCGACGGATCATCCTCACACCCTGCTTTCTGGCACAAGTCCGGAGCAGTTGGCTGTGTGCGTATACTCCCGGGCCACGAGTGGTGTCAAGCATTCGGGGGGGAGGGTGTCAGGAACGTGGAGCCGGAGGTATGGCGACGTCACTCGTCGTGCAAGTCGAGTCGTATTAGAGTGCCGCCGGGAAAGGAAGGGCGACCATGAGGAATCCAGCCATTCTCGCAGCGGCCATCTGTCTCGGGGCATTGATGACGCCTGCTCCTTCACAGGCCCAGCTGTTCACCATCCCCAGGGACCAGATGATCGAGCTCACGGCGCAGAACCCGTTCGAGCGGTTCTCGGACGGGCGCCCCAAGGTGCCCGACGCGCTCATCGAGCGTGCGCGCGGCCTGTCGGCGGAAGAGGTGTGGGCCGTGCTGCCCAAGGAGGGCTTCCGCAACCAATACGCCGACGGGTTCAGGATCCTGCACCCGGATACGAGGCTCGTGGGACGCGCGTTCACCCTGCAGTTCATGCCGGTGCGGCCGGACCTCGACGGCGTGGTCAACGCCCGAGCGAAGGCGGCCGGGCTGCCGCGCCTGTACAACCAGACCGCGATCGACATGTTGCAGCCGGGGGACGTGCTGGTGGTGGATCTCTTCGGCCAGCAGGAAGGGGGCACGATCGTCGGCGACAACCTCTTCTACTACATCATGAAGACCACGAAGAACGGCGGCCTGGTGGTGGACGGCGCCATCCGGGACCTGGACGGCATCTCAGAGATGACCATGCCGGCGTACTTCCGGGACGTCCATCCCAGCGCCATCAACAACGTGATGATCAGCGGAATCAACATCCCGGTGCGCATCGGCAAGGCCACGGTCATGCCGGGGGACCTCGTGTTCGGCGACTCCGAGGGCGTCTACTTCATTCCTCCCGCCCTCGTCCAGAAGGTCGTCGACAACGCCGACGAGGTGCACGTTCACGACGAGTGGACGCGCAAGAAGTTCGACGAAGGCAAGTACAAGTCGAGCGAGATCTACGGCACGCCCAAGGACCCCGAGCTGAAGAAGGAATACGACGAATACCTCAAGAAGCGGCTCGAGGAGATTCGAAAGCAGAATCCCCGGTAATCCCCGCGTCTGCTAGGATCTCGCCTCGAACCGCCCCATGGCCTCCGTCTACGATCTGAAGCCTCTCAAGGGCGCGGGACGGCGGAGGTTTGCCAGAACAGCTCGTCCGCGTTCCAGAGGACGTAGTGGTCGAGGATGGCGGGGCGGAAGTTTCCCAGCCCCGCTCTCGCCCCCACCAGAACGTTGGGGCTGATCAGGGGGATGAGGGGCAGGTTCTCGGCCACCAGCTCCTGCACCCGGTCGTACTGTCGCTTGCGCTCCTGCGGGTCGAGGGTGACCAGTTGGCGGCGCATCCGCTCGTCGATCTCCTTCTCCCAGGGCGTGGCCGGCTGCGGCTGGCCCAGGTGCCAGAGGTGGGTCGGGCCGCTCGAGAGCCAGACGCTCATCTCGCTGGTCGGATCCACGTCGCCGCTGCCCAGCGCCATCAGGGCGGCCTCGTAGTCGTGGCTCTGGAACACGCGGTCGAGCAGGGCGCGATTCTCGAGGGGCACCACCTGCACCTGCATGCCGAGCTCCCGCAAGTCGTCCTGGACGATCGTCGCCATCTGCACGCGCGCGGCGTTGGCGGCGTTGGTGACGATCGTGAACTCCACCGGCGCGCCGGCGCCGTCCCGGAGCGCGCCCTCCTTCCAGGAAAAGCCCGCCCGCGCCAGCAGTTCCCGCGCCCGGTCGGGCGAGTGTGCCGGGGGGGGCAGGGCCCGGTTCACCCAGATCTTGTTGCCAGGCGTGACGTGCGCGCTGAGGGGCGTGCCGCGCCCCCGGCAGACCAGCCGGACCATCCCCTCCCGGTCCAGGGCGGCCGAGACCGCTTGCCGGAACGCGGTCTGGCGGAACCAGGCCTGCTTGCGGGAGATCGCCGGCAGCTTCCCGTCGGCCAGATCGTTGAGGTTGAAGAACAGGAACGTGTACTCGAGCCCCGGCCCCAGGTCCTCCAGCCGGTAGCGCCGCGCCGTGGTCTCGCCCGCCAGCAGGCCGAAATTCTCGGCGTTGAGCCGGCTGATGAGGTCGGTCTCGCCCGCCTTGAAGCGGATGACCTGGGCGTCCTCGCTCGGGACCAGCAGGAACACGATCTCGTCCAGGTAGGGGAGCGCCCGCCCCGCGTGGTCCACCTTCCAGTAATACGGGTTGCGCTCCAGCACCAGCCGGTCCCCCGGCACGTACGACTTCAAGCGGAAGGGGCCCAGGCCCGCGACCTCGGCGGGCGAGGTGCCGAGGCCCCAGGCCTGGGCCAGCCGGCCTTCCTGCTGCGCCTTCCCGAGCAAGTGCCGAGGGAGGATGGCGAGGCTGTCGAAGAGACGCTCCGCCGCGGCGTAGGGCTGCTCCATGTCGAGGGCCACGCGATGGGGGTCGAGCTTGCGCACGGCCACCGGCTTGCCGCCCACGATGAGCGGGTCGCGCTGCGGGGAGCCGTTGCGCTCGTCCAGGTAGCACCCGAAGCTGAAGACGACGTCGTCCGCGTCGAAGGGATGCCCGTCGGAGAAGCGCAGACCCCGACGGAGCTCGAGCGTGTAGTGGCGGCCGTCGGGGGAGACGCTCCACGACCTGGCGAGCGCGGGGCCCGTCCGCTGGGTCTGCCGGTCGATGTGGATGAGGTCGGCGGTCAGGCGCCCGATGACCTCCTTCGAGGGGATGTCCACGGCGGCCACCGGGTTGAGGGTCTTGGGCTCGGAGCGCAGGGCGAACACCAGGCGGCCGCCCGGGCGGCCGGCCTCCTGGTCGGTGCGGAGGAGGTCGGCGGACGGGGAGGCGCCCTGGGCGAATGCGGGCGCGGACAGCAGCGCGACGGCGACGGCCGGCAGAGCCCGCTTCACCGGCGCCTCCCTGCGAACTCCCCGAGGGGAGCCGCGTCCATCAAGACTCGGCTCCCGCCCGAACCTGAAGCGCTTCCGACAGCGCGAAGTATGCGAGGAACACCGGGACCAGGGCAAGGCCCGGGGCCCACATCCACCAATAGGACGCGAGCACGTGATAGCGCTGCAGCGCGGCCAGCATGTTTCCCCAGCTCGGCACGGGCTCGCTCACCCCCAGTCCGAGGAACGAGAGGGTCACCTCGGCGAGGATGTACTGAGGCACGAGGAGGGCGGCCTGGGTGAGGAGGAGGCCGAGAGTCTGGGGGGCGATGTGCCGGCGGATCAGGTAGAGGTCCGACGCGCCGAAGCCGCGGGCGGCCAGCACGTAGTTGCGCTCGCGGGCGCTCAGCACGACGCCCCGAAAGAGGCGGGCCGGCCGGGCCCAGTCGACGAGGCCGATGACCAGGACCAGGAGCAGGAAGGCCTGCCCGGGGGAGACGCTCAGGGGCAGGACGGCCCGCACCGCGAACAGCAGGTAGAGCCACGGCAGGGCCAGGAACAGCTCGGCGCTCCTCATGAGGGCGGCGTCGATCCAGCGCCCGTAGAAGCCGGCCAGCGTGCCGAGCAGCCATCCCACGCCCAGCGACAGGGTGGCGGCCATGAGCCCGGCGAACAGCGAGATCTGCGCCCCGTGGAGCAGCCGGGAGAGCTGGTCCCGCCCGAAGCCGTCGGTGCCGAGGAGGAAGATGCGGGCGGACTCGTCCACGCCGAAGAGACGAACGCCTCCCGCCGAGGCGCCGAGGGCGTCGGGGGCCCCGCGCACGAAGAAGCGGACGGGGTAGGGGCGGCTGCGGTCCTCGTCGTAGGCGCCTCCCGCCCCCTGCCGTTCGACCAGCCGGTAGACGAAGGGCCGCAGGTGGAATCGCCCCTCGGCATCCACGAACCGCAGCCCCGTCGGCGGCGCGTAAGGCAGGGTTCGGTTCTGCTCCGTGGGAGCGTAGGGAGCCAGGAACCCGGCGCCGAGGGCCGCCAGGTGAACCGCGGCCAGCACGGCCAGCGCTCCCCACGGCCCGCTCCGCGCGCTCATTTCTCCTCGGCTCGGATGCGCGGGTCGGCGGCCAGCAGAAGGAGATCGGCCAGGAGGTTGCCGCCCACCAGGAGCACGGTGGAGACCAGGACGGGGCCCAGGACGAGGTGGAAGTCGCGGGCCAGGATGGCCTCCAGCAGGAGCGGGCCCAGGCCCGGCCAGCTCATCACCACCTCCACCAGCAGCGACATGCTGAGCAGGCCGGCCAGGGAGAGGCCGAACAGGGAGATGAGGGGGTTGGCCGCCGCCGGCAGCGCATGCCGGAACAGCACGCGCCGCTCAGGGATGCCGTGGGCGCGGGCCGCCCGCACGAAGGGCGCGTGAAGCGCGTCCGCCACGCTGGCGCGCACGTACCGCACCAGCACCGGCAGGAGGCCCAGGACCAGCGCCGTCACCGGCAGGGCGAGGTGGGAGGCTACGTCCTTCACCTGCGCCCCCCACGACATCTGCTCGTGGCCGAGCGACACCATGCCCCCGGTCGGGAACCAGCCCGTGCGCACGGCCAGCAGCAGCAGACCCAGGGCCAGCACGAGGTCGGGCACGGCCAGCAGGAAGGCGGTCAGGCCGGCCAGGCCGTGGGCCACCGGCCCGCCTCGCAGCGTGGCCCACCACACGCCGAGGGGGACCGCCAGCAGCCAGGCCAGCGCCGTGGCGGTCGCGGTGAGGAGGACCGTGTTGCGGGCGCGCGGCCAGAGCAGGGGGCCCACGGGCCCGCCGTAGGCGAACGAGTATCCCAGCTCTCCCCTGGCCAGCGAGGCCAGCCAGCTCAGGTAGCGCTGCGGCAACGGCCGATCCAACCCGTAGCGCGCGCGCAGCCCGCGCACGGTGGCTTCCGAGATCCGCGGATCGAGCCGCATCTCCGCGAAGTAGTCGCCGGGCGCCAGCTCGACCAGCACGAAAGACAGGAGCGACACCCCGACGAGCAGCAAAAAGCCGTGAAGGGCGCGCCGGGCGATCCGGGCCACGGCTAGGGCACCGGCGGTTTCGCGGCCGGGGCCGGCCACGAGGGCACGGCCGCGATGAGGGCGCGGGTGTGGGGATGGCGCGGGTCGGCGAAAAGGCGCTCCACCGAGTCCCGCTCGACGATCCGTCCCTCGAACATCACCGCCACCTCGCGGGCCAGGCGGGCCATGAGGGCGAGGTCGTGGGAGACGTAGAGGTAGGTCAGGCCGTGCCGGCCGCGCAGCTCCTGCAGGAGGCCGGCGATCTGGGCCTGGATCGAGGCGTCGAGGCCGGAGAAGGCCTCGTCGAGGATGAGCATCCGCGGAAGCACGGCCAGCGCGCGCGCGATGGCCAGGCGCTGCCGCTGGCCCCCGCTGAGCTCCCGCGGACGCCTCTCGCCCCAGGCGGACGGAAGACCGACCGTCTCCATCAGCTCCCACGCGCGCCCGCGCCGCTCGCGCTTCCCGCCGCGGCCCAGGATGTCGAGCGGCTCCGCCACGATCTCGACCGCGCTCAGCCGCGGGTCGAGGGCGGCGGCGGAGTCCTGGAGGATGAGCTGGACGCGCTCGCGGAAAGGGCGCAGGCGCCGGCCGCGCAGGGCCAGCAGATCGACTCCTTCGAACCAGATCTGGCCGCTGGTCGGCTCTTCGAGCCGGGCCAGGCAGCGCGCCAGGGTGGACTTGCCCGATCCGGACTGTCCGACGAGGGCCAGGGTGGCCCCGCGCGCGACCTCCAGGTCGACGTCGGCCAGGGCCTGGATCCCCGGCGAGCCGCGCCGCTCTCCCCGGCGGGCATAGCGCTTGTTCAGGCCGCAGACGCGGACGAGCGCCTGCTCAGCCTCCATACGTGAAGCACCGGACCCGCCGGTTGTCGGCCGGCCGTACTTCTTGCGGAGGACGCTCGGCGCAGGCGAGCTGGCGGTCCGGGCAGCGCGGCTCGAAGGCGCACCCGGGCGGCAGCCGGGCCAGGTCGGGCGGCGAGCCCGGGATCGGCTCGGGCAACCCCTGCTCCGGCGAAACCGCCGAGGCCGCCGCGCGCGGAAAGGCGCGCAGGAGCCCGCGGCTGTAGGGATGGAGCGGATCGTGGAAGACCTGGACCGGGGTTCCCGCTTCCACCAGCCGGCCCGCGTACATCACGAGCACGCGCCGGGCCAGGGCGGCGAGGGCGCCGAGGTCGTGGCTCACCAACAGGAGGGCCAGGCCGAACCGGCTCTGGAGGGCGCTCAGCAGCCCACGCAGCTCGGCCTGGGTCGTGGAATCGAGAGAGGCGGTGGGCTCGTCCGCCAGCACCAGCGCAGGACGGCAGGCGAGGGCCTGGGCAAAGACCACCCGCTGGCGCTGCCCGCCGCTGAGCTCGTGCGGGTAGGCGTCGTAGATCCGGTCCACCTCCGTGAACCCGACCTCGGCCAGCATGGACGACGCCTCCTCGCGACCGCGAAGGCCGCTCGACTGCCGGTGAGCGCGGACCACCTCGGCGACCTGGGACCCGACTCGTCGGACGGGGTTCAGGGCCAGGGTCGGCTCCTGGAAGACGATCGAGATCTCGGCCCCCCGCACCCTGCGCAGATCGAAGTCGCCCAGGGCCAGCAGCTCGCGGCCGCGGAAGCGGATGGATCCGCGCATCACGCGCGCCGGGGGGGGAAGCAGGCCGAGGACGGCCAGGAGCAGCGTCGTCTTGCCGCAGCCGGACTCGCCCAGCAGGCCGACGACCTCGCCCTCCTCGACGTCCAGGCTCAGCTCGTCCACCGCGACCACGGGCGCGCCCTTTCCGGCGTCGTAGTGGATAACGAGGTCCCTGATTTCGAGCAGGGCCGGCACGAGCGAATGATAGGGCAATCTGGCGGTGTCGAGAAACCGTCGCGGGTGCTATTCTGAGCTCCCCATGCCGCTCCTCGTCGGCCTCCACCCGCTGGCCCCCTCCGGCGCGGAACGGCCTTGAGGTCGGCTGACCTGCGGCGATGACCCGCGCGCAGGAGGTCTCCTGGCCGGCGGCGCGGTTCGTGCGCGAATGCCTGAAGATGGGCTTCCGATGAGCAGGGCGTCGAAGCCGAGCCGAGGCGAAGAGCGGCGCTACGCGGAGCTGGCCCGGCTAAAGGACAAGCGCCGCCGCCGCGAGTTCCTCTCCCGGCATCCCGGGCTGCTGCGCCGGGAGGTGGTGGCGCGGCTCAGCGAGATCGTGCCCCAGAAGGTCAGGGTCGACGTGAAAGAGGCGCTGGCCCTGGCGGAGGCGGCGGAGCTCATCGCGCGCAGGCTCCGCAGCCCCGAAGCGCTCGCCCAGAGCCTGCGCGCCAAGGGCAACGCCCTCTATGCCCTCAACGAGAACAAGGTGGCGGTCGAGCACCACGAGCAGGCCGCCCGGCTCTTCGAAAAGGTGGGGAAGCCAAAGGAGGTGGGTCGGACCCTCAGCACGTCCATCCAGCCGCTCATCCTGCTGGGCGAGTACGAGCGGGCGCAAACGGCGGCGGCCCGCGCCCGCGAGATCTTCACCCGGGAGGGCGACGAGCTGCGGCTGGCGCGCCTGGAGCTCAACGTCGGGAACATCTACCACCGCCAGGATCGCTTCGCGGAGGCGCTCCGCTGCTACGAGCAATCCTACGAGGGGCTGCTGCCCCTGAAGAACACCGAGGGAATCGCGGCGGCGCTGAGCAACCTGGCGATGTGCCTGATCAGCCTGAACGACTTCCCCCGGGCCCTCGAGACCCATCGCCGCGCCCGGGCCTTCTGTGAAGAGCATGGGATGCCCACCCTGGTGGCGCTCGCGGACTACAACATTGCCTACCTGTATTACTTCCGCGGCCAGTACGGCCGCGCCATCGAGGCGCTCAAGGCCACCCGCGAGACCTGCCGGAAGCTGGGCGACGCGTATCTGGGGGCCCTGTGCGCCATGGACCTGTCGGAGATCTACCTCGAGCTGAACCTGAGCGGGGACGCGGCCGAGATGGCGGAGGAAGCCATGGACGGCTTCCGGCAGCTCCGCATGGGGTACGAGACCGCGAAATCCCTCGGCTACCTCGCGATCGCCCACGGCCAGCAGGGGAAGGTGCTCCGTGCCCTCGACCTGTTCACGGAGGCGCGGGGGATGTTCGTTCGTGAACAGAACGCCGTCTGGCCGGCACTTCTCGACCTGTACCAGGCCGTGATCCTCCTTGGGGCCGGCCGCCTCTGCGAGGCTCGCCGCTCCTGTCTGGCGTCCCTCGAGTTCTTCCTGTCCTCGGCGCTCGCGAGCAAGGCGATTCTCTGCCGTCTGCTGCTGGCTCGCCTCGCCGTACGCACGGGCGATCTGGACGCGGCTCGCCAGCAATGCGACGAGGCCGCCCGGAGCATCGCGGCGCTGGACCTTCCCGCGTTGAGCTTTCAGCTGCACTACGTGCGGGGCCAGATCGAGCAGGCGGGGGGCCAGCCGGGGGCCGCCTACGAGTCCTATCGCGCCGCCCAGCAGTTCCTGGAGGCCCTGCGCAGCAACCTGCGCGGCGAGGAGCTGAAGATCGCCTTCATGAAGAACAAGCTGGAGGTCTACGAGGGCCTGGTCGAGCTCTCGCTGGGCCGCGGCTCGGATGGCGGCTCGGGCGAGGAGGCGTTCTCCTACGTGGAGCAGGCCAAGTCCCGCAGCCTCCAGGACCTGATCCGGCGGGCGGCTTCTCCCGCGGGCGCCGGCTCCCCCGGCAAGAGCGAGCTCGTCCGGCGGGTGAGCGACCTGCGAGAGGAGCTGAACTGGTACTACCACCGCATCGAGGCGGAGCAGCTCTCGCAGGAGCGGCGAACCGCCGAGCGCCTCGAGCGGCTGCAGAGCCAGGTGCAGGCCCGAGAGAACGAGTTCCTGCGCGTCCTGCGCGAGCTGCCGGCTTCGGAAGGCGAGTCTCTCGAGCTCTTCGCCCCGGTGAGCCTGCCCCTCTCCGCCATCAGGGCCACCCTGCCGGCGGAGGCCATGCTGGTCGAGTACTTTCGCGTCGGCCCCCGGCTGCTCGCCTTTCTCGTCACCCGCGACACCCTGAAGGTGGCGCCGGTGGCGCTCGTGGCCCGGGTGCAGCATCTGTTGCGGCTGCTGCAGTTCCAGCTCTCCTGGGCCCTCCCGCACCCGGGCGAGGTGTCCCCGGGCTCCCGGGAGTCGCTCCTCCTCGCCACCCAGGCCCACCTGGCCGAGCTCTACCAGGAGCTGCTGGCTCCCTTGCGCCCGCACCTCGAGGCGACGCACTTGATCTTCGTGCCGCACGACGTGCTGCACTACGTCCCCTTTCACGCGCTCCACGACGGACGGCAGCACCTGATCGACGCCTTCTCGGTCTCGTACGCGCCGAGTGCCACCGTCTACGCCCTCTGCCACGACCGGGTGACCAATGGCACCGGGCCCTCCCTCATCCTCGGGGTTCCGGAGCCCGAGACGCCCTTCATCCTTCAGGAGGTCCAGTCGGTCGCCGCCCGGCTTCCTCGGCCCGAGCTGTACCTGGGCCGGGAGGCCACAGGCAGCATCCTGCGGACGAAGGGAAAGGGGAGCCGGTTCGTCCACATCGCCTCCCACGGCTTCTTTCGGAGCGACAACCCGATGTTCTCCGGGATCCGCCTGGGCGGCTCCTACCTCACGCTCTACGACCTCTACAACCTCAAGCTGCCGGCGGAGCTCGTCACGTTGAGCGCGTGCGTGACGGGGCTCAACGTGATCGCCGCCGGAGACGAGCTCCTCGGGCTGGCGAGGGGTCTCTTCTGCGCCGGGGCGGCATCGATCCTGGTCGCGCTCTGGGAGGTGCCGGACGAGAGCACGGCGGAGTTTATGAAGTCCTTCTACGACCGCTTCCTCTCGGCTCCCGACCGGGCGGCTGCCCTGAGGGACGCAATCCGCGACATCCGGGAACGCTACCCCCACCCCCTCCACTGGGCCCCCTTCGTGCTGTCGGGCAAGGTTTTTGCTTAGCGGCACGCGGCCCTACAAGGAGGGCCTGCCCTGCGAGGAGGCCCTGCGCCGGCTGATCCTCGATCCCTCCGGCCGGCCCGGGAGCCATTTTCAGGGATTCCCCTACACCACTTTCCGACTCAGCCCCATTGTCGATTGTCCGTCGCGCCCAATAATCTGAGGAGGGGTGGGTCCCGACAGGGCCCGAGGATCCCGATTGAGGTGAAGGGCGGCCATGCCGTTGACGGTGTTGATCGTGGACGACGACGAGCGCTTTCGTGAGCTCGTAAAGCGGCTGCTGGGGCCGGGGGTGAGGGTCGTCGGCGAGGCCGCGCGGGGAGACGATGCGGTCCTCCTGGCGACGGAGGTTCGGCCCGACGTCGTCCTGATGGACCTCGAGATCCCGGGCCTCGACGGCATCGCCGCCACTCGGCAGATCAAGGCGGCGGTCCCGCGGACCAAGGTCATCCTCGTGACTCCTTCCGGGGAGGAGGCGTATCTCAGCTCGACGGGGAAGACCGGGGCGGACGACCTGCTTGCCAAGCGCGCCGTCCGGAGCGAGGTCCTCCCCCGCATCCGGGCGGTGGTGGGCCGCTTCGGGAGCGCGTGGGACGGCATGGAGCGCCGCGGCCTGGGGATGACGTGGGGCCGCTGGCACGGCTTGGATAAGCGGCGCCCGCGGCCCTCGGGAGAGACGGGCGAGCCGGTCAAGGAGCCGTCCGCCCTTCGCCGGCCCAAAGAGCTCCTCGAGCGGGTGGCCCGCAAGGCTTCCCTGGTCTTCGACAGCTTCCGACAACCACTGCCCGCGGGGGTGCGCGTGGTCGGACCTTCCGCGCGGCGGCTGCTCTACAAGGCGGGACGCTACCGGGTCAGGCTGCGCTTGGAGCCGGGAGCCGATTCGGGCCGACTGTCCCTCGTGGGACAGGTCCTCGACGAGGGGTTTCCGAAGAAGCCGCTCCACGACCTGGCGGTGCTCGTCTCGAGCGGAGGAAAGACGGTGGACCGCACGCTCACGAACCGCTTCGGGGAGTTCCTGTCGCAACCGGAGCCCGCGAAGGACCTCCGGCTCTCCGTCGAGGCCCCCGAGATCGGATCGTTCATCGTGTCCCTGCCGTCCGTGGAGAGCGCTCGAGGGTGGGGTCACCAGACGAATGCGCGACATCGTGAGTGAGGCAGAGACGCCGAGGAGAGTAACGGACGGAGGTCAGGTCATGAGGACGAGGTGGCTCGTTTGCGCGGTTCTGGCACTGTTTTTCGCGTCGTGGGCCCCCCTTGCAGCGGCGTACGACACGAACCGGTCGATCGTCCGCATCGAGAGCGGGCTCGACGGGTGGACCACGGTCAACGCGCTCTGCGGCCTGCTCGGGTGCCAGGTCCTGGGCTCCCTGGACACCCTTCCCCTCTCCGGACAGACCGTGCCCAGCTCGCTCTTCCTGGTCCAAGGGCTGCCGTCGCTCGATCCCCTGAGCCTGAGCCTCCTCGGCGTCTCTTCCGTCGAGCCTGACCTCCTGGCCCCGCTCACGCAAGCGACCGTAACGGCCCCGGACGGCCTCTCGCAGCAGACCCCGATGACGTACTACGGAACGGCAGCCTGGGAAGGTTATCTCGTGCAGCCCGCCAGCGGGATCGTCCGGCTTCCCGATACCCATTGTGCTCTCCAGGCGACGGGCGCCGGAATCGTGGCCGTGATCGACAGTGGCATCGACGCCGGCCATCCCGTGCTGGAGCCGCTGCTGACCGACGGGTGGGACTTCACTCGGGATGTGGCCGGCGGCGACGAGATGGCGGATCTTCAGGGCGTGGTCCCCGTGCCCGATGGAGTCTACCGGGTGAACCAGTCCTCGGTCGCCGTGCTGGACCAGGCCTCCGTGGCCCTCCTGGACGACCAGGCCCACGTCGCCTTTGGGCACGGCACCATGGTGGCGGGGATCGTCCACCTCGTCGCTCCCACGGCGCAGATCATGCCCTTGAAGGCGTTCCACGCCGACGGGCAGGGCTACACCTCCGACATCATCCGGGCCATCTACTACGCCACGTGGAAGTGGGCCAAGGTTCTCAACATGAGCTTCAGCAGCCCCACGTCCTCGTCCGAGATCACACGCGCCCTGTACTACGCCACGAGCCAAGGGCTCGTCTCGGTGGCTTCGGTCGGAAACGACGGCAGTGACTCCCTCGTCTACCCGGCCGCCCTCGACAAGGTCATGGGCGTGGCCTCCACCAGCAACGACGATGTGCGCTCGACCTTCTCGAACTACGGGGCCGCACAGGTGTGGGTGGCGGCCCCGGGTGAGGGGATCATCACCACCTATCCCTGGGGCAGCTATGCGGCCGGGTGGGGGACGTCCTTCAGCACGCCCTTCGTCTCGGGAGCAGCGGCTCTCCTGGCCGGCATGGAGGGCACCGCCGACTACGACCAGGTGTCGCAGGCGGTTTCCCTCGCGCACCCGCTCACCAGCGATCTGGGCTACGGGCGCCTCGACCTCTATCAGGCGGTGCTCGCCGGACGCGCCCTCTGGCCGGGCGCGCCCCCGAGCCCCGTGCCGGAGACCTGCTCCTCCCAGGGCATCGACTGGTCGCCGGCCCCGTGAGGACTTCCCGTGCGCTACCCTACGCACGGGAGGTCCCTCATGCGCCGAGTCGGACGTGCCGCGTCCCTGGCCCTGGGTCTCGCGGCGGCCGCGTCCGCCGAGTCGCCCGTCCTGCGGTACGTGCCCAGGCACGAGGAGCTGAAGTACACCTTCGGAGGCGTGGCGCCCACGCACCGGATCAAACCCGGCACCCGGATCGTCTCCTGGACCGAGGACTGCTTCGACGGCGCCCTGAGCAAACCTGGGCAGAAGCCGAGCGAGGTGCTGGTGCCGGGGCGCGACAATCCCCAGACCGGCCCCTTCTACGTGGAAGGGGCGGAGCCGGGCGACACCCTGGTGGTGCGCCTCGAGAAGCTCGCGCCCGCGCGCGACTACGCGGTCTCCGTCGCCTCCCCCGGCTTCGGCGCCTTGAAGGGCACCGACAAGACGGCCATGCTGGGTCCGGACCTGCCGGAGACGGTCTG
>WNGG01006527.1_pt1 | contig 12969 bp, 11 predicted proteins | sample 5400661 | NCBI WGS metagenome assembly WNGG01 (sample SAMN13153372, study PRJNA577476) | soil metagenome | isolation source: 100 cm soil or saprolite under Garry oak tree replicate 1 | place: USA:California | collected 2016-06-15
CATCCACGTACTTCTCAAATCGCGCCCCGCTCTCACTCTCGTCCCGCAGCTTCATCTCAGCCTCCTACGTGCCAAGCTCGAAGCTCCGGAAGTACTTGATTCTCAATCTAGATTGCTGCGACCTTCTGACTCAGTAAGACTAATCCGCCCTACGATGTTGCGCACGTTAGACCAGGCCCGCCATGTAGGCCGGCAGCCAGCCTTCGAAGCGTTCGCTCAGCCGCCTGAGCAGGATCGGCGGCACGCCGGGAAGGGTCAGCGCATTGCCGTGGGTCGCGCCGATGCGGCGCACCGGCACGCCGTCCGCCTTGATGCGGGCGACGACCGCCTCGGCATCGCCCGGCTGCACGGTGACTGCGTAGCGCGCCTGGTCCTCGCCGAACCAGAACGCGTGCTCGGGCAGCAGCATGGGCGACGCGTAGAGCCGCGCGCCGATGCCCGACGCCATGCCCATCTCGGCAAGCGCGACCAGAAGGCCGCCGTCGGAGAGGTCGTGCACCGCGCTGGCGATGCCTTCGGCAATCAGCGCGCGCACGAGATCGCCGTTGCGGCGCTCGGCGGCAAGGTCGACCGGCGGCGGCGCGCCCTCCTCGCGTCCGCAGATCTCGCGCAGATAGAGCGACTGGCCGAGCCAACCCTGCGTCTCGCCGATGAGCAGGATGATCTCGTCCGCGGCCTTGAAGGCGATGCTCGCCGCCTTGGTGAAGTCCTCGATCAGCCCCACGCCGCCGATGGTCGGCGTCGGCAGGATCGCGCGGCCGTTGGTCTCGTTGTAGAGGCTCACGTTGCCGGACACGACCGGGAAGTCGAGCGCCTTGCAGGCCTCGGCGATGCCGCGGATGCAGCCGACCAGCTGGCCCATGATCTCGGTGCGCTCCGGGTTGCCGAAGTTGAGGTTGTCGGTGAGCGCCAGCGGGCGCGCTCCGACCGCGGTGAGGTTGCGCCACGCTTCCGCCACCGCCTGCTTGCCGCCCTCGAACGGATCCGCCTCGCAATAGCGCGGCGTCACGTCGGTGGTGAGCGCGAGCGCCTTCGGCCCCGCATTGACGCGCAGCACGGCGGCGTCGCCGCCCGGGCGCTGCACCGTGTTGCCGAGGATGACGTGGTCGTACTGCTCCCACACCCAGCGCTTGGAGCACAGGTCCGGCGAGCCGATCAGCCGCTCGAGCGCGTCGGCGACCGGCAGGGGCGGCGTGATCTCCTTCGGGCCGATGCGGGGCGCCTTCGGGGTCGCCACGAACGGCCGGTCGTACACCGGCGCCTCGTCGCCCAGCTCCTTGATCGGCAGGTCGGCGACGGTGTCGCCGTGCGCGCGCACGATGAAGCGCCTGGAATCGGTGGTCTCCCCCACCACCGCGAAGTCGAGGCCCCACTTGCGGAAGATCGCCTCGGCCTCCGCCTCTCTCTCCGGGTGCAGCACCATCAGCATGCGCTCCTGGCTCTCGGAGAGCATCATCTCGTAGGCGGTCATTCCGGCTTCGCGGCACGGCACCTTGTCGAGGTCGAGGGTGACGCCGAGGTCGCCCTTGGCGCCCATCTCGACCGCCGAGCAGGTGAGCCCGGCCGCGCCCATGTCCTGGATGGCGATGACGCAGTCCTTGGCCATGATCTCGAGGCAGGCTTCGAGCAGCAGCTTTTCCGAGAACGGATCGCCGACCTGGACCGTCGGCCGTTTCTCCTCCGTGCCCTCGCCGAACTCGGCCGACGCCATGGTGGCGCCGTGGATGCCGTCGCGGCCGGTCTTCGAGCCGAGATAGACGATCGGATTTCCGACGCCCGTGGCCTTGGCGTAGAAAATCTTGTCCGTTTCGGCGAGGCCGACCGCCATCGCGTTGACCAGGCAATTGCCGTCGTAGCGGGTGTGGAAGCCGACCGAGCCGGCGACCGTCGGCACCCCAAAACTGTTGCCGTAGCCGCCGATGCCGGCGACCACGCCGGCCACCAGATGGCGCGTCTTCTCGTGCTTGGGATCGCCGAAGCGCAGCGCGTTGAGGCAGGCGATCGGCCGCGCCCCCATGGTGAACACGTCGCGCAGGATGCCGCCGACCCCGGTCGCCGCGCCCTGATAGGGCTCGATGTAGCTCGGGTGGTTGTGGCTCTCCATCTTGAACACGACCGCGAGCCCGTCGCCGATCGAGATGACGCCGGCGTTCTCGCCCGGCCCCTGGATCACCCACGGCGCCTGGGTGGGCAGCGTCCGCAGATGGATCTTCGAGGACTTGTACGAGCAGTGCTCGTTCCACATGGCGGAGAAAATGCCGAGCTCGGTGAGCGTCGGCTCGCGCCCGATCAGCGCGAGGATGCGCTCGTATTCCTCGGGCTTGAGGCCGTGCTCGGCGACCAGCTCCGGACTGATCTTCGGTTCGTTGGGGATCACGTACGTTGGCTCGGTCTCTCACAGCCCTCCTCTTGTCACGCCCCGCGAAGGCGGGGCGTCCAGTAAACACGAACGGTCGAGGTTACTGGATCGTCCGCCTGCGCGGACGATGACGGCGGAGAGGTTAATGCGTCCCGGTATTAGGCCGCCTGGGCGAAATGGTCCACCAGCCCGGCGAACAGGCCGCGGCCGTCGGTCGAGCCCATGATCGCCTCGACGTGGTTCTCCGGATGCGGCATCAGGCCGAGCACGTTGAGCTTTTCCGACAGCACGCCGGCGATCGCGTGGGTGGCGCCGTTGACGTTCCAGCCGGGATCGCGCTCGCCCGCGGGATCGGTGTAGCGGAACAGCACGCGCCCCTCGTTCTCGAGCCGGGCGAGGGTCGCGGGGCTGGCGAAATAATTGCCTTCGCCGTGCGCGATCGGCACGCGGATCACCTGCCCGGCGTTGTAGCCGCGGGTGAACGGCGTGTCCGAGCGCTCGACTTTCAGGCATACCTCGCGGCACTGGAATTTCAGGCCGGCGTTGCGCAGCAGCACCCCCGGCAGCAGCCCCGCCTCGCACAGGATCTGGAAACCGTTGCACACGCCGAGCACGAGCCCGCCGTCGCGCGCGTGGCCGCGCACCGCCTCCATGATCGGCGCGTGCGCGGCGATCGCCCCGCAGCGCAGGTAATCGCCGTAGGAGAAGCCGCCCGGCAGCACCACGAGGTCGGTGCCCGGCGGCAGCTCGGTGTCGGCGTGCCAGACCATGGCGGGCGCGCGGCCGGAGATCAGGGCGAGCGCGCGCGCCATGTCGCCCTCGCGGTTGATGCCGGGAAAGACGATGACCGCGGCCTTCATGGGGAAACGCCCGCGGCGCCGAGGCGCTGCACCGGGCGCGTCATCCCAGCACCTCGACCCGGTAGTTCTCGATGATGACGTTGGCGAGCAGCTTGTCGGCCGCCTGGTTGAGCGCCATCTCGGCGCGCGCCGGATCGACCCCGTCGAGCTCGATGTCGAACACCTTGCCCTGGCGCACGCTGGCGACGCCCTCGACGCCGAGCGATTTGAGCGCGCCCTCGATCGCCTTGCCCTGCGGATCGAGCACGCCGGGCTTGAGGGTCACGGTGACGCGGGCGCGCACGGCAGTCTCCCTTGCTTTACCTCCCCTGCAGGGGGAGGTCGGCGCGCGAAGCGCGCCGGGTGGGGACGACGCGGCGTAAACCGTGGACAGTTGGGCGCTGAGTCCACCCCACCCCGCCCGCCTGCGCTTCGCTCCGGCGGGCGACCCTCCCCTTCCAGGGGAGGGTGATCACCCCTTGACCAGGATCGGGCCGCCGCTTTGCAGCCGCTCGTTCTCGCTCATGATGCCGAGGCGCTTGGCGACCTCGGTATAGGCTTCGAGCAGGCCGCCGAGGTCGCGGCGGAAGCGGTCCTTGTCGAGCTTCTCGTTCGACTTGATGTCCCACAGCCGGCACGAATCGGGCGAGATCTCGTCGGCGACGACGATGCGCATCATCTCGTTTTCCCACAGCCGGCCGCACTCCATCTTGAAGTCGACGAGGCGGATGCCGACGCCGAGGAAGAGGCCGGACAGGAAGTCGTTGACCCGGATGGCGAGCGCCATGATGTCGTCGATCTCCTGGGGGGTGGCCCAGCCGAAAGCGGTAATATGCTCCTCCGACACCATCGGATCGCCCAGGCCGTCGTTCTTGTAATAGAACTCGATGATCGAGCGCGGCAGCTGCGTCCCTTCCTCCATGCCCAGCCGCTGGGAGAGCGAGCCCGCCGCGACGTTGCGGACCGCCACCTCGAGCGGGATGATCTCGACCTCGCGGATCAGTTGCTCGCGCATGTTGAGACGGCGGATGAAGTGGGTCGGCACCCCGATATTGTTGAGGTGCTGGAATACGTACTCGGAGATGCGGTTGTTCAGCACGCCCTTGCCTTCGATGACCTCATGCTTTTTCGCATTGAAGGCGGTGGCGTCGTCCTTGAAGTGCTGGATCAGCGTTCCGGGCTCGGGGCCCTCGTAAAGGACCTTCGCCTTGCCTTCATAGATGCGGCGTCGGCGGCTCATCGGCGTGTACCGTGGCTTGAGGAAATCCATCTTGCCGTGGGCTCCAGTGTGGGTACGCGGTCCGCGGCGGCGGGGGCGGCACGACTCGCCACCGCGGGGTGCCTGCCCGACCGTGCGGGCAACCTAGCCGATCGTGGTGCGGAGCACAATCATGGGCGGCGCCGCCTTCCCGCGGCCCGCGCGCAGGCCGCACGAGCGCGCGCAGCCGGCCGGACCCATGTTGATTTGGCCATTTTCCCCCGATATGCAAGGCCTCTGGAGCATTGTCCCATTCCTTCGGAGTCGGGACATGCTCGCGACAGCGAGGCCCGGCATGACCACGTTCGACAAGCGCGAGGAAGGGTTCGAGAAGAAGTTCGCGCATGACGAGGAGCTGAGGTTCAAGGCGACCGCGCGGCGCAACAAGCTCGCCGGGCTGTGGGCGGCCGAGAAGCTCGGCCTCTCCGGCGCCGACGCCGAGGCCTACGCCAAGGAGGTGGTGCTGGCGGACATCGAGGGCACCGGCGTGTTCAACAAGCTGCGCAAGGATTTCGACGCCAAGGGCGTCGCCCAGTCCGACCACCAGATCCGCCGCACCATGGACGACCTGATGGCGCAGGCGATCGCCCAGGTGAAGGCGAGCGGATGACGGAGGTCGGATGACAGAGATCAGACCATCGAGTCGGGCGTTACTCGGACCTGCTTTTTTCCGACCTCTGATCTCCGACATCTGACATCTGGCCAGCCAGCTCATCGAGCACCTTCGCCACGTCCGCCTCGACCTCCCGCGTCGTCACCTCGATCACCCGGTAGCCGCGTTCGGCGAGCCAGGCGCGCTTGTCGGCGCGGGTGCGCGCCGCGGCGGCCCCCTCCCCGTCCGGCACGAGGTCGAGGACGAGGCGCAGCGGGAACGAGACGAAGTCGGTGATGTGCGGGCCGACCGGCACCTGCCGCTTGAAGCCGCGGCCGGCGAAGCGGCGGTCGTTGACGAGGGCGGTCCACAGCGCCCGCTCGGCCTCGGTCGGATTGCGCCGCAGCAGGCGGGAGAGCCCGCGCACCGGGCCGCGCTCGGACGGCACGCGCCCCGCGCCGTGCTCGGCGAGAAGCGTGCGCAGCATCTGCGCCTCCTCGCCGTCGAGCACGCCGCCGCGCGCCGGACCCTTGCGGCCCTCGGCGATGGCGCGGATGACGCCGTGCAGGGTCTGGATGTCCTGCCGGGTCGGCGCCATGCGATGAAAGATGTTGCGCAGGTTGATCTGCATGGTCTCGCGCTTCTCCGGCGGACGGAAGAACTCCACGCGCTCCAGCTCGCGCTCGAGGTCGGCGAAAAACGCCAGCAGCTGCTCGCGCGGCGCGGGCGCCGATTTTTCCGGCATGGCGAACGGCAGCGCCCCGCCGGTCGCGAGCTTGAACCACTCGTAGGCGAGGACGACCACCGCCTGGGCGAGGTTGAGCGAGGCGAAGGCCGGATTGACCGGCAGCGTGACGATGCGGTCGGCGAGGGCGACCTCGTCGTTCTCGAGCCCATTGCGCTCGCGGCCGAACACCAGCGCGACGTTTTCGCCGGCCGCGATATGCGGGCGCATCAGGCCCGCCGCCGCCTCGGGCGAGGCCACGGGCTTGGCCTGATCGTGGGCGCGCGCGGTCGCCGCGAGCACGACCGTGCAATCGCCGATCGCGCTTTCCAGCGTGTCGTAGAGCCGCGCCGCCGCGAGAATATCGTCGGCCCCCGCGGCGGCCGCCCGCGCCCGCGCATTGGGCCATCCCTCGCGCGGCTTGACCAGGCGCAGGTGCTTGAGCCCGAAATTCGCCATGGCGCGCGCGGCCGCGCCGATGTTCTCGCCGAGCTGCGGCTCGACCAGCACGACAATCGGCCCGGCGAGATCGGCCGGGCTCTTGGTTCTGTCGGTTCCGGCGCCGGGCATGCAAGACCGAATTGGAGAGCGCGCTCCGGACCTTGTCCGGACGTGCTGCTATAGCAAATCCGCCCGAGGACGCGCGCGCGGGAGCCGGCGTGCACCAGCCGGCATCGCCGCTTTCTCCCCTTGCCGCCCGATGCTATAGCGACGCCGCCGACGCGGGGGCCGGCGCCACGGGCGCGCGCCCGGCCGTCCCGTGCGGTCCCCGCAAGCGAGAGAGCGCTCCCACAAAGGCAACTTCCTCCATGGCGAAGATCAAGGTGGCCAACCCGGTCGTCGAGCTCGACGGCGACGAGATGACCCGGATCATCTGGAAGCTGATCAAGGACAAGCTGATCCATCCCTATCTCGACGTCGACCTCGTCTATTTCGATCTCGGCATGGAGCATCGCGACGCGACGGACGACAAGGCGACGGTCGAGGCGGCGGAGGCGATCAAGCGCGTCGGCGTCGGGGTCAAGTGCGCCACCATCACGCCCGACGAGGCGCGGGTGAAGGAATTCAATCTCAAGAAAATGTATCCCTCGCCCAACGGCACCATCCGCAACATCATCGGCGGGGTGATTTTTCGCGAGCCGATCATCTGCAAGAACGTGCCGCGGCTGGTGCCGGGCTGGACCCAGCCGATCGTGATCGGCCGCCACGCCTATGCCGACCAGTACCGCGCCACCGACATCAAGGTGCCGAAGAACGCCAGGCTGACGCTCAGCTACGTCGGCGAGGACGGCAAGACCGTCGAGCGCGAGGTGTTCAAGTTCCCCGACTCCGGCATCGCCATGGCGATGTACAATCTCGACGGCTCGATCCGCGACTTCGCCCGCGCCTCGATGAACTTTGCGCTGGCGCGCGGCTATCCGCTTTATCTCTCGACCAAGAACACCATCCTCAAGGTCTATGACGGCCGCTTCAAGGACATCTTCCAGGAGGTGTTCGACGCCGAGTTCAAGGCCGAGTTCGCGAAGAAGAAGCTCACCTACGAGCACCGGCTGATCGACGACATGGTGGCGGCGGCGCTCAAGTGGTCGGGCGGCTACGTGTGGGCGTGCAAGAACTACGACGGCGACGTGCAGTCGGACACGGTGGCGCAGGGCTACGGCTCGCTCGGCCTGATGACCTCGGTGCTGATGACGCCGGACGGCAGGACGGTCGAGGCGGAGGCCGCGCACGGCACGGTCACGCGCCACTACCGCCAGCATCAGAAGGGCCAGGAGACCTCGACCAACTCGATCGCCTCGATCTTCGCCTGGACGCGCGGGCTGTCGCACCGGGCGAAGCTCGACGACAACCCGGCGCTGGCGAAGTTCGCCGGCACGCTGGAGAGGGTGTGCGTCGACACGGTCGAGGCGGGCTGCATGACCAAGGACCTCGCGCTGCTCGTCGGCGCCGACCAGAAATGGCTCTCCACCACCGGCTTCCTCGACGAGGTGGACGAGAATTTGCGCACGGCGATGGCGTGATCCTCCCCCGCTTGCGGGGGAGAGCCGGCCCTCGGGCTTGACCCGAGGGTCGCCGCCGCGAAGCGGCGGCGGGAGGGGGCAAGTTTTCAGGGCCTCTCCACGAAATGCCGGCGCTGGTGCCCCCACCCAACTCGCTTCGCTCGCCCCCCTCCCCCGCCAGCGGGGGAGGGATAGCAATCAAATCCGGTCGGGGAACCGGATGATGAAATTGTCGCGGTTGGGCATCTTCACCTTGGGCAGCGTCTGCGCGTCCATCACCTCGTTCTCGCCGATGATCTTGTTGATGGCGAGGAGGTAGGCGGTGAGCGCGTAGGTCTCGTCGGCGGTGAGCGTGCGCGGCTCGTTGAACGGCATCGCCCGCCACACGAAATCGAACACGGTGGTGGCGTAGCCGTAGAAATTGCCAACCGTCTTCACCGCCTCGATGCGGTCGATCGGGCCGCCGACCATCGGCCCGGCGCCGGGCGCGGCCGGGTTGCGGCCGTTGTCGCCGTGGCAGGCCGAGCATTTCTCCGCGTAGACGCGCGCGCCCTGCGCCGCGGCGCCGCTGCCGCGCGGCAGGCCGGTGCCGTCCGGCAGGATGCTGATGTCCCAGGCCTTGACGTCGGCTTCCGCGACCGGCTGGCCGAGGCCGGGCGTCTCGCCCGCGAGCGCCGCCGCGCCGCCCGCCAGCGCCAGCGCAACGGGCAGCACAAATCTAAGCGTACACATGCTTGATCTCCCCGTTGCGGTCGACCGCCCAGCTGGTGATGCTGTTGAAGTGCTGATTGGGGAAGCCGAGCACCGGCGGCGGCGCCCCGGTCTCCCCGCGCAGCGCCACGAACTCGGCGCGGGTCGGCTGCACGTTGCCGCCCTCGTCCCAGGCGCGGCTCTGCAGCACCACTGGCTGGCCGTCCCAGCGCCACGGCATGCGAAAGCGCGTGAACGCCTTGGGCAGCACCGGCGCCTGCAGCGCCGCCTCGGCAAAACTTTTGCCGCCGTCTGCCGACACCATGACCTTGGCGATGCGGCCGGCGCCCGAATAGGCGACGCCGGAAATCTCGTAGAAGCCCGGCCCCTTGAGGCTGTGGCCGAACGACGGATGGGTGATGAACGACTTCACCTCCTGCACGAAATAGAACCGGTAAGCCTTGCCGCCCGGCAGGATCTGCGAATAGGTCCGGGTCTCGTACATGCTCATGGCCGGCTCTTGCGTAAGCTTGATCCGGCGCAGGAATTTGACGTTCATGTTGCCTTCGTAGCCGGGCAGCAGCAGGCGCATCGGGTAGCCGTTGCCGGGCATCAGGCGCTCGCCGTTCTGGTAGAGCGCGATCATGGCGTCATCCAACGCCTTCTTGACCGGCACGCTGCGGCTCAGCGCATGCGAGTCCGCGCCCTCGGCGATGAGCCACTTCGCGCTCGGTTCGACGCCGGTCTCCTCGAGCAGGGTGGAGAGCCGCACGCCGGTCCACTCGGCGTTGGACACGAGCCCGTGCAGCGCCTGCGCGGTCGCCTGGATCGGCTCGTTGGAGAACAGCGGCGCGCTGTTGCCGCCGCACTCGACGAAGGCCATGCACGAGACCATCGGGTAGCGCGCCAGCGCCTCGACGGTGAAGATCATCGGCTGGCGCACCAGGCCGTGGATCGCGAGGCGATGTTTTTCGGGATCGATGTCCGGAATGCCGGAATGGTTGATGGTGAAGTGCAGGCTGTTCGGCGTCACCGTGCCGGTGAGCAGATGGTGCGGCGTGCGCGCGTGCGAATTGCGGAACTCGTTCTTCGGATTGCTGAGCGTGCGCACCACGTTCTTCTCGAAGCGCGACGGCGTCTGCAGCGGCAGCGACGACGCGCCCATCTCGCGGCTCCACGCGTCGTCGTTAAGCGCCTCGGCGGCGGCGCCGGCGCGCGCGGCGCCGAGCGTCATCGCGCCCGCGAACACGATGCCGCGGCCGAGCAGCGCGCGGCGGTCGAGCAGACCGTTGCCGGCTACAGGTACAGGCTCCGGCCGCCCCTTTGGGCGCCGGACGGATGCGGTCATTGGGTCCTCCCTGTTACTCCCAGGCCCACGATTTCTTTTGGAAGGCGATGCGCTGCCGCTCGAAGCGCGGCTTGGAAAATGATCCCTCGATGATGCCACGAACGGCGGCAGGTGGGAATGGCGCGCGCTCTAACCTCTCCCCGCTTGCGCGGAGAGGTCGACGGCCGCAGGCCGTCGGGTGAGGGGGCGTCTGGGGAACGAGCGCATTCGCATAGGCCCCCTCACCCCAACCCTCTCCCCGCAAGCGGGGAGAGGGAATCGCGCAAGCGGGGGAGGGATTAAGAGCCGCCGATCGCCGCCGCGATGGCGTCGAGGGCGGCGGAGGTTTTCGAGCCGTCGGGGCCGCCGGCCTGCGCCATGTCGGGGCGTCCGCCGCCGCCCTTGCCGCCGAGCGCCTCCGCGCCCTTGCGCACCAGGTCGACGGCGGAGAAGCGCGCGGTGAGGTCGGCGGTCACGCCGACCACGAGGCCGGCCTTGCCGTCCGGGGCCGCATTGGCGACCGCGACCACGCCCGACCCGACCTTGAGCTTTCCTTCGTCCGCCAGCGATTTCAGCTCGTTGTTTGCCAGGCCGGTGACGGCGAGGCGGAAGAATTTCGTGCCGTTCACCGTCACGATGTTCGCGCCGTCGGCGGCCGCGCCGCCGCCCATGGCGAGCTTCTTCTTCGCTTCGGACAGCTCGCGCTCGAGCCGCCGGCGCTCCTCGACGAGATTTGCCGCGCGTGCCGCGACTTCGCCGACCGGCGCCTTGAGTTCCGCCGCCACCGCCCGCGCGACGGCGCGGAACGAATTGGCGTGCTTGCGCGCCCGCGTCGCCGTGAAGGCCTCGATGCGGCGCACGCCCGCCGCCACCGCGCCCTCTTCCACGATCGAGACGACGCCGATGTCGCCGGTGCGCCGCACATGGGTGCCGCCGCACAGTTCGACCGACCAGCCCAAAGCATTGGACCCAACGTTGCCGCCTTCGCCCATGGCGACGACGCGCACCTCCTCGCCGTATTTCTCGCCGAACAGCGCGCGCGCCCCCGACGCGATCGCCTCGTCGACCGCCATCAGCCGGGTGACGACCGGCGCGTTCTGCAGAATCACGTCGTTGGCGATGTCCTCGACCCGCTCGATCTCCTCGTCGCTGATGGGCTTCGGGTGCGAGAAGTCGAAGCGCAGCCGGTCCGGCGCGACGAGCGACCCCTTCTGCGCCACGTGATCGCCGAGCACCTGGCGCAGCGCCTCGTGCAGCAGGTGGGTGGCCGAGTGGTTTTTCCGGATGTCGCCGCGCCGCGCGTGGTCGACCTCGAGCGCGAGCGCCGCGCCTGTCTTCAGCGTGCCCTGCTCGACCTTGCCGGAATGGACGAACAGGTCGCCGGCCTTCTTCTGGGTATCGGCGACGCGGAAGCGCACGCCGTCGGCCGCCATGCTTCCGGTGTCGCCGACCTGCCCGCCGGACTCGCCGTAGAACGGCGTCTGGTTGAGGACGACGGCGCCGCTCTCGCCCGCCTTGAGCACGTCGACCTCGCGGCCGTCGCGGATCAGCGCCGCGACCACGCCTTCGGCGCGCTCGGTCTCGTAGCCGAGGAACTCGGTGGCGCCGACTTTTTCCCGCAGCGCGAACCACACGGTCTCGGTCGCGGCCTCGCCCGAGCCGGCCCACGAGGCGCGCGCCATTTCGCGCTGGCGCTCCATGGCCGCGTTGAACGCGTCGAGATCGACGGCGATGCCGCGCGGGCGCAGCGCGTCCTGGGTGAGGTCGAGCGGGAAGCCGTAGGTATCGTAGAGGGTGAACGCGGTCTCGCCCTTGAGCCGGTCGCCCGACTTGAGCCCGCGGCTTTCCTCGTCGAGGATGGCAAGGCCGCGCTCCAAGGTCTTGCGGAAGCGCGTCTCTTCGAGCTTGAGCGTCTCGGTCACCAAAGCTTCGGCGCGCACCAGTTCCGGGTAGGCCTGGCCCATCTCGCGCACCAGGGTCGGCACCAGGCGCCACATCAGCGGCTCGCGCGCGCCCAGCAGTTCGGCGTGGCGCATGGCGCGGCGCATGATCCGCCGCAGCACGTAGCCGCGCCCCTCGTTCGAGGGGAGCACGCCGTCGGCGATCAGGAACGCGGTCGCCCGCAGGTGGTCGGCGATCACCCGGTGCGAGGCTTTTTGCGCCCCGTCGGGACCGACGCCGGTGAGGTCGGCGACCACGTGGATGAGCGCGCGAAAGAGGTCGGTCGCGTAGCTGTCGTAGGTGCCCTGGAGCACCGCGGCGGTGCGCTCGAGCCCCATGCCGGTGTCAATCGAGGGCCGCGGCAGCTCGAGGGGCGCGCCGTCCGCGTGCTGCTCGAACTGCATGAACACCAGGTTCCAGATTTCGATGAAGCGGTCGCCCTCCGCGTCGGGCGAGCCGGGCGGGCCGCCTGGGACATGGTCGCCGTGGTCGTAGAAGATTTCCGAGCACGGGCCGCACGGGCCGGTGTCGCCCATGGCCCAGAAATTGTCGGCGCCGGCGATGCGGATGATCTTCGACTCGGGGAGGCCGGCGATCCTCTTCCACAGGTCGAACGCCTGGTCGTCGTCCACGTACACCGTGGCCAGCAGCCGCTCCTTGGGCAGGCCGAACTCCCTGGTCACCAGGTTCCAGGCGAGCTCGATCGCCACGTCCTTGAAATAGTCGCCGAACGAGAAGTTGCCCAGCATTTCGAAGAACGTGTTGTGGCGCGCGGTATAGCCGACGTTGTCGAGGTCGTTGTGCTTGCCGCCGGCGCGCACACATTTCTGCGCGGTCACCGCGCGCACATAGGGGCGCTTCTCCAGGCCGGTGAACACGTTCTTGAACTGCACCATGCCGGCATTGGTGAACATCAGGGTCGGGTCGTTGCGCGGCACGAGCGGCGAGGACGGCACGACCGTGTGGCCGTGCTTGGCGAAATAGTCGAGGAAGGCCGACCGGATCTCGTTGACGCCGCTCATCGCTGCTTGCCCTGATCGAAGAGCCCAACCGGCCTTATGCTGAGGAGGCCGCGCAGCGGCCGTCTCGAAGCAGGCAGCTGCCCCCATCCTTCGAGACGCCGCCTGCGGCGGCTCCTCAGGATGAGGTGGAGGTCGTTCAGCCGGCGTCCGGCAGCGGGATAACCGCCGGGCCGGCTTGATGTTTCGGTCGAGCTTTGTAGCGGCGGGGTATGGCTGA
>WNGG01009609.1_pt1 | contig 12968 bp, 8 predicted proteins | sample 5400661 | NCBI WGS metagenome assembly WNGG01 (sample SAMN13153372, study PRJNA577476) | soil metagenome | isolation source: 100 cm soil or saprolite under Garry oak tree replicate 1 | place: USA:California | collected 2016-06-15
GGAGAAGGAGTTGTGGGCAGGTCTGAAACCGACGTGCCGCCGGAAGGTGCAGGCGGCCAGGAAAGCGGGCTTGGAGGTTCGGTCTGCTTCGGTGCCCGACGTGATCGACCAGGTGATGGCTTGGTCCACGCAGGCGTACGGGCGTTACCGCAAAAGAGCCCCGATTCCGCGGACCTTCTTCGAAAACTTGTGGCGGGAGCTTCGGGATCGGTCCCTGCGCGTGTTCGTCGCGGACCGTGCCGGTCGGCCGGTCGCCCTCACGCTCGTCGGGTGGGACCGCGCGCGCTTGTACTCGATCGCCTCGCACTTCGACCGGGGGACCCGGGCCCCGGGCGCGAGCAATCTCGTCTGGTGGGAGGCGATTCGTTGGGGCGCGGAGCAAGGTTTGGACGCCTTCGACATGGTGGGGGCGAACGTGCCGAGCATCGCCGAGTTCAAGTTGTCCTTCGGCGGGAAGCGCCAGCAGACCTTCTCCCTGGTATGGTCGGACCCGTTGTTCCGGCTCGCGAACCGTGCCCGCGGCATCCTCAACCGACTTCGGACGGGCGAGCCGTCCGGCTGAGGGGCCGAGCCATGAACATGGAGGTCGGGCTCTCGCCGCGCACGCCGTCCACGCGGAGGAATCCCAAGCCATCGTACAGTGCGATCGCGGCCTCGTTGTCCCGCTCAACTTCCAGGCTCAACTCGGGAAGGCCCAGATCGTTGGCGGCGATGTCGATCAACGTCTCGACGAGGGCACGTGCGATCCCGCGTCCCCGGAAGTCGTCTCGGACAGCGATCGTCGCCAGGAACGCGCTCCCGCGCCGCCGCGGCGGGAGGTAGGTCCGGAGCTCGACGCTGCACAATGCGAACGCAACGACCGTCCCTTCGTGAAGGCCGACGAAGCACAATTGCGGGAAGAGGCGGAGGAGCCGGCCGAGGAGACCCGCCGGCGGCCGCTGCCGAAACGCAGTGCGATATAGGGCCTCGATGGCGTCGAGGTGAGGGACCTCGGCGTTCGCGAGAAGCACACCTCCCGCGCGACGTGTCCCGGGACGGACCGGCGGTCCGTTGCGCGTGGAGAGGACGGGATGGAGCACCCGTCGCGCCAAGCCGAAGAACAATCGCCTCGGTTCTACGGGACCGCGGACCAACACCGAGGGAGAACGTCGCGTCGTAATAAACACCGCCCGTTCCTCGGGGGCGGCGCCTCATCACAACGCCGGATGGTACGTCCGCGCCCACAATTCCACGTTGACGAGCGTCCAAAGCTCGTTCGTGAGGTCGTGCTTCCCGGACACGTGTCGATCTACGAGCTCGCTGCATGCCGGGTTCAGGATTCCCGTCTCCCGCAACCGGGACTCCGAGAGGACATCGCCGACCCAGTTGGCGAGGCCGTCGCGGAACCATTCGCCGAGCGGGACGGGGAAACCCATCTTCTTCCGGTCCAAGATCTCCGCAGGCACGTATCCGCGGAGGGCGGCCCGTGGGAGGTACTTCAGCGTGAGGCCGCGCACCTTGAGGGAAGGGTCCACGGATCCGGAGAACTCCGCCATCCGGTGGTCGAGGATCGGGACGCGGGATTCCACGGAGAACGCCATGCTCGTGCGGTCCGCGTTGTCCAAGAGGCAGGGCAGGTACGTCTTGACGTCGAGATACATCAGCCGGCTCAGGAGGTCCTTGGCGGCGCACTTCTTGAGCGTCGCTTCTAGGTGCGCGCGTGGGTCATAGCCCCCGAGTCGGCGGTGCCCGTCCGCCACGATCGAGGCGAACGCCTCTCGCGGAAAGACGCTCTGCCTTCCGTACCGCCGCAAGTCTCCCTGGACGATCGAATACACCGGCAGACCGAGCACGCGTTTCGCACCCTCCTCCCGGAGCCGCATGGGCAGCGCCGCCAAACTGTCGCCGAGCTCGCGGAGGGCGCGACCGCCGCGCGGAACCCCCCGCAGGTGCGCGTACAGGTAGCTCGGGTATCCCGCGAACAGCTCGTCGCCGCCGTGGCCGGTGAGCATGACGCGGACATGCCGGCTCGCGAGGTCCGCGACCTGGAACTCGGGGATCACCCCGTACCCGCCGCGGGGCTCATCGATCTGATAGAGGATGCGCGGGAGAATCTTGGGCACGTCCTCGGGCCGCACCCGGACCTCGTGTTCTTTCGCCCCCACCTGCTCCGCGACGACCCGCGCGTAGGGCGCCTCGTCGGTGTCCGCCTCGGGGAACGCGGCGGTGAACGTGTCAAATCCCCGGAGGTGTTTGGCGGCGGCGACGACGACCGACGTGGAGTCCAGTCCGCCGCTCAGCTGGCAGCCGAGGGGCACGTCCGACATCAGCTCCAGCCGGACGGAGTCCTCGAGCAGGTCGAGGTACTTCGCTTTCGCCGCCGATTCGTCGTCGAGCGTCGGCCTCGACACGTCGAGGTCCCAGTAGTCGTGCACCACCACCTTGTCGTCCTTGGCGAGCGCGAGCCAGAGGGCGCCGTTGCGTTCCGCATAGTACAGGGGCTTCACACCGAGGCGGTCCCGCGCCGCGAACAGGCGCCCCGCGGTCGCATCCCAGAGGGCGAACGCGAACATGCCGTTGATCTGCCCGAGCACCTCCACGCCCCATTCCTCGTACCCGTGGACGAGCACCTCCGTGTCCGCGTTCGTGCGGAACCGGTGGCCCGCGGTCTCGAGCCGGCCGCGCAGCGTGAGGTAGTTGTAGATCTCCCCGTTGTACACGATCCACATCGTCTCGTCCTCGTTCGCGATCGGCTGGTCGCCCGTCACGAGGTCGATGATGCTGAGCCGCCGGTATCCGATGCCGGCATGACGGTCCACGTGGAACCCGTCCCGGTCCGGCCCACGGTAACGCATGAGGTCCGTCATTCGGCGGAGATTCGATTCGTCGACCGTCCCCGACGGATCGTAGATCCCGCAGATCCCGCACATGACGGCTACGCAACCCGCGGTCCGGACATTTGAGGCTTCGCCCTCCGATCTCCGCCCGTCCCCATCATGCCACCACTGTGAGGGTCACGGGGTCGCCGCCACGTAGGTCGGAGAGGATGAGGAAGGTGTCCGCGCCCCGCGTCTCCGTGCGATGAGAGGCGTCCGCCGCCAAGGTCGCCCCAGGCACCCCGAGGACGCGGAGACTCAGGCCTTGGATGTCGACCGGGGATCGGACCTCCCACGCGAGCTTCCCCGAGCGCCCTCTTGCGGGGACCACGCTGACGGCCTCCCGCGCAGTCCACCACCGCCAAACCTGTTCGCCCGTCAAGAAGAGGGACGTCCGTTCCGCGAGCCAAGGGAGCAAATGCGCGTACACATCCCACCACCCGGGGAACGAGAGCGCGTCGTACGTGTGCTGGTGCCAGTTCAGGGTCAGCAGCCCCCCTCGCGCGGCGACCTCCCCTGCAAGGCGCTCGCACGCTTCGATCGCCTGGGAGAGGGCCAGCCGTTCGTGCCAGAACAGCTGGCCGTCCATCACGATGAGGGGAAGCTCGAGGATCTCGCGGCCGGGGGGCCGGAACGGATGACACATCCCCGCCCGGAATCCGGAGGTGTCGTTCAATGCGAAGGAGGTGTCGTACGCGAACCCCGCCTCCTCCTGGAGCCGCCACGTCACGTTCGGCTCGAAGTTCAGGAAGTGTTGCCGGAGACCGGGGATGGGACGCCCGAGAACCTCCGCGACGGCCGCGCGCTCACGGGCGAGCCGCACGCCGTCGTTGTACGACAGGAACGACCCGTGCACCCCAACCTCGGCGCCCTTCTTCGCGAGCTCTCTCATCATCGGCGCGACATCACGCAACGCGTACGGCGGATCGCGGCGATGTTCCCCGTCCGCGACAAAATACCAAGAGGACGGGACGCTGAACCGGCGTTCCATGGAGAGGGCTTGATCGAAGTTCCAATATCGCGTGTTCCCCCCCGCCAAGGTCCTCGGGTGTCGAATTCCCATGAAGAGTCGCCGCCGCCAACTCCAGCGGACTTCGTCCACGTCGTGTGAGAGAAAGACCGCGAAGGGCGCGGCCTCCGGCCAGAACCATTTCTGCAGGAGCGGCTCGCGAACGGAGGCGAGCGCGGCCGTCATCGCGTCCGCGGTGACCGGCGTCTTCGGCATCGCGTTATTCCCCGTGCCGTCAAGGATGCGTGCGAACGCCTCGCCCGCGGTCGACGGAAGGGAGCCGGCGGGGACTCCTAGGCATGACTCGAACAGGAAAGAGAGCGCGCCGCGTTCCATGACGCCGTCTCGCACAGATGGAGCTGCGATTCCGAGATAAAGCTTCGGGGCTTTCAACGCGGCGAGTCACCCGACACCTCACGCGAGGGTGACCTTCATCTCCACGCCAGGGCGGACGCACTGGCGGCGAAGCGGTCCACGGGGGCGATTTTCCACAAGATTCCCGCAAGGAGGCTCCCGAGTCGCCCCATCTGGAGTTGGCGGTCCCAGACCGGCAGCCAATAGTTCGTGGCGAGGCTCACGCGCGTGAAACCCGCCCGATGGAGTTCGCCCGCCAGGGCGTGGGGGGTGAAAAGGTTGCGATGGTCCGGGTCCTCCCGCGCGCGCGGGTGGTGTGTGTTCGGCGAAATCGCGAAGAGGAATCCCCCCGGGCGCAGGACCCGATGAATCTCCCGGAGGACGGATCGCTCAACCTCGAGGGGGACATGCTCCAGGACGTGGTGGGCGAGAGCCGATCCGAAGGCTTCGTCGCGGAAGGGGAAGGGGACCGCGAGGTCCGCGCGGACCACGGGCACGCCTCGCGCGCGGCAGCCCGCCACCCCTTCCAGGGACAGCTCCACGCCCACGGCCTCGATCCCATGCCGCCGGCAGCACTCCGCGAAGAACCCAAGGCCGCACCCCACGTCGAGGACCGGGGAGGCGGGGTGCATCCGATCGAGGATCGGCTCAAACCACCGCCAGTCCCGTCCCGCATACCGCCAGTAGTCGTATCGCTCGTGTCCGTGGTCCCGGGCCGGCACCGACCTGCTCATCCGCGACCTCGCCGATCTGCCCAAACGTCCTGGTATACTCTTAGAACCTTCTGTGCGCTCCGGGCGACGGAGAACGCGCGGCTCCTCTCAATCCCCCCGCAGTGGAAGTTCGCGCGAACGTCGGGTCCTGCAGGTTGCGCACGATTGCATCCGACAACGCCGGCCCATCGCGAGGATCCACCTCTGGGGGACGCTGAATCCGGGGGTGCTCCCACCGAAAATCGGGCACTCTATGCGCAACGACGCGGCCCACGGGAAGAACGCTATTAGTACGTATTGTGGCTCTAGCTTCCGGCCGACCCGCCATGCCTCGACTGACGCAACCTTTAAAACATGGGGGCGAATGTCTCATCTGGGGCGGGGTAAGGGTGGCAGTTCCACCAGCATTGTCCATATTCCTCCTTGTGGGCGCTCTCAGCGCGTTGAGCGTGAATCCGATTGATAATGCCCTAGGGAATACACCATCGACTCCGATTGTCCCTCTCGGACCCAGAGTCGACCCCACGGGCGCGCGGTGGGAACGGTTGGGGATGGTGCTCGACGTTGGCGCTCCGGGCTCGTACGACAGCACGCTGGCGATAAACCCCTTCGTCCTCAAGGACGGGGCTACATATAGGATCTGGTACCGAGGGTTCGACGGGAGTCGAAATCGGATCATGTACGCGATTTCCGCAGACGGACACACATGGGCGAAGCAGGGTGTCGCAATCGACGTAGGTGTGCCTCCGTACTTCTTCGATTCGACGGCGGCGCAGTCCGTGATGAAGGAGGGGTCTGTGTATAAGATGTGGTTCGGCGGCGGACTTTCTTCAGGTCCACCAGGACTGATCGGCCGGATTTACTACGCGATATCCACCAATGCGGCCTCGTGGTCAATCGAGGCAGTCGCCCTCGACATCGGTCCGGCCGGTTCGTGGGACGACCTACAAGTCCAGTACCCGATGGTGACGAAGGATGCCGCCGGCACGTACTGGATGTACTTCGCAGGTGTTTCAAGCTTGACGGGCCCGACGACGCGCATCGGAATTGCGACCTCGAGGGACGGAATCACGTTCTCCCGGGTCGGGCCTGACCCCTTCCTCGACCCGGGGCCTGCGGGCTCTTGGGACGATAACGGAATCAACATGCCGTTTGTCTTCCCGGGGTCCCCCTGGGTGATGTCGTACTCCGGGGGACCCCGTTCTACTCCTTCCATCACCGCGATCGGATTCGCCACTTCATCGGACGGGATGACGTGGACGAAGGCCATCGACAACCCCGAGTTCACGGCAAATCCGGCAGGGGGCTGGGACGGCCTCGGGGTCTTTAGTGGCGCGTTAGTGGTGGATGCGGGGACGACCTACATGTACTACTCCGGATCCGACGGCAACCATGCCCGGATCGGCCTTGCCAAAGAGGTGAATCCGACGGTCGGGGGCACCGCGAAATGCGTGCCCCTGACCATCAACCTGCGGTCCCACGGCCGATGGATTACGTGCCATCCGGAACTCGCTGCGCCATATGCGGCGGCGGACATTGTGGCCGTTGGCGTCCGCCTAGATTCCTGGCTCTCCCCGGTCCTCTCTGGGGAGTACGGATGGGTGTGGGGAGCCGACGGCGGCCCCTTCTTGCGGTTCGATCGCCAGCGCCTCGCGGACCGCTTGACCGTTGGCGAGCACGTGTTCCTAGTCGAAGGGAAGTTCGTTGACGGCATTTCGTTCAAGCTGACGAGCGAAACGATTCGCATCCAAGGATGAGGTGGTGGAACAATCCGAAGTGCATACCTGTTGCCCTTGGTCTTGTCTCTGGTCTTGAGTACATTACTGACCTCGCCCGCGCGGGGGCTGACGTGGACGCAGACGTCCGCGGCCGACTTCCAAGCAGGGCGGTCGTCGAACCTTACGGTACTCGCGACGGGGGATCTACAGCTCCTTTCAACCCCTTCGTGGTTCAAGACGGGGGTCGTCCTAAGCCCAAGCCCGTCATCAAACGACGCCGCTGGCGCTCTCAATCAATTCGTAATGAAAGACGGGGCCACGTACAGGATGTGGTATCGCGGATTCGATGGGAGCCGCTATCGAATTCTTTTCGCAACTTCGGGGGACGGCGTCTCTTGGACGAAGCAGGGAGTGGCAATCGATGTGCTCACCCCACCGTACAACTTCGACTCGGCCGCATCGCAATTCGTCTTGAAAGAGGGTTCGACGTACAAGATGTGGTTCGGCGGCGGTTTCTTTTCCGGCCCGTTCGGAATAACGGGTCGGATCTACTACGCGACATCCACGGACGCGATCTCTTGGACAATCGTAGGGGTTGCCCTCGACGTGGCCCCTCCCGGAGCCTGGGACGGAGGCCTCGTAAGCTTTCCGACCGTGGTGAAGGACGCAAGCGGGACATACTGGATGTACTACTCCGCCTGGGACGGAACGCCAGCCGGGACAACGAGGATCGGCCTTGCGACCTCGACGACAGGTGTCACCTTCACGAGGCAACCCGCGAATCCAATCCTTAATGTCGGCCCCCCTGGCTCATGGGAAGACAAAGGTCTCAACATGCCTTTCGTCGAGACAGCGCCTCCTCGGACCTTGTGGTACTCCGCGAGCGGTCCGGCGGCCCGCGAGGGATACGCCACGTCCGCGGACGGGGTCGCTTGGTCGAAGGCGCCTGCGAATCCAGTCTTTTGGGAAAGCCCTCCTGGAGCCTGGGACAGCGCCGGAGCGTACTCGAGTTCCTTCCTCAATGACGGCGGGACGGAGTGGATGTACTATACCGGCACAGATGGCACCACGAGCCGGATCGGGCGTGCATTCCTTTTCCAGAATTATTCGGCGGTGGGCTCCTTCGAGTCCGGTGTCCTGGACACCGGCGCATGGGGCTCTGTCTGGAACATCCTCTCTTCGAGCGCGACTGTCCCCCAGAGCACCTCGCTGACGCTGGGCACACGAACCGGCGACGTTCCAACCCCCGATTCGTCGTGGTCGGCATGGTCGGCGCCAGCCCCGCCGGGCATCTCGTCAATCACGTCCCAGAGGGCGCGATACCTCCAAGTCCGTGCGGACTTTTCGACGACGAACGCTAGCCGAACCCCCGTCTTGCACGACTTCACCGTCGACTACACCTTGAATTCTGCGGCCGCACCGACACCGCTTTCGCCGATTGGCGGGTCGTGGGTAAACTCGTCCGGCCTGTCGCTTTCGTGGACGTATGCGGACATTGAGTCGGATCCCCAGCTCGGCTTTCGGGCCCAAATCAGCAGTCGGTCAGATTTCTTGACGATCGCTGCGGACAGCAGCGAGGTCCGTTCAGGGAACGCATCATGGAGAACTCCGCCCTTGCCCGATGGCGGGTGGTATTGGCGGGTCCGTACTCTTGATTCCTTTGGTGCGTGGGGGCCTTACTCGTCGCCCGCGTACACGCGCATCGACACGGCGCCGCCTGTAACCCTTCTGAGTTTCGCTACTGGGCCCAACCTCCTCGACGGGATCCCGCAGCTAGATTCGTCGAACCGCGTCGTACTCACTGGCGTCGACGGTGGCTCGGGCGTGGCGAGGACGCTGTACTCCGTGAATCTTGGACCGCCTGCGACCTACGCGGCACCTTTCCTGCCCGCGCTCCATGGCGTCGTCCGTCTCGAATACTGGAGTGTCGACTCGGCTGGGAACATGGAATCGCGGAATCGAATGACACTCCTCATCGACGATCCCCCGACGATCGCGCTCAATTCGCCTGCGACGGGAGCGTGGTTGAACAGGTCACCGCTGACCTTGCAGTGGACCTACGCGGACCCCGAAAACGATCCCTCCGCTACATACGAGGTTCAGCTTGCGAATGTTTCGTCATTCGCCACGGTCGCGTACTCGAGCGGACAGGTTACCGGGGCGGCGACGAGCCACACGTTCCCCGCGATCGCGGATGGAACATACTATTGGCGAGTGCGGGCCGCGGACACTTGGCATCTGTGGTCCGCGTTCAGCGCCTCGCGAATTGTCTCCCTGGACACGGTGCTCCCGACAGTTCGGCATTCGTTCAGCGCAACGCTTGGCGTTGTAGGAGGACGAGAGTGGATCGCCCCGGGGACTGCGTTCAACCTGACCGGGACCGATATGGGCTCCGGCGTCTCGGAGATCCTCTACTCGATCGATAGCATCGAGCACACCTACTCGGCGGAGGTTGTTGTGGCGAGTCACGGTGAGCACACTCTGCTGTACTGGGCGATGGACAGGGCGGGCAATGTCGGCATGGCTGGCCAGGCGGATTTCCTCGTGGACCTAGCCCCCCAAGCGACGAACCGGGAGCCAGCGGCGTCGGCCTGGGCTTCCGCTCCTCCACGGATGAGCTGGAACTTCACCGATCCGGACGGCGATTCGGCCAGTGGACTCGACGTAGAGATTGGGTCAGACTCCTCGTTCGCGGTTATCGTCGCGACGAGCGGGACGGTACGCTCCAGCACCGCAGGTTGGCAGGCCCCCGCCCTTACGGATGGGGATTACTATTGGCGGGTTCGGGTCCAGGACGCGTTCGGCGTTTGGTCCGGGTGGTCCTCGCCAACCCTACTTCGCGTAGACGCCACTCCGCCCGAGTCGAACGCAACCCGTGGCGGGGCCGCAATCCCGCCAGGCGTGATCTCGCTCCTGGTTGGAGACACCATCATGCTCGAGGCGACCGATGCCACATCGGGCGTGAGGCGCATCGAGTACCTGAGGGACGGTTCCGCATGGACGACCTACTCCGGGTCCCTCGCGTTCGACACTCCGGGCCAGCACGTCCTCGCGTTCCGGGCGATGGACAACGCTGGGAACCTGGAAGCGACCCACATCCTCATGCTTGATGTGACGGGGAATGTGACGCTGGATGTGACGCATCCCTTCAACTGGACGCCGACCGTTGCCGCAATCCTGGCTGCTACCGTGGCCGTCGTTGGCGGGATCTTAGTATCTCGGCGGAAGGACTCGAGAGCCCGACCGTCGAAGAAACTCGTATGGTCGGCCTTGGCGGCCCCATGGACGGCCCTCGAACTCGTGATCGGCGCATCCTCGTGGGTGACGGGGGACCTTGCGATGCCTCCGTGGCTCGGGGCGGGACTCATCACGGTCATCGCGGCGGCGGTCGCTGGGCTCGCGTCAATTGCCCTCGGTGCGAAGGGCCTGACCATGGAGGCCCCCACAACTGGCGCCGGTGCGCAGGTCGATGGGCCCCGAGACTAGCCGCAGAACCACCCTGTCCGAGGAACACGACCTACAGCCCTGCGGCCTCCCTGGAGTCCGTTGAATTCCGTTGCTCGACGTCCAGTGTGCTGCGCGAGGGCGATAGATTCGGGAGGGACCAAGCGTGAGACCTGCATTTCGGGCCTGTTTCTCGCGAACACGTCCGTCCCTTCCTTCGGAAACGTCCGGGGACGATTCCCCCCCGGCCGCCCGACGACGATGAGCTCCGCGGCTAGACGAAAGTCATTCGACTCTTCGTCAACGTTCTCCGGTGTGTGCGTTGAATCCGTTCTCGCTTGGAACAGGCAGAGGTATAGGACCATAGAGCTTAAGGTGGCGACGCTCATCCGCGTCATCAGGATCCGACAGAATGAGTCCGAGAACTTCAGGGTTCGGGAACGTGTCATCCAAACGTTTCTGCGGAACGCGGTGGTCGACTCATATCACCGATGACCGGCGATGATTCCATGGGGCCCCCACACCTGCTACTCTTGAGGTATCCGTGGATGGCATTCGGGGTGAGGCAATTCCGACGTTGGAAGAACTAACGGACTTGCTCGAGTGGAGTCTGAATCCGCTAACTGGTCCCTTTGAAGCTAGTCTCGCCCGGTGGCACTACGGGGATGCGCGCTTCTCCTTTCGCGGTACCAATCTCAAGTACTTCGTTCATCCCTATCACAAGACCTGGAGGACGGAGCGGGCTGTGGAGATTCCGCTCGCACTACATTATCTTGAGAGCCTTCGAAAAGGTGCTGACGTGCTCGAGGTTGGAAACGTCCTCTCTCACTATCCCGAGGGTCTCAAACTGATGCCTGGGTATGGCTATACCATCGTGGACAAGTATGAGCGTGCTCCAGGCGTTTTGAACAAGGACATCGTTGACTTTACATCGTCGAAGCCGTTCGAGCTGATTCTGTCGGTTTCCACCATCGAACACGTTGGTCTGGACGAAGGTGGTGAGCCCTCAAAATGGAAGGCTGCGATTACTCAACTGGTTGGGCTACTGGCCAAGGACGGAACGATGGTGGTGACCATGCCGATCGGATATAATCCCGACGTTGACCAGTGCATGAGGGATGAGAAGCTTCCATTCGAGGATGTCTACTATCTCAAACGGGTGTCCCGTGACAACTTGTGGCGCGAGGCTAGCCTTGACGAGGTCAGATGGACCAGATACAACTTTCCACACAGGGCTGGCAATGCGGTGATCGTCGGATTCTTGACGGAATCCTAAATGAAGCCCCGCAGGAATCTCCACCACGACTTCCACAGTCGGGGCCAACGCCTCGCGAGCGGCGAATTCTCTTGCCGGGCCGGCACGCGTTTTCGGCAATGAAGGCGCTTGGCCGGAGCGGCACTAGCGCTCGGGGGTCCGGCGCGTTATGGGCACCGTATGGGGATGCTTGAGGGCTACACTTCATTTGGACCAGCCGATAACTTCCGCAGCACGAATGATGGACTTGGGCCGGGCGCGTCGAAATCCTTAAGCCGTTTCTCCCGGGTATGCCAAAAGGGGGTTTCGATGTCTCGCAGGGGGTTGCTTGTAGGGATTCTCGTCCTCGTGCTCGTCCTGGGGCTTGCGCCGCCCGCGAGGGCGAACGCGATCGCCGACGGCGGATTTGAGTCCGGCGCGATTGCCGGTCCGTTCACCTCGCCGCTGCCGCTGTCGAATGGGCATTGGGCGCGGGAGGGCCTGGAGACGCATCTCGTCAGTCCGCCCGCCCCCGTGCACGTGGGCAACTGGTCGCTCGAGGTGGACACTCGAACCGCCACAATCGGCTCCGCGGCGTATCAGGACTTCGACAGCGGCACGCTGAGCTACGTGTGGACGTTCTGGATTCGACCGACCGTCGGGCGGACCGTGGCGGAATACATCTACAACTGGGACCGCAGCGCCGGCTTCGCGATTGCGGCCTCCGTGTTTCTGTTCCGGAACGGAACAACGGACTTCAACGCCTGGGGGACGATGACCACGTTGGCCGGGATTTCGTTCGGCGCATGGCACGAGGTGAAGGTCGTCGGCAACCGCTGCACGCAGGTCCAGGACGTCTCGTTCGACGGGGCTGCGGTCGGCTCCGTGCACGGGACGATACCGCCGCCCCAAGGTGCCGCGACCGTGATCCTCGGCGACGTGGCGTTCAACGCGCTCCATGGCCGGTACCACTTCGACGACGTTTCGTTCGACCTGTGGGACTGCACCGCGCCCACGCCGAAACCATGCCCGTTCTCGCAGGGGTATTGGAAGACGCACGTGGCCGCCTGGCCCGTCGACACCCTGACCTTGGGTGCCGTCACGTATGGGAAGTCGGACCTCCGGTCGCTGCTCTCCCGGCCGCCTCGCGGGGACGCGTCCCTGATTCTCGCGCACCAACTCGTCGCCGCGAAGCTCAACATCGCCTCGGGGTCCGATGCGACGCCGATTGCCGATGCCTTGTCAAACGCGGACGCGCTCCTCGCGACGTTCTCGGGTCCGCTCCCGCACGGCGTTCCCCCCTCGTCCGCCGCAGGTCGGCAGATGACGGTTCTCGCGGGGAATCTTACCGCGTACAACGAGGGCGCGGTTACCCCCGACTGCATCCCGCGCGACGCGGCGACCCCGATCCTACCTCCGGCCGGAGTTCACCGCGGTCGCCCGCCCGCGCGCCCGGATGGGACCTGACGGCTCCGAAAAGGCTTTAGGAGGCCGCCCCTCGCTGCCCACCCGTGGCAGGCCCGACGCGCGTCGCCCTCGTTTCGTCGAACCCGGGGAGCGGGTTCGTACGGGCGGACGCAGACCTCCTCCGCCGCCTCGGGTATGAGGTCTCGGTCGCCGCGCGACCTCGCGCGATTTGGC
>WNGG01008008.1_pt1 | contig 12967 bp, 11 predicted proteins | sample 5400661 | NCBI WGS metagenome assembly WNGG01 (sample SAMN13153372, study PRJNA577476) | soil metagenome | isolation source: 100 cm soil or saprolite under Garry oak tree replicate 1 | place: USA:California | collected 2016-06-15
CAGATCATGAAGATGAGCGGCCCGAACGTGTTGCCGATGAACGGGTGCACGTCATATTGCAGCACCAGCAGGCAGCCGCCGAGCCCGGCCAGCCCGCCGCCGATCGCCGACGTGACGAGGTAGATGCGCCGCTGATCGACCCCCATCAGCCCCATGATGTCGCGATCCTGCGAGATCGCGCGGATGGCAATGCCGAGATAGGTGCGCTTGAGGAAGAAATAGAGCGCGACGGCGCCCACCAGCGCGAAGCCAAAGGCCAGCAGGCGGGCGTAGCTGATGTAGACGTCGCCCAGCTCGATGATCGGCAGGCGCACGCCGATGTTGCGGAAGTCGGTGCCGAACAACAGCGTCGCAAAGCTCTGCAGGAAGAACAGGAGCCCGCCCGTCGCCAACAGCTGGTTGATCGGCGCCGCGCGCAGCACCGGCGCGATGATCATGAGATGGACGAGAAGGCCGAGCGCGGCGACGGCGACGATCGAAACCGCGCAGGCCGCCCACAGCGGCCAGCCGTAATAGGCGTGCAGCCAGTACACCCCGTACATGCCGCACATGACGAGGTCCGCATAGGCGATCCACACCACGTCGACGACGCCGAAAATGAGATTGAGCCCGAGCGCGAGGAGCGCCAGCACCCCGCCGAGCAGCAGGCCGTTGATCACCGCTTCAAGCAGATAAATGTCCATGTGCCAGCTATTGTTGGAGCATGATCTTTTCCGAAAACCGGTATCCACTTTTCGGGATCATGCTCTAAAGCCCCATGTAGGACCGGCGGATGAGGTCGTTGTGCTTGAGCTCGGCGGAAGAGCCGGCCAGCCGGATACGCCCGACCTCGAGCAGGTAGGCGCGGTCGACGACCTCGAGCACCTGGCGGACGTTCTGCTCGACGATCAGCACGGTCAGGCCTTCGGCGCGGATGCGCTGCACCAGCTCGAACACCTGCGCGACCACGAGCGGGGCGAGACCGGCCGACGGCTCGTCCATCAGCAGGAGTTTTGGACGCGACATCAGCGCGCGGCCGATCGCGCACATCTGCTGCTCGCCGCCGGAGAGCGTGCCGGCCAACTGCTCGCGCCGCTCCTTGAGAGGCGGGAACAGGTCGTACACCCAGGCGAGCTGCGCGACGATGTGCGCCCGCGCCTGCGGAATGAAGGCGCCGATGCGCAGATTGTCCTCGACGGTCAGGCGCGGAAACAGCCGGCGGTTCTCCGGCACGTGGGCGATGCCCTGCTCGACGATGCGGTGGGCCGGCAGGCCGGCGAGCGAGCGGTTGTCGAGCCGCATCTCGCCCGCCATCAGCGGCACCAGCCCGGAAATCACCCGCATCATGGTGGTCTTGCCGGCGCCGTTGGGCCCGATGACGCCGACCGCCTCGCCGGCCTCGACCTCGAGCGAGACCTCGAACAGGGCGCGGAACGAACCGTAGCCGGCGGACACTGCGGCAAGCGAGAGCATGCGTCAGGTCCGCCGCTTGCCGAGATAGACTTCGGTGACGCGCGGGTCGTGCGCCGCGTCCTTCGGCAGCCCCTCGAAAATCTTTTCGCCGTGGTCGAGCACGATGACGCGGTCGACGACCCGCATCAGCACTCCCATGATGTGCTCGACCCAGATGATGGTGATGCCCATGCGGCTGCGGATGCTCTCGAGCAGGTCGGCGGCGCGCTCCATCTCGGTCGAGTCGAGCCCGCCCAGGCTTTCGTCGGCGAGCAGCAGCGCGGGCTTGGTCGCCAGCGCCCGCGCCAGCTCGAGCTTCTTGAGCGCGGCGGCGCCCAGGCCGTCGGTGGTGATGGCCTCGTCGGCGGGCAGGCCGACGAGGTCGAGCACTTCGCGAGCGCGCGCGCGCGCCTCCGGGCGGCCGATATCGCCGGCCTTGCCGTAATAGGCCGCGAGCGTCACGTTCTCGACGAGCGAGAGCTTGCGGAACGGCCGCGGGATCTGGAACGTGCGCGCGATGCCGCCCCGGCAGACGCGGAATGCCGGCTGCCCGGCGATCTCCGCGTCCCTGAAGCGGATCGAGCCGGCGCTCGGCCGGTAGGTCCCGGCGATCAGGTTGAAGGTCGTGCTCTTGCCCGACCCGTTCGGCCCGATCAGGCCCAGGATCTCCCCTTCGCGCACATCGAAAGACACCTGGTTGACCGCCAGGAATCCTCCGAAGCGTTTGGAGAGGCCCTTGACCGCAAGCACCGCTCAGCTCGACGCGTAGATCGACGAGGCGGGCAGCGGCAGCACGGGTTCCTGGGTCTTGATGTTGTTCGGCCAGACGACGGAAATGTGCTCGCCGGCGTTCTGCATCACCACCGGCGTCGAGCGCTCGTTCTGGCCGGCGAGCTGGGCGCCCGGCGGATAGAATTTCACGCCATAGCCCTGGATGGTGCCCCCAGGCGGGATATCGACGTCGAGCGCCGCCTTGCGGATCGCCTCGGCGTCGAAACCGCCGTATTTTTCCTTGGCGACCGGCAGCACGTTGTTGAGCAGCACCCAGGTCTGGTTGAACCCCATGGACACGTGCGGCGGCACGTCGGTGGCGTTGGTCTTGGCGCGGTAGCGCTCGACCATGATCTTGACGAGGTCGCCGAGCCCGGGAGCCAGCGTCTCCGGCTTGAGCAGCTGCGCCGGCACCGGATCGATATTGCAGAAATTGTCGATGTCCTTGCCGAAGGTCGCCCGCAGCTTGTCGAGCTGGCTGTGGCCGGCGCCGTTGCCGATCATCATCTTGCAGCGCAACCCGGCCTCGCGCGCCTGGCGCAGGAACAAGGTGATGTCGGGGTTGTAGCCGACATGCGAGATGATGTCCGGCCGCGCCCGCTTGAGCTTGGTGACCAGCGAGGACAGATCGGGCGCCGAGGACGAATAGCCCTCGCGCATGATGACCTGGACGCCTTTTTCCTTGGAGAAGCGCTCGGTCGCCTCGCCCACCCCGACGCCGTACGGGCCGTCCTCGTGGATGATCGCGAGCTTTAGGTCCTTGGGCTCCACGCCGAGCTTGGGCTTGGCGTTCTCGGCGAGAAAGCTCGCCGCGGCCTGGCCGTACTGGTCGGAATGGATCTGCCCGCGGAACACGTAGCGCAGATTGCGGTCCTTGAAGACCGAAGTCGCGATGGCCGTGGTGATCCACAGGATCTTCTTCTGTTCCTCGACCTTGGCGGCGAGGGGCACCGCGTGGGCGCTGGCGTAGACGCCGAGCACGATCTCGACCTTCTCCTGGCCGAGCAGCCGCTCGACCTCGTTGATCGCCGCGTCGGCCTTGCTCTGGGAATCGGCGTTGATCGGCTGGATCTTGTACCGGCCGGCGACGCCGCCTTTCTCGTTGACGAGGTCGATGGCGATCTGCGCGCCGTTTGCGCAGGCGACCGAGCCGGCGGCCGCGAACGGCCCGGAATGGTCGTAGATGACGCCGATCCGGATGGGCGCTTCCTGGGCGCCGGCAAAGCGGCCGCCAAGGCCCGCCGCCGCGGCGAGCGCCGCGGAATGCTTAAGGAGCGATCGGCGTGACGTTTTCATTGCATCCTCCCGGGTTTCACGGCTCTTCGACCGGCCGTTCTTCGCGTCCGCGCGGCAGTATTTGGCGGGCAAAGGGCGGAGTCAACGCGGATCGGTTGATGGATGTAGCCCGGATGAGCGAAGCGAAATCCGGGGTCGCGCCCCCGCATTGCGCTTCGCTCAGGGGCACCCCATCGCGCTTGCGCGATGGGGACCCCTCATGCGGGCTACTTCTTCGGAATCTGGAAAAACTCCGCGAGCTGCTCCTTGGTCAGCGGCGCATCGAGGAATTTGAGCGCCACCGCGTCCGCCATGACGCCGTCGATGTCGGACAGGCGGTCGGGGTCGAGCGCCTCCTTGGGATGGAACTGGCGGCGCGACAGCTCGACCAGGCTCTCCGGCTTGCCAATCTTCTGCGCGTAGAATTTCACCGCCTGCGGGTCGGCGTACATCCAGTCGATGGTCTCGCGATAGGCCTGCATGAAGCGCAGGATCGCATCCCTGCGGTCCTTGAGCGCATTGGCGTTGACAATCTGCACCCGCACGGTCTGATTGCGGGTCGAGGTGGCGTCGCTGCCGCGCGCGATCACGCGGATGCGGCCCTGCTCGATCTCCTCGAGCCCGAACGGCGGGGCCGACCAGCCGATGTCGACCTGGCCCGACATGACCTGGGTGTAGGTCGGCGGCGGGCCGCCGGTCGCGGTGGGCTTGGCCTTGACGCCCAGCTCCTTGATGAAGGCGAGCACGATGTTGTTGGAGGTCGAGCCGCTGGTCGAATAGGCGATGGTGGTCGCCTCGGTCGCGTCGGCGAGGCTCTTGATCGGCGAGTTGGCCGGCACGTACCAGTAAAGATCGCCGGTTCCCACGAACCCGGCGCTGATCACCCGCACCGGCGCGCCCTTGGCAAAGGCGCGTAGCGCCCCGGGCGTGCCGACGCCGATGCCGATGTCGGCGCTGCCGGATATCACCGCCTGCAGGGTCTCGCCCGCGCCCTGCGTGCCGAAATTCTCCAGCATCAGGCCGTGCTTCTTGAAGATGCCGGCCTGCTGGCCGAGCGTCGGCGCCTGGTTCTCCCAGTTGTTGATCTGGCCGATCGCGATTTTGAGCGTGTCGTCGGCGCGCGCGGCCGTCACGCCGAGCGCGAGCGCCCACGCGGCAATCAGCAGACCCCTGGCCATTCTCATCGCCTGGTCCTCCTCCGGTTTCTTTTCGTTCCCCCGCGCGCAGCCTTGCGTTTTGCCGGCGCCGTCTTGCGGCGCGGCGCCGCTCGCTTCTCGCGCATGGCCGCATGCACGACGGCTTCCGCCTTTTCGAGCCGTCGCACCCAATATTCCCAGCCGCGCTCGACCGGCCCGGGCTGAAGATTATGCTTGGCGGCGAGCACGGCTTCGCCCGCGGTCAGCGCGCCGACGCCGCCGAGCGCGTATGCGCGCTGCTGGAATTCGGCATTGCGCGCCGAGTAGATCGAGCGGAACACGACCTCGTGCAGGTTGGCGCCGACCACGGTCGCGCCGTGCCGGCGCATCAGCACCATTGCGTGCGAGCCAAGCGCGCGAGCAAGCGAGCGGCCCTCCTCGGGCTTGATCACCAGCAGGCTGGTGTCGCCGAACTCGTCGCGGCTGTCCCAGAACGGCGCCTTGCCGCCCATGGTGGCGCCGAGGTGGAAGACAGGCACTAGGTCGATCCCGGCGATGCAGAACGGCATGATCGACGGCGCGTGGTGGTGGACGACCGCGTGCACGTCCGGCCGCGCCTGGTAGATGCAGCCGTGGATCACCCGCTCGGAATAGAGCCGCCGGGTCGGCGGCACCACCGGCTCGGAATCGAGGGTGAACTCCAGGATGTCCGCCGGCTCGACCAGCTCGGGCCCGCGCGAGCGCGACAGCAGATAGCGCCCCGCATCGCCCGGATGGCGCACGCTCACATGGCCGAAGGCGTCGAGCACGTCCTCGCGCGCGAGGATGCGGTTGGCGAGCGCCAGCTCGTGGCGGATCTTGTCGAGACCGTCGGGCAAACCGTTTCCTCCTGTTGTCATTGCGGCCTTTGTGCCCGCACAGGACCGTGCGGCACGGCACCTGTCAATCCGCCAAATCCTCGCGGCAGGCGACAAAACTTCGCTAGAATACGCCCAGTCGGGAGCGGTCCAAATGGCAAGCTACAAACTGGCGACCTATCGAACGGACGCGGGCGCGCGCGCCAGCGTGGTGACGGATGAGCGCATGCTCGATGCCGCGGAGCTGACCGGGCGGCCGGCCTACGCCAGCGTGCTCGGCATGCTCGAGGACTGGGACGCTGCGCAGGATGCGATCGAGGCGACGCTTGCGCGCGGCGGCGCAGCGCCCCGGCCGCTCGCCGGCACGAAGTTGCTGGCGCCGGTGCTGTGGCCCTCGGCGATCTACTGCGCCGGCGCCAACTACGGCGACCACATGGCCGAAATGGCGCGGGTGCAGAACATTGCGCCGGAACCCGACCCGCGCGGGCGCGGGCTCAAACCGTGGCACTTCATCAAGGCGCCGCGCTCGATCGTCGAGACCGATGCGACGGTCCGGCTGCCCGCCTATTCGCAGATGGTCGACTGGGAGGCGGAGCTGGGCGCCTTCATCGGCCGCGCCGCCCGCAACGTGTCGGTCGACCAAGCGCTCGGCCACGTCGCCGGCTACACCGTCGCCAACGATCTCTCCGCGCGCGACGCCAGCCGCCGGCCGCACATCAGCGACACCTCGCCGTTCAAGTTCGACTGGGTCGGCCAGAAGAGCTTCGATGACGCCTGCCCGCTCGGCCCGTGGATGGTGCCGGCGCGGCAGATCGCCGATCCCCAGCAGCTCGGCATAAAACTGTGGGTGAACGACGTCATCAAGCAGGACTCGCACACCAGCCAGATGATCTTCTCGCTCGCCGAGCAGATCGCCTATCTGTCGACCCGCATCACCCTTTACCCGGGCGACCTGATCCTCACCGGCACCCCCGCCGGCGTCGGCATGGCGCGTAAGGAATTTCTGCAGGCCGGCGACGTGGTGAAGGTGTGGGTCGAGAACGTGGGCACGCTGGTGAATACGTGCGGCTGAAGGCGTGCCCCGGGCGCAGCGCAGCACAGAGTGGTGCGCTGCAGACCCGGGGTCCACAATCTTCGTGCCATCTGGACCCCGGATCAGCGTCGCACCGCTCCGCGCTGCGCCGCGTCCGGGGAACCCGCGCAATCACTTCCTCCTCGCCTCGGCATACGGATAGACGAGGCTGCCGGTCTTGTACTCGGCCGGCCACACGATCACCTGCCGGGTCGAATCCTTGAACTGCTCGATGTCGCTGCCGGTGACGTTCTGGAACTGCGTGAACATCATGCGCGACTGCGCCCACTCGCCGTCCTCGCCGAACGCCACCTCGCCGACCACGGTCTTGAAGTGACTCGCGTGGATGTGGGTCGCAAGCCTGTCGTGATCGAGGCTCTTGGTCTGCTCGACCGCGGCGGCGAGCACTTGGCCGGCCGCATAGGCGAACGGCGCGAACGCGTAGCCGAGCGGATCGACGCCCTGCCCCTGCGCGCGCGCCCGGTACGTCGCAAGCATCTCCCCGACACCGGGAAAGTTGAAGCTCGGTCCCGGAACGAAATCCTCGTGATTGACGATGCCGTTGAGCAGCGGGCCGAGCTGCATCTTGATGTTGGTCGCCAAGAGGCCGACCATGGTGCCGCCGAACAGTTTGGGAGCAAAATTGATCTCGCTGGCCGCGCGCACGATGCCGACCGAATCCGGCGGATAGGCCGCAACGAACGCGATGTCCGGGCCGGTCGCCTGCACCGCGCGCACGATCGGCGCGTAATCCGTGGTGTTCGGCGGGTAGCGGCGGTCGTAGACGATCTCGAAGCCGGCCGCCTTGGCGTTCTCGCGCGCCCCGTCGGACGCGGTGCGAGCAAACTCGGCATCCGCCGACACGATCGCGACCGTCCGCGGCTTCGGGCTCTGCGCCTTGGCCAGCTCGAAGAAGCCCTGCGAGAAGCCGAGCGCGCCGGAGGGCCCCGTCGCCAGCATGGAGAAATAGCGTTTGTACTTGAACTGGCCGTTCACCAGCAGGCCGAATATGCCGAGCGTCATCTTGTTGCTCTGGATGACGACCGGCATCGCCGCCGCGATCATGTTCGTCGCGTAAGGCCCGATCAGCAGATCGACCTTGTCGACGTTGATGAGCTTTGTGTAGATGCCCGGCACGTTGGGCGGCTGGCTCTGGTCGTCGTAATAGACGAGCTCGACCGGCCGGCCGATCAGCCCGCCCTTGGCGTTGACATCGTCGCGCCAGATTTCCAGCGCCAGCAATACCTGCTTGCCGATGACGGCGCTCGGCCCGGTCAACGCCATGCTGAAGCCGATCCTGATCGGCTCGGCGGCGAATGTAGGACGTGCCGCGAGCGAGACGATCGCGATCACCAACGCGGTGATGAGGGCACGCCATGATGTTCGTAGATGCATCGGCTTCCTCCCCTGCCTAATGCTCACGACAAAAACACTGCCGTCATCCTCCCTCTCAGGATGACGGCGCGTTGGTTGTCACTTCATCATCTCGTCCGGCGGCCCGATGCCCCACAGGTTGGCGGCCGAAAGGTCCTTGGCCCACACCTTCGGCTTCTGCGGCCGGTCGCGATGCCACGGCCGCGGCTCGAAATAGCCGAGTTCCTCGTCGTAGATCTTGTCGAGCTCGGCGAACAGCTCGACGATCTGGCCGTCCGGGTTGCGGTGATAGGCGAACAGGTTGTGGCCGATGCCGTGCCGGCCGGGGCCCCAGACCAGCTTGTGGCCGTTGAGGCTCAAAAAATCGCACGCCGTCTGGATGTGGGCCCAGTCGCGTAGCTCGAAGGCGACGTGGTGCATCTTCACCTTGCCGGTGTCGACCAGGTTGATCGTGTGGTGGTCCGGGCCGCAGCGCAGGAACGCGAAGAAGTCCGCCATCCAGTCGGAGTCGCGAAAGCCCAGCACGTCGCAATAGAACTTGGCGATCTTCTTCACGTCGATCACGTGGAACGCCACGTGGCCGAGCTTGTGCGGGACGATCCCCTTGCCCTGGTAGGCCTGGCCGGCGAACGCGTGCTCGCGAAACACCTCCATGATCGTGCCCTTGGGATCCTCGAAGCTGACGAGGTCGGGGATCGACGGCTCGGGATCCTTCTGGCGCGCCGTCTTGATGCCGTGCGCCGCGACCTGGCGCTCGAATTCGCCGAGGTCGGCGTCGGGTGCGATCTGGAACGCGATGCGCGTGCAGCGCGGCTCCGAGCCGCGGCGCAGCACCACCGAATGATGATCGAGCGTGCTGGCGAGATAGGCCGCGTCCTTCTCCTTGGCGACCAGCGTGAGCCCGAGGATGTCGGCGTAATAGGCGACCTGCCGGTCGAGATCGGGCGTCTCGAAGCCGGCATGGGCGATCTTGCGGACGCGGATCATGACGTTCCTCCTGTTCGCTCGTTCGTGGCGCGCGGGGCCAGCGAGCGGATCACGTCGACCATGACGGCGACATCGTGCTCGCCCAACCCCATCGCGATGCCGCGGCGAAAAACCTCGACCGCGCTGTCGAAGATGGGCGTCGCCGATCCGGCTTGCGCGGCGAAATCATGGATCATGTCGAAATAGTGCGCGAGCGTGACGGCGGTGCCCTGGGCGGGGAGGAAGCGGCGCTCGGCCATCCATGGCGCCCGGATGCCGAACTGGGTCGAGCCGCCGCTGCCGGTGGCGACGGCCTTGATCATCAGGTCGACGTCGACGCCGGCCTTGAGCCCGAGCGCCATCGCCTCGGCGGTGGCCGCGATGTGCACGGCGACCAGCAGGTTGTTGACGAGCTTCACTTTGCTGGCGGCACCGAACGCGCCGAAATAGAGGCACGAGTCGGCGAAGCCGCCGACCACGCGCTCGACCGTGCGGCACGCGCCGGCGTCGCCGGCGAGATAGATCACCGCCTTGCGCTGCGCCACCATGCCGGGCGTCCCGCTCACCTCGCCGTCGATGAAGGCGGCGCCCTTGGCGGCGAGCGGGGCGATCTGCCGTTCCTTCACCGGCAGCGGATGCGACCCAAGCTCGACCACGATCTGCCCCGGGCGCGCCGATTGCACGAGGCCTTGCGCGCCTTGCATCACCTCGTCGAGCGCCGCGTCCGAGGGCATGCAGGAAAAAACGATGTCCGCCTGCGCGCCGATCTCGGCCGGCGAGCGCGCCGGGATGCCGCCGATCTTCTCGAACTCGGTCATCGGGTGGCGGCGATAGCCCAGCACGCGGTAGCCGCTCTTGACCAGGTTGTGGGCGATCGGCAGCCCGATCTTGCCGACCCCGATGATGCCGACGGTCTCGCCGGCCTCCGCCGTGGCAGCCATGCTCCCTCCCTTTATTTCTTCCAAGCATTCTGTTCATCGTAGCGCGCATGAGGCCGAGCGCAATAACCGGAGAGACGCGATGACCAAGCCGCCCCCCAATTACCTGCTGGTGCGCCAGGACTGGCTCGACCGGCGACGCGAGCCGGCGCTGGAGCCGGAGCTGCCGATCGTCGACCCGCACCATCACCTGTGGGATCGGCCTGACTGGCGCTACCTGCTCGACGAGCTGCTGGCCGACCTCGCGACCGGGCACAACATCGTCGCGACCGTGTTCGTGCAGTGCCGGGCCATGCACCGCGCCCACGACAAGGAAGCGTTGCGCCCGGTGGGCGAAACCGAGTTCGTCAACGGCGTCGCCGCCATGGCGGCGAGCGGCCGCTATGGGACGACGCGGATTTGCGCCGGCATCGTCGGGCATGCCGACCTGCGCCTGGGCGCGGCGGTCGCGGAGGTGCTCGAGGCGCACATCCGCGCCGGCGGCGGACGCTTCCGCGGCATCCGCCACATCGTCGCCTGGGACGCGGACACGACCCTGCTCAATCCGGCCAATCCTGCGCCGCCCGGCCTGCTGGCGGACGCGAAATTCCGCGCGGGGTTTGCGCGGCTCGCCCCGCTCGGCCTGTCGTTCGATGCCTGGCTCTACTTTCCGCAGCTCGACGAACTGACCGACCTCGCGCGCGCCTTCCCGGGAACGCCCGTCGTGCTCAATCACGTCGGCGGCGTGCTGCGCGGCGGCGCCTATGCGGGCAGGCAGGAGGAGAATTTTGCACGCTGGTCGAAGTCGGTGCGCGCGCTCGCCGGCTGCCCCAACGTCCACGTCAAGCTCGGCGGGCTCGGCATGCGCATCAACGGCTTCGGTTTCGAGCACGAACCCGATCCGCCGTCCTCGCAGGTGCTGGCCGACACCTGGCGGCCCTACATGGAGACGTGCATCGAGGCCTTCGGCGCCGCGCGCTGCATGTTCGAGAGCAATTTTCCCGTCGACAAGGGCTCGTACGGCTACGGCGAAGGATGGAACGCGTTCAAGCGCCTGGCCCGCGGCGCGAGCGCCGACGACAAGCGCGCGCTGTTCCACGACACCGCGACGCGGTTCTATCGGCTGGAGGAGGCCGGCTGAACACGTGTCCCGGATGCGGCGCAGCGTGGAGCAAAGCGGAACGGTGCGCCGCTAATCCGGACCCAGGTGCGTTTGAGATTCTGGACCCCGGGTCTGCGGCGCAGCGCTGCGCGCTGCACCGCGCTCGGGGAACGCGGCGTCCTATTCCTGCGCCACCCGCACCAGCAGCTTGCCGAAATTCTTTCCCCTGAGCAGGCCGATGAAGGCCTGGGGAGCGTTCTCCAGGCCCTCGACCACGTCCTCTTTGTATTTGATCTTGCCCTCGCGCACCCATTGCCCGACGTCGCGCTCGAACTCGCCGGCGTGCGCGGCAAAATCCCGCACGATGAATCCGCGGATGGTCAGCCGCTTGGTGAGGACGGCGCGCATCAGTTGCGGCGTCAGGTCGGGCCCGGCGGGCAGCGCCGCGTCGTTGTAGTGCGCAATCAGCCCGCACACCGGCACGCGGGCGAAATCGTTGAGCTGCGGGACCACCGCCTCCCAGACCGCGCCGCCGACGTTCTCGAAATAGACGTCGATGCCGCGCGGACAGGCCAGGCGCAGCTTGTTGGCGAAATCGCTCGTGCGATGATCGACCGCCGCATCGAAGCCGAGCTGGTCGATCAGGTAGCGGCACTTGTCCGGACCGCCGGCGATCCCGACCGCGCGGCACCCCTTGAGCTTGGCGATCTGGCCGACGGTCGCGCCGACCGGGCCGGTCGCGGCCGCCACCGCCACCGTCTCGCCCGCCTCGCGCGCGGGATCGAGCTTGCGCAGGCCGCTTCCGTCCGACACCGCGTAGTCCTGCCAGCCCGCACGGGCGAGCACGATGTCGCCCGGCGCAAACTCCTTGCGGCGCGAGGCCACGACCTTGCTCACCGTGCCGCCCTCCATCACCTCGCCGACCTCGACCGGCCTGGCGTACGACCGCGCGGCGCTCATGCGCCCGCGCATGTAGGGATCGAGCGACAACCAGAGGGTCCGGAGCAGCACCTCGCCGTCGCCGGGCTCGGGCGACGGCGTTTCGGCGAGGCGGAAATGTTTCGGTTGCGGCTCGCCTTCGGGGCGGGCGGCGAGAAGGATTTGGCGGTTGGTGGGCATGGCCCTGGGTCCGGCTTCGACAATGGGGCAAGTCCGAGGATAGCGCGAATCCGGGCGTGCGGGAGAGACCCTTCGCGCGGGCGCCGCCGCGGTCGCGTTGACAGCATTTCGGCGGCCGAAGGATGATCCCCGAGAGGTGCAAGGACGATGCTGGACGCCGCCTACGTGCCCTATGGTCTCGAGCCGATCGAGACCGCCTCGCGCGACGAGATCGCGGCGCTGCAGACCAGGCGCCTGGCGGCGGCGCTCGCCTACGCCTATGCGAACGTCCCGGCCTATCGGAAGAAATTCGACGCGGCCGGCGTCGCGCCGGGCGATTTCCGCCGGCTCGAGGATTTGGCCAAATTTCCGTTCACCAGCAAACAGGACCTGCGCGAGAATTACCCGTTCGGCCTGTTCGCGGTGCCGCGCGATAAGATCGTGCGCATCCACGCATCGTCGGGCACCACCGGCAAGCCGACCGTGGTCGGCTACACGCAGGCCGACATCGACCTGTGGTCCGACCTGATGGCGCGCTCGATCCGCGCCGCCGGCGGCCGGCCCGGCATGAAGGTGCACAATGCCTACGGCTACGGCCTGTTCACCGGCGGGCTCGGCGTGCACTACGGCGCCGAGCGGCTCGGTTGCACGGTCATCCCGGTGTCCGGCGGCATGACCGAGCGGCAGGTCCAGCTGATCCTCGACTTCGAGCCCGACATCATCATGGTGACGCCGTCCTACATGCTGGCCATCCTCGACGAGTTCCACGCCAAGGGTCGCGATCCCAAGCGGACGTCGCTCAAGGTCGGCGTGTTCGGTGCCGAGCCGTGGACCAATTCGATGCGCGCCGAGATCGAGGACGCATTCGCCATGGACGCGGTCGATCATTACGGCCTGTCCGAGGTGATGGGCCCGGGCGTCGCCGCCGAATGCGTCGAGAGCAAGGACGGCCTGCACATCTGGGAGGA
>WNGG01006530.1_pt1 | contig 12966 bp, 7 predicted proteins | sample 5400661 | NCBI WGS metagenome assembly WNGG01 (sample SAMN13153372, study PRJNA577476) | soil metagenome | isolation source: 100 cm soil or saprolite under Garry oak tree replicate 1 | place: USA:California | collected 2016-06-15
GCAGTTCAGGGCGGAGACGAAGTTGTAGGGCTCCACCCCCATGTGGATGAAGCGGCCGATCACGTCGAACACGTTGTTGGCGTGGACGGTGGTGAAGACGAGGTGGCCGGTGAGGGCCGACTGCACGGCGATCTGGGCGGTCTCCGCGTCGCGCACCTCCCCCACCATGATCTTGTCGGGATCGTGGCGCAGGATCGAGCGCAGGCCGCGGGCGAAGCTGAGCCCCTTCTTCTCGTTCACCGGGACCTGGGTGATCCCGGGGATCTGGTACTCCACCGGGTCCTCGATGGTGATGATCTTGTCCTCCGGGGAAGCGATCTCCGACAGGGCCGCGTAGAGGGTGGTGGTCTTGCCGCTGCCCGTGGGTCCGGTGACCACCACCATCCCGTAGGGCTCCGTGATGTACTTGCGAAGCTTGCGCAGGTCCGCCTCCGAGAAGCCGAGCACGTCCAGGCGCAGGCTGCGGAAGGCGGCGTTCAGCGACTCCTTGTCGAGGATGCGAATGACCGCGTCCTCGCCGTAGATCGAGGGCATGACCGAGACCCGGAAGTCGATGGCGCGGCCCTTCACCCGCAGGCGAAAGCGCCCGTCCTGGGGGATGCGCTTCTCCGCGATGTCCAGCTCCGACATCACCTTGAGACGGCTGATGATGGTGTCGTGGTGGCGCTTGTCGAGGGGATCGATGGCGGGATAGAGCACCCCGTCGATCCGATACTTGGCCACCACCTCGCGGTCCTTGGTCTCGATGTGGATGTCCGAGGCCCGGCGGTCGATGGCGCCCAGGATGAGGGAGTCGACCAGACGGACGATCGGGCTCTCCGCGGGAAGGCTCGCGAGGTCCACCGCCTCCGTCTCGTCGTCCGCCAGGAGCTGCAGGCGCAGCCCTTCGCTCGCCTGCTCGAGCAGCACCTCGCCTCCGCGGTGGCGCCGGAGCAGGGCCGCCACCCGGTCGGCGGGAGCGACCACGGCGTCGATCGGCCGCTCGAGCAGGAACTCGATCTCGTCGACCTTCAGGATGTCGTCGAGGCCGCCGAAGGCGAGCACCAGCCGCCGGCCGTCCCGCTTCACGGGCACGCAGGAGAAGCGGACCAGCAGCTCCAGGGGGGCCTCGGACCAGAGGCCCGGGTCCTCGGGGGCGTCGTCGAGCGAGTCGAAGGGAAGGCGCAGCGCCGCGGCCTGGGCGCGGGCCCGCTCGTGGTCGTCGCGGGGCGACGACGCGCTCGAGATCGGCCGGACGGGAGCGTCACTGAGGGCCATCTGAGCCATGCTAGCGGGAGGGCGGGTGGAGTCAAGGCGCCCGGCATTGAAGCCGAAGTTCGCGCACAATCTACGAGAGCGCAGCGAAAGGAACCCACCGGCGTGCTGAGACTGCCTGCCGAACCGCTCCCGCCGCCGTTGACCGAAGGGCTGACCCGTCTCGATCAGATCCGTGCCGCTTCGGTCGCAGACGAAGGCGGCGCCTCTGCCGCCGCCGTCGAGACCCAGGAACCCGCGACCGCGAGGCGATCGCCCGAAAGGACGCGGGGCCAGACGTGAAGGACGAGATGACCGCGATCGGGCAGGTGGCGGACCGCTGGGCCCGCTCGGAGCGGGTGGTGGTTCTCACCGGAGCCGGGCTCTCCACCGCCTCCGGCATCCCCGACTTCCGCTCCCCCGGTGGGCGCTGGGCCAGTTACCGGCCGGTGCCGCTCCCCGCCTTCCTGGCCTCGGAGGCGGCCCGAGAGGAATACTGGCGCTACAAGGGCGAGACCTGGCGGTTGATCCGGGCCGCCCGTCCCAACCCCGGCCACCTGGCCCTGACCGGGCTGGCCCGAGGGGGCCGCCTTCGCCTGCTCGTGACCCAGAACGTCGACGGCCTCCACGAGCGGAGCGGGTTCCCGCCCGAGCGCCTGGTCGCGATCCACGGCACCGACTCCGAGGTCGCGTGCCTGAGCTGCGGCCGGCGCGAGCCGCGCGAGCGGGCCCAGGCGGAGTGGGAAGAGACGAAGCGGGTACCCCGCTGCTCCTGCGGGGCTCCCTGGAAACCGGCCACGATCTCGTTCGGCCAGAGCCTGGTGCCCGACGACCTCGATCGGGCCCTGCGCGAGGCCGCCGCCTGCGACCTGTTCGTCGCCGCTGGGACCTCGCTCGTCGTGGGCCCCATCAACGACATGTTCACCCTGGCGGCGCGCGGCGGGGCGGGCACGGCGATCCTGACCGCGTCCGACACCCCGTTCGACGGCGATGCCGACTGGAAGGTCTCCGAGGCGGTCGAGGTGGTCCTGCCGCGGATCAGTGATCAGGTGCTGGGGAAGCGTTGAGGATGACGCGCTCGACCCGGAGCGATCCCGTTTCCTCGTCCCACTCGAGCTCGAGCCGGCCTCGCGGGGCCTCGCCCAGGTAGGCGGCCGGCTGATCTGCCGCCAGGGGCAGCGCTTCCTCGAGGGGCAGGCCGGCGAAGCGGCAGAAGTTCGCGACCGCCTGCGGCAGGGTGAGGGCGGAGCCCGCCAGGGTCGTCGCCCCCGGGGGCCTGGACCCGGCCTTCCGGGGACAGCTCCACCTCGAGCGCGCCGAGCCGATAGCGGCCGGGCGGGCAGCCCGCGCACATGGTCGCGTCGGTCACGAGGAGGCAGCGCTCCGGCGCCTTCGCGCGCACCATCACCTTCACGGTCTCCGGCGGCAGGTGGTGACCGTCCACGATCAGGCTCGCCCGCAGGCGGTCCTCGGCGAGCTGGGCCCAGAGGAGGTTCGGGTGCCGTGGCAGGGTCGTGGCGCAGCCGTTGCCGAGGTGCGTGGAGAGGGTGGCGCCGGCGGACACCGCATCCGCGATTCGCGCCGTCGAGGCGGCGCTGTGGCCGATCGCGACGCGCACCCCGAGCTCGACCAGGCGCTCGATCAACGGCAGGGCGCCCGGCACCTCGGGGGCCAGGGTGACGAGGCGGATCCGGCCCTCCGCCGCCGCCTGCCGCCTCGAGAAGTCGTCGAAGCTGGCGGGTCGAGCGTGGTTCCGGGGATGGGCGCCGCGAGGCCCGTCCTCGGGGGCGAGATAGGGGCCTTCCATGTGGAGGCCGGCCACGGCGGCGTGGCCGGTCGCGAGCACGGCGCGCGCGCAGCGCGCGAAATCCTCGAAGGACGAGGTGATGAGCGTGGGCAGGCAGCGCGTCACGCCCGTGAGCTGCAGGGCGTCCAGGGCGCGGGCGATGTCCTCGGCCGTGGCGGCCGGATCGTTGAAGTCGACCCCGGCGAAGCCATTGACCTGCAGGTCGAAGAAGCCTGGGGCCTGGAGGCGCATGGGCTAGGCTCCGACCACGCGCATGCGCCCCTGCTCGCCGACCAGGGTGACCACCGCGACCTGGGCCAGCAGGTAGGCCACCGCGCACCCCAGGAAGAGCGGCGCCCACGCGCCTGCCCCCGCCAGATGCCCGATCACCTGCTGGGTCACGACACCGGTTGCAGACCCGAGGCAGCCCCCGAGGCCGGACACGGTGCCGACGGCCCGGGCGGGGAAGACCTCGGCGGGCAGGGTGATGTTCCCCCATGCGGCGTGCCCGAAGAACACCAGGGTCAGGCAGGCGAGGGCGACGACCGGGTCCCCCGCCCGCGCGAGCGCAAGGAGCAGCCCCGCGTTCCCCACGGCGGCCACGAGCATGGTGCCCTTGCGGGCGGCGTCGAGACTCCGGCCCCGCGCCACCAGCGCCCGCGGGATCGCTCCCGAGGCCACGTGGCCGACGGCCAGGGCGGCGAAAGGCACCCAGCCCACCGCTCCCAGCTGGGCCAGGGAGAAGCCGCGCTCCTGCTGAAGGTAGAGGGGGACCCAGAAGGTGAGGAAGTAAGTGACGGGGTCCGTGAGGGCGCGGGCCGCGACGCACCCCCACGTCTCCTTCATCCGCAGGAGCGTGGCCAGGCGCGGGGGCACGGCGTCCTCCGTCTCGCTGCGTCCCTCGGAGATCAGCGCGCGCTCGTCCTCGCCCAGGCGGGGGTGGTCCTTCGGCAGGCGGTAGACGAGCGCCCACAGTGCAACCCAGGCGAAGCCCAGGCCCCCGGTCAACGCGAAGGCCCACCGCCAGCCGGCCAGCAGGGCGATGGCGGAGACCACGGGGACGGCCAGGGTCGAGCCGAGGGCGGTTCCCGAGTTGAAGATGCCGACGGCCAGGGCTCGCTCGCGCATGGGGAACCACTCCGCCACCGCCCGCACCCCCGCGGGGAAGTTCACGGGCTGGGTGGCCCCGAGCAGCAGCCGGGCGGCCTGGAACTGGCGCACGCCGCCCGCCAGGCCGTGGACCATCGTGGCCAGCGACCACGCGCAAGCGAAGACGAGGAAGCTCCTGCGGGTGCCGATGCGGTCCACGATCCGCCCCCCGACGAGGTACATGACCATGTAGCTGATCAGGAAGGCGGAGGTGATGTTCGCGTAGTCGGAAGCGCTCAGCCCGAGCTCGCGCTTGATGGTGTCGGCCAGCACCGAGAGGGTCTGCCGGTCCAGGTAGTTGAGGGTCGAGGCCAGGCAGAGCAGGGCGGCCACGCCGAAGCGGAGGTGCCGGATCGGGGCGGGCATGGCGGTCAAGCCCGCCGGCGGTCGGCCGCGCGCCGCCAGGCGAACCGGCCGTCCCGCTCGACGTAGCCGATCGCGGCCAGCACCGCGGGCACCTCGGCCGGTGGGCACCCGAGGAGGGTCGCGAACTCCCGCGGCACGCCGAAGGGCCCATCCCGCGAGAGGCGGGCCGCGGCCGCCGCCACCCGGTCGAGGCGGTCCACCCGGACGGCTCGCGGTCCCGCCGCCTGGTACCCGCACGCCGCATAGGACGCCGAGGAGAGGGCACGGTCGAGGGGTACCGAGGGGATCCCGTCCGGGTCGGCGAAGGCGGGGCCGCCGTGGCGGATCGCGAAGAGGCGGGCGCGGAGGCGGAGCGATTCCGGCCGCAGGAGGGCGGGGAGGAATACGGCGACCCGGCCCAGGGTGACGCCGAGGCGCGCGAGCTCCCGCCGGTCGTCGGGGGCGAGGGCCGCGAGTTGCACGGCCACCTGGGGGCGCGGAACGGTGCCCAGGCTCTCGCCCAGGACGAAGACGAGGCCCCGCGCGGGGCCGGAGAGCGCCGCCTCGCGGGCGGTGAAGAGCGGCCCGAGGCAGGCCCGCAGGTGAGCGTCGAGCCAGGAGGCGAGCCGGCGCCGCAGCGGCTCGCGGAGCGGGGGATCGAGCAGCTCCGAGGGGAGGACCTCGATCTGCGGGGCGAGCACGCTCTCCCCGGCCACCAGGCGGGCCACGGGCGCTCCCCGCCAGAGGACGTCGTCCGGGGCGCGGAGCGCGAAGGCGCCGTCCCCGTCCTCCGCGAGGGTCGCCACCCGCTCGCGGATCCCGGCGCGCAGGGCCCGGTTGGCCGCGGCCAGCAGGCCCTTCGAGCCGTCGCGTACCGCCCGGTCGGGGACGAAGCGGAATCCCTCGAGAACCCCGGCCCGCAGCCCCTGCACGAGCACCTCCCCGCCCTCGGTCACCACCGTGACCAGCTCCGACGGATCGTAGCGGGCGATCACCGCCGAAGGCCGGTCCACGAACTGCTGGGTCAGCCGCTCGTGGAGCGCGTCGGAGAGCCGGTCCTCCACCGCCCGGGTGCGCTCCTGCCAATGGGCCGCGTCGGAGAGCCAGGCCGGGCGGTGCGAGACGTAGGTCCAGGTGCGAATGGCGGCGATGCGCTCGAGCAGGGTGTCCACGTCGCCGTCGGGGCGGTCCAGGTCCCGGACCTGCGCGGCGACCCAGTCCTCGGGCAGGCGCCGCCCGGGGCCCGCGAGGTGGTGGAAGACCTGGGCCAGCAGGCGCGGGTGGGCCTCGCTCATCCCGCCCTGGAAGTCCGGGATCTGGCAGACCGCCCAGACCAGGCCGACCCCTTCCGGGCCCCGCGCGCGCGCCCGCACCTCGGGGTCGGCGAGGAGGGCGGCGAGCGCGCGGTGGTCGTCCGCCTGGCGCATGCGCACCAGCTCGGGGCGCGGGGGCCGGCCCTCCAGGCTCTCGAGCAGGCGGTCGGGCGACGAGAAGTCCAGGTCGGGGTTGCGCCAGTAGATCGAGGCGAGGGGCGCGAAGCGGTGGCCCTCCACCGCCCGGATCAGGCCGTCGTCGAAGGGGCCCAGCTCCGCCGTGGGGCTGAAGCTGCCGTCCCTCACGTGGCGCCCCGCGCGCCCCGCGATCTGGCCCACCTCGGCCGCGGTCAGCTCCCGCGGGCCCACCCCGTCGAACTTGCGCATGCTCGTGAACACCACGTGGTCGATGTCCAGGTTCAGCCCCATCCCGATGGCGTCGGTGGCCACGAGGTGGTCGACCTCGCCCGCCTGGTAGAGCGCGACCTGGGAGTTGCGGGTGCGCGGGGAGAGGGCCCCGAAGACGAGGGCCGCCCCGCCCCGCTCGCGACGCAGCCGCTCCGCGACCGCGTAGAGCTCGCGCACCGAGAAGACGATCACCGCGCTCCGGCGGGGCAGCTTGCCCAGCTTCCGGGGCGGGGAGTAGCGAAGGGTGGAGAGGCGCGGGCGCGCGAGGAAGCCGGTGTCCGGCAGGAGCCGCCGGAGCAGCGGCCGGATCGTCTCCGCCCCGATCAGCATGGTCTCGAGCTGGCCGCGCGCGTGGAGGATGCGGTCGGTGAAGACGTGGCCGCGCTCGCGGTCCGCGGCGAGCTGCACCTCGTCCACCGCCAGGAAGTCCACCCGGCGCTCCACCGGCATGGCCTCGACCGTGCAGACGAAGTAGCGCGGATGGCGGGGGAGGATCCGCTCCTCGCCGGTCACCAGGGCCACCGCCTCCGGCCCCTTCACGGCCGCGATCCGGTCGTAGTTCTCCCGGGCGAGCAGGCGCAGGGGGAAGCCGATCATCCCCGTGCGGTGGGCGAGCATCCGCTCGAGGGCGAGGTAGGTCTTGCCGGTGTTGGTGGGGCCGAGCAGGGCGGTGGCGGGCTTCATCGGTAGGCCACGTGGTAGTGAGCGGCCACGAAGTAGATCCCGTCCAGCTGGTGCGACTCGCAGACCACGAACAGCCAGCCGATGATGTCGCGCAGGAGGCCGAGGCCGGGATGCTTCTGCCCCGGCAGCCGCGAGCGGCGCTCGGAGAAGCGCGCGCGGGGGTTCTGGAGGAGCATCCACTCGAGGGCGATGACTTCCATCCCCGGGATCGCGCTCCGGCGGCGCGAGAGGCGGACCTCGACCAGCAGCTCCCCCGGTCGGTCCAGGGACAGGATGCGCAGGGTGTGACCGCCGCCGTCCGGAGCCTGGATCTCCACCCGCAGGCCGCGGAAGCCCTCGGCGCGGAGCTGGAACCACAGGCGGCGAATCGCGTGAAGAGCGCGGGCGAGGCCGGAGCGCGGCACCTTCGAGTACCCCCGGGGTGGTCGACGCGCCTATTGTCCCACTTTTTCGCGGCAGCTCCGGAGTTGTAGGGCTTGCGAGCCTCCGTTGCGCGATGCTGGCGCGATGCTAGGATGGCCAGGATGAATCGCACAGGAAGGAGGTTCGGGCTCGTAGCGACACTCGTGACGACGGCGTGTGGCGCGGCACCGGGTGGCCGCCCCTGCCCCGACGCGCGCGCACCGAAGGTGGTCCCGGATTGCAACGCCGCCTGCGGCACGATCGGGATGGAAGCGCGGTATACATGGCCGCCGTGTCGACGCACCTCGCGCGCAGCGACGACGGCGGCACGACGTTCTCGTACGAAAGCGAGCTGTGGCCCGCCGTACCCATGGCCGACCCCGAGGGAAGCGGCGAGAACGGAATCGCGAGCTCGGAGACACCGTCGCTGACCACGATCACCTCGGGTGCGGCAACCACCTGGTACGGCGCGCGCCTTCGGTACTTCCTCCAGCCGCAGACCGGCTACCACCCGAAGTACGGCACCAGTTGGACGGTCCGGGTCGCCCCGGCCGCGTCGCCGGCGGAGCTCGCCGCCGCCCCCGCCGCCGTGCTCGGCGTATCGACGACGGCGGCCGTGTACCGGCCGAACGCGCGCCTTGACGAGCTCGCCGGCTTGCCGATCGCGCGTTGCGCGATGCTCAACAACCCGACGTTGTTCGCGAAGGACGGCACGCTCTATCTCGTCGTGGAGTGCCTCGCGTTCGTCGGTACCACCCTCGATTTGCCGGATTCCTCCACGCAGCTGTTCGCCACCGTGCCCGGCGGCTCGCCATCCGCGTGGACGTGGCGTCACGTTGGCGTGCTCGCCGATCACGCCCTCGCAAAGGAGCTCGGCGAAGACACCGTCCAGCAGCCGGACGTATCCCTCGCCGCCGATGGCACACCGATTCTGCTGGTGACGCCCGCGCACGCGGACCCCAGCGTCCAGGTCGGAACCGTGGGCGACGGGTGCGTAGCCGTCGAGCTGGCGTCCATCGACCCACCGGCCCTCGCGCGCGACTGCGCCAGCCGCGCGGTCATCCGCGCCCGCGTGAGCGGCGCCCGCATCGGCGCCTGTACCCACGACTCCGCCTCCGCCACCGGAATCGTGTCGACGTCGCAGGACGCCCCGGGCGGAAACTGGAAGCTCCGGGCGTCCGGCGCGCATCCCTGACCTCCCTAGACCCTTGCTATAGTGAGCAGCCCGATGGCCCTCACCATCGTGGCCGACGACCTCGCCGGCGCCTGCGACACGGGGACCTTGTTCGCGCAGGGCTCCGGTCCCGGTCACCGTGTGGCCAGACCTGCCCGTCGCCGAGGAGGTCGCCGCCGTGGACACCGAGTCGCGCCACCTCGCTCGTGACGACGCGACAGAGCGCGTCCGCGGCACCGTGGCGCGGCGGCCGGGGGCGACCTCATGGTTCAAGAAGATCGACTCCACGCTCCGTGGCCACGTCGGCGCGGAGATCGTCGCGCTCCTCGAGGCCGGGCGGCTTCGGACCGCCGGACATGTTCGTCTCGCTCCGGAAGGAGGCGACGGGATGAGGCGACCCATTCTCGGCGTGACCATGGGCGACCCCGCAGGGGTGGGGCCGGAGATCATCGTGCGCGCAGCCGCCGAGCCCGAGGTGCGGGGCACGAGCCGGCCGGTGGTGATCGGCTCCGCGTCGACCCTCGGAGAGGCGCTGGCCCTCGTCGGGTCGCCGCTCCGCCTCCATGGCGTAACGCGCGTCGCGGAGTGCCGATGGCGGCCGGGGACCCTCGAGGTCCTCGACCTCGCCAACGTGGACATGGCGACCCTGCCGCGCGCGCGGGTGAGCGCGGCCGCCGGGCGCGCGGCCTACGAGTACATCGAGACCGCGGTGGACCTCGCGAAGGACGGCACGATCGACGGGATCGTCACCGCGCCGATCAACAAGGAGGCCCTCGCGGCGGCCGGGATGCCCCACTCGGGCCACACTACGACCAGGCGACGAAGCGCTGGCTGGGCCTCTCGGGCGTCAACGTCACCGTGGGGCTTCCGTTCCTGCGCGTGTCCGTGGACCACGGCACCGCGTTCGACCGGGCGTGGAAGGGCGTCGCGAACCACGAGAGCATGGTCGAGGCTCTGCAGGTCGCCGTCCGCATGCTGAGCGCACGATGACGCCACCCGCGCGGGGAGCGCGGGGAGATGCTCGGCGGCGTGAACGTGGAGGAGCGGGGACGGCGGAGGCTATTGGAAGCGGACGCTGACCAGCTTCGACACCCCCGGCTCCTCCATGGTGACCCCGTAGAGCTGGTCGGCGATCTCCATGGTCTTGCGGGAGTGGGTGATCAGCACGAACTGGGTCTGCTCCTTGAGGCCCTCCAGCATCTTCACGAAGCGGCCGATGTTCGCGTCGTCCAGGGGGGCGTCCACCTCGTCCAGGATGCAGAAGGGGGAGGGCTTGTACTGGAAGATCGCGAAGAGGAGGGAGATCGCGGTCAGGGCCTTCTCGCCCCCCGAGAGCAGCATCACGTTCTGGAGGCGCTTGCCGGGGGGCTGGGCCATCACGTCGATGCCGCTCTCCAGGAGGTCCTCCTCGTCGATCAGGGAGAGCCCGGCGGTCCCCCCGCCGAAGAGCTGCTTGAACACCTCGCCGAAGTGCTGGTTGATGATCTGGAACGCCTCCTGGAAGCGCTCCCGGGAGGCCTTGTCGATCTTCTTGATGGCCTGGTCCAGCTCGGCGATGGAATCCAGCAGGTCCTGGCGCTGCGCGGTCAGGAAGGCGTGGCGATCCTCGAGCTCCTGGGCCTGCTCGACCGCGAGCACGTTGACCTGGCCCATGCGCTCGAGGCGCTCCCGCAGCTCGGCCACCTGCGTCTCCAGGCCCGCAGTCTCCCGAGCCAGGTCCTCCTCGTTGAGGCCCGCCGCCGCCTCCGCCGCGGTCTGGCCCACCGCCTGGTGACACTCGCGGGCCAGGTGGTCGAGGTCGGAGCCGGTGCGGGCCTTCTGCACCTCGAGCTCCGAGAGCGCGTCCTTGAGCATCTCGCGCTCCCGGCGGCGCTCCTTGAGGCTCTGCTCACGGCCCTCCAGCTCGTTGCGGATCTCGCGCACCCGGTCCTCGGCGACCGCCGCCTCGCCGCTCACCCGGTCGCGGTCGCGCAGGGCCTCGGCGAGAAGCCGCTCGCACTCCTCGAGCTCGGCCTGGAGCCCGCCCCCCCGGGCCGCCATCTCCTGGCCGCGAGCGCGGGCGGCCTCGATCCGTTCGGCGAGCTCGGAGAGGTCCTGGCCGAGGCGCCGGCACTCGTTCTCGGCCGCGGCCTGGCGCTCGCGGAGGGCGGCCAGTCGCGCGCGAGCCTCGGAGGAGCGGGACTGGGCCGCTTCGGCGGTGGCGCGGGCCTCGGCCACCGCGGTGGTCAGGGAGGCGAGAGAGCGGCTGCCCGCCTCGCGCTCGGCCTCGGCGGTCAGGAGGGCCTGCTCGATCTCGGACAGCTTGACCGCCGCCGTCCCCTTCTCCCGCTCGGCCTGTCGGCGCTCGCTGTCGAGGATCGAGGCCTTGCGGTCCAGGCGGGCGCTCTCCTCGTCCGCGGTCTGGAGCTCGTGGCGGATGGCCACCAGCTCCTTCTCGGCGGCGTGGATCCGTTCCTCGAGGGCCCTTGCTTCCGCGGTGGCGGCCTCGACGAAGGCCTTCTGCTCGGCCGCGCCCGCCCGGGCCACGAGGAGGCGGGACTCGACCTTCTCTCGCCGAACCGAGGCCTCGCGGATCTCGCGGCGGGGGGCGAGCAGGCCCTTCACGCTGCGGCCGCCCTCCACCATCGCCCCGCGCAGGGTCTCGCCGGCCAGGGTCACGCAGGCCACCGGGCCCCGGCGGCCCACGACCTCGAGAGCATCCTCGAGGGTTTCCACCACGAGCGCGTCGGGCAGGGACGCGCGGATGCGGTCGGCGTGCGGTCCGGTGACGCGGTAGAGGTCGGAGAGCAGGCCCCGCACCTTCGTCTCCCGCCGGGCGATCTCGCGCAGCGGGCCGCCTTCACCGGCGTCGCGGGCGTTGGCCAGGGGCAGGAACGTGCCGCGCCCGGCCCCCGACTCCTGCAGCCACCGGACGCCGCGCACGGCGTGGGACGCGTCGGGCACGAGCACGGCCTGGAGCCGATCGCCCAGGAAGGCTTCGACCGCGCGCTCGCAGGCGGAGTCGGTCTCCACCACGTCCGCCACCACGCCGGTGACCTCGAGCCCTTCCGGACGGGCCAGCAGCGCGCGAACGCCCTCGTCGAACGCCGCGTGGGTCTCGACGATCTCGTGGAGCGAGGCGAGCCGGCCGGCCAGGCTGTCCCGCTCGCTCTGGAAGCCGTCGGCCTCGCCCTCCAGGGACTCGGCGCGGACGCGGGCCGAAGCCGCGCGGAGGGTGGCCTCCTCCCGCTCCTGCCCGAGCCGGGCGAGGAGGGTCTCGGCTTCCTGGCCACTCAACTGCGCGCCCTCGCGGGCCGCTCCCACCCGGGCCCGCTCGCGCTCCAGCTCCTCGCGCTCGGCCGCGAGCTTCAGCAGGTCGGCCCCGGCGCGCTCCGCGTTGCCCGAGACGGAGGCCTGCGCGTTCTGCAGCGCGGCCATGCGGCCGAGGAGCGTGACCTGGGCCTCGCGCGCCCGCTCCTGCGAGGCCTCGGTCGAGGCCTGGGTCGCCGCCGCCTCGTGTACCGCCGCCTCGGCCGCCCCCGTCTCCGCCTCGGCCGCCCCCCGCTCCGCGCGCAACTGCTCCTCGTCGCGGCGGCGGGTGGCCAGCATGTCCTCGAGCGGCCCCACCCGGGACTGGAGCTCGTCCGCCTCGCGCGCGGCCTGCTCGGCCCGGGTCGCCGTCTCCGCGATCTGGTCCTTGGCGTAGCCGCTCTTGCCCTGGTAGCGGTCCACGGCGAGGGTCAGGTCGTTCAGCCGTCCCCGCACCTCCTCGAGCCGCGCCTCCTCCTCGTAGAGGGCCTGGCGGCGCACCTCCATCCGGGCTTCCTCGGTCTCGAGGGCAACCGTGGCCGCCCGCTCCCGCTCCGACTCGGCGTCGAAGCGCTCGCCGAGCGTCCGCGTCTGCTCCATGAGATCGAGGAAGCGCCGGCCGAAGAGCACTCGCTCGACCGCCTGCATCTCCTCGCGCACGGCCCGGTAGCGGCGGGCCTTGCTGGCCTGGCGCTTCAGGCTCTCGAGCTGCTTCTCGACCTCGTGGACGATGTCGTTGACGCGGAGCAGGTTCTGCTGGGCGGCCTCCAGCTTGAGCTGGGTCTGCCGGCGTCGCGCCTTGTACTTGGTGATCCCGGCCGCCTCCTCGATGAGGGCGCGGCGGTCCGCGGGCTTGCTCGAGAGGATGAGGCCGATCTTGCCCTGCTCGATGATCGAGTAGGCCTTCGAGCCGAGCCCGGTGTCCATGAACAGCTCGTGGACGTCCCGCAGGCGGCACACTTGGCCGTTCATCAGGTACTCGCTCTCGCCGTTCCGGTAGAGCCGGCGGGTCACCACGCAGTCGGGGCTGTCGTCGGGGCTGTTCCCGTTCAGGCCCGAGACCTTGAGGTTGACCTCGGCCATGGCCAGGGGCTGGCGCGACTGGCTGCCCGCGAAGATCACGTCCTCCATCGAGGACCCGCGCAGGCTCTTGACGCTCTGCTCGCCGAGCACCCAGGAGATCG
>WNGG01013343.1_pt1 | contig 12962 bp, 13 predicted proteins | sample 5400661 | NCBI WGS metagenome assembly WNGG01 (sample SAMN13153372, study PRJNA577476) | soil metagenome | isolation source: 100 cm soil or saprolite under Garry oak tree replicate 1 | place: USA:California | collected 2016-06-15
TTCGTCTCGGATATGATGGCGATGACAGCCAGGTCCAGGACAATCCCATTCCCGGATCTCTGGGGGGATGCCTCCCTCGACGACATAGCCACAATCATGACAGGTTCTTGTCGAACCACCTTCCTCCCACTCCAGAAAATACTTGCCTGAACGGAGGGCAACCCAGGAAAGCACCTGCTTAAAACGGCGATTCAAGGATTGATTGTGCATGGAGCGGCGCATTTTCCTCGTAAAACCGCTCCTCCCTTGGGGAACGTAGTCTCCGACACCTACAGTATCATAGTCCCGATAGAGCCGGTTCGCAAGCGTATACAGGTAGACTTTGGTCTGTTCTCGCCTGATCCGATATACCTCTTGCAGCCGCGTGTTTAAGTATCGCCAGCGCCTGGAGGGCAACCAAAGGGTAGAACCATCCGGGCGGGTAATCTGCCTGGCTTTCTTTCGACAGCGATCGCGTTTGGCCTTGAGTTGGTCAATTCGCCTGTCGAGTGTTTTCAAAAAATAAGGGTTGGAGATCTCGATCGCCTTGCCCGATGAGTCAACGGCGTAGGCGAAATTCTTGTGGTTGGGATCGAGGGCAACCACTTTGGTGGGCGAGAGCGGTTTCCCGCTGGGCAGCGTGCGCTCGATGGTGAAGATGACGGAGTAGATCTGACCTTCCTTGACAATACGGCACTGGCGAATGTGATCGTGATTGACCCAATGGGGAAGCGCTTCCGCCAGTCCCAGCTCGATCTCGAGTTGTTTGCCAGAGGCTTCCTTCCCCAACACTAGCGTCAAGGTGCGTCCCGCGAGGCGATAGCCCTTGTGCGGCTCGTCATACTGGAGCGAAAACCAGTTGCGTTTCCAGGCACGGAATTTGGGCCAACGCACGGTGTTTTTGCGCCGTCCATGTTTGCCGTCCTGGTAGTCCCGGATGGCTTTGGAAAGCCGCAGGGCTGCGTTCTTGAGCACCGAGGAGTAGACGACCTTGAGAAAGAGGTGTTCTGCTTTCAGGTCGGGAATGAGATTGCGCAGGCCGCGTTCGGTGTAAAGGGTCAAGCCGATCTGGCCACGGCGCTGTTGGTCTTTCAGCAACCAGGAGCGGGATTTTGACGGCAAGTTTCATCGACTACTCCTGGAACATACATTCCATTCTCTGCTTAATTGTACGGGGAAATGTCCTCCCTGTCAAGGAATGTCCAATTTTTTCAGTAACTGCTACAATCCCCCCACATAGATTGGCTTTCTTGCCTGGTGAGGCAGGTATTGCGACCAGTCCTATCATACCATATCCTGGTAAGAACACAAGTGGTATTATCCTGCTTTCCTTTCTCGACAGAGCCATACTCTCCACATTCCAAAAGCGATCTCTCCGTTCTGAAGGGACACGCGAAGCGGTGATTCCTTCACTTATGGTCGTGCTCTTGCCGGTCGATGTCTTCGGCTGCGCGTTCCGGTGCGTTCACGCCTCCCGGTGCACGAACCAGGGAAGAAGGCCCCCGAGAGAGCCCCAGCATACTCCCCAGCCCTGCTGCAAGGCCGCTCGCGAGACCACCTGGCAACCCTGCGGTGAGCCCGCCGATGACGCCGAGAATGATGCCGACGACCAGGCTGATTTCGAGGCGTGCGACGATGCCTCCTCGCACGTTGAGCGCGAGACCGAAGCCCAGGCCGATCACCAGGTCAGCGATGACATCTGGACCGGCGATGCCAACCGCGGCTGCCAGGCCGACGATGACGCCAAAGGCGAGGCCCCAGGCTCGTCCGAAGCTGAGACTGAGCGCAAGGCCCGCAGCCAGGCCGAACGCCGGTACCAGCCACGCACCGAGAACATCTGTGTGAAGCAAGGCATAGACACTTGGCAACCCGAAGACCACGCCTGCGGTGAAGCTGACGACGATGCCGAAGGCGACACCCCAGATGGTACCGAACACGAGGCCCACCACCAGACCGAACGTGACCCCGATTGCCGACACCAGCCAGTGGCTCAGGGGTAACCCATGGGGCTCATCCGACCAGACGAGCAGGTGCGCGGGAAGCGGCATTACTCGTACAAGCGTGACGAGCAGAAACGAGAGCAGGAACAGGGGCACGACGAGCTTGGCGAGCATACGAGCGCGTTGCCGCCAGCCTGCCGGTTCACAGGTTGCACGGAAGCGGGCTGGCTGAAACACGGCCAGGGTAATCCAGCGCAACGGTTCCCTGATCCCATCGTGATAGACGCGTTCCATCATCATGACCTTCTCCGAATGTCTTTGCAGGAGCGTTCCACGGCGGAAACGCTCCTGACAAGCTGCTTCGCTTCAACAACGTCCCGTTCCTCATCTCCCCTTTCAGGGTGAGAAGGAAAACGGGAAAAGCACGTTCGCCAGTTGATCCAAACGGCCAGTGAGGATGAGCATCCCCATCAGAATCAGGAGCACTCCTCCGATCAGCGAGATGGGACCGGTATAGCGGCGCATGCGGCGCATGAGCGGGCTGACGCGGTCCACCAGGATTCCGACCAGCAGAAACGGCAGGCCCAGTCCGAGGGCATACGCTAGCAGGAAGATGACCCCCTGTACGAGTGTCGCGCTGGCCGCGGTCAGTGCCAGAATCGAGCCCAGGATGGGGCCGGTACAGGCCGACCAGCCCGCCCCAAAGGCCATGCCGATGAGTCCTGAGCGCCACCAGGCCGAGGCGCCTTGCTTCACCTGAAGGCGGTGGTGCCTGGACAAAAACGGGAGAGGCACCAGTCCGGTGAGCGCGATGCCAAAGAGGATCAGCAGGAGCCCGGCGATGCGTGCCAGAATCTGCTGGTACGTGCGCAAGGCGAGGCCTACCAGCGCGGCGGCGGCTCCGAGCAGGGTAAAGAGCAGTGCGAAGCCGAGCACGAACCAGAGGGCATGCAGACTTATCTGCCAGCGCGTGGTGGGCTGGCTCTGTGCCTCCTGGACGCTCGTCCCTGCCAGGTAGGACAGATAGCCAGGCACCAGCGGCAAGACGCACGGCGAGAGAAAGGACAGCAGACCGGCCCCAAAAGCCGCCAGCAGACCAAGATAGGTGAGAGACATTCCCGTTTCCCTCCTGAACGTTTCCTGCTTCAGAGGCAGACGCTACCCCCCCAGCAGGGGAGCAATGTTGCGCGCAAGCGTATCCTTCGTCGCAATCACGCTGGAGCCAGAACTGATCAGGGGTGGTGGCTGGGCCGTCCATGTGGCAGCGGGGCCAAACAACAGGTAGGCATCCCAGTCGCTGCCCTGATAGTCAGGCAGATGAGCGACGAACCAGTCCCCTAAGACGTCCTGCTGATCCCACAGGTGGATCACACGGGGATCGGAGAGTCCGCCTCCATCCCACTGATCTCGCGAATCAAAGGTCAGCTTCACCGTCCAGATGACATAGACGCGCAGCTTCGCGCCGCGGTAGTGCTCTAGAATCTGTGTTTGCACCCAACTGGCGCCCGCATGACACGTTGGTCAGGTGGGCGAGAGAATCAGCACCAGGCGCGGTATGCCCACGTCGGCATTGAACATTGTCTGGAACTCCCCAACGGAGTGGAGGTCCGTCAGTCGCATGCCAGGCGGAGCCGTCTTGTGGAACAGGGGGGATTCGACAATCAGCCAGGCGGCCAGCAGAATGACCGCGAGCGCGAGCAGGCTGCGGGCTTTCACGCCACCTGGAAGGCGTGAGAAGAGGCGAGAGTTTATTTTCATCATTATCCTCGCACCGGCAAGATGCTTGAGTATTGTGCAGCAAGCTGACAGAGCGTATAATAAAAACGACTGATCATTCTTTATTATATAGAAAGGACCGACTTGTGTCAACCAGGGAGCAGGGGGAATAATTGAGTGATATGATAGAAGGCAAGGACGCAGGACGTCTCCTGCTATCCTGGTTGCTCGGTTGGAGGAGCGGGAACGATGCCAAAAACGAGTGCGGCAGCCAAAGAGGCGCGACGCACCCAGATTCTGGACGCTGCGGTGCGGTGCTTTGCCCGGCGCGGCTACTATGCGACGACGATTGAAGACCTGGTGGCAGAGACCGGTCTCTCACGGGGAGCGCTCTATCTCTACTATCCCAGTAAGGAAGCCATCTATCTCGCCATCTCAGAACGCTGGGGGTGCGGGTTGGAAGCGGCTATCCGGGCACGATTAACACCTGACCTGTCACCGGCGGCCATCTTGCGCGTGCTGATCGAAGTGACCGGCGAACATGTCCAGGCGCAGGCCGATGCCTGTCGCATTTTAATGGAAGGATGGAATCTCGCACATCAGATCCCCGCCCTGGCTGAGCGAGTCAGGCGGGAGCACGAACGCAGCCACGCAGCCCTGGGTGACCTGTTGCGTGCAGGGATCACCGCAGGGGAATTTCGTGCGGACCTGCAGGTGGACATCCAGGTCCTTCTCCTTGAGGCGACGCTGCACGGGCTGATGGTGCAGTGGCACCGGCAGCCGGGTCACCAGCAGGCCCACACCAGCTCAGAAGCACCTCTTCTTTGAGCAAGTTCACGCTTCCTCCAGCGGGGGATATCTCGCCGTCTGATGCTAGAGGTATGCCGGCAGGAGCCATATCGGAAACATCTTGAACAGGTTTTCCTCGCTTCTGAACTGTTCAGAAACAGTATGTGTTAGGAGTATTCTCCACTCCTAAGTAGGCATCCAAAGTCTGCTAGAGCGACAAGCTTCCCTCCAAGAAGAGAAGGGATGGGATGGTGCGTTGTCGCCAGAGAAGAGCTTGACGATGGAACACCATTTCCCCACGAAGCTTGAGTTGAGAAGTAAATATTTCTCAATGGAAATGGACGTTTCTCCTCTCTTTCTCCACCAATTCATAACCGCCTCATAACCGCTGCATCGTAAAATAGAAAAGGCTCAACATATGTTTATCTATGAGTCGAGCTGTTCCCGCTTCGTCGGCAATGGGTCGGCACCGGGACATCTCGCAAGCCCGAAAGGAGAAAAAGTATGGATGTGAAGCACAGGCGCTTTGGCGGCTGGCGACTCCTGGTGATGGGACTGATCGTGTTCGGGTTTCTGCTCCTGGGGGTAGGAGCCAGGGCATCGGCCAAGAGCGCCACCGTGACGTACAATTACCTGGCTGGTTCAGGATTCCTCTGTAGCCTCAGCCCAGATGCCTGCCCCGACGTAGCTAGGGCAGACAATGGCGACACCATCTCGATTGCCGGCAGTGGAACCCTCAGCATTCACCCGGACTCCGTCACCGGCAGTGGAACCTTTACCCACAAGGACGCGAGTGGCACTGTTTTGGCCGAGGGGACGTGGACTGCACAGCAACTGTTGAGTTTTGTTTCCTACGGCACTTCACCTTCTTTCCCTCCCACCTTTGAAGGTGGCAAGGCTCTGGTGAGTATTCACCTCTCACCCAATACAGGAGGATCGGGATTTGACGCCGTGTTACGGATTACCTGCCTGATAGGCTCTCCGCCAGCGGCTGCCCACGAAGGGATCAGACTGAACGTTCAAGACGTCATCGACTTTAACAAGGAAGTCAGCGGAGATACCGTGTTCATCCGCACGTCGCCATAATGGTGATCCCTTTGCCAACAGTGGGTTAGCTACCCTCTGTAGCCCCCTTGCTATGGGAAACCAGGAGCTTGAGAGCATCGCGCTCTCAGGCTCCTTTCTTTGGAGAATGGTTACAAAACGCACTATAGGTCGTAAGGGTGGCGGCTTCCCGCTAGGGATTGAAGCCAGTGGTGATGCATCCAGCACGCATGTGCCTGGCGATCTCACGCCCGAGTTGGAAGGCCTCCTCGACCGAAAGCAGAATGGTTCCTGCTCTCTTGCCCTAGATGTGCTGCAAGAACTCGCTCAGGGTCAGCCGACCCAACTCAAAGGCTTCCTCGATGGTGAGGATGGCGATCTCCTGCCCCCGTGCGGCCACCCACTCCTGCGCCGCTTGTGGCGAGGAAAAGAAGTGGATGTGGTAGCAGAACATCGTCCAGATCTCCTCGACCGATTCCAGCCCACTCGTCCTCGGCTGTGGGATCACGATGGAGATGGCGGCGCTTTCGGGATGCTCGCTCGTCACACCCCCCGGCGTGATGGTCAGCCGAATGACCTCTCCGGTGACCGGGCATTGGGACGAAACCTCGGCGGTCTGCTGGAGCATCACGGGGAGAAACAGGGCGTCCCACGCGCACCAGGTGGCAAGCCGTATGCCATTGATGGTAAAGCGGTGGGGATGCTGGTTCTGTGACAGCCCGGCGATCCCCACCACGTTGCCCTCTTGATCCCGTTCGCACATCTTGTCGAGCACCTCGCGGGCGGTCTGCTGCTCGATGTCGAGGGCAGAGGCGATCTGCTCCACCCGCTCTGGGGAAACCGGGTTCCCTCTGGCGATCTCTCTCCACAAGCGCACCGTCAGCCGGGAGACATCTGGGGTGAAAGCCTGCCGGATGCCCGCCTCGCGCAGGGCGCGAGCGAGGTGATCTAGTCTGCGTCCTTCCTTCGGAACGAAGGCCGTCCAGTGAGCCATGCCGGCTTCGTAATCGAACGTGCCACTGGTGAGGGCGAAGGTGTCGTTCAGCCACGCGTATCGCCTGTCGTCGGTCTTGAACCGCAGGACGCCAGCGACTCTCCACTGCTGGCTTCCATCCGAGAGGGGCATCGCGAGTTCGCGACCCTCGAACCCTATCTCCGCGCCGTCGTGCGTCTGAATGACCCCTGGAACTTGCAGGGCGCAGACCTGATCTTCACCGGTCGTCTCGTAGTTCGACCACCGAACTGTGCCTCGTATGCTCGGGCCGGTGAGCGTCCCGTCTCCTCCACCCACCAGTGTGCCCATCTTGTCTCCAATGGGAGCGAGCTCAATCGGTCCCTGGTAGTGCAGTTCGAGGGAGAAGAGCAGTTCGAGCCCGTTCGTGAATGGCTCAACGTTCCCTTGTATCGTCTCCATAATCCTTTCCTTTCTTTCCATGTACGTATGTGTTCTCGGTGAGATCGCGACCCGAACGGAGCCTCGCATCACCAGAGCAAAGGGGTGTGGTGTGGACGCCATCGATGTTGCTCACTCCGCTGTTCGTTCAGTCTGATCCAGCGGCTCTTGCTGATCGAGCGCATCAAGCATGGGACAGCGACTGGTCGGTCCTGGTCCTGTGCAGAGCGAGGCCACCTGGAGCAAGGCCTGCCGCATGCGTTGTAACTCGACCAGTTTGCGCTCCACCTCCGCGATTTTCGCCTCCGTGCGCTGCTTGACCTCGTCACAGGACGTCTGGGCGTCCACGCGCAGCAGCAGCAGCTCGCTAATCTCTTTGAGCGAGAAGCCCAGCTTTTGTGCGCGTTTGATAAAGTGGAGACGCGTGACCACCTGCTCCGAGTACTGACGATAGCCCGAGGCCCGGCGTGGCGGTTCCTCCAGCAAACCCTCGCGCTCGTAGAACCGCACCGTTTCCACGCCGACCCCGGCTCTGCGTGCAACTTGTCCAATCGAGAGGGTATCCATCTTTGTCACTCCTTTCGAAACAAGTATACACTCTGTACCATACTACAGAGTCAAGAGGAAAGCAGGGGAAATTCCGAGGTGGATATCGAGCAAGGGAAGCTATCAGTACTGACCCAACGTGCCCCGTCGCTTCGCGATGCGCTCACACCAGCGAAAGATCGCGATCCCGAGTACCAGGTAGGCCGCTGCGCTGCCCACGAGCCACAGAAGGGTCCCGGAGCTCCCCAGCGCCCCCAGGGAGACCCCTTCGAGCAGGGTCTTACGCAGCACCTCGACCCCCGGCGTGAGTGGGAGCAGCCGCGCGATCGTCGCCATCCAACCGGGCATGTGGTCCAGGGAGACGAACACCCCGCCGAAGATGAGCACGACGACCTGGAACACCTCCTTGAGGACCTCCAGGCGCTTGAAGAGCAGCGTGAGCCCGCCGAGGATCAAGGAATACCCCACACTGCCCAGCACCAGCATGGCCAGGGGGAGGAGTGCCGCCCATTGAAGGGGAATCGTCACGGAGACCACCAGGTTGATCAAGAGGGCCAGCACGATCGCGGAGAGGGCCGCCTCGACCACAGATGCGACTTGTAGCCCGATCGTGAGTAGCCAGGACGGCAGCGGGCTTAGATACATCTGTTCGAGGGTGCCGCTCTGCATCTCACCGAGCAGCCCCCAGAAGAGCCGGTTGGTTTGCATATGGAAGAAGATGTAGCCCACGAAGCCGAGTAAGAGCGGTGCCACCAACTCTCGGTGGAACGCTCCCCTTCCCAGGGCAAACGTGATGGCCAGGAAAAAGAGCGAAAACAAGATCAGTTCCAGGAACGAAGCGATCTTGCCCCGCCAGAGATCGATCAAGCCCTTCGCGATCTCGTTGCCGATAGCGGTGGCAAATGCCCGTATCCCCGGCTTCGCCTCGCCGGGCGGAGGCAGCACATCAGATGCGCGCCTGGATGCGAACCTCTCTACTTGCATGGTATCCTCCTTGTGTTCCGCGCTGGCTCACATGCGCCAGCGCTCGCGAGAGCCTTATGTGTTCTACCGCAACGTGCCCCGCTGCATCGCCCGTCGATCGTTGAGCAGGAAGACGAGCCAGCCCAGCGCTGAAACCCCGACCGTGTAGACGATGAGCCACGGCAGTGTCCCATCAGCCCACACGGACCCAAGCGACCGTCCTTCCAGCAGCACCTTGCGCATGACCTCGATGCCGAGCGTGGTAGGCAGGAACCTGGCCAGTGTTTGCACCCCACCGGGGTACAACTCCAGGGGGATCAAGGCCCCGTTCAGCAGGAAGATCAGCCCGCTGAGCAAATGCGCGATGGCGCCGATCTGAGGGAGCGCCAGGGCCAGGCCGCCAATCAGCAGGGCAAAGCCAAGGATATCGATCACGGTCAAGGCCACGGGCAGCAGGCCTGCCGGCCGCAGTGGAATGCCAACGCCCAGTATCCAGGTCATCACGACGCCGGTGACAACCGCGATCAGCACTCCTTCCAAGACAAAAGCCAGCAGCCTTCCGACCAGCAGGGACGTGGGGGAGAATGGGCTCAGGTGCATCTGCTCAAACGTGCCACTGTTGACCTCTTCGAGCAGGTCACCCACCAGCTTGAGGATCGCGAGGTAGAGGAGCGGGACGGTCAAGAAAGCCAGCAGTGTGGGCGGCACCAGCGCCCGCTCGATTGTGCCGTTGCCAATGACGAACTGCAGGAATGGGTAAAAGGCAACCCAGGTGATGATTTCCAGAAGCACGACGGAGCGATGGCCCCACAGCAGCCAGAGGCTCTTCTGCGTCTCGCTCAGCACTGCGCGGGTCGCCGCTATGACCTGTGGGCCACGTCTTCCCGCTGCTCCTTGCTCGCCTGCTCGCGGAGGCTTTGAATGGAGAGTGGTGGTGGTTGACATCTCGTTATCCCTCCTTGAGGATCTGGACAAAGACCTCCTCCAGGTTCGGCTCGACCGGCTCGACCGCGATCAGCGGCAGATTGTGCGCACGTACCTGGGTGAGCAGGTCGTAGAGCCGGGCCTGGTCAGGGATTGGCCCACGTATGCTACTCTGGCCATCTTCGGATGTGATCGAGAAGCCGTCGAGCCACGGCGAGGCGTCAGGATCGAGGGGACTGCCGAGCCGGATCTCATAGAGATCCTGGCGGAAGCGATCAAGCAGTGCACGCACCGGCAGGTCGGTCAACAGACGCCCCTGATGGATAATCGCGATGCGATCACAGAGTTCCTGGGCGAGCGCAAGCTGGTGCGTGGTGAGTACGATGGTCTTGCTCTGCTCGTGTGCAAGCCGCGCGATCCAGTCCTTGACCGTGCGTGCCGTCTGCACATCCAACCCGATCGTCGGCTCGTCGAGCAGGAGAATGGGCGGGTCGGCAATCAGCGCCGCCGCGATGGCCACCTTCTGCTGCATGCCGCGTGAGTAGCTGCCCACCGTCTGGTGCCGCCGCTCCCAGAGGTCGAGTGAGCGCAACAAGGACTCGGCGCGTGGGACAATCAGCCTGCGGGAAAGTCCTTTAAGGCGTCCAAAGTAGAGCAGGTTCTGCCACGCTGACAATGACCAGTACACATTGCGCGCCCCCTCCAGCACTGCCCCGACCTGCCGCACCGCCATAGGACGCTCTTTCGCCACGTCATAGCCGTGCAAATGCACGCGCCCGCTGGTTGGGGTGACCAGCCCGCACATCATTTTGATCGTCGTGGTCTTGCCGGCACCATTGGGCCCAAGCAACCCCACGACCTGGCCGGCTGGCACAGACAGGCTGAGGTTCTCAACGGCGCGTACCAGTGTTCCTTTGCCCCGATTGTAGATCTTGCTCAGCTCTGTCAGCTCAAAGGCAAGCGGCCTGGTGGCGGACTCGTGATCTGGTGGCCTGGCGGTGTCCAGACCCTCACCTCTTGTCGTCTGAAACATTGCTCCTCCTTTCGCCCTCTGTGGCGATGTGCTACAATAGAGATAAACAATATATGTCTACGTTGTAGATTTATCTACATTGTAGACGGATGTTGTAGATTTGTCAAGAGAGAGATCGGTCCAGCCACCGGTTTTGCAAAGAGGAGAAACGAGAGCAGCCATGACAGATGGAATAGAGACTAGTCCCGCTGTTGCCGGGACCAGGGAGCCCCAGCGAGCGGAAGCCGAACCCGCGCGCCGACCGCTCACCCGCGAGCGTATTCTGCACGTCGGCTTGCGGTTGATCGACCAGCAGAGGTTGGAGGCGTTCACCATGCGCAAGCTCGCCCAAGAGCTGGGGGTTGATCCGATGTCCATTTACCGCCACTTCGAGAACAAAGACGCCTTGTTGGACGGCGTGGCAGACATGCTGTGGGGGGAGGTGGAACTGCCTGGGAGAGAGACAGGCTGGGAAGCACTGCTGCGCTCGATCGCCACCTCGCTGCGTGCTCTGGCCCATGCCCATCCCCACGCCTATGCGCTCCTGTGCAACAACCAGATCATGCCGCTCGCCATGCTCCGGCTGTGCGACGTCACCCTGGAGCAGTTACAACGAGCTGGTTTCGAGCAGAAACGTGCCTTGGAGATCCTCTGCACGGTGTCCTCATACGCCATAGGTTACGCGATGGTGGAGTTGTCTACGCTGCTGCCAGAGCAGCCCGAGCGCGTCGCGGAGGAGATGACCGACATCGAGCGATTCACGCAGGTCATGCGCCGTCTCCCTCGCGAGACGCCAGCCCGTTTGGTGGAAGTCGCGTGCGTGCTCACGGACTGCGATATGGACGCCCAATTCACCTTCGGTCTGGATCTGATGCTGACGAGTCTCAAGGCCAGGCAGGAGTGAGGCACCGCGCCGTCCCTATGTCACGGCGCGGTGCTACGGTAAAGCATCTGTGAGGCAACATGGCCTCATTGCTAGAGGGATGCTGGCATTTCAGCGAGACTCCCATCCCGCTTCTGCTTTCTCTTCATCTCTTCATTGTCAAAACCATCACACTTCCATCTCATTCTTTTCCGTGAAGCGCATCTGGGCAACCAACCTGCCCACATGAGCCGCTTCCTCGACAGAAAGCAGGAACGCTTCTGGATGGGCAGTAAGCCAGGTCGAGGCAGCCTGCTCCGACTGGAAAAAGAGGGACTGCACGCAAAAGGTTCCTCGCACACAGTCGCTGCGTTGTTCCGGTAAGATCAGCGACATGACACTGCCTGGGGGGGTCAGGTCTTTGACGACCCCTTCAGGGGTAGCCACAAAGGTGATGGGTTGCCCGGTCTGCGCACAGCTTGATTGGACCTGTGCCTCCTTATGCAAAGAGGGGGGAAACAGGACGGTATCAAAGGCACACCACGTATAGAGTGATGTTCCCTGAATCTGAAACTGATAGGATGTGGGCAGCAGCGTCACTCCCCATCCCACGATGTTGCCATTGTGATCAAACTCGGTATCTGGCAGACGCGCCAGGCGGTGCTCCAGTTCGTCCTGGCTGAGGTGGAGCGAGACTTGCAGTTCAGCTTTCGTGACCGCTTTCCCGCGCGCGACCTGCTGGATAATCGGGCGACACAGGTCTTGCTGTTCGCAGTGCAACTGCTCTGCCAGGTGGCTGGCAAGCATCTCAAGTGGGAGACGGTTCATCGGTGTCCTTCCTTTCCTTGATCTGCTGTGCTGGCAGCGTGCAGTCACAGCATGTAGCTCACATCCGACGCGCTCGTCGGGTAGGCGGAGACCATCTGCTTGAGATCACTCGCCCGCAGGCCAGCGCGGATGGCAAGGGCAAAGAGATTGATGACCTCCTCGGCGTGCGGGCCCAGCAGGTGCGCCCCCAGGATGCGCTCGGTGCCCTCCTCGACGAGTGTCTTGAACCCTGTATGCGGGAGGGCCACCCGCCGCGAGGAATACCAGCCCGAGGTGTCCTCGTGGTGCGTCGTGAAGCGCAGGCTCTGTGCGCGAGCCGCTTCCTCAAGGAGGCCTACCCGTACGAGAGGTGGTGTCGTAAAGACCACGCTGGGAATGCCGGTATAGTTCGGGGTGTGCCGGTTACCCTCCAGGAGGTTGCGGGCCACGATGCCTCCCTGCATCCCTGCCACGGGCGTCAGGGGGAACCCACCGCTGGCTACCGCGTCCCCTGCCGCATACACGGCTGGATTGGTCACGCTTTGCAGGTAGTCGTTCACCGAGACACCGTCCTTTTCGCGTGCCACCCCTGCCACCTCCAGGTCGAGGTCGTCGATCTCTGGCACCCGCCCGGCAGCATGCACCACCAGGTCGGCCTCGACCATCGTCTCCTGCTCGTCTGTCCGCGCGTGGACTACCAGGTGGTCACCCTGCCGCTCGATGACCGTGACCGCCGTGTTGAGCTGCACTTCGACGCCGAGTTCGCGGGTGGTCTGGACCAGTTGGGCGACCAGATCAGGGTCAAACTTCTCGAGGGGGCGACTGCCCCGGTGGAGTACCTGGACCTGTGCGCCTGCTCGAAGCTCTGTTCGTTCTGCTCTGGCACCGGGTCGGTGAAGGTGCGCTTGAAGCGGATCAGGTCCGGCCAGGCAATGGACAGACCTGGTGCGGAGACGCCCTTGCCCTGCATGCGATGACTCCAGTCCA
>WNGG01013888.1_pt1 | contig 12961 bp, 12 predicted proteins | sample 5400661 | NCBI WGS metagenome assembly WNGG01 (sample SAMN13153372, study PRJNA577476) | soil metagenome | isolation source: 100 cm soil or saprolite under Garry oak tree replicate 1 | place: USA:California | collected 2016-06-15
ATCCTGAACAGAATATATCAGAGAGAATAGATTTTGTCAAGGGAAGCAGGAGGGCGACAAGTGTGACAGGCCAGCTGACCTAAATGCTTGCAGGGAATGATTGCGGAACGGTGGTAAAATACAAGGGAAAGCATGTGGAGGGAAGGAGAAAGGAAAGAAGAAATGCCAGCCCCAATCACGTTGCCCCCGCTCGATGAACAACAGCAGGCCAACCTGCGGCAGTGTTATGAAAAAGCCGCTGATACAGAGACGCGTACCCGCTATCAAATGATTGTGCTTGCTCAATTGGGTCACACAGTCCCACGCATTGCCGCCATGGTATTGTGTAGCGAGGATACCGTGGCCCGTATCCTTAAACGCTTTTTATCAGGAGGATTGGATGCGATTCCTCGGCGGGCCTCCCCAGGCCGCGGGCGTACCACCACGTCGGCCTGGGAAGCCGAGTTGTTGCGCGTGATTGAACTGGATCCTGCACGCCGGTAGGCCAGGAAACTGCCAACTGGACGACCGAGTGACTTGCGGACTACTTGGGCCAGCAAACAGGGGTGAGGGTCACGCGAGAGACGGTGCGTGTCGGCTTGCACGCCCATGGCTATGGAGGCCTCGCGACCGACCTGGACGTTACGACGCAAAGCCGAAGAGAAAGCGGACTACACGGGAAAAGACTACGGGTAGAGGTGTTATGAGCAGGGACCACAGTATCTGAACCTCTGCCCGTTGAGCCGTTAGTTGAAGCTGATCTGTGGACACAGCTTCCCGCTGATCTGCCGTGCCTGCTCGCCCTGTTGCCGCGAGCCGACCTGTATCTCCAGGATGAGGTACAATTCGCCTTTCACCCGACGCTCACACGCGTCTGGAGTCTCAAGGGTCGGCGTGGCCAACGGTTGATCGAAGCCCCAGGCGATAATCGCAAGGTATACGGCTTTGGGCTGGTAGACTGGCGCGATGGGTGGTTTGATGGCAGGATCGCCACGGGACGGACGGCTGATGTCACATGCCTCGCAGGTGCGGGCGGCTGTGGCCCGTTCGCAGGCGCGCGGACGTGTGGCGATTATCATTGCGGACAATCTCAAGACTCACACGGCTGAGGGCTCTTTGCTCGTGCGGAGGATGTTGACTGAACTCTCTGACCAACTATCTCTCGTCTCTACACCTGCTGATGACCCAGATGCGAACCGCATCGAGTGGAGGTGCGCGCATCTCACGCCGAGTCGTGACGCACAATCATCATCGCAGAGACTTCGAGGCGCTTCTTGCTGATGCCAGAAGGCACTTTGAGACCCTCACCCGCACCCCTGATGACCTGCTTCGTCATATCGGCAGCCCTTTTGCATCTGACAAGCGTCCTCCTCAGTCACAGACACTTGCCGCATGATCAGCATCAACGCTGTTCGTTGATCTGCTTCATGAGCTCGACGAGGGTCGCAGCCACGGCGACAGGATCAACCAACATGTGAAAATGCCCTGCCAGTAGCGTTCGGCTCGGACACCCGGCTCTCTGTGCTTGCTCCAGATAGGGGCGATAGCCCTGGGTAAACAAGAGATAGCCACCGGGAGCATCAGACCAGCCGGAAACATCTGGCAGAACTTCCTCAAAGAAGTTGAGGGGACGCGGCTGCACTTCCGCCAGCATCTGCTGGCGAGCACGTCCATCGGGAAGAACTTCCCTCAGATCCTCGTCCTTCCAGTTTGGAAAACGCTCCCCGGAGACCAGAAGCCGGTGCAGCTCTTCGGGCATCTCCTCCAGTTGCGTCTTCCCTGGATGGGGCAAGCCAGCATCCACAAAGAGATAGGCTTTGACAGGATGCCGGGCTGTCTGGGCAAGGACAGGCAGCAAAGAGCCAGCTCCGCTATGGCCGACCAGCACCAGGGGACGCTCTTGCGGGATGGACACGAGCGCTTGCTGCAAGGATGCTGCGTGCTGCTGCCAGTAGGGCGGGGGCGTCTCTCCGCTATCAGTAAGGACTGGCACCAGCACATCGAAACCGTCGGCTTGCAGAGGCTTCGCAACCAGAGACCAGGTGAAAGGACCGACTAAAGGACTGTGAACCAGGACTATCAGGCTATCCATATGCCTTCCTCCATTTCTTCTCGTTCGCTTCTTCTGCTCAACATAACAGATTTTGGGAGCGGAGGGAAGGGAAAAACTATGCTCAGAGCAGAGACCAGGAAATGAAAAAGCCTTTTCCTCTGGCCCTACCCTTCCGCAATCATTTCTTGCAAGCATATAGTTGAAGCAGTAACTCCAGCGAGAGTGTGACAGAATACCAGCTGCCAGAATAGTTAGAACGTGTTTTGTAAATAGGCTGAAAACCTCTTAGGAAGCGGTTTCTGCCTATTTGATATGTGAGGAAGGCGGGAGCGCGCTCATTTCCGTTGGCTCCCCGGTCTTGGCTCTCGCTCTGTGTCCATTTACAAAACACGCTCTCAGAGTGTAGCGAAGAAGGTCGCGATGTCACGTGCGAGGCGCTCGGGCTCTTCGGTGGGAGCAAAGTGTCCGCCGCTGGGCATGGGTGTGAACTTCCAGACGTTGTAGAGCTGCTCTGCCCACTCACGAGGAGGGGTACCATCAGAGACGAATTGGTGAGCGAAGACAGCGACCGCGGTTGGGACTGTGACGAAATCTTGTGGGCCAAGCGTGATTCCGTACCATCGGTTATCGAAGTAATCTCGGATCGAGGTCGCGATGGTCTCTGTCGCCCAGTAGATCATGATGGTGGTGAGCAACTCATCCTTACTGAAACGGCGCTCAACATCGCCATGGCAGTCACTCCACGCGCGGAACTTCTCCACGATCCAGGCGGCCAAACCAACCGGTGAATCGTTCAACCCGTAGGAGAGCGTCTGGGGCCTGGTGGATTGAATCGCTTTGTAACCGGCATCCACCTCAGACCAGTGTTGATACTGCGTCAGGTATGCGCGCTCGGCTTCTGAGAGCGGTCGCGATCCCGGGCCGGTGTAGGGTGCGAGCTCCAAGTTACTCAAGTGGATACCGAGCAATGGTCTGGGGTCGGAGAGCGCCATAAACGTGGCGACCGCTGCTCCAAAGTCCCCGCCTCCTGCTCCGTAGTGCTCGTATCCGAGTCGGCGCATGAGGCGGTGCCACAGACCTGCGGTGTAGTGAGTGGTCACTCCCTGACGTTTGGGCCGCGAAGACCAGCCGTAGCCCGGCAGCGATGGGATGACGACATCAAAAGCTGGACTGTTGATGCCGTGGGCTGCTGGATCAGTGAGCAACGGCACGAGCGGCAGGAGCTCGATGAAGGAGCTAGGCCAGCCATGGGTCAAGATCAGTGGAATCCCGCTCCCGTGACGTGCCCGTTCATGGACGAAATGGATGTGGACGCCATCGAGTTCGGTGCGGAACTGCGCAAATTGGTTCAGCTTCGCCTCCTGGGCTCGCCAGCTAAAGATGTGCTGCCAGTATTCCACCAACTCCTTGAGGTACTCTCCGTTTGTGCCATAGTCCCAGCCTGCTCCTTCCATCTCATCGGGCCAGCGGGTGCGAGCTAAGCGTTCATGCAAGTCGTCAAGAGTGCTTTGAGCAATGGTGATCACGAATGTTTGGATGCTCATATCAGATCTTCTCGGCTATCAGGATTCTAGGGTTGATGGGACGTTCCCGTTCACTGGTGACTCTTGAGGCAAAAACCGTGATAGGGGTACCCCGAGGAATGGCCCATCAACACCGTCGCCATTTTCCGATTCTTTGGCCGGTACCCGTTTGCGATCTCTCCCTTCACACAACCCATAGAGTAGCCGCGCCCGCAAAGTCCTCAGGCCATAGCCTCGCCCCATTCTGGACAACACACGAGCGAGGCCGTTCGCTCCCTCTACGAACGCGCCGGTAATGCGGTTCTGGTCGAAGTGTGCGAAGATGGCATCACCCCATTCCTCAATAGTGAGCATCAGCGGCGTGTAGGTCGCATACAATTCGGCAGGGATCGCCTCCATCCAGGCAAAGTAAGCCGTTTCGGCCTCCTCGCGAGTCGGTTGGTCATAGATAGCAAAGAAGCGCTCCTTCAGCTCGTATCCCTGGCCCAGCAGAGGGATGTTCTTGATCCAGCTCTCCAGTACGAATAGCTCCTCTGGCTTCAAGTCGTGTTTCCTGCGGAGCAGCAGGTAGCGATCGTGCATCTTGAGCGTTTTGCGCTGTGTCTCGGTGAGTGACCGGCTGATCTCCTTGCGCAGCTGCTCCAGCGCCATCGTTGCCAACTTCAGGACGTGGAACTTGTCGGCGACGAAAGCCGCGTCGGGCAGGACAAGCTGAACGGCTTCCCGGTAGGGTTGCCATAAATCGCTCACAACGGTGCGTATCCGATCTGGCTGCTTCAACTGGCGTAAATACTGGATGACGCTTGCCTTGCGACGATTGTCCAGCAGCTCAATGATCGTGTTGGCTTCCAGGTTGGTGACGATCGCGCGAGGGGCACCCAGGACATGCAGCTCGTCAATCCCCAGAATGCCGGGCGTCTCAATGCACCTGGTCGCATCGAGTTGTTCGATGTACTCGCTAAAGATATTGCGGACGGACCTGGAATCCAGACCCACCTCTTCGGCGATGGAGATAAAGGTTCGGCGTGTCGAGACCGACCGGCGTTGAATGTACTCCACAAGCCTCCTGGTCATGTTCCGCCGATCATCTACATCTGGAAGCGGCTGCGAGCACGAGGCGCGACAGTCACGACACAAATAGCGTTGTCGTTGGACCTGGATCACCACCTGCTTGCCCTGCGCAGGGAGATCGCGAAGATGCTGAACGTCCCTGCCGTTTTTCACGAGGGCGACGCTGCCGCAGGCAGGGCACGCTGTATAGCCGGTCAGAGGCTGCGCCAGCACTACGTAGCGCTCGTCATCCTCCTGGCTGTGGATGATATCCCAGTTGGGGAGATTCAGGAAATTCACCTGGCTGCTCACATCGGGGTCTGTCTGTTCTAGCCAGCAGTGTCAGAAAGACCATAAATTCGCCACTTTTGACGCATAAAACCGCCAGGACTTTTTGAAGATTGTACGTAGGTTTTGCGCTTTCGGTACATGAGTTTTGCGCATCACTGTATCATCAGTCATTAGCCCTTGTTGACCGGAGTGCAAGTTCTTGACGAACAACGTGCCAGGTTTTTCTCGCTTCTGGCATGCGCATCCGATCAGGATCTTTGAGGAGAGCTGCTACCCGCCGTCGGGTAGGAGATATTCCTTGTGTGTGAAGCGTGACAGTGGCATTTCGGACCTCTTCACACACTCCTTCTAAATACTTTTCTCTTTGTTGCCTTCGATACTCGCGGTACTGCTGAGTCACCTGCTCACATTCCAGAGGGAAGTGGGATTGGAGGAAGCGTTCTGGACATTTCAAACGCTGTGCTGCTTGACGTACTGAAAGCACTTGCTCGCGCCCATCAAGAAGAGCTTGAATGAAGTTCTGGCATCTTTCAACATCGACGCGTTGCCAGGGTGAACGCTCATGTGGAGATGGGCGTGATGCTGGATCAGCTTGTATGGCTTGCTCAAGTGATGTCCATTGCTTCGCCATAATGTCCATTTGGAGTGGTACCACAGACGTAACAGAATTTGAGGATCAGTTCGAGCGAGGGAGTGACTGTGCCCCATACCCATTGATACAGGGACCGCCGATCTATCCCTGTTAATCGCGCTAACTGAGAATAGCCTCTTTGTCGCTCCATAGCGCTTGCCAAGCTAGCGAAGAACGTGTCCCAAGAAAACATCCCAGAAGACAAACTCATTGTTCGTAGTTCTTTCAGCACGGAAACGACCCATTCCTGCCAGTTCATCAGCTCATCGTCTAGCGGTTGCTCCAAAGAGGGATGTCCTCCTGCGTCAAGCCACAGAGCACATTTGGTACACTCGCCCGACTGTGTTTTGTGAGAGACAATCACTGCCTGTTTTCCCTGGCAGGAGGGGCAGCGCTCGACTAATCGCTTTTTGTGGGTTGGGCAGATCGTGACGACTTGGAGCATCCACAGCAGCGGCTGGTAGAGAGGAAGTCCTTGCTGCTTCCATTCTGTGTAGCAGGCGGGACACCAGGCCGGTGAAGAACGAAGATTCCTTGCCACTGGGAGATCTCCAATCCACCAGGGAGATATCAGTAAGTGGAGATCCGTGCGCGAAGTTAACTGTTCCAGAAGATCTGACCAGGTAGTGGCAAGATTGCCTGATCCATTGATGCTCATAGCGTTTGCTGCACAAAAGACACCCATCAGTTGAGGAGATGGATAACGCCACCATTCAGCATCGACAAGAAGAGGGCCAATTTCTTGAACTGCGAGTGTTCGGGGAGAGACGCCATGTTGCCATCCCAGACGATTGAAGTAGCTGGTCAGACATTCACTCCAGACCGTTCCCACGCTCCGTGGCTCCAACCCATAGAGCCTGCTCCGAGGTGGGACATTGAGTGTTTGGAATCTGGTCTGCCCTTCCGAGTATCCCATCGCTGGTTTCATGATCCGAACTTCAATCCCTGTGCGTCCTGCCTGCTTCATCCCGCGACCCGCTCCTCTCCTGCTGGCTCAAGAGAGGGCTCTGTGCCAAGTTTCAAGCCAGTGGAATCACGCCCCGGCGCTCGCTTTCCTGGTTTCTGGTTTCGAGGAGACTGAGGCTGATTCTGTTCGTCTTGTCCCTGAGCAGCCTTTGAAGAAGAGCGAGGAAGCGGTTTTCGCAGTAAGGCCAGAAGTTGTGCATCGGCATCTTTGGCTTCAACAAACTCTGCCTCGCTTTCCAGGGCATTGCGCAGCGCGAGCTTCACGCGCACATCAGATGCGGCGGTTTGACGTAAATGGTCAAGCGTGACAGTGGAAGCCCCTTCTTTGAGCGCGCGATTGAGAGCACGGTTGAGATGAAGCTTGAGCAGGCCGATACAGCCGATACTGCGTGCGTACAGGAACTCCCAGTGCTTTTCCGCCAGGAGCGGTTCTTCTTGGACCGGCAATTGCCGCTGCAAGGCCCACAGGATACTTTTGAACACCAGACAATCTTGTTCCTTCGTCATATCGTAACGCGGGAAGTGGACATCGATACTCCGGCAGGCCAGTTGCGGATTGACCTTGCGGAAGGGCCTCATTTCATAGGTACCCACGAGGATGTGACTGACTCCCGTGGTATTCTCAAAATTTTTGAGATGATTTAACTGGCTCTGGAGGCGGCTCCCTCTGGCGGCTTCTGCCAGATGATGGGCTTCGTCCACAATGATCGCCAGGGGTTTGCGTTCCAGATAGGCAGCCTCTGTTGCCTCCCGCATTTGGCGTGCGTGGATGGAATGGGTTGGACTGTCTACGAACGGATTGCCAAGCTGACGAAGCACGGGTCGGTAGAAATCGATCCAGTCAAATCGGCCTGATCCCGACTCTGGAGCCGTAATGCTAGCAAAGGGGATGAAATGCAGGTCAACTCGCATGCGGGATGCTGCGTAAGCCAGCAAGCGTTCTTCCAGCAAATGGATGAGTGTTGTTTTCCCGACACGAGCTGGACCGATCACGAGCACCATCGTACCCGGTCGGCGGGTCAGGACCTCTTCTCCCGGAGCACAAATGGCTTCGAGAATGGCTTCGAGCGCTTCCAGGAGTCGTGGATGCTCAATGAGGCAACGCTGCTCAAAATACTCCTGGCGTACCTCTGGTGGCTGCAACAGCAACGCTCGGTCAAAGAACTCCGGTTCCTCACCTTGGAGTTCTTCCTCATCCGGGGAAGCTTCCGGCTGTTCCTCGTTCATGTGCGAATCCTTTTGAACACGAGTAACTTGTCTGGCTTTTTCTCTGGTGGAGCCAACTCAACAGAAGAAGGAGCTGGGACATCGACGATGGAAGAAACGGCAGATGCAATCGGCATGTGCTTTCCTCCTTCGAGGACTTTGAGGGCAGCCCTGGTTTCTCGGTCGGTGCGCTGCTGGCGCAGGATGACCTCTTTCGCCGCGTTCTCGCGCCGGAAGTCCGCGAGCTGTTTCTGCATGATTTCCACTTGCTCTCGACCATACTGGAGACGATTGTTCTGACGCAGTTCTGAGGCCAGAAGTTGGAGTTCCCGCTCGGAGCAGCCCGCAAATTCGTCGTAGGGTGTGAAGCATTGTCGCCACCCATCGATGTAGACAAAGCCCACACTCACGTCGAATGGGTCGAATCTCACCTTGACCGGTGTCTCTTCGACCGTCGCGTCGCGCATGGCCTCGCACCAGTAGTCAAGATGATTCATCCGTACCCCGACGCCGGGGACAACCTTCGCCGTGCCTTTTCGCGTCGTCGGGAGCGTGGCCATACGGAAAGCTTCATCGTAGGAGATCTCCCGATGCGAGCGCTGCCCATCACGCTCCATGGAAAGAGCATATGCTTGGCGTGGCGTCATGCCCAGCGCCGGATGACGAATGGTTTCGTACTCCTCATCGGCCCATTGCTGGACTCGTTCTGCCAAAGCGGGAAGCGTCCATGCTGCGAGGCTCTGTGGATCAGTCGCGCGCGTATTTTGTCGAGGTTGTTGCGTCGCCTGTGTGTTTCCCAGAAGATGGTACAGAAACTCGCTCTGCATTGAACCAAACAATCTCTCCTGGGGCGCTCCAAAGCGTGGTTCAGCAGCCGGACGCTGATGCTTGCGCACACGGTAGAGGGCCAACAATAGAGGGCCAACAATTGCTCAAAGTACACGCTGGCAAATTCTGGGCCACCATCGACCGTAATGGCGGTTGGTAAGCGTCCATAACGCTGGACGCAGAGGCGGAGCGCCATCATACAGGAGCGGTAAGAGGGTGGGTCGAAGGTGAGGTAGTAGGAAGCAATGCGTCTGGGGTGCGAAAGAATGAGCAGCGTCAACCAGCATTTGCCCAGTGGTTCGCCAGTACGGGAATCGCACAGCATGAGATTTAACTCGGTATGGTCGAGGTGTCCCATGGCCCAACAGTAGCTCCCATGCCGACTGATGGTCTTCTCTTGTTCACGAACGAAGTCTTTGAATGGGTAAGCAGCACGCGTACCCTCGCGTACCACCGCCTGATCATACGCGGCGAGATGTCGCCTGGCTTCCAAATAGAACGTTTTTTGACCGACAGCTTTAAGATGCTGCTCTTCGGAACATTTTAAGTATTCGCCGTAAGCGCCCCGCTTGGGTCTGCGTGTCGTGGTATCGTAGTGGGTGGAGAGAACCTGATGGATGAGCGTGATTACCTCAGAATCAATTTTTCTGATTCCACGGCAGTTGTGGTAGTGGGGAAGCAGACCAAGAAAGCCACTGCCATAGCGCGTTTCTCCGATCCGATACAATTGCTGCCAGTACTGCCTGGTACGGGCTGGGATGGCCAATCGTCGGGCTGCCGTTTGTGATTGTTCGTCATCCTGGTAGTCTTCGGGATGGATGACCCGGTTGCGGAAAAGAGCAGTGGCAAGATCGGTATCACTGGCTTGTTCAAGCAAAGCACGGCCCTCTGCCGTAAAATTGTCAGGTGCGACGGGAAGAGGAGAAACCTTTCCCGCTTCGCTCTCTTGCTCCTGATTTGTCGGGGCGGTACGCGCTGCCTGTCGATTGAGAAACACCGGGGTGCGCCAGGTTTCGCAGAGTCGGTACGTCACCACATCAACGTACAGATCGTGTCGGGCGATGGCAATGTTGATCAGGTCAGCAGGGATCGAGGTTTCTGCTTGGAGGTCTGAAAGCAAGATGCCAGGATGGTCTTTTACCACCCGCGCGAGCATCGCTAAAGCGACCTCTGGGACAACCAGGCGTTCGAGGTCCTGGTAGTAGTCCTCCAGGAACAGAGCATTGTCTTGTGCTGCCCAGTTGATCTGATCGGATGCCCACACGCGGTAGGTCAGTCCGTATTTCGCAGCATATGCCTCGCCAGGAGGGCAGCGCCAGACGCCTCGTTCATCAAGGTGGTAGCGGTTCGGACGTGCCTCTGCTTGCTTCACCAGTTCCTGGGAGGACTTACACTCCACCCATTCTGCGCCGCTCGCGCGAAACAGAAAGTAGTCGGGCGTATGCATTGGTCGTTGCACACGCCCCCGTTTATCGGCGTATTCCAGCGGAATGGACGGGGGCTGATCCCAGACCTCCAGCACGTCATCGTCATGCTCGGCTTGCAGCAGAAAGGCAAATTCTACTTTGGCACTTTCGGCCTTGATGATGCATTGCATCTTTTTCGAGGGATACCAAACCGGCATATTGCCGCGCCGTGCTCCTGGAGTGCGCGTTGGGGGCGAATTACGGATGTGAATCAGAAGTTCCTGGGTCACACGCTCGAAGCCCAACCGGCGAAAGTATGCCTGAAGCGCGAGGCCATCGAGAGGCTTTGCCATGGTTCTTTCCTCTCTCACACAAGTGAAACATGATCGTCTTTACCACAGCGAATTGAGTGTATGGAACTCAGTGGGGCGAGCTTCCCACTCATCAAAAGGGATGACTTTCAGCGCTTCTATCATAGCGGGCCGAGCCGCTTGGAACGCTTCCTGAGATTCCCAGATGGTCATAGCCATGATCGGGCCGAGGCTCGCATCCTGGAAAGCGTTGTCGAAAAGACACCCAGGCAGATCTTTGAGGACCTTGCCAACCTGGCGCATAGCATCTATCAACAGTGCTTCCTTTTCCGGTCTGGGGTAATGGACCGAGTAGTACAGCATCATTGTTCGGCTCCTTCAGCATATGAGGCGGGTGTTCTGTTCCTCTTCGGTGAGAACTGAACCAGGGATTTGTGCATAAAGGCTCTTCCCGCCCACTTTTTTCAAACCTTCAGCCCCGTTATCACACCTTTCTCGAAGCGTACCACAGCCGGTACACAAATCCCAATATTTCCATTTGCAAGTAGTACTGCCCTTTGCCAGAATTATTGGTTCTTCCGCGCATTTGGTGAAGGATGAGCTTGCTTGGTAGGAGGTGATATACTGAGAAATTAGCTCGTCTCTTATGAGCAAATTCTAGCCCGGAGTCCTTAAAAGCATGACCTCATCGCCATTTCTTCCCCTTCCGCCTGGATTGGAGATTCTTGCCACCGAGAGCATAGATGATCTGCTGCGCGTGGAGGTGATTTCGACCAGAAACGGTTCTCGCTGTCCGCTCTGTTTCCATCTCGCCGTGCGTATCCATAGCCGCTACACGCGCGTCGTAGCTGATGTGCCGTGTGCAGGCTTCCAGGTGCAACTCGTTTTGTATGTGCGCAAGTTCTTCTGCGATACGCCCGAGTGTCCCCGCAAGATTTTTACGGAGCGTCTTCCGATCTTTGTCCAGCCCTGGGCGCGCATGACGACCCGATTCTCTCAGATGCTCCAAGCGCTTGTCTTGGCGACCTGCGGTGAGCTAGGCACACGGCTGGCAAGTCGTCTGGGCATACATACCTCTCCGACGACGCTGCGGCGTCGGGTGATGGCTCTGCCAACGGCTCCATCAGGGCATGTGTCGAGCCTTGGCATTGACGACTTCTCGTTTCGCCGCGGACGCACCTTTGGTACCATCCTCGTCGACCTGGACCGGCACCAGGTAATCGACCTGCTTGCTGACCGGAAAACGGAAACAGCGGCGGCCTGGATGCTCACCCATGACGAAATTGAGATCGTCAGTCGTGATCGAGGCGAGGACTATGCTGCTTGCAAATGGAAGCAGTACTTTGCCGCTTTCGGAACAAATACTTGCCGCTTTTTGGCTCATATTGCGAGAAAAGTAGCTCTCTCGATCACCTAATCTGAAGCAATACTTGCCGTAATTCCTACCGAAGAAGAAATACTTGCCCCCATTTTGAGAAATATGCTACCCTGCCTACATCCCCATCGGGACGTATCAAAGAGACAGGAGCCATTCATGACCAGACCCCTTGATGGTATTGCCCTTCAGACCTACGTTCGGCGTCTCAATCTACAAAAAGAGGCGCAGGAGCAGTTGATAGCCGTTCGTTCCTCGCCCCCGAGCCGCCTGCCAGATAGTCGTGCAGGCAATATGCCCGTCTGGTATCCATCCAAGAAGATGCAATGCATCATGAAAGCGGAAAGTGCCAAGGTGGAATTTGCCTTTCTGCTCGAAGCCGAACACGACGATGAGGTGGTAGAGTTTTGGGATCAGCCCCCGCCCATTGAGCTTTCATATCATGATTGGCGAGGGCATCTCCAACAGCCGCTCCACACCGCTGATTACTTCGTCTTTCGCTATGAATCGGCGGGTTGGGAGGAGTGCAAACCGGTTGAAAAGCTGATCCAGCTTGCCCAGCAACACTCGAAACGATACATGCTCGATGAGCAGGGACAATGGCGGTGCCCTCCAGGAGAGGCGTTTGCTGAAAGGCTTGGGCTGACCTACAGAGTGCGTGCTTCAGATCAGATTAACTGGGCCGCTCAGGACAACTGGCTCTACCTTGACGACTACTACCAGGCTCTGGAGAAGCTAGCAATTCCTGAGACGGAACTCTCCACCCTCTTCCAGATTGTGGGCGCTCATCCTGGCATTACGCTTGCTGACCTTCGCAAAGCCGCTTCTCCCATTCGTTCTGAACACATCAATATTGCCATTGCCCAACATGCTCTTTACGTTGACCTGAAAACCCACCGGCTCACTGAGCCAGAGCACGCTCTCCTCTTCCTCAATCGGCAAGCAGCGCTTGCCCATCGCTCTTCCAACCAGAGAGCAGATGATCTTGGTATCGAGGCGCATCCTGTTGTGATCGAGCAAGGAAGTCAAATCCTGTGGGACGGCAAGCCGTGGCGCATCGCTGTAGGGCAAACGGAGTTAACACTGGTCTGTGCCGAAGGCAAGCCCATTCCCCTTTCGCGGGCGGCATTTGAGAGCCTGGTCAAAGAGGGCAAAATTGTCGGCACCCAGACAGAAACTCAGTCTAGCATGACGGCTGAGGGAGAAGCCTTGCTGGACCTGGCACGGGAGGTGGATCTGGCGACCGCAACCTTCCGCAACCGCGTCATTCACCCCGAGCAGTATCATGATGACGAACAAGAAGAGATAGCCGTTCGTGCTGCAAGCATTCCTGCCCGAACAA
>WNGG01016188.1_pt1 | contig 12959 bp, 15 predicted proteins | sample 5400661 | NCBI WGS metagenome assembly WNGG01 (sample SAMN13153372, study PRJNA577476) | soil metagenome | isolation source: 100 cm soil or saprolite under Garry oak tree replicate 1 | place: USA:California | collected 2016-06-15
TCATATTGTAATGAAGACTTCCGCACAGCTCCGCGCAAGGTATCTCATATTTTCCAACCTTGTCGTTATCCACGGTGAAGTGGACCTTAATGGCCATGCCCGGAACCGTGTCCTGCTTAAACCTCAGCGACGGCACGAAGAAGCTGTGAATGACATCCTTCGACCGCAGAGTAAGCTCGACCACGCGCCCGGCCGGAATAACAAGCGTCGTCAACTGCGCGTCGTCGCGGCCTGCGGGATCGGTCGGATCAAGCCCGACGAAGTTGAGCGACGAGTCGTCGATGTATCTGCCTTCCGTTCGCCCGAAAACACCGTCCGCGCCCGGATAGTGGAAGTTCCACTGAAACTGCTGGGCAACGACCTCCACGCGAGTAGCGGTGTCGGCGGCCGCGTTCAAATGCAACTGTATCCATACTCGCTGGCCCAGCACCGCGAGCGTCACGAATACAATGGCGGTGACGGCGGTCCAGATGACTTCAAGCTTGTTACTTCCGTGAGTATAGACCGCGCGCGCGTCGCCCTTTCTCCCGAATCGGATCACCGCATAGCCGAGCGCGATCTGAGCGGCGACGAATGCGATCCCAACAACGATGAGCGTCCGGCCGAATTGCGCGTCAATAGCCGGCGCGTGCTCGGAGATGCCCGCGGGAAACCACCACTTCACCGAGCCGAAGAGCAGCTTTTGCCCAACGAACAGAAGCACCGAGCCGATTGCTATGACGAACACCAGCACGCCGACGATTTTGCCCATAGTTCCTCGTGATCCGTGATGCGTGATGCGTGATCCGTGAAAACTCGTGCCGCGAATCACGCATCACGAATCACTCATCTATTCAGCACCATCAACACAAAAAGTATCGGCAGATAAACCACCGAAGCCAGCAATAACTGCCGCGCTTGCCACGCCGTTCGCGCAAGCGCGGCTCGCGCGCTGAAATACAAAAACCCAATCCCGATTGCGGCTGCGCCCACCAAGTAGACCGAACCGGCGAGTCCCGTCACGACCGGGAGCAAACTCACCGGTACGAGCAGCAACGTGTAGCTGATGATCTGCTGCCCAGTCACCTTTCCCTCCGGCTCGACTACCGGCAACATCTTTATCCCCGCCCGCGCATAGTCGTCGCGGTACATCCATGCGATCGCCAAGAAGTGTGGGAACTGCCACAGAAAAAGAATCGCAAACAACACCCACGCCTGAATCGTTATTTCCCCGCGCGCCGCAACCCAGCCGATGAATGGAGGCATTGCGCCAGGAAACGCGCCGAGCACCGTCGATAGAGTGGTCCGCGTCTTGAGGGGCGTGTACACAAAAAGATAGGCAGCGAGAGTTGCTACGCCGAGCAAAGCCGACAGATTGTTCACGGATAGCGCAAGGTACGCCGTCGCAGCAACCGAAAGCGCGATTCCAAACACCGCAGCCTCAGCAGGCGAAAGTTTTCCGGAGGGCAGCGGCCTGGCTTTCGTCCGGCGCATCAATCCGTCAAGCTCGCGCTCGAGATATTGGTTCAGTGTCGCGACACCCGACGAAAGCAACGTAATGCCGATCGCCATGTTCAACAGGCCTACATAGTTGATTCCCGCCGACGAACCCATGCAGAAACCGGCCGCTGCGGTCAGCACAACCAGGAAGGTTATGCGAGGCTTGGTCAGCTCTGCGTAAGCCGCGAGCTTATCCGTCGCAGATAGGGCAGGTTCACTCGCCACAATTTTTGCAACTGACTCCATATCTTACGCGGCGGCTCCTCTCGCAGAAGAACGAAACGCGCGCACCGACTCGGGAATCTCGTGTTTTCGGGGCGCGACAACCTGATGACATCTGAGCGCCAAGACAACAAGCGTCGCGAGCGTCAGCGCCCCCACGACTAGATGCGCGACGGTCAGCGAGATCATCGGCTCGAGCGGCTGCGGATCGTTCGCCGACGCAAGCCGCGCGAGATAGGCTGCAATGCCAAGCCCAAGTTGAATGACAAGCAGCCCCAACGCGAGCTTTGCAGGACGCGTCAGGTATCGTTCAGGCCGATGGCGTCGAATCACGAGCGCCGCAGTCACGCCGATCAGCGAAGTAACGACGACCGCGCCGGCGATGTGCGGCGCTATCCCGATAGCTCCGTGGCGAAATCCCGCCCCCAGCACCAGCTGAAGCAACACCGCCCCGAGGGCAATCGAAGAAAGCTGACGCAGCGAGACGCCTCCTCCTTCCGGTCTGTGCTCATGAGGCTCGAACCAGCTTCTCGATGTGAACACCGTCATGCTCACTATGACCGCAAAGAAACTTTGCGCGACCAGCGCGTGAGGTATTGCTATCAAAGCCTTGTATTCCGGAAGGAGCACTCTCAATCCGCCGATTGCGGCTTGCGCGATCACGCCCCCCAGCGCCAACAGCCCCAGGCTCCGCATCCAACCGCGACGCTCAACGAAATACACGCACACCGCGAAGAGCAACGTTGTTACGCCGACTATCCCGGCCACAAACCGATGCGAGTATTCGTAACGAACGTTGGCGACAAAGTTATTCGATCCGATCAGCCAGCGTCCGAACGACAGAGGCCAGTCCGGAACCGAATCGCCCGCTTCATTGCTGGTCACCAGCGCGCCGGCAACCAGCAAGGCGACAGTCATGCAGGAGAGCATAATCGCGAACCGGTGAAGCCTGACGTTCAGTCGATAGGTCATATACTGGTATCTATCCTCTAGCGTCAGGGCAGCACCAGCGTCGGTCCAATCTGCATCGACGGCGTCGCCCCAGCAGCTCCCGCCTTGTAAGTGAAGTCTTGAGTCTTCGATTCTTTCGCGGCAACCGTTACAGATTGAGTTTGCTCGCCTAACGTCTCGTGCCAGAACACCACGGTGTAGGTCCCCGGCGGAACGTTCTTAATCGTGTAAGACCCGTCCTTGTCGCTCACTGCGAAGTACGGATGGGCAAGCACGCCGATGCTAGCCCTCATCCACGGATGCTGGTTGCACTTCACCGGAATCAGCGTCTCGGCGCGCGAGAACTTTTTCTCGATGGGCGGGGCGCCCTGCGCCTGCATCTGGTTCCACTCCTCGTTTTTCTTCGGTGACGGGTGGATGTTGTGCGTCGTCTCGTCGCTATTGGTGACCCTGAACGTCTGGTTAACTTGAATACCCAGCACGCGAGGATGGTACCTGCAACCTTGCTGATCCAGGATGACGGCGTCCGAAGCCGCAGGGAAGCTGTGACTGTCAACCGGGCCGCCTTTCAAGTATACAAACACGTTGGCGAGCTTACCGCCGGTCACGACGACGTCGTCGATAGTCTTCTCGCCGGGGGCGGCGGCGCACTTGGCGTCCTGACTCATATCGATCTTCTTGGGAGTTGGCGGCGTCCCATCGAAGCTGACCTTTCCGGAAATGGTGCCTTCATCGCCGTTTGACTTATATACCGGCTTGTCCGGGGGTCCCTTGTCTTCGACTTTGTTCTTGTTTTTGCCGCCACCGCATCCCGCGACGATCAATAGCGTCGCCAGTGTTAGCATCACACAAAGAGTTCCTATTTTCTTCAGCATTGCTTCTTCTCCGTAATCTTTGATTTATCTGTCGCTCTAACGGAAGAACTAAAGCGTCACATCTTAATTCTAAGCATCGTCCCAACCGCGCGCCACTTCCGCCACTGTGCCGGTTCGACCTCGCCAATCGCCAAAATTCAACGGACTCAATTGACTGTTTCACACCTCGGCTTCAGGGAGCTGGGGGGCACTCCGAAGGAGTGCAATGTTTGTAGAAGCACGGCGCGACACGATTCTCACTCCGTAGGAGTGAAATGTTGACGTGCAAAGGTGACATATAGAGATTCTACCTTCCTGCTGCTTGAAACATCCAACTCCTAACCGGAGTTGGAATAATCCCAGCGCGCATTCTACAAACATTAAACTCCTAACGGAGTTGCCCGAACTCCAGTCACCTCACTGAAGTGAGGTGTTAACCCGTGCGCCAACCAAACGATTCTTTCGATCCACGTTTGCGGTTTTGGTCGGCGCACTCGTTGCTGCCGGTGGCGCGGTCGCAGCCCCGCCCGAGCCTAATCGCTTCTGCTCATCCGGTGAAATCTGAAACATATATCGCACAAGCAAATCGACGTGATCCTTCTCGTAAGTCTGAAACGACGGCGGCGTCGGCCCATTGAATACCCATCGCTCGTGACCCGTATCGCGTTTGAACAACTCCGAGGGCATCGACGTGCCAGGGCTGATCACTCGGGGGTCCAGCAGCCAACGACGGGTCCATGCCGGCTTCAACCGCTCCGGCGCAAGCAAAAAGTTGGGCGCGGTTGCGCGAGCGTCGTGAGCCGGATCGCCCGTCATATGACACTTCAAGCAAGGCGCCGCGTTGGAGTCAGCGGATCGAGTCGCTCCGGTATGTACGGCTGCGCTTGTGACGACGCGCCCATGAAGAAGTTCACCAGCGCCTGAAGCTCGTTGGGAGAAAAGTTGAACGTCGGCATTCGCGCTTTCAAATACCTTCGCACCCCGTTTCGATTCACTCCCGGTTGGCCGTGAAGCTTGGTGCTTTCGGCCCACTCATCGCCGCCGGTTTGCGCGTGGCCGGCGACAGCTTGTGCGAGCTGGGCGCGTTCAGCTTGCGTTGCTTGCGACGGGTCTTTCAAAAAGCCAAGCAGCCATCCTGGATTGACTCGAGCCCCTTCACTTGTTAGCCGCGGCGGCAATTGTTCCTTCCCGTCAGCGTCCTGATACATCGGCAGTCCCATCAATATCGAGTCTTGCCCGATCAGCACGTTATGACAGCCGATGCAGTTGTATTTCTGAACAATCCACCCGCCGTCCTGCACCGACTTCTTTCCCCCCGTCGGGTTGTATCTCATCGACTCCGGAAGATTCGTTTCAGTGCTGCCCAACAGAAACGTTGTGAGTGCGGTCACATCGCTTTCCGGCAAAAAGATGTTCGGCATTCGGAGCCGCTCTTCCGACGATTTCACTTTACCTCGATCATAGATTCCAGGGCTGCGGAGCTTGTACTCGAAAAAGCCTTTGTGGTCATACCAAGACTCGCGGTCTTCGCGCCTGATGTCCGCGCCGCTGATCGGGTCCTTGCTGGCCATTGCCGGTCCTTGCAACAGCGCGAAGTCGAGCCGTTCGATCGGCTTGCTCCCTTCAACTGTCAGCTCGGTGCCGATTCGCTGCTCGTCTTCCATTCCCTTGATCTCGTGACAACCCGCGCAGCCGTAACGCCGCACAAGCTTTTCGCCATCGGACTTCAGCGAAGTATCGTCCAGATACGATGCGCTCGGATAATTGATCCCAGCCCGCTTGAGCGACATCAAGAAACTCGCGATATCCCGCGCGTCTTCCTCCGACAAGCGGAAGTTTGGCATCACCGTCATGTTCTGGATCAAAAGCTCACGCCCATCGACCGGGCTCTTGGAATGCTCGTCGTCAAACAAAAACGGAAGATTCTTCGCTTTGTAATCGGCTGGCGTGATGTCGCGCTTCAAGCTCGGGGAATACGGCGCAAGCCTCTGTCGCGGATTGTGCACCCAGCGGACGACATATTCGTAGTTATCTTTCTCGCCCACGCGCGAAAGGTTCGCCGCAAAGTCTCCGCCGATCACCTGGTTGCCCATATCGATCGCTTGCCCGTTTATCGAATGGCAGCCCAGGCATCCCAACGTCTTGAACAACTCTTTCCCGTGAGCCGCATTGCCTTGCTGCTGAGGCGGAAGCTTCACGTCAATTGCCGATTGCCAGAGGAAGGCCGAGATGGCTCTAATTTCGTCGTCGTCCAAACGGAAGGTCGGCATCTTTGTCCCGGGCCTGAAGGCTTGCGGATCGGAGAGCCAAACCGGTATCCAATCCTTTTGGAGTTTCGCTTTGATCTCTTTCAGATTTGGCCCGACTTTCTTGACGTCTTCCATCAAGTACTTGGACTGAAAATCGTACTCGTCGATGCGAGCGTCGATCTGCGAGATCATCTGGCGAAGCGTCTCGTCCGCTTTTTTCTTCAACTGAGTGGCTTCGTCGTCCCTGCCGGCGTTGGCCGCAGCGTCGGCGGCGGCGTTGGTCTGCGCGATCTCACGTCTTCGATCTTCACGCTCAAGCTCCAGCGTCTTGATGCTTTGACGCGCGTTGCTCAACGAGTCAGCCTCGCGGTCGAACGCCTCGTAACGATGACAGCCTACGCAGCCGCGAACCTGAAACAAATTCTTGCCGCGATTCAGAGTGTCCGCGCCCTGCAGCATTCGATCGCGGTTGTGACATTGATTGCAACCGGCCTGCACGTTCTCTTTGTAATACATCGGCCACAGCCAGTGTTCGTATCTGCCGTGAGCCTTATTCAGCGAAGTAGTGCCTCGCCCGTTGCCTCCGTGGCAAGTCGAACAACCAAACCGGTCGGGATCGTGCGTCTTGAGCAAGTCTCGATTCGGATGCGAGACGAAGCCAACCTCGTCGTCCATGTCGCTTGCGGAGATGTTGATTGGCTCTCGCACGCCAAGATGGCAGGACTCGCAGCGATCGACCACCACACCAGCTACGTTGATCTGCCTGATCTCGTATTTGAAGCTCTTCATCTTGTCCTCGAGCTTCCCTACCTGGTCTTCAGTCAGTCCGAGAAGATGATCTTGCAGATAATCGTCACGCTTCTTGCGCAGTGCCTCGAGCGGCTGAGTAATTTGAACGCGCTCGGCGAGGAGCCGCGCTTTTTCGTCGCGTAGACTGTTGTACAGAGCTTCAAGCTCGGAGTAAGTCATCGACACCTGCTGCTGTTTGCCATCATCGCCGGTCAGCCTGAATTTGATCGTCTCCTGTTTTTTCTTTTCGATGTCGCGGCGGATACTGTCCTTTGCGGTCTGGCTGGTGGTCACCTCCATCTGGTAAGTCTTTGCCACTATCCATGAACGCGTGTCCTGATAGGGAGGCGTGATCTCGTCCAAAATCTTGGCGTCAATCTTCTTGACCTTCTCGTCGATCGGATCGGTTTGCTGCTTAATGGCCCTCTCGGCGTCGTTATAAGCCGCTGCAAGCTGCTGATACTCGGGCGACTCTTTGACTGCCGTCTCCAGGTCCCGCTGGCGGCTTTTTGCCTTTCCCAAGTACTTTGAATAGCTATCGACAAAGCTCTTCTGATAGCTCTTCCACGGTCGCTGCCCGACAACTTCGTCGTAAAGCGACCAGATCAGCGTGACGACCAGTAACAGCGCAGTTACCAGCAGCGGGCCGCTCATCGAGCGGTCGGCAATCGGATCGGGCGCGGGCGTCTCCGGCGCCCGCTTTTCTAGCTGCTCGCTTTGAGTAGTGTCTGCCATCTAGCTCCCCGAGAGTGACGTGATTCGTGATGCTACCTTCCGGTCACGGGTCACGTATCACGCATCACGCTTCATATATTGAACCACGGCGTTACCATCACGTACTTGATTCGAAACACCTGCCTGATCAGAAGCTTCACCGGCATGCTCGCCAGCACGGTTATGGCAAAGAACTGGAACACCGCATACTGCAACAAGGTCGTCCGCTCGAAGATCTTCTTCTCGAACTTGCTCCAGCTTATTAAGATATGGATTACCAGGCCTGCTATCAGATAAAACGCCCCAACCACGAGCAAGCCGAAGATTGCCTTCCAGGGCTGACCATTAATGCCGACGATGTCGGGCAGGTCTCGATTCGGCTCGTAAAGCTGGGCGTTGTGGTCCCAGGTCTGACCCGGCCAGAACCACACCCATCCCGGCCCTCGTATGAACGTGCCGATGAAGATCAAGGAGATCCACATTAGGAACCCGAACAGAAACGCGCCGACCGCGACCTTGCGCTGCCTCCACGTGTAGTAGCCCTGGCCCAGCGGATTCGAATCCACGTAAGGGAAAGCCATCAACCCGACGATGATCAAGCTGGGCATCACTACGCCCGCGATCCAGGGATCGAAATACACCAGCATCTCTTGAAGCCCGAGGAAGTACCACGGCGCTTTCGCGGGATTCATCGTCAAGTTCGGATTGGACGGTTCCTCAAGCGGCGCGTTCAGCGTAATAGACCACACGAACAGAACGACAGTCACGATCAGCGCTGCAAGAAACTCGATCCGCAGAAGGTAAGGCCAGACGTGAAGCTCGCGCGACCAGTGCGCCTTCCACGGCCAGGTCTTGCGATGATGAGTCTTGGCCAGCGCGGGTTCGTCTTCGAGCTGTTCGATCAGCCGATCATTCGCTCGCGCCTGCCTAAATCCAAGCCAAAGGAAAAAGGGCACCAGGAAAAGCAGCCCAACTATTGGCACATTATCAGGCGCCGAAACAATCGACCAAAGCTGTCCCCAATCCATAGTCGAACCTCATTCGTGAAGCGTGAAGGGTGATGCGTGATTTCGTGATGCGTGATTCGTGAATGGTCCGACCGCCGATCACGCATCACGAATCACGAATCACGAATCACTCTCATCCTACTTGCTTCTTCACCGCGCGCGCGCCGGGTGCTTTCATCTCCGATTCGAGCTGGACCGGCGCGGGCCCGGAAATGCCACCGTCCTTGCGCACTCGCCAGAAGTGTACCGCCATTAGCACACTCGCGATCACTGGAATTGCTATGCAATGCCAGATGTAGCTCCGCAGCAGCGCGTTCGCGTCGACAATCGAACCGCCAAGCAACGCGAAGCGGACATCGTTGTATGGCGACATACCAAGCTGAGGCCCGAAGGGCCCCTCGTGTCCAAGCCCGGGCGTCGCGCGAGCCATGTTTGTGCCGACCGTCACCGCCCAAAAACCCAGCTGATCGTCTGGCAGCAAATATCCCGTAAAGCTCAACAGCAGAGTTAGCACAAGCAAAACAACGCCGACTGTCCAGTTGAACTCACGCGGCGTCTTGTAGGAGCCGGTCATCACCACGCGCAGCATGTGCAGCCACGTCGTTATCACCATCAAGTGCGCTGCCCACCGATGCATGTTTCGAAGCAGCTTGCCGAATGGCACGTCATTCTCGAGATAAAGGATGTCCTGAAACGCTTGGCCCTTGGAGGGGTGGTAGTAGAACATCAGCAGAATACCAGTGAACGTCAGCACGATGAAAAGATAAAACGTGATTCCGCCCATCCCCCACGTATAGCTGAAGCGCACGGCGTCGCGATTGATCTTTGCCGGGTGAAGGTGTAGGAAGACATTCGTCAGCACGCCCAGCGACCGCGAGCGCGGAGTCGGCTCGTGCTTGACCCGAAACATCGATTTGTAGATCTGGGTTTTTGTAGGGTCCTTCAGGTCCTGCACTTCCTGCAGGACTTGATCCTTCTGGGCCTTCTTCTTCAGCAGATCCAGTTCTTGCTTGATATTCTCTTTCACGCTCGGCGGGGCTTCTTCTGTGACGGTAACGCCGGCGGTCGGTTTGAGTTTATCAGGCTTGTCAGGCTCCATTTGTTAAGCTCCTGAACACAAATTACACCGAGATGAACGCGCCCTGATCGTCGAAGTGAGTCTGCTCGCCCTTCGGCCACTGATAAAGTCTTGCGGTATCGACGACGATTTGCCCCGTAGGATCAAGCTCGACGTGCGCGCGGTCCATCGGGCGCGGCGCCGGACCTTCGAAGTTTATTCCTTCGCTGGTGTAGCCACTGCCGTGACACGGACACTTGAACTTGTTCTCACCGGGTTTCCAATCGGGCGTGCATCCCAGGTGCGTACAGCGCGCGTAGATGACGAACAACCGCTCGGCGTTGCGAACGACCCAAATGCGATACAGCTGTTGAAACTTCGTGTCGACCCCGAACCCGAAATCGGATGGGTAGCCGACTTTGAATATGGTGCTGGGCTCAAAAATAGTGCGCGGGAGGAAGAAGCGCAGGAACATCATGAAGCAGGTTGCGAGAAACCCGCCCACCGCGGTCCAAATTATGGTCCGCCGCACTTTGTTTACAGGATCGGGCGGCGCGCTTTCTACCGTCTTGGTCTTAGCCCCAGCCGAGGTTCCCACGGCGGGTTTGGCCGGCGCCTTCGGTTTATCTGGTGGAGTAGTCTTTCCTGGCGTTGCTGTTACGTTCTGCTTTCCCTCGCCCTCAACGTTCTGGTTCGAATCTTGAACGGTATCCATGCTGGAGGTCTCCACGATTCCGTCCGTCATGACATAGACGATTAGAAGGACGTTTTCCAACGAGCGCGCGCGACGTGCCTCGCCGAGTTATGCTGTATGAATTCTGCTGAGCGTTTCTCATCAACCGCGACTTACTTTCTGGACTGCTGTATAATGAATTGACTGCTATTTAGCACGTCGCTCAAAAGTTTGTCAAGCAACGATGCTGCGCACCAGAATGCAACGTGACCCTTCGCAATTGAGAATTGGCGAGTTATAAAGAAGCAAACGCTCGTGAGAATTTGCTTTGTTCAGATCCATCCAGGTGTCGAGTTCTTCCTGCGTCGCGAATGCCGGTGCGACTTCCGCATAAATAATCGGATTGATAAGAATCGGCTCCCCGCTCATTACTGTTGCTGAGTTCGTGAAGCGTGGTAAAACTACGGAGCAACCTTGAACCCTGCTGCCGCTGCCATAGCCCGTTGACGTCCGTCGAAGGAAACAAACTCAAGTGCACGCACGGATTTCGCCGCCGCCATGTGCAGAATGTCGAGACTACGCGCACCAGTTGTGGCCGAGTGGAGTTCGCTCAGCCGGGCCGCGACGCGGAATGTTGCCGGCCACTTAACCGTTGTGCGAACCAGTCGCGCACTGGGCAGATCATTCTCCACATTCGCCCACGCCGACGCGACGTCGGCTGCCGTTAAGAGCCCGCGAAACACACCAAGCTCTAACGCATTCCGTACCTCCAACGCGTGCAACGCCGTCCAAGCCAGAGGCGCGCCCGTCCGAGACAAGTAAGCATTCGCTTGTGGTGTATTAACGTCGGTGAGATAGCAGGAAACGAGGAAGCTGGTATCAGCGTAATGGGTCATACGCTTCAGAACGCCTCTTCGTCACGCTCCAGAAGAACCAGATTCGGGAGTACTCGCTTACCAAAGATGCGCTTCGCTCGTGCCTCCACATCCGGCCATATCACACGCTTGGTTTTCGTTGGGCGGCGGGCTGGTTCGTCTTCTTCAAGTGCGAGGATCGCTTTGAAGACCTTCTTTCGTTCACGGGGTGAAAGTGCCTTGACTTGTTTGAGAAGTTCGCCCGCGCTCATAGGCTGAGAATAGCCTGACCACCTTTCATTCGCAAGCATGTCTTGGTGACAATCGGGCCTACCCGTCTTTGACGCCGCGGTCGATTAGCTCCTCAGATATCTCGTCGAGCTGGCCGCCGAGTCCGTCGTAGTGATCCTGGTCGTCTTCGTCGCGATTGTCCTCGAGCATCGACCCGCGTTCTTCTGCCGTAACTTTCCATCGCTGAATCAACTCGTCGGTTGGAAGGTTAGACTATGATCCTATGTCATCTTGAATCAGACTTCCCACTCGTCCAGCTTCAATCAGGAAGCTGTGGCTGAACTGGCGGGTGTTGAACTTGCGTCTCTAGTTCCTGTCAATCATCTCTCCACTGTGCTATGGTGAGCCAGAGAATACTACACCACCGGAGTCACGCCAAGCGATCAATTTCAACCAGAGTGTGGCTTTGCAAGGCAGCTTCAATCTCCGGCAGGTTGCGCTCGAACAACTCGCACAAATCGCGAGTCGAGATGTTACCTGTCCTGACCAAAAGCAATTTCCACGGACGGCCCTGAAGCAGGTGGGAATAGAAAAAGTCTGTGTCCTTTGAGATGACGACTCGTTGCTCGGCGAGAGAAATCTGATTGATGACCCGGTCCTTGGTCAGGTTCTTTGCGGGCAGATTAAGCGTGTGCACCGCGTCGTGCCCGTGTTTTGCCAGCACCGCGCACAGCCGACGCGGCACGTGAGCATCCACGAGGAATTTCATGCGAGCACCAGATGCACGGTTTTGGCCGCCAGCATCCTCCGCGAAAACTCGAGGCAGGCGAGAATGTCCTCCCGTTCCAGGTCGGGAAACTCCGCCAACAAATCTTCAACCGAATCGCCGCCGGCGAGATATTCCAAAATAGTTTCCACGGGGTAACGGAGGCCGCGCACGCAGGGTTTCCCGTGGCAAATCTCGGGGTCAACCGTGATGCGTGAAAGCAGATTCTCGTTCGACATAGTTTGAATCTTAGACCCTCAACCAACGGATGCCAAGTTAGCTCTTGCCGAGAATAACTCCGAGCCTACCAGTCTTTGACGCTGCGGTCGATTAGCTCATCCGAGATCTCGTCGAGCTGGCCGCCGAGTCCGTCCATAGCGTCTTCCCTCCTTAGGCACTTCGGTAAAGTGGAGGCTCGCTGGACGGCTCGGTTGACACGCGCTCGGCGCGTGTCACCGATGCTGCGTTTTCGCCGAAGCCTGCGACTCACAGGTTTACTGCGTGCTGAGGTTAACTCAACCGGTCAACTTCGCTCGAGTGCAATGAAGTACAGGTCGTTAGCACTTGAGCCAGCCCAAAGCCGTCCTGACGGATGAGTCGCGAGGGGATAGAGGTGCACAGGGAACAATGCCATCAGTCGTCTTGTGGTGTCTTCGATCAGGGTGTCAGAACCGCGCAAGATCCGCGTGATCGTCCTGAAGGGGAACCCCGCGGCAATTGCTTGAACGTCGCCCCAACCTTCGATTACTTCCAGACACTCCCCACTCTCCGCATCCCACACTCGCACCGTCTCATTAGACCCGCTGACGATCCTGCGCCCGTCGGCTGAGATAGCTACGCTCCGCACCCTGTCCCCGTGCCCGCGCAGGCAGCGCAACTCCTCCCCACTCTCCGCATCCCACACTCGCACGGTATTGTCCTGATACCCGCCGCCGCTGACGATCCTGCGCCCGTCGGTTGAGATCGCCACACTCGCCACCCCGCCCTCGTGCCCGCACAGGCACCGCAACTCCTCCCCACTCTCCCCATCCCACACTCGCACCGTTTTGTCCGAAGACCCGCTGACGATCCTGCGCCCGTCGGTTGAGATCGCTACGCTATAGACGGCGCCCT
>WNGG01022360.1_pt1 | contig 12958 bp, 12 predicted proteins | sample 5400661 | NCBI WGS metagenome assembly WNGG01 (sample SAMN13153372, study PRJNA577476) | soil metagenome | isolation source: 100 cm soil or saprolite under Garry oak tree replicate 1 | place: USA:California | collected 2016-06-15
AAGGACTAGGGTCCAGTACGAATGGACTCTTGGTTGCTTCCTATATCTGTAGAAAACTCGATGTGCTTGCCCCAAACCCCGCGGGGATAGGCAGAGGTTAGGTTTATACCGGTCATGCCCAGCCCCGGCGCTTCTGCGCCCCCGCGCTTGCCGATTGAGGATACGTATCTCGAGCTGCTTGCGGATACGCTCGAGAGTCTCGATCTGCCCGCGCGCGGACAGTTCCTCCAGCGTTTTCTCCGCGCAATCGCTCACCTCGATTTGCGCGAAACTCAGTGTGTTCAAGTTTGGGATGAGATGCTCACTCGGCGGCGTGAGCTGACCGATTTGACGGGCCGTCAGGTTTCTTTGAAAACCGCCCTCATGGACGTGCTGACGAACGCTGGTCTTCTTCGCGTTCCCATCATCATCGAATATGACGAGCTGAAAAAACTCGAACTGAATGCCGTCACTGATCCCTTGACCGGTCTGTACAACCGCCGGCTCTTCGGTGAATCCTTCGAAAAGGAACTGAATCGCGCTCACCGCTACGGCCAGCCTCTCGGCCTCGTCATCCTGGATCTTCACCGCTTTAAGGAAGTGAACGACCAGCACGGCCACCCTCGCGGCGATGATGTCTTGCGCGCCACAGCCGCCACTCTTAAAAAAGCGCTGCGCACCTCGGACTCTGCATTCCGAATCGGCGGCGACGAATTCGCTCTGCTTTTGCCACAGACGGATTCCGCCCAAGCCCTCGCTCTCAGCCGCCGCGTCGAAACCGTCTTTGCCGAAATGATTCAGCCCCTGCAGCTTGCAGTCGGCGTCACCATGGACCACGGCGTTGCCATCTTTCCCCAGGACGCGGAACAAGCAGATCAATTGATTCGTATCGCTGACGAACGCCTCTACCGCCAGAAACACGCCAATCACAAGAAACCCGCCAACGGCACGAGGCCCATCGAAGCTCAGCCTTCACCCGCAGCGGTTTCTGCTCCTCCTCCCTCCGCAGAACGTCCCGTTCCGCCACCTCAACCCATTTCCATCGAGACCAAGAAAGTTCCGGAAAAAACCGAACTCACCATCGAGGATGCTGTCTCCGCTACTTCCGCCGCGATTTCCGCAGATTTAAGGCCGGCTCCTCCACGCGTCTTCGCGGTGCAGCGCAAGGCCGAGCGCGTCTCCATGGCCGGCACAAACGCTTACGCCGTTCTTGGTGAGCAAGGCGCAAAGCGCGCCCGCGTCCTCGATCTCGGTTTCGGTGGCGTGGCCATTGAACTCGATGCACCGGAAGATCTTCCGGAGAATCTCCTCGCCGTCTTGCATGTCCCGATTCTCCCGCCCGTTCGCGTGAATCTGAAGCCCGTGTGGAAACAGCAGACTACGCTGGGTGGCTTCCGCGTCGGTTGCGCGTTTGTTTCCTGAATTTCCTTTCTGAACTTTTTAAAACTCAGTTCCGCGCAGCTTCGCGGATTCCCGCCAATCGCCCGCCACACTCCCCGTCCGAATGGGGATTACTTCTAACTCTGGCCTTGCAGCCTGCTACAATTTCGCCCGATCTTCGGACTCTGAGAGGTCTTGCTATGCACGAACCAGAAGTCAGTCGTCCCTACTGGCCTGACGCCCTGCAAAAACCATCCAAAGATACAGCAGGCCTTAAACCTTGGTCCTGGGCCCTCAAGCGCCTCGAAAACTCCCACAATTATTGGATCGCGACTTCACGTCCCGAATCTCGTCCGCATCTCATGTTGGTTTGGGGTATCTGGTGGCAGGACGCCTTCTGGTTCAGCACCGGCCCGCGTACGCGCAAGGCAAAAAACATCGCCGCCCATCCCTACGTTGTCATTGGAACCGAAAAAGCCGATGAAGCCGTGATCCTCGAAGGCGTCGCGGAAGAAATCACAGATCGCGCCGTGTGGAAGCAAATCGCTCAGGTTTACAATCGCAAGTACGGCGGCGATGTCGAGCCCCTTTTAATGGCTTCCGATGGCTGCGTTTTTCGCGTTCAGCCGCGGGTTGCCTTTGGCCAGGATGAACACGCGGAGAATTTCACAGACGCCGTCACACGCTGGCACTTTTCAGAAGACTAACGCTGCTTTCTGGGCCACTGGCATCAATTGTCTTTTGTCCCCGACCCCCATTTTGCGAAACTTGACTCTTCGCGTATCATAAATGATTGCCTCGCGACCTAGCGACGCGGCCGTAGTTCCCGGCCTTGCCGGAACGCCGTGCAGACCGGACGCGACGAAATGGAGCCCCATGAAGCCCGGTATTCATCCCGACTATCACCCTGTCACGGTTCACTGCGCCTGCGGCCACACGTTTCAGACTCGTTCGACCATCAAGGGCGACATGCTGCGCGTGGAAATCTGCTCGAACTGCCATCCCTTCTTCACCGGCAAGCAGAAGCTCATTGACACCGCCGGCCGCGTCGAACGCTTCACCAAAAAGTACGCCGACGCCGCTGCCAAAGCTGGCGCCGCCAAGAAATAGTCCCTCTGCTGGCTGGTCACAGCGAGAATTTAAGCTCGCTGTCATCCTGAGGCTCCGGAGTTTTTTCCCGGAGCCGAAGGATCTCCACCCCTCGTGGTTGCGAAACACGCTTTTCGAACGTATGTGCCCGCCATCTTCTGGAACGGAGGTTTTTTCTGCCTGCACCGAGAAGAACTGTAGATGTGCGCAGTGTCGCATCCGTGTAAGATACTCTTCCAACGTGGCTACTCAATCTCGCATGTTTGACGGCGCGCGCCGCGGCGAATTCGTCGAAACCGCTCCGCCCCGCGTCACTCTTCGCAACTACTTCTCGCACCCATTCGATTCCGCCATCGCCGCCGCGCGCACCTGTTACGCTCCTCGCCTCATCACTCCCGAGGAAATCACCGACAAGCAGCGCCTCAACATTGGCGCGGCCACTTTCTATAGCGGTCATCACACCGTCTACCAGCACGCCCATTTCGAATTCGGCCTCGAAAACGTCAGCCGTCACTTCGTCTGGTCTTTTCTTCACGCCCACCCCTTCTACAATTCCGAGCAGCAGAGCCAGCGCTACGTTCGCCTCGACCGCGCTCAAGCTTATGTCCCGCCCGTCTCGCTGTTCTTCGACGAAACTTCCCGCCAAATTTACGAAGGCGCCATCGCCCGCGCGTGGAACTGCTACCGCGAGCTTTCTGCTCTGCTTATCGGTGACGCCCGCGCCATCCTCAACGACATCTGGCACATCGGCCCCATGTCCCATCCCAAGCGCCTCCAAAAAATCGAGCGCTCTGCCGAAAAGCGCGCCATCGAGATCGCTCGTTACGTTCTACCCATCGCCGCCTTCACCACCATGGTCCACACCCTCTCCGGCATCGTCCTTCACCGTCTCTGGCGCATGAGCTCTGCTTCCGACACGCCTAGCGAAGCCCGCGGCGTCATTGGTGCCATGGTCGCCCAGGTAAAGGAAATCGACGCACAATTTTTTGAGCGCTTTGGAACGGAACCCCTCGAAGAACTGCCCGAATGGAAAGCCACACAGCCTAACGCAACTGCCGGCGAATCCTTCGCCCGCGAATTCGACGCCAAGCTCAACGGCAAAACTTCCCGCCTCGTCGACTACTCGCCCAACGCCACGCTCGTCATGGCCGAATCCTATCGCGCCGTTGCTGGCCTCACTGCCTCACAATGCTCCGACGCCGAGGCCCTCGATCGCCTGCTCAACCCCGCGCGCAATCTCTACCGCCTCGAAACTCTCAACGTCGGCGTCCATGCTCCCATGATGCGCGCCCTTCAGCACGCCAATTACACCTTCGCCAAAAAAATCAGCCACACCGCTGACAGCCAGGACCAGCGCCATCGCATGGTTCCCGGCTCGCGCCCTCTTCTCACCCTCGCCGACACGCGCGAACCCGACTACATCACTCCTGCGCTTCTCGCAGCTAATCCTCGCGCCAAAGAAGTCTACGACCGCGCCATGCACGACGCCTGGTGCGCCAAAAACGCGCTCCTCGACCGCGGTGTCCCTCTCGAAATCGCTCTCTACGTTCTTCCCAACGCCAAATCCATCCGCCTCTACGAATCCGGTTCGCTCCTCCATCTTCTCCACAAGTGGACCATGCGCACCTGCTTTAACGCCCAGGAAGAAATCTACCAGGCCTCGATGGACGAAATTGCCCAGCTCCGTGAAGTCCATCCCGAACTCACACGCTACATCGGCCCGCCCTGCCATCTTCGCGCCGGCATCACCACGCCCATCTGCACCGAAGGCTCCCACTTCTGCGGCATCAAAGTCTGGCTCGACTTCCCCAACATCTCCCGCCGCATCTAGCGCCGAGGCGAGCCGTCGATGAAAGGGATTTTTGATTCGCAATCAAGGTTTATAATGCCCCCGCGTTTTTGGGTGACACCAATTTTGGTGTTTCGTCTCGGAGGAAGTGATGAATCGGCGACGATTCCTGCGAGCAGCGGCGCTGAGCGCAGCCGGTGGCGTTGTTTCTGGCTGCTACCGAAGCCGCCTCCGTGCCCCGAGCCCACTTTCAGGAAATGGTTGCAATCTTGCCCCAGTCCTGGTTTCCCCGGACCGTGAAATCAGAACTGTGGTTGGTCTCAGACCGTTTAGAGCATCCGGATTTGTGGTCAAGGCAGAGAAGTTTGGCGAAAAACTCATTGTCCATAACTACGGTCACGGAGGCGGAGGCATTACCTTGTCGTGGGGCACCGCACACTTGGCTACGGCGTTGCTCCCCGGCGAACCTCTACCGGCCGTGGCTGTAGTCGGGTGCGGCGCGGTTGGCCTGGCAACAGCGCGACTCTTGCAGGAACGCGGCCTGCGCGTCACGATTTATGCGAGCGAACTGCCTCCCAACACAACCTCCAACGTCGCCGGTGGCCAGGTGCTGCCCTTCAGTGTGTTTGATCCAGGAAAGCAAAGCCCGGCCTTTTTGGATCAGTTTCTCCAGGCCACCGAGTTTTCTTACCGTCGCTATCAAACCCTTCTGGGGCTGCGGTACGGTGTGCGTTGGGTGCGGAACTACTCCCTGCGTTACCACGAGTTTGAAGAACCTGGCCTCGAAGGAAAGCTGATTCGCAAGTTTATGCCCGAGTTCCGTGAACTGTCGGAGTCGGAGCATCCTTTTTCTCGGTATCGATTCGTCCGGCAGTACGACACGATGCTCGTCGAGCCCCCGACGTACCTTAATGCGGTTCTTACGGATTTCCACATTGGCGGAGGTGTTGTCCAGGTCATGCACTTTGATCATGTCTCGCAGCTGCAGCAGCTCCCGGAATCTGTCATCTTCAATTGCACCGGATTGGGTGCGCGAGCTCTCTTCGACGATCAGGAACTGATCCCCGTGAAGGGACAGCTGACAGTACTGTTGCCGCAACCGGAGGTGGACTACATTGCCCTCATGGAAGACGACCTGTACATGTTTCCGCTCACGGATGGGATCCTGCTGGGGGGCACGTTTGAGGATGGGGAATGGTCACTCAGCGTAAACGAAGCAGCGAAAGCCCGGGTCTTGAACGGACACGCGCAATTCTTTCAGAGTTTCCGCCGTTGTCATCGGGCGAGTTAGAACGAAAGTGGGCGTTCCTGAATCTGTCAGAGCTATGCGGCCGTAAACAGGATTATCGGCAGCTCCGCGGGCATTCCTACGGCTCTTCACCCCGCCCCGAAACCGCGCTACCCTTCTTTCCCGTCTAATAGCTAGGGAGTGCCTTCCATGCTCTCGTCCTTCCGGCCCTGCCTCGCGATCCTTACTGCGGCCTTGCTGCTCGCACCGCCCCTCTTTGCCTTCCAGTCCCCGCTCTCCGAACAGGCCGTCCGCGAAGCCTACTTCCTTGGCCAGCGCCACGACGAATCGATGGCTCGCCTTCTCAGCCGCTACACCAGGTTCCTGCCTCCACCTTCCACAGGCCCTCACATTTACGCCGTCACGTTTCTCACCCCTTTTGCTCTTCTTGTCCAGCATTCCAGCCGGCAATTGAACTACAGTGCCCAGCAAGCCACAAAAGACCATCATGCCGACGATGAAATCGTTTCCATCTCGATCGAGATTCTGCTCACCCAATCCTACGGCGCTTTGATTGCCGCGCCCACGAGTTCCCGCTCCGGCTCTCCCATTGGCTACCAGTTCCGCTCCTCCAGCTTTTGGCGCACGTTCGAGCTCCGCGTCTTCGATGGTGACGAAGAGATCACAATCGATGAACTCACCGGCGAACCCACTTACTTCTGTGCCTCAGAGGGCGGTTGCCGCCTCACGGGCGCCATCATCCATCTCCAATTACCCGCAACCGCCTTCACTTCCGACACCGCCACCATCGAAGTCACTCCGCCCGAAGGCGACCGCGTCTCCGTCGACTTCGACCTCTCCTCCCTTCGCTAGTCTCCCCAAAGGACCTCTACACCGCTTCCTCCGCGATCGCATCCCTCGGTTGCACGCGGCCTCATTTCGCCCATAGTTTGCTGTATGCGGTATTCTTCTCTTGACTAATTTGGTCGGCGTGGCATAATGGCAATCAAGTAATACTGTGAGACTAGAATGCGGCGGCTCGGCTGCCGCGTTTTCATTTTGTGGGCCTTGTTTCCAACATCCAAGCCCTTTAGAATCAACACTTATGAAAAACCTAGGGGTGGGGGCCACGCCAGGCTACTCGCCCGCGATCCCTACTTGCTCATTTTTCCCCACACAAATCCTGGCCCAATGGCGTAGCTGAGCTGCACACGCACAATGAACGCAATGCTCCAGTAAGTATCGAATCAACACTTACAAAAAACCTAGGGGGGAGGGGCCGCCTGTCTCTCGGGACAAAATCGTCCGAACAAGAGGTTCAGGTGGCGCCTCTCCTCCCATCCGAAGATCTCTGCGAATCTCTGCGTCTCTGCGTTATCTTTTTCGGGCTTTTCCACGGATCACGGGTCTCGGAACACAGGCCACGCCAGTCTCTAAGACCGCCACCTTAGCGTCACTGGCCCATCCATCGGATGCACCATGGGCGCGCCGGACCGCCGCGACTCGAGCAGATTCGCCTTCAACGCGAAATACCATTTCGCTTGCCGGTCCGCATCATCGATCAGCATCAGGCGCGGGTTGTGCTTCAATCCTTCGGACTGCTGGATCATCGTGTCCTGATCCTGTCTTAGAAATGTTTTCGCGAACGGCCGGAACAAGAAAACCGGCAGCGGTAAGTTCCATGCCGCCACAAAATCAATCCGGCACAGGTCGCGCCGCACCGGCGTCACCGTCGCGCGGCTGGAAAACCACAGCTTCCCGCTCTGATCGATCTCCGTCCGCAGATTCGGCAACACGAAATCGATCGTCGTGGTCACCGGCTCGCCGGTAATTTTCTTCAACAACTGATACGGCGCGCTGTTGGCGCTCGGCGTGTGCGGGCTCATACGGAAACCATTCGGAATAGGCTCGAATTGCTTGATCTTCTCGTGAATGCTCGCGCGTTTTCGCCAGAACCACGATTGATGCACAAACGGCCCGTGCGCTGGATCCATCAGCCCGATGATTCCGTGGTCAATGTGCGACGGCAGCTCGCACGAGAGATGCGTGATCTTGTACTTCTCGCTGAAGACCGTCAGCGCCGGTGCTGGCGGAATCGTTTCCGGCAGCCGCGAGTCTGGGGCATTCATGTACACCCAGACGTACCCGTCGCGCTCCTCGCAGGGATAATGCCCCGCGAAGATACGCTCCACTTTCAGTTTATCCTGCGAAGTCAGCGAAGGAATTTCCACGCACTGCCCGCTGCACGCATCGAACCGCCATCCGTGGTAGCGGCATTCGACGACCTCGCCATCCAGGCGGCCGTACGATAGCGGCATTCCCCGGTGCGGGCACGCATCGCGCATCGCAATAACTTTTCCTTCGGCGGTCCGCCCCAGCACGAGAGGTATTTCCAGCAACAGCGCCTTCACGAGCTTCTGCCCGCGAATCTCTGTGCTCCGCGCCGCCGGATACCAGAAGTCCCACAAGAATCCCGGATCCGCTTCGCGCTCCGAATCCCGTCCCGTTTCGCGGGATGCTTCTGGCGCCGCCTCGACGTTCGTCTGCAATATCGTTCGCACTGCTTCGCTCATCGCCTTGCTCGCATCGTAGTATACCGCTTCGCGCCAGAGCAACAGCGCCACAGGATGGTTTGGAGGGTGGATCAGTTCCCGATTGCCATGGACAACGGGACATTTGCGGCCTGAACCAGCAGAGTAGATGCATCGAGTATTCAATGGATTCGACAATTCACCTTTCGTTCCGATACTCAGAGCTAGACTACGTCCGAGCGATGCGCGCTCACTACGCTTCGCGCCTCAGACTTAAACTCGATGTCGCAGTAGCCGTGGTCACGACCCTGCTAGGTGTCTACTTGTGGCAGTCACGAGATTCACGCTTATGGGGCATCGGTCTAGTTTGCCTTTCGGCCGTATTAGTCCTGATGCTAGTCGCAACATTTGGCGTCATACCTAAGCTGATTTTCCGTCGTGAGCCTAAGTTTCGCGATGAATATTCACTTACGTTTTCACCAGAGGGCATTCATTTCCGCACAGCTCATATCAATTCCCAACTCCAATGGGCCATGTATAGTCGCGCACTCGTCGACCCTCACTCATTCATTCTCTATCACGGAACCCATTCATTTTCGGTAATTCCGAAGCGTGTTTTCGAAACTACCGAAAAGCTAGCTGCATTCGAGCAATTAGTTTCAGAAAAAATTCCAGAGATATCCAAGAAAAATTCATAGGCTCTGACTTGCTCACCGACATCGACGCACTTGGGTGTGCAACGCACAAATCGGAACCTCACACCGACCGGGATTTGCAAGAACTTGAAATCGGCGTTATTCTTAGGGCTGAGCAATTCGATGTACGCCGCGTTCTATTAGCTGACCTCTTCTACGCTCCCTCTCCGGGAGCCCGCACTTCTCCGCAAACTGGAAACGTCTTTATACTTAATTTCTTTTCTTTTTTCCTTTACTAAAAACTTAGAACTAACGACTAAGAACTACAGAGGTCTTACAATGGCCGTTCTTACACTGACAGAAAAATTGGATCAGCTTGGCGCTCGTTACGACGAGCTGACGCAGCAGCTTTCGACTTCCGAAGTGGCCTCCGATTCCGCGCGCTACCAGAAAGTCGCCAAGCAGCACGCCGAGCTCGAGGAAATCGTCGAGAAGCACCGCGAGTACAAGCAGATCGAGAAGGACCTCGCTGGCGCGCACCAGATGTTTGTCGAGGCCGAAGACGCCGAGATGAAACAGATGGCCCACGACGAAGAAAAAGACCTCACGGCGCGCAAGGAAGCCGTCGAGCGCGAGCTGAAACTTCTGCTCCTGCCGAAAGACCCGCTCGACGAGAAGAGCGTCATCGTCGAAATCCGCGCCGGCACGGGCGGCGACGAAGCCGCTCTCTTTGCCGGTGAATTGTTTCGCATGTATTCCCGCTACGCGGAAACGCAAGGCTGGAAAGTGGAAGTTCTCGAGAGTTCGCCGTCTTCTCTCGGCGGCTTAAAAGAAGTGGTCGCCGCGATTCAGGGCAACAAAGTCTATTCCAAGCTGAAATACGAGAGCGGTGTCCACCGCGTCCAGCGCGTTCCCGCCACCGAAACGCAAGGCCGCATTCACACTTCCGCGGCCACTGTCGCCGTGTTGCCCGAAGCCGACGAAATCGACATCAAGATCGAGCCCAAGGATTTGCGCATTGACACCTTCTGCTCTTCCGGCCCGGGCGGCCAGTCCGTCAACACCACCTATTCCGCCGTGCGCATCACGCACATTCCCTCCGGCCTCGTCGTCTCGCAGCAGGACGAAAAATCGCAAATCAAAAATCGCGCCAAAGCCATGCGTGTTCTCCGTGCGCGACTTTACGAGCAGGAACAGGAGAAGCGGCAGGCGGCACTCTCAGCCGAGCGCCGCGGTCAGATCAAAACCGGTGATCGCTCGGAAAAAATCCGCACCTACAATTTTCCGCAGAACCGCGTCACCGATCACCGCATCGGCTTGACGCTTCACCAGCTCACCGACGTCGTTGAGGGCAAGCTCGCACCGCTGGTGGACGCCCTTGTTTCCCACTACGAAGCCGAGCGCCTCCAGCAGGAGCTGGCGGGAGCATAATCATTTCCAGGAGGTGCCCCATGTTGACCCGCCCCGGCTCCGTCCCCGGTTCTGGTTGGATGAGGAACTTGAGCAACCGTCTTTCTTCCGGTCCGCCCGACACCCGTTCTCTCCCGCGCAGTTTTTGGATTGCCTATGCCACATTCATGATCTTGTTCTTGGTGATCCTGCCGTTGATGCAGCACCGCCTCATTCCTTCTTACTCCTATAACGGACGCTCCTATGAGTCTCCCACGCGCATCGGAGGGCTTCCCCTTTTCGCTGTGGGTCCTGCACCTGTGGGAATTATCGCTATGGGAGGACGCCCCCGCGGTGTGATCGCCGTTGGCGCCCTCCCCTTGGGTGTAATCGCCGTGGGAGGAGTGGCCGTGGGAGGCCTCGCGATTGGCGGCGTCTCGCTTGGGTTCTTCGCACTAGCTGGTCTGGCCATCGGGTGGCAAGCGGCCGGCGGAGGCGCCGTGGGCTACCGGGCCTTCGGCGGGCTCGCCGTTGGTGGGTATGCCTACGCCGGAAACGGTGTGGCCTACGGCTATCACGAAGCATCGGGCCGTCAGAAGGAGAAACTTTTCGGATGAGGCCGCAGGCGGCGCCTGTCATCATCCGTACCGCACTTCGTGAAGCCTTCGCGCAGTTGCGCGCTGCCGGCATCCCGTCCCACACGCTCGCTGCCGAGCTTCTTCTCATGCATGCGCTCGGCCGCGACCGCACGTGGATTTATGCCCATCCCGAAGAAGAGATTTCTGCCGCGGACGCCGAGCGTTTTTTCGCGTTGATCTCCCGCCGTACTGCAGGCGAGCCGACGCAGCATCTCACCGGCAAGCAGGAATTCTGGGGACTCGAATTCGAAGTCACTCCGGACGTCTTGATTCCCCGCCCCGAAACCGAGCACGTCATCGAGGTTGCGCTCGACCGCCTCGCCCTCCGCGAAATTCGCTTGCGCCGCCCGAAAAAAACCGAAGGCGCTGGCCTGCAGATCGCCGATATCGGCACCGGCTCCGGCTGCATCGCCATTGCGCTGGCGAAAGAACTTCCCGGCGCAACGATTTTCGCCACGGACATTTCCGCCGCCGCCCTCGTCGTCGCTCGCCGCAACGCCGCTCGTCATTCCGTCTCCGAACGCGTGAATTTCATCGAGTGCGACTTGCTGGATAAACTCTCCACTGTAGGGGCGCAGCATGGTGCGCCCCTACTCGGCATCCACGCGTCTTCCGCCACGGAGAATGAATCGCACCTCTTCGATCTGATCGTCAGCAATCCTCCCTACGTTGGTCGACGCGAAGCCGCAACGCTGATGCGTGAAGTCCGCGATAACGAACCGCAAGTGGCGCTCTACGGTGGTGAAGAAGGGTACGAATTCTACGCCAATCTCGTCGCGCAAGCGGCAATTCATCTCAAGCCCGGCGGCATTCTTGTCCTCGAACTCGGCCACAACAGTTTGCTCGCCGTTCAACCGCTGCTCGAAACCCTCACCTGGATCAACGTGGGTATCACGAATGATCTCGCCGGAATCCCTCGCGTCCTCGCCGCCGAAAAGACATAGTCACGCGCCTGCCTCAGTTGTTGTTCACAAATTGCGGGCGTAGGCTAAGGGCATGCCGGAGCTGGCGCGATTTCGAGCGAAACACGGTCCCCTCGAGGAGCAATCCGCACTCGCGCAATCGTCCATTTTGCACGTGGACATGGACGCGTTCTTCGTCTCCGTGGAGTTGCTCGAACGGCCGGAGCTGCGCGGCAAACCGGTCGTCGTGGGCGGACAAAAGGATCAGCGCGGCGTTGTTTCCGCCGCGAGCTACGAAGCGCGAAAGTACGGAATCCATTCCGCGATGCCGCTGCGCACCGCCGGCCGCCTCTGCCCCTACGCAATTTTTCTCGACGGCCATCACGAAAAATACGGGGAATGGAGCGACCGCGTGGCAGCGATCCTCGGAAAACTCTCTCCCATTGTGGAAATGGTTTCTATTGACGAAGCCTATCTCGATCTCGCCGGCACAAAACGCTTGCACGGAGCGCCGCTGGCGGCTGCGGACAAATTGCTTCGTACCATCACGCGGGACACTTCGCTTCCCTGCTCCGGCGGACTAGCAACTACAAGACTCGTCGCCAAAGTGGCTTCCGATCAGGCCAAGCCGCGCGGTCTCTTGTGGGTTCCACCGGGCTGCGAGCAGAACTTCCTGGCGCCGCTCCCGGTTCGAAAAATTCCCGGCATCGGCGAAGTCACGGAGAGAGCGCTTCGCGCCCTCGGCATTGAAACTGTCGAACAGATCACCGCTGTTCCGCAGGAAAAGTTAGAAAATATTTTTGGTCAGTGGGGAACGGCCCTGTATCGCAAATCGCGAGGAGGCGATTCCTACGAATTCGTTATCGATGCGGAGCCGAAATCCATCTCGCACAATCACACCTTTGGCGAGGACACTGACGATGCTGACTCCCTATCCGCGATGCTCAGCCATCTTTCGCAGAAAGCGTGTAAGCGTCTCCGCGAAGCGGGCCTCGCCACGCGAACGCTCACGCTGACGATTCGGTACGCCGGATTCGAAACGCATACGCGCTCCAAGACGCTGGGGGAGCCCACGCGGCTCGATTCCGATATTTTTGCGGTGTTTCAAGAACTCTTTCGCGCCCATCGGGATGTAAAAAGAAAAATCCGGCTGCTCGGAGTCAGCCTCGGCGGCCTCACGCACGGCGGTGAACAACTCGATTTGCTGGACGCCGAGCGCCGCGCGAAACTGGAAAAACTCACCAGGGCCACGGACCACCTCCGCGACCGTTTTGGTTTCGGCAAAGTGCAATTCGGCGGCTCGCTTCGCCGCGATGAAGCCGGGCACGACCGCGACGATTCGTAACTTCCGGCGAAACCTCCGCCGAATGACCTATACTCTATCTTCCTTGAGCGATC
>WNGG01011423.1_pt1 | contig 12957 bp, 8 predicted proteins | sample 5400661 | NCBI WGS metagenome assembly WNGG01 (sample SAMN13153372, study PRJNA577476) | soil metagenome | isolation source: 100 cm soil or saprolite under Garry oak tree replicate 1 | place: USA:California | collected 2016-06-15
GCGGATCGGCTGCACGCCGAGGACCTCGAAGTAGTTCGACGTCACTTTGCCGCCGAAAAGCTGAACGGCATCGCCCACTCCGGTCAAAGTGAACGGAATGATGTTTTCGCCGGCGAACCCGTCGAAAATCTTTTGGGCCGCGCGGAAATGTTGAAAGCGCGGCACCGAGACCGCGAGTTCCAGCAAATTGCGCTCCCGCGCATTCGAATACATGTGCACGACGCGCTCCGGCTGTTTGAACGGAAGGCCGCGCAAAAACAGATCGTTGATCAAACTGAAGATGGCAGTGTTCAGCCCAATCCCGAGCGCGAGCGTGATTACAGCGAGAAAAGTAAATCCGGGCGATTTGCGAAGTTGGCGTAGAGCAAACTTTAGATCAGCGATCATTGGTCTCCTTTCACGATCCAGCCGTCGCGCAGCTGTACAACGCGTTTGCCGTAAGATGCGTTTCTTTCCGAGTGCGTGACCTGCACGATGGTCATGCCTTCGTTATTTAACTTGCGAAACAGCTCCATGATCTCCTCGCCCTGACTAGAGTGCAGGTTTCCGGTCGGTTCATCTGCGAGCAGAAGTTTCGGTCCAGCGATGATCGCCCGCGCGACGCCGACCAGCTGTTGTTGTCCGCCGGAAAGCTGATGCGGATATAAATCTTTTTTGCCGACGATTTGGAAACGGTCGAGCATGTCGGCTACGAGTGCGGCGCGCTCGCTTGTCCTGTACCGGCGATACGACAGCGGTATATCGAGGTTCTCGTAAACCGTGAGATCATCGAGCAAATGATACTGCTGAAAAACGAAACCAATCTGCTTGTTGCGCAATGTCGCTCGCTCTTTCGGTTTCAAATGGTGCGTTGCGGTTCCGTCGAGAAAGTATTCACCGGTCCAGCCGTGATCGTGCATTCCCAGAATGTGCAGCAACGTCGATTTGCCTGCGCCGGACGGACCCATGATCGAGACGAAGTCGCCTTCCTGAACCTCCAGATTGATCTCGCGCAGAACGTAAAAGAACTTTTCCTTCGCCAAAGGATAGCAGCGTTCGATGTGTTGAAGCTTAATCATATCGGGGCTTTCATTCGTAACGCAGCGCGACCATTGGATCGACAGCCAGTGCCCGGCGCGCGGGCAGGAAACAGGCCACCAAGGCTATTGACACAAGCAACAGCGAAATCGAAACAAAGGTCGCCGGATCGGTTGCGTTCACCTCGAAGAGCAAACTCGCCAGCAACCGCGTAAGGCCCCACGCGGCAGTCAAACCAATCGCAATACCTAACAATGTTAGTTTTGCGCCCTGGCCGAGGATGAGTCGCAGCACGTGGATAGGCTGTGCGCCTAGTGCCACGCGAACTCCAATCTCGGTTGTTCGTTGCGAGACCGAATACGCCATTACGCCGTAAAGTCCGAGCGCAGCGAGCAGCAGACCAGCCGCAGCCAGCACGCTCATCAAAATTGCACTGAACCGTTCGGTCACCAGAACGCGGGCGAGATTTTGGTTCATTGTCATCACATCCGAAATCGGCTGATCGGGATCGACAGCACGAGTCGCTTCGCGTATCGCGGTTGTTACACTCGCAGGATCATCACTCGTTCGCACAACAAGGTTAACGGGAAAATTGTTTTCGAGCTGCGCGTAGGACACGTACCACACCGGACGGTTGACCCGATAATTGAACAAATCTTCTTTCACGTCCCTGATAACGCCAATTACCGTCATCCATGGAAAATCCTGACCAGGCCGGACTCGCTTAATTCGTTTGCCGAGCGGATCTTCTCCCGGCCACGCCTCACGCGCTAATTGTTCGCTGATCACCACGACCGGCGGCTGGCCTGCGCGATCAGTCTCCTCGATCAATCTACCCTTTAGCAGAGTCACACCGAGCGTTTTCAAATAATCCGGGCTGACCAGACGGTGTGATGTAATTGGAATATCGTTTGGGTTACGCGGCGACCGGCCTTCGACACTGAACCTGGCGTCGTAAGCAATCTCGCGCTCGAGTGGAATGTTTGTTGTGGTGCCAGCGGACACCACGCCAGGCAGATTTTTTAGCCGCTCAAGAACCTGATTAACAAATGCAACCCGCTGCCGATGCTCGGAATATTTCGATTCCGGCAAAACCATTTTCAACGTGAGCAGATGATCCGGTCTGAATCCGAGATCGACACGCTGCAAGCGATTGAAACTGCGAACGATCAATCCGCCGCCGACTAACAACGTCATCGCCACGGCGATTTCCGCGACGATCAGGATGTTGAGCCAACCGTGGCCGGGCGCGCTCGCGCTGCGTTGGTCGCCTTGTCTGAGCGACGGCATCACTTCACGTTCACCGGTGCCTTTCAAGGCCGGGACCAATCCGAAGATCACTCCAGTGGCGAGTGTGACGCAGAACGCGAAAATCAAAACGCGATTGTCGATCGTGAATTCGTGAAAGAATCCGGCGAGCGAAACACCCTGCACTGGATTGATCACTGTAAGCAGCGGAAGGATCCAATGGGCAAGCAACAAACCGCCCGCGCCGCCGAGCAATGCGAGCAACATGCTCTCGGTGAGAAGTTGTCGCACCAAACGCGATCGACTCGCGCCAAGAGCGCGCCGCAATGCCAGCTCGCGCGTACGCGCAATGCCACGCGCGAGCTGAAGGTTCGCGACGTTCGCGCAGCAGATTAGCAAGAGGAAGGCGACTCCGCCCGTTAGCGCGACAAGCGCTTTGTTTACTCGTCCCGCATAATCACCAAGCAACGCCTGCCGCAGCCAAAGCAATTTAACTGTCCAGCCGCGGCGGAACTGCGGGAATTCCTGCTCTAATTGGCGCGCGATGGATTTTGCTTCTGCATCTGCCTGTTTGAGGCTGATTCCAAGACGAAGCCTGGCTACGACTTCGCAGCTGGGGACAGCGCGCTGCGTCAGCGGCAGGCTAGCGATGTTGATTTGCATCGGTACCCAGATCGCGGCCGCCGCGGGCACATCAAATCCTGGCGGCATGACGCCGATGATAGTGTAGGTACGAGCTTCGAGGTTCAGCGTTTCACCAATAATGTCCGCTTTTCCGCCAAAATGTTTTTGCCACAAACTGTGACTAATCAAGGCGACTGCCGCGCCGCCTGGCCGGTCGTCCTCGGCGGTGAAACTGCGGCCGAGCACCGGTTTCACGCCGAGTGTGGTCAAGTAATCGGCCATGATGGAGGCGCCGCGAATGCGCTCAGGTTCACCGCGTCCGATCAAATTAAATGAGCGCTGCCTCGCAGCGCCGATGCTTTCGAAGGAATGACTTCGTTCCTGATAAGCTTGCAATTCGAGCAAAGATGATTCGTACGGATCAAAGCCTTCGCGCAGCGCCTGGCTGAGAACTAGCTGGTCCAAATTTTTCAACGGCAACGGGCGCAGTAACAGCGTATTGACCGCACTAAAAACCGCGGTGTTCGCGCCGATGCTTAGGGCGAGCGCTGCTACAGCGATGCCGGTGTAAGTAGGAGACTTCAGCAAAATCCGTGCGCCGTAGCGGACATCTTGCCAGAGTTCTTCAAACATAAAATGTCGATCCTGTTTTTAGGCAGCGACTCGATACGAATGCGTTCAGCAAATTCATCACTGGTCATGTAAGGCCCGGACTGGATCAATGCGTGTCGCGCGCCAGGCAGGCAAAAAACACGCAGCAAAGGATACCATCGTGATCACAACGACTGCCGATCCAAACGCCACGGGATCGCGTGGACTGACCTGGTAAAGCAAATTGCCCATCAAACGTGTCAGCAATACCGCAGCGATTGCGCCGATGACGATTCCGGCCGTCGTTAGCCGCAGGCCGCGCAAAGCAACGAGTCGCAACAGATCGCGTGTGCCGGCGCCGAGTGCCATTCGTAAACCAAGCTCTCTCGTTCCCTGCGAAACCGAATAGGACATTACCGCATACAATCCAATAGCGGCTAGGAACAGCGCCATCCCCCCAAAAAGTGCGACGAGCGTAACCGCTAGCCGCTGACTATAACTCATTCGGTCGACCTGCTCCTGCAACCGGTAAGCGACTCCCGGCGCAAGGGTCGGATCAAGCGCGTGAACCTCGCGCGCGAGCGAATTCATGATCGCACCGGGCGTTTCCCGCGTGCGGATTAGCAAACTGTTTCGCACACCAACAAAATTTTGTCGCAGTGGCACGTAAAGGAACGGCGTTGGCGCCTCAATTTTCGTGCGGTAATTCGCATTTTTCGCGATCCCAATGATCTGCAACCAACGATCTCTGACCTTAAGTCGCTGACCGAGCGCATTCTTCCCCAGCCAATATTTCGCAGCCATCGTTTCGTTGATAATCGCTACCGGCGGCGCGTCCTCATCGTCCGTGCGAATAAATGCGCGGCCGGAAACAATTGGAATTCCAAGCGTTGTGAAGTAATCCTCCGTGACTTCGTAGTACTCCACAGTCGGTTGTTCATTAGGCGGCGGTTGGTACCCGTCGACCTCAATTGGCGCGGAAGAAAAGTCGGTATAACTGAACGGATACACGCGAGTAAGCGCGGCCGATTCAATGCCGGGCAGTGTCCGAACCCGATCTAACAATTGGGTGTGAAAAATCTTGGCACGCTCGAGATTGTAGCCCCCCGAAAACAAATCTACTCCGGAAACGATCACATCTGTCGAGAAACCGGGACTGGCGTTTCGCATTTTGTTCAAGCTTTGCAAAAGCAACCCGGTGCCGGCGAGTAATACGAAGCTGAGTGATACTTGCACGAGCACGAGCGCAGAACGTAATCGCGAGCGACTGCTTCCGCTAAGGACACCGCCGCCTTCGGTTTTCAGAGCGCTGGAAAGGTCGACGTGGCTGGCGTGAATCGCGGGCACGAGCGCAAATAACAGAGTCGACCCGATACAAATTCCGGCGCTGACCGCGAGCACTCGCCAATCGATTTGACCCGGATAGTCGATTACGATCCCTGCCGCGGGTGAAGGGAATGCGAACACGAGTGCGTTGCGACACCAACACGCCACCGCAATTCCGCCGGCGGCTGCGATCAGCGAAAGCAACAATCCTTCGGTCAAAAGTTGCTTCACCAGACGGCGTCGACCGGCGCCAAGGGCGAGTCGCATCGTCATCTCGTGGCGGCGGAGCAAAGACCGCGCGAGCAAAAGATTGCTCACGTTCGCGCACGCGATGAGCAACACCAAAAACACGACCGCCATCGTGATCGCGAGCGTCGGCGACATATTTCCAGCGCCATTGAACGGCGTTTTCCACAACGGGAAGAGCTGGACTTCGTGGCCGCGATTCGTATCAGGAAAATCGTTTTCCAACCGTTGCGCGATCGAGTTCAGCTCGGCCTGCGCCTGCTGACGCATAACGCCAGGTTTGAGAAATGCGTAGCCTTCGATCCAACGCGCCCCACGGTTTTCCAATTTGTAACCGGTCGAGTCGAATGTCTCCTGCATCGACGTCGGCACCCAAAAGCTGAACGAGTAACCGATAAAGGTGCCGTGAAACTTTTCCGGTGCGACGCCAACGATCGTGTGCTGCACGCCATTGAGATATTGCGTCTTGCCGATAATCTCCGGGTCGGACTTGTAACGATCTCTCCATGTTCGATAACTGATCACGACCACCGGATGCGCATTGCGTCCGGTTCCTTCTTCGGATCTGAATCCGCGGCCTAGAATTGGCCGCACGCCGAGTGCGTCGAAATAATTCGCCGTAACAATTCCCACCGATGCGATTTCGGCCCGATCGCCAACGCTCAAAGACGTCCCCGTGATTTTATCGACAATGAACGATTCAAACAGCGTCGCGTTTTTTTCGAAATCGACAAAGTCAGGATAGGAAAGCCCGTTATGCCCTTCCACCCCGCGTGTCGTGCCCACAAGCGCAAACATCCGGTCCTGGTGTGACACCAGTGGATAGGGCCGTATCAGAATTCCTTCGATCCAACTGAACACGGCCGCATTCGAACCGATCCCGAGTGTGAGGCAAAGCAATGCGAGAACGGTAAAGCCGGGACTGCGCCGAAGCATTCGGAAGCCGAAGCGAAGATCTTGCAAAAGCGTTTGCATTTACCACTTCCTTAGGCCGCGATCCTGTCTTCAACCACTCGGCCATCAAATAAATGCACTGTGCGATCGGCGTGCTGCGCGAAACGCTCGTCATGCGTAACCATGCAGATAGTCGCGCCGACGGCGTGCAATTCTTTCAAGAGTTCCATAACCGCCTCGCCATTGCGTGAATCGAGATTTCCGGTTGGCTCGTCTGCCAGCAAAATGGCGGGCCTGCCAGCAAGCGCGCGCGCGACTGCGACGCGCTGCTGTTGGCCACCTGACAGCTGGCTCGGTAAATGTTTTGCGCGATGTGCCATGCCGACGCGTTCGAGTGCTTCGGTGACAAACGATTTGCGTTCACCCGCGCCCATTCCGCGGTAGGTCAGCGGCAACTCCACGTTCTCAAATACTGTGAGATCGCCGATCAAATTGAAACTTTGGAAGATGAAACCGATTTCGCGATTGCGAATCCGCGCACGATCCGCAAAGGAAAGATTGGCGACTTCGTTTTCTTTCAGGGAATAGCTGCCTTCCGAAGGAGTATCGAGCAGGCCGAGAATCGATAGCAGCGTCGTCTTGCCGCAACCTGACGGTCCCGCAATTGAAACATACTCGCCGACACGAATGTCCAGGTGAATCCCGGAGAGCGCATGCGTTTCCACTTCATCGGTGAGAAAGACTTTCGTTACCCCACTCAATCGTATCAAAGGACTTGAGCCGTTTGTCATAGGAGGTTGCATTGATTCAGTAGCAGTTGATGTTGAATTCATTGATATTGGTTCTGTTCTAGTTAAGGCGAATGCGTTCGTGCGCGTCCCACGCGCTGGTGTCGGAGAGAATCACCTGATCCCCGGGTTGAAGGCCGTTTAAAATCTCAATCGTGTTGACCGAGCTTTTGCCGAGTTTCACCGGCGTCCGGAGAGCCTCCGAGGTGCCGTTGAGGAGTTTGAACATTCCTACGGTATTGTTCTCCTGGCCAAACGCTGGACGGCCGACATAAACCACATTGTCGAGACGCTCGAGCTCGATTGTTCCATCGACGCTGAGGTCCGGCCGCGCGCCTTTGGGCAGCGCCTCATCGACCGCAACATCGACAGTGACAGTTCCCTGTTCGACTGCCGGATCGACGCGCGTGACGTGGCCTTTCACCGTGCCGTTCCGTGTATCGATCACCGCTTGTTGCTTAATCTGAATATCTTTCGCCTGCGTCTCCGCGATTTTGACTTGGGCTTTCAACTTCGTCGGGTCTGCGACGCGCGCCAAGTTGTCACCGACCTTCACGCGCTGTCCGATCTGAACGGGTAATTGTTGCAGGACGCCAGACATTCCAGCGCGCACGTGCAACGCTTCGACTTGATCCGCTTTTAACTTGGCAAGCTGCTTGGCTTGATCGACTGCCGCCTGTTTGGACGCCAGCTGCGGATCAATGGAGTCATGCGCAAAATTGAGACGTTTCTCTTCGATCTCATTCCGGTTCGCCAATTCCGCCTCTTTCACTTTTGAGGTCTTGTATTGGAGTTCGGCGATCAAGCCGTTCTTGGCTAACTGATCGTTGGTTTCGCGTTCCATTTTCGCCTGTTGGTAATCAGACTTTGCTTTCGCGGTAGTTGCCTCCTGATCGAGAAGCTCGCGCTGTAGGGTCGCCCTCAAGGTAGTTAATTCCGCCTCTGCGGCTGTCGCTTGCAGCTCGGCGTCGTGAGCGGCTTGCTCCAGCTCGGGACTGCTCAATTCCAAAATGACAGAGTCCGGTTCAACGTGCGTACCGGGCCAAATAATTATTTTTTCCACGCGACCTTCCGCGTTTACCGAAATCCAGCGAATGTCTTCAGGAACGAGCGTCCCAAGACCGCGCACCTGTCGCACCATCGGTCCGCGTTTAACTGTGTCGATCCAAACCGTGGAGCGATCCACACTCGGCACTGCTGGTTTCAACCGTGAGATGGCAATCGTCGCCAGAATCAATCCAAGGGCAGACGCAGCAATGATAATGACGCGGCGCTTGCGCTTCTTTGCTGCAACCCCCGCGCGCGGCACATCCATCGACGAGAGAGTCGGTGTGAATCCAGCCGGCCGCACGATTGTCTCTTCTTTTAACTTTCGCTGAGGAGTCACAGTTGAATCACGGCTGACCGAAGGCCCGGCAAAGTTCGGCAACGGCATATGCTGCACTCACCAATGGTATGGCCGCGGTGATCACTAGCATTGCGAACAAAATCGCTTCGCCGACGAAATCGTGCCGCGCTTCCCTTTGAAAGTATTGATGACTGATATTGCGGAAGGATGGCGTCAGCGGTTTTGCGCAGTGGCTACGATAACCACTAAGGGTGACCGGATGGTAATTGCAGTCGGTAAGGGGGAACCTCGTGTGATTGCGAACTATAAAGGCCGTTGGTTTCATATTTCTTTAGGATGCGTTCGGTGGGTTGTTGGATTCAAAAGTTTTTCTGATCAGCAACAGCTATTGCAATGTTCGTGCCAACAGCGGCAAAGAAATCACATCGCGTGCCCGATCAGGCACTTACGTTTGGTGGCCGAAAAACGGCGGAAGTCCGATTACTCCGATTCTGGGATTTCGGCGTCCCGATTTCGGGACGCGCTTCGCAGAACTCACCTCAGAATGGAAGTTGCAGCAATGCTTCTGCGCCTTTGCCGCCGCGTCGGTTCATTACCACCAACGAACCTCCGTGCGCTTCCGCAATTTGACGGCTCAGCGGCAGACCAATCCCAGAGCCCTCGGGCTTTGTGGTGAAAAATGGCACGAACAAATTCGCCGTGTTCATGATTCCGGGTCCTTCGTCCTGAACAAAAATCTCAACCGAATCTTCTTTCTCTCGCCAGCCGATTGCGACGTTTCCGTGTGTCTCAAGCGCAGCATCAACAGCATTGCGCACCAAGTTAATCAACAACTGTTCGAGCTGTGCCGCGTCGACATGAATCTTTCTCTTCGGGCCGGCCATGACCTTGACGTTCAACCTTGGTTCCAAATCCACGACACGCTGCACAAGTTCAGCAAGATCGACATCTTGTTTTTGAGGCGGCGGAAGCTTTGTCAGGCGCGTGTAAGCCTGTAGAAAGCGACTGAGCGAATCGGCGCGGGATGCAATAGAACTCAAGCCAGTACGCGCATCGTCCTTCCAATCTGCTGGAGGCGGATCGCGGCGTAGCAATGATTCGAGACTGGCGGCAAGCGACTTGATGGGCGCAAGTGAGTTATTCATTTCGTGACCGAGCACGCGCACCAATCGCTGCCAGGCGCGGCGTTCTTCTTCGCGCAGCGTGCGACTGAGATCCGTCAGCACGAGCAAGTCGTGCGGTAAACCCTGTTCACGAAACGTGCTGCGACGAATGCCCCATCGACCGGAACCCCCAGGAAAGCTGAGCGTAAGCGGTTCATCCTGGTCGGCATCGTAACAGGGTTCGAGCCCAAGTTCCTTTGCCGTTTTGCCAAGTAATTTGTCCATTGGCTGACCGAGCAACGCTTCGCCGGCGCGATTGACGAGACGCAAACGCCGTTCTGGATCGAAAGTGAAAACCGCGACATCGATTTCCCCCATGATCGTGCGCAAAAGCGCCGTCGCTTCAAAGATCAGGATCGTTAGCGTCCACTGCACTTTCGCGCTGTAATCGCCGAACCAAAGAAGGGCGAGCGCAACAACAATCGCGGGAGCAGCCGCGCCAAGCGTCAGCCAGGTTAGTTTGCTTTCGTGGGACAGCCGGTAGCGACTTTTCGGTACCCGATTCATTTGCGCGCTGTAGCGGCAGGCGTGCCGCCTGCAAAATCGAAAAATTCGCAGCCGACACGGCTGCCTCTACAGTTCATAATCCATATTGCTGTAACCGCCGGTAAAATGCGCTTCTGCTCAAGCCCAGAGCTTCCGCTGCTTTGCGCGCATTGCCGTCGTTCCGCGCCAGCGCCTTCTTAATTAGAAATGCTTCTACTTCTTCGAGACTCATCTCCTCAAGACTGCGAGACTCAGCCCCGGCAAACGCCAGGCCAAGATCGGCCGCTCTTATCTGTCGATCCTGCGCCATGAGCACGGCCCGTTCGACGACGTGATCGAGCTCGCGAACATTTCCAGGAAACCGATGTTGCAATAAGCGCTCCCGCGCGGCTTCATCGAAAACGCTAACCTGTTTCCGATATCGTTGCGCGTGTTGTCGCAGAAAGCTATTCGCCAGCGGCATAATATCCTCCCGTCGCTCACGCAACGCGGGTAATGAGATTTGAATTGTATTCAGTCGAAAGAGGAGATCCTGCCGGAAACGCCCGGCCACGATTTCGTCCTGCAGATTTGCGTTTGTGGCGGAAATGATGCGCACATTTGCGTGCATTGTCTTCGACGATCCAACACGTTCAAAATTGCCGGTCTCGATGACGCGCAGAAGCTTTGCCTGTTGGGCAAGCGGAATATTTGCGATCTCGTCCATAAAAAGCGTTCCCTCATCCGCAAGTTCAAATCGTCCTGCGCGATCTGTCTTTGCATCAGTGAACGCGCCTTTTACATGTCCAAACAATTCGCTCTCAAAAAGGGTTTCCGACAAGCCGCCCATGTTGACTGTAATCATCGTTCGCGATGCGCGTGGCGAGAGCGTGTGAAGCGCTTGTGCGATCAAGCCTTTGCCTGTTCCGTTTTCTCCCGTGATCAGCACGTTCGCGTCAGACGGCCCGACGCGTGAAATCATTTCCATCACCGGCCTCATCGCGGGCGATTCGGCAATCAGATTCGGCATGCTGCCACGTAGCAACTGATTTTCGGCTTCGAGTTTGCGGCCGCGGCGGAGGGCCGTCGCCAGCTCAATCTGTGTGCGCACAATTGTCAGAAGCCGCTCGTTATCCCACGGCTTCGTCACAAAATCCCGCGCACCGCGTTTCATTGCTTCCACCGCCAGATCGATTGATGCCCAGGCTGTCATCACGACAATCGGCAACGTGCTGTCGATCTCTTGAATTTTGGGAATGGCTGTCAAACCTTCCTGTCCCGACGTCGTATCGCGCGTGTAATTAAGATCCATTACCAAGAGCGCGTAATCTTTCTTTTCCAGCGCATTAAACACCGCGGCGAGCGAAGTGACCGCTTCCGTTTGATAACCCTCGCCTTTGAGTAAGATGCGCAGCGCTTCCAGCACGTCGCGCTGATCATCCGCAAGAAGAATCCGAGTCACCGCTTAACTCTCAATCGCGAATTCGACTCACTGTCAATCACGCAGCTCAGATCTCTTATACTTCAGAGAACACTTTGCCGCGCGGGCAATTCGGATATCGGTGGCCAGCTAATCGGCCGAAGATCAAGAATGTCCGAAGGCCGCTTCCTTTTGCGCTGACGCAGTTGATCGAGCGCGAGATAGATCACCGGAGTGGTATAAAGCGTGAGGATCTGCGAAACGATCAGGCCGCCGACGATGGCGATAAAGCGCGCAATCTTGCGAAGTCGCTGACGGCGTAGTGGCGCCGGCGTTTTGTCTCCGGCATCGCGGTCGCGAAAATCGCGAGCGCGATGGAAGCGATTCCAGCCAGCGCGAGGAACGCGACGTTGTAGCCGGCACGTTGTACGATGAAACCGGCAACGCTATTGGACAGCGATGCGCCAAGACCAGTAGCGGTCGCAACCAAGCCCTGCACGAAATTGAATCGCCCTGTGCCGCGAGTGAGATCCGAAATAATGAGTACGCTCATGACGCCGAAAATTCCCGCCCCAATTCCGTCGAGCAATTGCACTCCGGTCAGATAAATCGGATTACCGCTCAGCGTGTAGAGGACGCCCCGAATGGGCAGCGCCGCGAACCCGATCAAAAAGACGGCGCGACGTCCCCATTCTGGCGCGAGCCGCCCCGCCATCAACGCGACCGGCACCATCACTAGTTGTGCGCCGACGATGCACACTGCCATGCAGAGGGAAGCTGCGCGCGGATGTCCGACCGAAAGTTCCTGACCAACCAACGGCAACATCGCCGCATTCGCGAAATGAAAGAGCACTACCGAGAGGATAAAGATCGACAATGAGCGATTGGTCAGGACTTCGCGAAATCCGGAGACGTTTTGCTCGTTTGCCACTTCGCCTTTCTCGCAGCCCCGGGCCCATGCGAAATCGATTTCGTCCGCGCGGATGAAAAAGATCGCGACAATCGTAATCACGCAGCTCGCAGCGGTGAAATAGAAGATCGATTCGCGCGCAAAAATGTAACCGAGCAACCCAGCCGCGACTGCGCCGAAAACATTGCCCGCGTGATTAAATGTTTCGTTGCGCCCGATGCGCCAATCGAGGCCGGCGCGGCCGACAATTCCCAAGGTCATCCCTGCCATCGCCGGCGGGAAAAACGTTCCAACGACGCCCATTACGATCTGCGCGCCGACCATGTCAGCGAAGCTTTGGGAATAAATCACGGCCAGGGCGCCAATTCCAAGCAACGCCGTGCCGACGGCGAGCGCTACGCGTTTTTGTCGCAGTCGATCGACGAATGCCCCCACCGGCGTTTGCGCGATCAATCCTGCGATGCCGCCCGCAGAGAGCGCCACACCGATGGCGCGCGGATTCCAATGCCGCGATGCGGCCAGATAAATCGCAAGAAAGGGACCGACGCCAGTGTGCACGTCAGCCATCAGAAAATTGACGGCGTCAAGTGCACGCAACGTTTGCTTGCTCGCCGCCGTTTTCACTTGTTGAAATTGAACGTGAAGTAAACGGCCGCGATAATGAGCAGGAACGACACGATATTGTTCCAGCGCGGCATTTGCCGGAATAGCGCCCAGGCGATCGCCACGAACACGATGATGGTAATGCATTCTTGCATGACCTTGAGCTGCACGAGATCGAAGCGTGCCGAGCCGATGCGATTGGCCGGCACCTGGAAGAGATATTCGAAGAATGCGAGCCCCCAGCTCGCCGCGATCGCGATCCAGAGCGGCGCCTGTTTGACTTTCAAGTGCCCGTACCAGGCGAGCGTCATGAA
>WNGG01006538.1_pt1 | contig 12956 bp, 12 predicted proteins | sample 5400661 | NCBI WGS metagenome assembly WNGG01 (sample SAMN13153372, study PRJNA577476) | soil metagenome | isolation source: 100 cm soil or saprolite under Garry oak tree replicate 1 | place: USA:California | collected 2016-06-15
CTCTTCGGCCATCTTCTCCCTCGGAGGCGGCTGGCGAGAACGACAGGGTCCAACCGCACAACAATGCCAATCATTCCGCGTTTCTTAGGCATGAACTTACCTACCCAGTTTGTTTCGATGACCAGTCCACCTTCTCCATAGGCTGCGAAGAAGTCGATGAGGGCCTTGCGCAGACGCTGTTCGTCTATTACGTGGGATTGGCGTAAGCGATCGAATCTTCCGTAGAGCCTTTCCTTCTTCACAAGTTCGCCAAGGTTGAGGAACCGGGACCCGGTCTGTTTTGCAAGTAGTCTGGCGAGGACGGTCTTCCCCGTGCCAGGTGTCCCGGTGACTATGATCGTCTTGTCCAAGTGTGTTCTGGTGCTCCGGCCGGGACTGTCAGCTCTCGGGGGCTTTTGAACCCGGGTCGCCGGATCGAGAGGGCAAACCCTTCGGGCTTGCCCAAATCAACTGGCAATCATTCGACCAATACCTCGAAAAATCGTTCTATCTGAAAACCCGACAGGACTATCGGCGATACGCTCAACGCTTTGTTGGTGTGTTAACAAACGGTGACGCATCGCCTCTTCTGGCAATGTCCCACGATAGACGAAGACATGTAATGTCATCACTTTCTGCACTCTCGAATTTCTTGGGACAGAAAGACCGTTGGAGGGCAATCATTGCACGCTACGGTTTGCATTGGACAGACAGGGCGAATAATATCGACGACATTGCAGAAATGATCTACACCGATCGTTTTACGGAAATGATCAGCGCGCTAAAGAAAGGTTTCGCCGCTGTACCACAAGAATATTCGAACTATGTCAAGTTCGACGTGCTAACGGGGCTTCGACCAGCGGAAGCGATTCAATCGTGTAACCTACTGAAAGCCAACGGACACGGCTATCTCAATTCAGAGATTCAAGTCCTCGAACACTTCAAGGATCCAGCAGTTTTCATAAGAGGTCAGAAACGGGCATATTTTTCAATCGTGGACGCTGGAACGCTCGGGTTTGCGCAAAACACCGCGAGTATTGAGTACGAAGGCCTAAGGCTTCAGTACAAACACAGGGGTTTGCGCTTCCACATGGCTTTTGCTCGCAAGATTTTCGCCCACATGGGCACGCCGACACGTAGGTCCAGAAATCGTGGAACTACTCGAAGGCAGAGCGCCCGCGTCCGTCCTCGCCAGACACTACTACCGCCCGGACTTTCGGACAGAGCTTGAGAAGATTCGTTCCGCATTGCCCGAGCTTCGAAAGCTATTGGAGTAGATTCGGCGAGATTCTACTCTGGAGTTATCTCCAAAGGCGAACGCGAGGAATCGGCGACATTGGACAAGAGTTAATGATTGGTCGCCTGCTTCTCGCAGATTATGAGCGAAGGCGTTGAGACGTATTTGGGCGGTTTCTATAGCCCAATCGGAGTCTCAATTGGTCATATTGGGCTGATCTCTACCAAACACCGCGTCGGAGCGGGAGTCTATGCTACAGACAGGAGGCTGTTCATAATTGGACCCGGCAAGGCCACTTTTCCTTCCAGTCTGAACAAGATTGCTGCTGGGTCCGATAAGGGAGATTTCGTGCCTTCAATCTTGACCAAGGATCAAAATGATGCCCTAATTGGCGCTCTGACTGAGAACAAACAGTTCGAAATTGGCAGAAGCCAAGTCACACAGATCGAGGTGAAAAAGCCTCCTGGTTTTCTCAGAACAGGATCGCTGAAGATAACTTCAGCGGTCGGAGAAACCCTGGACATTAGGATAAGCTTGAACATGCATTATGAGTGGACCGTCAGACTTGTACAAGCGTTCAAGCCTGAAGCGGTAACGCTCGACTGAAAAGATAGGGGGACGTGCGTGCGCAAGCTCAACCTTGCTTCGGCGTTGAACGCCTTAGAGTTTGGGTAATCACGTGGAAATTTGTCTTCGGTGGGACTGTCCTTCCCTCGTGGGATCGCGGATTGAAGATGCGCGAACGTTCACGATTGTGCCGGGATCGTGGCATAACCCAAGGTCCCTGCACGTTGACCCCCGACGCCACAACTCTTGGCGGCATAAGCGCATAACATGAACCTCGTCCCCGGCTCATCCGTGAGGACCAAACCTTGCCATGCTAAGCGCATTCGATAGGAAATAGAACGTAGTAGAATCCGCGCCGATCTTCACGGCTCGTGTCAGCCGTCACCTTCTTCGTCCATCTCCTCGGACAGATAGTTATTTCGTGTGCTCGGAATACCATCCGGGCATTTTCTTCGCCGTGAACCACGTAGATGTGCCTTCTGAAGCCTTCTTCAGTTGAAAAGGCGACTCCGCAGACACATCTGAGCATTATGCTCATCTCTGAATAGCGTTACCGCTCCCTGAGTTCTGGACGCTGAGAACAACCGTCTGCTGAGCGTTGACTACGTTATAGTTGCCGCTCACTGAAATGTTGGCTTCGCCGCCGTCGATAGCAACGTGGTTGTAGTTCCCGGAGAGATTCAAGTCAACTCGAACGATCGAAGTGCTGAGTTGAAGAGTGATAGTACAGTAGTTGCATGACCAGAAACGGGTTGAAACAAAACGTTTCAACCTGTTTGCAGAGTGGACGTTTTATCCGCCTCAACCGACAATCCCCGAAACCATGAGGAAGCGAGGCCGACCAAAGAAGAAGGTTTGAATGAAGAGGACTGCGATCGGATAGGGCTGCTCTCTCTGGGTAACTGAAGGTGTCCTCAGCAACCGCACAAATGAGGATCGAATGGAAAGATCGATGCAAATGTACACGTGAAAATTATATCATACTTGACCGAATCCGTGTCGAAAATGTCAACTATCTTTAGTTTCGGCGATCGAAGATTTCTAAAGACCATCTCCCTGGGGGCAATACTCGCAATGGCGCTTGGCATGGTGGCCCTGTCGCCTCTAGCGAGAGGCGCTGCCAGTTCCGCTCCACACCTAGTGACGACCGTGCCCACCAACTCTCAACCCGGCGCGCTAGCCTTCGACCCGTTTGATGGAAACAAGAACATGTATGTCTCAACAGCGAGCGGCACCGTGCAGGTGATATCGAGCGACAATAATACGATTATCGCCACTATTTCTGTCGGCTCTGGGGGCTCAGCTCTTGTTTTCGACCCATTCGATCACAGCAAGGATATGTACGCAGCTAACCCCGGCACGAATGCCGTCTACGTTATTGACAGCAAGACAAACGCGGTGATAGCCACAATCCCTGTCGGCTTATCCCCTAGCAGCATACTTTACGCCCCATCGAACCATGACCTGTACGTTGTAAACGAGCAATCTTTCACAGTCTCCGTGATAAACGGCACAACTAACACAGTCATAGCTACTATACCTGTTCCCACAATGGCTGGCACGGCTGCACTAGGGTGGTCTCACCCCATGGAATACGACCCAGCAAACCAAGACCTTTACATTGGCCCCTGCGATCCCTTTGGCCAGTTCGTCGACGTAATTTCTACGGTCACCAACACAGTAATTGCCCAGATTCGTTCCGGCCAGGACCCGTTCTACGCGGCCTTCGACCCTACCAACAATGACATGTACCTTGATAACGCTAACAATAATCCACACACCGTGTCTGTCATCGACAGCTCCACGAATACGATCGTTGCTACTGTCCTCACTCCGGCCCCGGCGAATCCCAGCTACATGGCATACGACCCCGCGAACACGGACGTCTATGCCGCAAACAGCGGTGGCGGTACGGTCTACGTGATCTCAAGCTCGTCGAACACAGTAGTAGCAACATTCGGTCTCGGAGACTCAGCGCGATCGCTAGCGTATGATCCTGCGAACAAGGATATGTATGCAGGGACTATAAGTCTCTCGGTCCCACATGTCGTGGTGATTGACAGCCAGACAAATACAATCATCGCCACCATCGACGTAGGTGGCCAGAGTTCACAACTCGTTGGGCTGACGTTCGACCCATCCAACCACTACATGTACGTTTCCAACCAAGAAGTCTTCTACCCCGGCCTGGCAAACCAAAATTTCGTCGCGGTAACATCCAGCTAGAACTTGTCCGTCCTGAGTCGTGACACCCCCTCCCTCTTTTTTTCATCCAGTATATCATTCCGACTCCGGGGACCTATTCAACCGACCGCCGAATAATTTGACTGTATTAGATGGTGGAATAATTTCGAGGACAATCCCCCACAACCAACGGTCCCAGAAGCCATGAGGAAGCGCAGCAGACCAAGGAAACGTTAGGATGTATTGTCCTTCGATAATCTCGAAGCACAATATATTTTCACTATGGCTGTAAATGTATTCAGTTGTATGTATTCAGTTGTAGACGTTAATCATTTAACATATATCCGTAACCCACAGACGAAAATTGTCAGCAATCAATTCTATCGGCATCCGAAAAAGCGTGCTTCTGCTCAGCGCTCTCGCAATAGGCCTGGCTCTGTACGCGGTTCCAAGTGCATTACTACCAGTATATGGTGTGGGAGCTATCGTTAGCTGCGTTGATAACCCAGCCGGCGGTCACATAATAACTGTCGTGGCCCGGGACGTGGGAAACCCTTCTGGGGGACAAGTCATCATCGTTACCGTCCCCAAAGGATCGTGCCCTCCGGGTCTTTCCGCTGATCCGAACAACCCGACACCAGGATCATTAACCGTCCAATGTGGCGCAAGTTCTGACACATTGACGTTTATCACGTCAACCGACACGTACACGTGGACCGTACCCGCAAACGACGTTCCGAGTTCGCTCTGCTAAGCTGTTCAGGCAACACGCCAACCCCTTCCTAATTTTTACTTAGTTCCTATTTGTCATCGCCGTCAAATTCTTGACGTTCTCGGTCTTCAGGAATTATCTGCCGAATGCGCCGTGGAAGGAGATAGCATCAACTACGATTGCTAATACGTCGGTGTTATTGCAGAGAAATACTACGTTGTTTTGTGGAGTAGAGGTTATTGCGTAATCTACCTCGAAATTACTGTTGAGTGCTATGTTGGTAAACCCTGGCGGCGGCTGGAACCCCCCTTCTGGTAAGGGCGATCCGCAGGAGACATCGTCGTCTATCCCGGCGCTCGCTATTACGAAGTCGATTGAAGAGGCTTCTATCGATGCGGAACACGTGTTAGGTCCAGAATCCCCCGGACATGACACTGTTGCCGGTATTGAGGGGTTCGGGTCGAATATCGCCTTCGTGTTTGCACCCTGGACAGCGATAACCTGCATTCCCCAAATCGTCACGCAGCAAAGGTCATCGACGACGCTGATATTATCTGATTTCAGCGGTGAGGTAGCTAAGGCATAGAATTCCAATATCGTCACATTGGAAGCACTATTGGAAGCATAAGAGAGGCGCTGGGTAAAGTTTAGACCACTACTGTCGTTGATTGCTGATACGGTCGCAGTGCAACATGTCTCAACTACCACGACAATCACATCATGTCCTTTGGTTGTTGTTAGCAACTGTGAACAAAACTGCAATAGACAATTGCTGGTGTGGGTTCCTACACCATCTAAAGCCAAAGGCGGTGCCGCATACGCAGCTTTTGTACCCCACACACTTCCCACAAACACCAGCACCATGATCACACAGGCAATTTTCGATGCCCGGCTCACGCCAACCATGTTTCATGGTGGGCCTTATCGCGGCTCTTTAGTTTTTCCTGCGAGGTAAAATTTGACTATATTACATATATCGAATTATTTCGGGGACAATCTCGCTCGAAAAAACGCAATTGCTCCCGACTCAACGTTAGTGTAACGGTCGGGCTCAATGCTGGATGTTTCTCACAAACGCGTTTACAATTTGACAGTACAACAAACACACGACTCCCCGGAATGGACCATTGGTGTTCGAGCCCCACGGAAAAACGCGGCTAATCACTCCCAAAATGGCGTGATTAATTGTGGATGATGCTGTTAATTCGCCCGATTTGTCCGTGTTAACAAAATCACGGTTTAAATTTGGCGTGCATGGTATGTTAGAGCGGGTCCCGTTTCAGACTACTATTGAGAGGATGCGGCTTTATTCTTGGGCCGAGATTGAATCAGTTAGTTTATTTGGGATTGCTACCAATCGTTTGAAACTGTGGTCAAAGGCAAGAAGCCAAAAGTTAATTGGAAAAAGATTGAGGAAAGCGTCTTTTCCATAGGTATCGGACTCCTTCTCATCCTGTACGCGCCGTCAAACGCCATTATCGATGTATTAGGCGGGATCTTCATTGTTCCCGGAGGGGCATACTTGCTGGCGCAACCCGAAGTTAGACTGTACCTCAAATTCGCTGTTAACTTTGTAAGTCGAAAGCAAGTCTTCAAGGACGTTAACATTTCAAGCTCAAACGTTGTTTCGAATGTGACCGCTGAATCCGGTGGGACAGTACAAATTAATCAAGGCGTGACTTCTCAAAAGACACCATACTTACGATTGGACCCGAAATTTCAGTATTCCAGCGTGGGGAGTGTCCAAGCTGGCAATCACTTCGACTGGTTGGAGTTTCACGTTGTAGTTACCAACATCGGCGACGGAATTGCAACAAGCATCCAAGGTCAAGCTAACTTTGTCGGACCCGAACTATTGTCGTTGCCCAACGAGGGCAAATTCAGTGTTCACGACCTCGGGCATATGGAATCGTTCACGCAACTTATCGTCAGTGACCGACCCCCAAAGGTTGCCGCCCAAAAGTCCTACACTGTCGTCTGTACCTTCAAAGACACGGCGGGAAACAGCTATCCGTCGATAAAGATAGAGGGCCTACTTAGCGCCCTGAAACTCGCCTTCTAAGCATGAAGTCCAAGTATGACGAGCTAACAATACTGGGCTTTTTCGATACTGCAAGCTTGATGCTGGCTGTTGTCGTTGGAGTTTGGGAAGCAGGTCTTTTCAAGGACAACATGGTCCTTTTGTACGAAATCGAGGCAGCTGTTTCCGCACCCCCGTTATTCGTATTGGTTATCCTCGCAAAATTTCGAAGAGGGTCTTCCTTCACCTACACCAAGTTCCTTCTCAAAGGACTAACTTGGGCAACAGCGCTTCTTGCAGGAAACTTGTTTACCACTGGATACGGATACATCTTTTCGTTTGTATGGCCTTGGGGGCCGTTTTGGTTTGCCTTCTATTTTCTCTCCGTCGGGGCTATCATTTCCGCAATCAAGATAATGGAATATCGTTTGGATGTTCGAAAAAAGGAGTGGGAGAGGGTACAACACCCCGGGCAAAGCCAGATGTAAACATGTTAGCTCGTTGTGTTGTAATCCCCAAAACATTGGTGAAGCATTGTAAATGACACTATAGCGAATCTTCGGGAAATAGGCCCACATTGACTAAATCAAGATGCGAAACTTGCGGGCAATGGTTTGAGGATGAAGAGATAGACCAACATCTGAACACGTATTTGGACGAACCTGTCGGACCCCCCCCCCCGCCCCGCCCGAACCAACAGAAATGAAGTGCCCTGATTGTCAAACAGGCATGGAAGCTTACTATGGTGTGCCGTTTCGAGTTGGTGGAACAGGTCCGGGTATGCGGTTGTTGATTGGGGCATGGGCCGAGCTTGCGGAAGAACCCACTCCGATAGACACGTACGTTTGCCCTCAATGCGGACGAATATTGCAGTATGCTAACAAGGCAACCAGGGATAGACTGAGACGATCCGCGCCTCACAAGCCGTAACTGCTAATGATTCGGGGACCTCTAAGACCAATTTCCAGTTCGCCTCACAATTTTGACCATGAACACAGGTACTATCTGCAAGTCATGCTTCCAAGAAATCCCCGAGGGCGAACCTTTTGGCATTATCGCTATGATAGGAAGGCGGGATTGTTCGAGCCAATCCATAACAAGTGTCCCCCGAAGAATGAACCGAGATACATTCACTTTCATTCCCGCGCGGCGAAGTAACACCTTGTCGATATGGTCTCGGGACAGAAAAGCGTTATATCTCAACTATAGCAGTGTGATATCAGTCGGCGGTATTACAGTACTGATGGCGTGAGAAGGAACCGTCCGGGAGGGTGATCACCGGCAAGGGCGACTAACACCCGAACGATTCTGGGCGACTCACGCCAACCCTCTTGTAGCATGATTCGTATAAAAAACTGCTACACGAATACATTCACCGGACTGTTAGAGATAAAACCGGAAAGGCGAACACCGAGAACGATTCATCTTAGTTTTCGTGGCTCATTCTATTCTGAGCACTCTTTACACAACGCCCCAACCGAAACGTTTTGCCGTAGAGCCTTTCTTCTTGCACCCACAGCGGCAACGGCAACGGTCGGGTCCGATTGTTTCAAAGCCAGCGGCATGCGGTATAAACCGCACCATCTTTGGGTGTGTGGCGGTAGGAAATGGGTCAGCAGCCATTTGTAGAAGTCGAAGCGGGATACTTGAGATTTTATCGTAGAGATGATTTCTTTTCGAGGCTTCCGACAAGCGTTTCCACAGGATTCATCTTCTACGCTGTGTTTTCTCTAAGTGTCGGCACGGTAGCGTTACCCATATCCATTGTAGCTACCGCGCCCCTCGTGTTATTGACTCTCTATCGGAACAGAATCCTGAGAAAGGTCGTGAAGCTTGGTTTTGTTTCTACGTTCAGATTTCGTGGAATTGTCGAGGTTCTTTTTTGGTCGGGGATGACGCTCACCCTCGGAGGATCGATTCTAACTTTCTATCCACTCACAACGAAATACCTGTATCTTGGCTTAGGGTCCGGATTGACGCTGATCTCAGTTTCAAGCAACTGGAATAACTTCATGGCACCGTGGGCGGTTGGAAAACTGTCAATCGAACAATTTCTAATGGAGAATAAGCAAGAAAATGCCAACTATTCATGGCTTCGAAGGGGCCTCAGAAATGTAGAGAATCGATTGAGGCGTCTGGGGGTTTCACCTCCCCGAGGCAGCCTATTTCTTGGGACGAGCTATGCCATTCTGAAAAAGGAACCGATAGAACAAGACCTAATGTTGCTCGCCGAATGGGTTGGACGGCCAAAGACCGAAACAAAAATGGATATTCTTCGACCAGTTGCGCGATTTCTAACCCAAGCGCAAGAGGCTGAAACGGCAGGATTCAAGCCTGCACCAACTCTTACAGACTACTTGGGCGACCTTCCGTGGCAGAAAATTTCGTACGCAACGGGCTCTCTTGCAGTAGTTGTAGGGGTAATCGCGGCATTATTGCGTTTCTTCGCATAAGCGAGGCGGATCCTTCGTGCAAAACGGTTAGTGTCTCGTTTCCGTTTCCTCGCTTCTATAGAACTGTCGCACATGCAATCGCCGCCCCCAACCATGATGCGTCATCTCAGCTCGTAATAAGCCGCATATCTTCCTCAAGCCATCCGATGTACTCAGTCAAACTGCTTGTTGTGACAATATCTATCAAGTAATCCTCAGTATAGGATGTCATCACGCTCTGATTATTTGGGAGCACTAATTTCGTCTCTGGATGTATCGATGCGGCCAAATACTTGACGTACGTAGTCGGCCTCAGGTTGGGCTCTCCATCAGTCGCCAGATCGTATTCGAACATCGATCCGTCCAAGACTATGAGCGGACAGATTACCATCAGTATCCCCGGTACGAGTTTGATTATCTGCTTTAGCATACGAATCTGATGGTCCGTTGCATTCAAGACTTGGCTGATCGCACCGTTAATTTGGTTGTATTCGGTTCGGTTCTGTTTTCTGGTTGGGTTCTGATTTTCCTTCCAGAACGCGAGGTGGCTGGTCTGCGCAAATCTATCCATCGGCTCTCTGTTCAGAAAATGGCTTTTCGCCAGCAGGGACAAATCCGTTAATTCGAGAGGAGGTTCGGAGAGTGTTTTGAGGAAGGTTACTGCCGCTACCTCTTTGATTAGATGTTCTGGCGGCGAGTAGAACACCCAAGGCATCGCTTCGCTTTTCTTGCATTCGCAAACAATCGTAAAATTAAGCCGATTAAATCTCCCGAAGTTTCCTTCGATTAGCTTTGTCGCGACAATGTCGATGTATCTGGGCTTTAGTTCGCCTTCACCACGTGAGATTGCCTGATGCCTAACAGACCAACCTTTGTTGGAAAAACGAGAACCAACCTGGATTTCTAAAGGAAAGCCTGATTTGCGAAGGTCGTCCAGCACATTCTTGCGAAGAGTATCCAACGACCCCAATCAAACCGTTTCTTTCCCCCTTCTCAATTTCGAATGATATTAAGAGTTGGAAGCTATGGGTTCGCCAACTGCCAAATCAATGTGCTGATTCTGTCGATAACAATGTTTGTAACATGCACGCATGCCGTAGCAAAACTGGCAAGCTCGGGGTGAAAAACGTCACCTGCTGGAACGCCAACGTCTTTTATCCCATAGAAGTAGTCCTTTGTAGAACAGAGCACATGCAACCAAAACGCCGCTCTCGCCAGGTCATCCCTAACTACCGCGAATCGTGTGATCTCTAACCGTTTTTCGAGTTTAAGAATTGCGGTCGGGATCAGTTCGCTAACGTCATGAGCGTTCTTGTATCCTATGTCAAGATAAGTCAGCAAGGCTTTGACTGCCGTCTCTACAGAGCTTTGAGCGTCCTGGAAGACGCCCAGAATATCATTGTCAGCTAACCTTTGTTCAGCAGACTTGCGGCTTTTCTCTGCATCGTCCAACCGAGTCATCGAATAGATTCGCCCATGCGCCTTGTCAACTGCGGTTGACCGCGGTGTCTCGATCACAAGACGTGAAGCGATTTGTCTGGGGGCTTCATGCACAAGATCCAAGCGTTCGTAGATTGACTCTAATCCATCAATGAAAAAATCCATGCCTTCCTGGAAATCTCTCAGCTGTTCGTGAAAACTTGGTACGCCGCTCCCCGAAACTTGCGCGATGACAATCGAAAATTCCTCGGCGAATGAAGCGTTATCAAACAATTGCTCAAGCAAGCTTGTCGTGTATTTGATCCACTTGGACTTCTCCGCCCACCCAGCGTTCAAGTCTTTCTGCGTCACGGAAACTCCCACTGTGACATCCCGTATTTCTCGACCCTTCCTCAGTTGGACACGAATCTTTTTTCTGGCGTCTGCCTTGGAAACGCCAGCACGCAAATTTGGGAGAGGCAACTCAACAATTGAAAAGGTCGTGCCCACTATTCAAATGTCAGAGTCCCGCCCATCATATAGAGCTTCGGAAAAAGGCTTAGAAATAGCCTCAAAATATGAGATTGAGGCTAAAACAAAGCATTTTAAGCAACCTAACCGCTATTCTCGGTGGAGATTGATCCGAATGCAAGTTGAAACTACGCTCAACGAGCGCGTAACCAACGGTTTGCGCGCTCAATTCAATGAAGTCCGGGTAGACACGATTCTGAGCTAAGCCGAGGCAATGTTTCTGCAATCCCAATTCCAGGCGGGTTCACAGTGTGACACCAAGCCTGAGGGGTACGAATTGTTCGAAGGCGGCTGGATCGATAAAGCCACGGAGTGGCTGGGGTTTGGACGCTGGGCTATTGGACGCCCTAACCTTGCTAAGTCAAGCGGCAAGGCCTCATTCCATCCGACCCCATTGAAGCATAGTGCACAATATGCCGAGGTGGGAAGTGTGACTCAAAGTCGTCCTTCGTGGTCGCCTATTGATGGGGTCGAATTGTTTCTACGTCATATTCCACTACCGAACGAGTTGCGGACTGGAGCCCCTTGGCAAAACTCGATTGAATATCGTAACATTCTGGTAATTGGTGATCAGGGTTAGGGCAAAACTACGCTTGACGAAGCGCTCGCCTACGCGTTTGCAATGCGTTATCATGCCCCGATATGCGTTTGCATGGCGATACAGACACCGGGCATTGATGTGCTTCTTGATGTAGCGTCGCGGAATGCGGCTATGGCATACATGCTCGTAGGCGGGGACCTTGCGCTTGCGAAAATCCCGAAAACCGATATCAATCGGTTTTTCCAAGTTCGTCACATAATCCAAGAGGGGACAGGGGTTAGGCGGGCGATTGTGGTTACGGCTCTTGAGAGCCATACACTATTCGGCATTGACAAAAACCTACGGACTACGTTCACTATGATGTTTGTCAAGTCGGTCCCAACGAACCCGTACGACCGTTCGTTATTGAAACGATACATTGACCCCGAGTTGCTAAACGCGTTTGAACGGGCGCACAAAGCGGACGAGTGTTTGACCTGGGACCCTCAATACGCGCCACATGGAGCACTTGCGAGAATTGCAACACCCCCAACGAAAATGCTGGTTCAAGTCGGGCACGCAAGCGTGCCTTGGCTTGCCAAAGTATTCGCGAAGTGGTTCAGGGAGGGCCGCTAAGTTGCCCAAACCGGGACTGTCGGTAATCACCGTTCAGAAATCGGTCTATGACCAATTACGAGGGCTCGCCGAATCACAAGGACTGTCCATTTCCAAGTTCCTCGAACGAGCCTTTAACGGGACTGTCCCAGGACTGTCCCAATTCGGGCAGAATACGCCCGTAACGGTGCTCCGGCCGGGATTTGAACCCGGGTCGCCGGATCGAGAGTCCGGCATACTCTCGGCCAGTCTGGAGACCGGTCTATACTACCGGAGCAGGCGGTCCGAGAAAATATCTCTAAGTTAAGTCTTTTCCGGGAACGATCTACTCGGGCGGTGGACCCTGGCCCTTCGGCATTGGGGGTGGCTTGGCCGCCGCGATAATGTCGTCGATCCGGAGGATCATCGATGCGACTTCGACGGCTGAGCTGATGGCGTGCTCCTTGACTTTGACTGGTTCCAAGACGCCTTCTTTCATCATGTCGGTAATCTCGCCTGTGTAGACGTTGATGCCACTCCACAGGCCCTTGGTCTCATGGGCCGCTCTGAGCCCTACGAGAATATCGATCTGGTCGAGGCCAGCGTTGTCTGATAGGGTCCTAGGAATAGATTCCATCGCGTCCGCGAAAGCTTCGATCGCAAGTTGTTCTCTTCCACCGATCTTTGTCGCATAGTCACGGATTCTCTTCGCAAGCTCCGTCTCGACAGCTCCGCCTCCAGCAACGATCTTGTTTTTCTTT
>WNGG01010208.1_pt1 | contig 12956 bp, 13 predicted proteins | sample 5400661 | NCBI WGS metagenome assembly WNGG01 (sample SAMN13153372, study PRJNA577476) | soil metagenome | isolation source: 100 cm soil or saprolite under Garry oak tree replicate 1 | place: USA:California | collected 2016-06-15
CGTCTCCGGGGCGGAGAGGCGAAATGCACATCAACGATCTCTTGAAGATGGCGTCGGAACGGAAGGCTTCCGACCTCCACCTGAAGGTGGGGTCGCACCCCGTGCTGCGCATCAACGGGGAGCTGATCCCGCTCGTGGAGATGAAGCGGCTCATGCAGGAGGACACCATCGCCATGGCGTTCTCCATCATGAGCAACCGGCAGAAGCAGAAGTTCAAGGACAACCTCGAGATCGACATCGCCTACTCGGTCCCGGGGCTGGGCCGCTTCCGCTGCAACGTGTTCCAGCAGCGGGGCACGGTGGGGCTGGTGCTCCGGGTCATCCCGGTCAAGATCATGACCGTGCGCGAGCTCGGCCTCCCGGTGGTGCTGGAGAAGATCGCCCAGGAACAACGCGGGCTCATCCTCTGCACCGGGACCACCGGCTCGGGGAAGTCCACTTCCCTCGCGGCCATGATCGACTACATCAACACCCAGCGCTGCGAGCACTGCATCACCATCGAGGATCCCATCGAGTTCCTCCACCGCGACAAAAAGTCAATAGTCAATCAGCGCGAGGTGGAGGTGGACACCCGCTCCTTCGCGGCCGCCCTGCGGAGCGCCCTGCGCCAGGACCCCGACGTGATCCTGGTCGGTGAGATGCGCGACTACGAGACCATCGAGACCGCGATCACCGCCGCCGAGACCGGCCACCTGGTTCTCTCCACCCTCCACACCCTGGACGCCACCGAGACCATCAACCGCATCATCTCCGTCTTCCCCCCCCACCAGCAGAAGCAGATCCGACTGCAGCTCTCGGGGGTCCTGAAGGCGGTCATGTCCATGCGCCTGGTTCCCCGGGCGGACGGGCACGGGCGCGTCCCCGCGGTGGAGGTGATGATCACCACCCCCTTCATCCGCGACTGCATCATCAACAAGGACAAGACCAAGCTGATCCACGAGGCCATCGCCGCCGGCGTCTCCCAGTACGGGATGCAGACCTTCGACCAGTCCATCTTCGCGCTCTACAAGAAGGAGCTCATCACCTACGACGAGGCCCTGCGGCGCGCGACCAACCCCGACGAGTTCAAGCTCAAGATCCAGGGGATCCAATCCAGCTCCGACATGGCCGCCGAGGAGATGGAGAAGACCATGCAGTCGTTCGACCTGGAGTCCTGAGCCGCTACCGGGGCGCAGGGAGCGAGGGGCCGTGATGTCCAGGAAGGGCCTTGCCGAGCCGATGGAGGCCTACGTGCGGGCCCTCCGCCGGCTCGGCCGGCGCGACCACTCCGAGAGCGAGCTGCGGCGCGCCCTCCTGGAGCGCGGGCATCCGCGGCAGGAGGTCGAAGCGGCCCTCACCCGGCTGCGCGGGGAGCGTTACCTCGACGACGCCGGCTTCGCCGAGCGGTTTGCGCGCAGCCGCCTGGCTCGCCACGGGCTCGGGCGGCTGCGCGTCCGCCAGGGCCTGCGCGAGCGCGGGGTCGACCGCGGGGTGGCGGAGGCCGGGCTCCGGGCGGCCCTCCGGGAGGTGCCGGAGGCGGCGGTGCTGGACGCCCTGGCCCGGCGCTACTGGCGCCAGCGAACGCGGGACGAGCCGGCTCACCGGCTGCGCAAGCTGTGGGCCTTCCTGCTGCGCCGGGGCTTCCCCGCCCCCCTCGTGAACGCGCGGCTGCGGGCGCTCTGGCCGCGCTGGGGCGACGCCCTCACGGGGTTGGAGCCCGTGGAAGAGAGCGAAGCGTGACGGCGGGGGCGGCAGCCAAGGGGCAGGAGGCGGCCCCGGAGAGCACGGTGAAGACGGGCGACGAGATCCGCAGCGTATTCCTCGCGTACTTCGAGCACCGCGGGCACCGGGTGGTGCCCAGCTCCTCCCTCGTGCCCGCCGTCCTTCGGCGACTACTTCAAGAAGGACGCCATCGCCTACGCCTGGGAGTTCCTCACGAAAGACCTGGCCCTGCCCAAGGACCGCCTGAAGGTCACGATCTTCAAGGGCGAGGGATCCGTCCCCCGCGACGCCGAAGCCCACCGCTTCTGGCAGGAGCACATCCCGCCGGAGGCCATCCTGGAGCTGGGGGCCAAGGACAACTTCTGGGCCATGGGCGACACCGGTCCCTGCGGTCCTTGCTCGGAGGTCCACTTCTTCCAGGACGGCTCCCTTCCCTGCCCCGAGGAGGCGGCGGGCGGGACGTGCACGGGCGTGGAGTGCGAATGCGACCGCTGGCTCGAGATCTGGAACCTGGTCTTCATGCAATACGACCGGGACGAGAAGGGCGGGCTCCATCCGCTCCCCGCCCCTTGCGTGGACACCGGGATGGGCCTCGAGCGCATCACGGCCGTCGTGCAACGGAAGCTGTCCAACTACGAGACGGATCTCTTCGTGCCCCTCCTGGGCGCGGTGTCCCAGCGCTCCGGCCGGCCCTACGGCGGCACCCCCCAGGACGACGTATCGACCCGCGTGATCGCCGACCACCTGCGGGCCATGACCTTCCTGATCGCGGACGGCGTCCTGCCCGGCAACGAGGGGCGCGGGTACGTCCTCCGCAAGATCATGCGGCGGGCCATGCGCCACGGGAAGCGGCTCGGGATCGAGGAGCCGTTCCTCTTCCGCCTCACGGCCGCCGTGGTGGCACGCATGTCCGCCGCCTACCCCGAGCTGCTGACTCAAGCCGAAGCGGTGGCGCGGGTGGTGCAGGTCGAGGAGGAGCGCTTCGGGACCACCCTGAGGCAGGCCTTCGCGATCTTCGGGGAGATCGTGGCGAAGGTGCCGAAGGGCGGCGTCATTCCCGGCGCCGAAGCCTTCCGGCTCTACGACACCTACGGCCTCGCCCTCGACTTCACCGAGGAGATGGCCCGTGAGCGGGGGCTACGACACCTACGGCCTCGCCCTCGACTTCACCGAGGAGATGGCCCGTGAGCGGGGGCTCACCGTGGACGGCCCGGGTTTCGAGCGCGAGCTCCTCGCCCAGCAGGAACGGGCGCGCCAGGCCAGCAAGATGGGCGCCGTCAAGGGCGACCCTGTCTACATGGAGCTGCTGGAGCAGGGCAAGACGGACTTCCTGGGCTACAACCAGCTCCGCATCGAGGCCGCGCGGGTTCTGGCTGTGCTCAAGGACGGCGTTCTCGTGAGGCGTCTCGATGCGGGCCAGGAGGGAGGTATCGTCCTCGACCGGACGCCGTTCTACGCGATGGCGGGCGGCCAGGTGGGCGACCACGGGGTCATCGCCTCGGACGGCTCGGCGGCCGAGGTCAAGGACTGCACGGCCCCCGTCCCCGGTCTCTACCTGCACCACGTCAAGGTGACCCACGGCGGGTTCGAGCGGGGCATGAACGTCCGGGCCCAGGTCGACGAGCGCCGCCGCGCCGGCGCGATGCGGCACCACACGGGGACCCACCTCCTCCACGCGGCGCTCCGGGAGACCCTGGGCCCGCACGTCAAGCAGGCGGGCAGCCTCGTGGCCCCCGATCGGCTCCGCTTCGACTTCAGCCACTACGCGGCGGTCAGCCCACGCGAGCTGCGGCACATCGAGAACCAGGTCAATGCGGAGGTCCTGCGGGACAAGATGCTGGAGACGAAGGTCATGGGCCGGGAGGAGGCCCTCGCCTACGGGGCCCTGGCCTTCTTCGGCGACAAGTACGGCGAGCAAGTCCGGGTGGTGGAGGTACCGGGCTTCTCCAAGGAGTTCTGCGGGGGCACGCACGTCCACCAGACCGGCGAGATCGGCCTCTTCCTCGTCACCACGGAACAGGGGATCTCGGCGGGCACCCGCCGGGTGGAGGCCCTGACCGGGGAGGCGGCAGTGCTGCGCGCCCAAGCCGACCAGGGGATCCTGGAGGAGCTGGAAGAGGCGGCCAAGGTCGACCGACGCTCCCTGGTGGACGAGTACGCCAAGCTCCGCGAGCAGCTCAAGGCGAGGGAGCGCGAGATCCAGCAGCTCCGGATGAAACTGGCCACTGGCTCCGACCCCACCGGGGGCGGCGACCTGGTGGAGGTCGCGGGAACCCAGCTCTGGACCCCCCGCTTCGAGGGGCTGGACCGGAAGGCCCATGCGGCGGTGGTGGACGAGTTCCGCAACCGCAACCGCGACAAAGCCTTCGCCCTCGTGTCCTCGTCGATCGACGAGAGCGGGGTGCACGTGATCAGCGCCGTATCCCCTTCCCTCACCCAGCGCCTCAAGGCCCCCGAGATCATGAAGCGCCTGGGCCTCAAGGGCGGGGGCCGGCCCGACTTCGCCCAGGGAGGTGGGGTGGAGCCCGCGGAGGTGGACGCGCTGCGCCGCAAGGCGGCCGAGGTCCTGCGCCAGATGCTCGAGGGCACCGGTGCCGCGTAGGCGCGCGCCTCTCGCCGCGGCCCTGGGCGGCGCCCTGCTGTTCAATGCCGCGGACGCGACCGCCCAGGTCTACACCCGGCGCAACGCCAACGGGGTGGTCGAGGCCACGAACATCCCGGACGCCGAAGACTACCGCCTCGTCTACGCGGGCAAGGGGACCCTCATCCACTCCCGGGGCTTCCGGCGGGTCTACAACGGCGAGTTCGACCATCACATCGACGACGCGGCCCGGCACCATCTGGTGAGCGCCGACCTGGTCCGCGCCGTCATCCAGGTCGAGTCCGAGTACGACGTGCTGGCCGTCTCGTCCAAAGGCGCGAAAGGGCTGATGCAGCTCATGCCCTTCACCGCCCGCCGTTTCGGAGTGGCCGATCCCTTCGACGCCCGCCAGAACATCTTCGGGGGGGTGCAGTTCCTGCGCTTCCTGCTCGATCTCTTCAACGGCGACGTGAGCCTCGCCCTCGCCGCCTACAACTCGGGAGAGAATGCGGTGCTTCGTTACCGCGGAATCCCGCCCTATCGCGAGACCCGCGGCTACGTCCAGAAGATCCAGGAGCTGCTCGGCTCGGGGATCGAGGAGGTGCGCGCCCACTTCTTCGCCGCGCCTGCGGTGCCCCCGGCCCGCCCGGCTCGCCCCGCCCGGGTCCCCCCGGCTCGGCCGCGCATCTACTACAAGTGGCACGACGAGAAGGGCGTGCTCCACGTGGCGGAGACGCCCCCCGCCGAGGGCGTGACCTACTCCATGATCCGCGCCCTGGACTAGCCCATGCCCGACGCCATCCCGCGGGGGCCGTTCGACCAGGGGCTGTTCCTCACCCACTTCAACAAGGGCCGGGACCTCTACGACGCCCAGAAGTACGAGCCGGCGGAGCGGGAGCTGGAGGAGGCGTACCTGCTCCGTCCGCGCGACCAGCGGGTGCTGAACCTGCTGGGCCTCGTCTATTTCAGGCAGGACAAGCTCGAGAAGGCGGAGGAGGTCTACCGCAAGCTGGTGACGGAGAGTCCCGACGCCAACATACTCCACTACAATCTCGGCCTGATCTACTTCAAGCTGAACCGGCTGGAGGACGCGGAGTCGGCCTTCTTGAAGGCGCTCGAGCTCTCGAAGGGAAATCCCAAGATCAACTTCTACCTGGGCTCGATCTACGAGCGACTGCACCGTCACAAGGACGCCATCTACCAGTACCGCCAGGCCGGGGCGAACCTGATGGTGCGCCGGGTCGAGGACAAGATGGCGGCCGCGGAGCCCGCGCGGCCCGGGAAGCGGGAACGACGCAAGGACGACACCGCGGAGTTCCCGAAGAAGGAGCTGCAGGACTCGATCCGGCGGCACGCCGACCAAGCGCTCGCCCGGGCGGATCAGGCCATGGTGATGGACAAGGTGCTCCTGCCCGTGAGCCCGTCCCTGCTCGCGGAAGGCGCGACCGCCCTCTTCCGTCCGCGCGAGGAGGACACGGAACCGCCCATCCCGCCCGCCGCTCTTTCCGCCCCCCCGGCCCCGAACCCGGCCGCATCGCGCCTCTCCTCAGCCGACACGGCGCCGCCCATCCCCGCGAAGCCGGCGAAGACCGAGCCGCCGACCCGCCGGCCCCCGGCCGAGATCTTCCGCTTCCTCGAGAACAACCTGATGGAGATCGACTTCTCGGGCAAGGTGTACCTGAAGCAGGGGACCATCTACTCCTACAGCGGGAACCTGACCTTCTGGGTGAAGGAAAAGCGGCCCGGGGGGCGGCCCGCCCTCGTGATCGTGACGGGTAGCGGCCGGATCATCCTCACCGACAAGGACCACGAGATCACGTTCATGCAGGTGACGGACGAGGCGGTCTACGTGGAGCCCGGGCACCTCCTGGCCTGTGAGGAGGGCCTCTCGCCCCACTACGTCACGCTGGGGGAGGACGGGAGCCCGCTGGAGTTTCTCGCCCTCCAGGGACGCGGAATGGTCGCGCTCTCCGCGGCCAGCAAGCCGCTCCCCCTCACCGTGTCTCCGGGCCTGCCCGTCTCGGTCCCCGCCTCCTCGGTGATCCTGTGGAGCGGCGAGGTGCGCCCGCACCTCGTGGAGGACCCGCAGATCTACGAGGTCATGCTGCCGGCGGGGACCCCGGCCGGCTCCCTGATCCGCCTCGAGGGCTCCGGACGGGTGCTCGTCGAGCAGTCGACCGCCGGCTAGAGAGCGGGCCCTAGGCCCACTTGCTGGCCATCTCGCCGATCATGGGCAGGGAGAACTGCTCGCCGCCGTTCGCTTTGACCATCAAGAAGATGGAAACTCCCAGGAGCCCGACCGCCAGCAGCAGGTGGAAGAGCGAGATCAGCAGGCCCAGCGCTCCCAGGTGCACCACGGCCAGCAGGATCTGGACCACATACAGCCCGATGGCGACCACGAAGGCCGCGCCGTGCACCAGAAGGCTCTGGAAGGCGTGGAAGCGCACGAAGCGGCTCTGCTTCTCCACGATCGCCACCATGATCGAGAAGAGGAAGCCGATGCAGCAGGGGATATAGCAGAGCAGGCCCCCGACGTTCGGGGCTACCCCGATGTTCGTGGGGCCAGACGCGGGCGCGGGTGAAGCCATCGATCCTCCTCGAGGGCCACGGGCGGGACACACGGCTCCCCTGCGGTCGGGCCCTGGACGGTGTGCGGGGATTATCCCGGCCGGCCTTCCAGGTTGTCAAGGAGGCCCCGGCCGTGCGGGCTCCGGCGCGCCTTCCCCGGGAAGCGCGCGCAGCGCGTCGGCGAGGGCCGCGCCATCGTCCGAGGCCACGAGCTGCACACCTCCCGCGCGGGGGGCCAGGGCCCAGCGCCAGCTCCCTCCGGAGTAGACGGCAGACCCCGACCGCCATTCGGGGTCGCCGTGGGCGGCCGCGAAGCGCCGGCGCGCCGCTGCCTCGAAGGTCCGCGCGTCCTCCGGCCGATCCCAGACCGACCGCCAGACGAGCAGGGTCCGCCCCCCCAAGTCCCAGACCCGGAACCCGTCACCGCCCCAGCCCTCCGCTCCCCGCTCCTCGCCCTCTCCGAGCAGCGTCCGGGCGAAGAGCTCGCCCAGCACCCCCTCGTTCAGCAGCCGACCGCCCCGCGGCGTGTACGAGACGTCGACCGGACGCGGAGACTCGTGAGCGAAGTACTTCTCGGGATGCAGAACCTGCTCGCTGGATTCCGGCGGCCGGGCCCAAGCCTTCTGGATCGCGTCCGCCCCGCCCCGCTGCCACACGGCGCGGACGAAATCGAGCCCGACCAGGTAGGGCAGGACTAGCTGGTCCCGCACCACCGGAGGGGCGCCGGCAACCTCCGGGGCCGTGGGCAGGGAGAGGCCCGACAGCGCGCCGTCCGCCTCCGCCCCGGGGAGCCGCCGCAGCAGGAAGCGCTCCATGACGAGGGTGGCGTCCCCCTCGAGCAGGCTCAGCCAGGCCACCCGGCGATCGTCGAAGTCCCCCACCGCGTCCGGCAGCTGCGCGTGCAGGTTCACGTACTGGTCCTGGAGCGCGTGGCGCAGCTCGTGGGACAGGATGAGCTGGTTGGCGGGGCTGAGGCGACGGTCGGCGCTCACCGCATAGAGGCGCTTGTGGCCCGGCCGCTCGTCGTAGAAGCCCGCGATGTTGTCCTCCAGCACGCGCGCCCGGAGGGCCCGGAGGTCGGTCTGCGGCGCCAGCAGATCGAAGGCCACGAGGGTCCGCTGGTCCACCCGCGCCTTCGCCTCCGGGTACTCGGCGTCGAGAAGCTCGCGCACATAGCGCGACAGCTGGGCCCGGGTCATGAAGTCCAGCGGCACGTCGGCGCGGAACGGGATGCCGCCCGCCTCCGCCACCTCGCGCTGCAGCTCGGGACCCGTGAGGTCACGGAAACCCAGGAGGCCCGAGAGAAGCGTGTTGACGAGATCGCTGGGGTCGGCGGGCGGCGGCTCCTGGGCGGTCCCGGGCCCCGCTGCGAAGGCCAGGATGACCAGGGCCAGGAGGGCGGAGGCGGGTCTTCTCATTTCAGCTCGACCACGTCCCCGGGCAGGTCGAGGTCGAACGCCTTCGCGGGCAAGGCCTCGTTGATCCTGACCTTCTCGAACCGGATGGTGGTGTGGTCGCCGGTCGGCTCGGTGAGGCGGGTCTGGAGCGGGATCGAGCGCTCCTTGTCGACCCAGAGGCGGATCGCAGAGAACAGCCCCGAATCCCCCGCTTTCGGCTTCAGGTCGAGGACGTGGGTGCCGCGCCCCTCCACCGCCTCCTCGCCCACCAGGGTCACCTGGTACTTCTTGCCGAGGCCGGCCGCCCCCGGCCCGAAGCCCACGAGCAGATCGGCCTCGCCCCGGGCCGAGCCGCGGAAGACCTGCTTGCTCGAGGGAATGTAGCGGGCGAACTTGTCGTGCTTGATCAGCAGGACGCTGGGTCGAGGGGTCTCGTAGTCCCAGCGCAGCCGGCCCGGTATGTGCATCATCACCGTTCCCCGGCTCTCCTGCTTCTCGTCGAGCAGCACGATGACCTTGGTCTCCAGGAAGGACGCCTGCATGGTCTTGAGGGCCCGGCCCGCGTGCTCGAGGGACTTGAGCACGGCCGACGGGTCGCCGGCGGGGGCGGCCAGGAGGGTAGCCAGCAAGACCGTCGCGGTCACGGGCGCGGCCAGAGGGGATCGCCCCACCAGACGGGTGGGACCAGCAGGAGCAGGAGGACGATCAGGAGGCAGGCGAGCTCGTAGGGCAGGCTGCCCCGCTCGTAGTCCCAGAGCAGGACGCGCACGAGCGGGGTGAGCCCGCTCATGCCCCCACCCCGGCCACCGCGGGGGCCACCACCACGGGGCTCACCACCCGGCCGTCCCGCAGCTCGATCCTGCGCTGGGCCACCGCCGCCGCCTCCGGGTTGTGGGTGATCATGAGGATGGTCTGGCCCCGCCGCCGGTTGAGGTCCTTGAAGAGGTCGAGGATCAGCGAGCTGTTCACGGAGTCGAGGTTCCCGGTGGGCTCGTCGGCGAGGAGGATGGCCGGGTCGTTCACGAGCGCGCGGGCGATCGCGATCCGCTGCTGCTCCCCCGCCGAGAGGTCGAGGGGCTTCATCTGCATCTTGTGGGGCAGCCCCACCATCTCGAGGAGATCCAGCAGGCGCTCGCGCGGGGGGACGGGCAACCCCTGGATCTGACGGGCGATCTCGAGGTTGCCTCGAACCGTCAGGGTGGGGAGCAGGTTGAACCGCTGAAAGACGAAGCCGATCTTCTCGCGACGGACCCGGGTGCGCTCCGCGTCCACCGCCACCGAGATCTCGACTGCGTCCACGATCACGCGTCCCCCCGTGGGCCGCGCCAGGCCCCCCAGGAGGTTCAGCAGGGTCGACTTGCCGCAGCCGGAGGGACCCATGATGGCGACGAACTCGCCCGCCTTGACCTCGAGGTCCACGCCCCGCAAGGCGTGCACCTCCAGCGCCCCCACGCGGTACACCATGCGCAGGTCGTGGGTGCGGAGGATCGCCCCGTCCACCCCGGTCTTCAGCGTCCCACCTCGACCACCTTGTAGCCCTCGGGGGTGCGGGGGGCGAAGGCCCGCGCGGGGACCGGGACGTTCGCCTCCGCCTTGTCGAATGTGAAGAGGGTCTCGTAACCTTCCCGGGGACGCCGCACCGCCACTCGCCGGGCCGGACCGCGCGCGATCTCGCCGTACTCGAACTCCGAGACGAGGTCGCCCCGCTCGTCGTACTGGCGGGAGCGGAGGGGTCGCAGCGACTCCCGGTCCACGGAGACCGCGCGCCGGACCACCCCGCGCGCGCGCGGCGCCACCGTGAGCCGGAAAGCCTCCCCGTCGCCTTCGAGGAGCACCGCGTCGTGCGGCCCCGGGCCGAGCGGCTCGGGGAGCAGCGCGGCCGTGACGTCGGCCGGCCGCAGGGCATAGTAGGGCGCCTGCTCGTCCTCCGCCTCGGGGTTCTGGTCGGCGCGACCCGTCCAGACCGTCTTCCGCGACGGGACCTGGAACCAGAAGTGCTTTCCGTCGGAGGAGACCTCGAGGGCGGTGATGACGGCCACCGAGGCCTTGAGATACAGCTTGCCTCCCCGGGTGGCGACGAGCCGCACTCCGAGCCGGCGGGCCTTCCCCGCCCGCAAATCCCGAACTTCCAGGTCGCCGGAGGCGCTCAGGGTGTCGATCCCCTTGCAGTACTCGTCATGAGCCTCCAGGACCTCCTCGAGGGCGGCCGCCCTGAGCGGCCGGGCGGGGACGACGGAGATGCTCACCGCCCGGCCGGCGCAACCGCTGCACAGCACGAGCGCGAGGGGGGCGCCGAACCGACCCATGCTAGCCATCCGTTCGGACACGGTCAACACCGGCCCACTTCCAGGCCCCCCGGCCCGCCCGGCCGGCCCCAGGTGCTTGCGGGGACGCCGAAGCGGGCGGCGATTCTGGCGGCGGCGGCGAGGTGGCTCGTCACTTCGGGCGTCGTCACCCTCCCCCCGCCACCGGCCAGGGCCAGGGGGACCACGAGCTGGTCGGCGAGATGCGCGTCCACTGCGCCCTCCTCGTCCTCGAGAAAGCGCAGCAGCCGGCGCGCCGCCCGCTCTCCCAGGACCTCGCTCGCGACGCCGCGCTCGCCCAGGGACGCGAAGGCACCCCGCCCGTGCTCGAAGACCGCTTCCAGAAGCAGATACGAGCCGGGAGACGCCGCCGGCTCGTCCACGACTTCCCAGACCGCCTCGATCCGGCGGCGCTCCCAGAGGATCGCCTGCGCGGCGTCGCGCTGCCGTCGAGCCACGTCGCCCTTCAGACGGCTCGATCCCGAAAGGCCGCGCACCTCCGCCAGCGCGCCGCGGTGCTCGAGGACGAGGCCACTCGGACGCCGCCAGGGGGCGACCTCGGCCCGCAGCTCGCCTTCCCCCCGGGGCGCGAAGCCAGCCCGAGTGAGGGTCGGCCGGACCAGAAGACCGAGGCTGGCCACCACCGCCGTCCAGTGGCGCGCGACGTAGTCGAAGGAGGGGCTCGCCGCGACGTGCGTTCCCCCGGCCATCGCGACCTGGCTCGCCGAAGGCGTGGCCGCGAGGGCGGGAGCCACCATCTGGAGGACGAGAGCCGCCGCACCCGCCCCGCCCATCTCGAAGCGAAACTCCCCGGGAGCCACGGCTCCCGGCTCGAAGCGCAGGTCGGGCGAGCCGTCGAAACCGCCGTGCACCCGCGCGGAGCAGACGAGCGCCGCCGCCCGCACGGCGGCCACCTGTTCCGGGCGCAGCCCGGGCCGCGTGGCCTTCTCGCGGATGCGCACGATCTCGAAGCCCTGGCCGGTGCCCGCCGCCAGCGCGAGCGCCGTCCTCAGGATCTGGCCCCCGTCTTCCGCCGGCGGCCCTTCGATTGGTATCAGCGCCAAGGAGCGGAGCCAAACGAGAAGCAGCATCTCCCTCCCCCTACGTGGGGCGATACATCGGAATGCAGCGCTGCCCGCCGAGCCAGCGCCGACTCCGACGCATTCCGATGTATCGGAAGGATAGGAGGGGGGGTCGTTGAAGACGCGGAGCCATACGAGAACCAACGTTGCCCTCCCCCTACGTGGGGAGGGATAGGGTGGGGGGTCGATGAATAGTGGGGCGACGGTGAAAGACTTACCGGCTCCGTACCCCGGCCGCAACCGGCCGGTCGGCCGTGGGCACGAAGTAGCCGGGAGTGGCGGTGACGCGGCGCGGCCGAGCGGAGCCGGTGTAATGAGCCATCAGGGCTTCCTGCGCCTCGGGGTAGGTCTCGGCGGGGAAGAAGCGCTTGACGGGCATCGGGATGCCACCGGGGCCGGGGACTTCCATCTGGACGCGCAGGACGGGCTCCAGGTCTTCGGCCGCCCAGCCTGAGTTCCAACGGGCCGCGTCCTCCGCCACCCACACCGACACCGACTCGATCCGCACCGCCCGCCGGTGCCGGGTCTCCATGAGGTGGCACCAGAGGCCGAACTCCGCGAGCGGCACGTAGCGCAACGCCCGCGGGCTCTCCTCGTCGGGCCCCGCCAGCCGGCAACGGACGATGGCGACCGGCTCCGAGACACTCATTCTGGTCGTGGAATTGGCAACCGCCGTGCCTGCCCCCGACCACCCCTGGTAATTCCCTGAGGGCTCGCGGGATGGGTTCTCGGCCCGCGGTCAGGAGGCACCGGGGAGGGCCTGAAATGGTTACCGTTCGAAACGCTAGGGGCCCGGCTCGAAGCATCTCCGGCACCGCGCCTCGTACTGGTCGGCGCCCCCCACCACCACCCTGTCCTGCGCCGCGACCAGCCGCTGCGAGCGGTTCGCGGGGGCGCCGCAACGCATGCAAATGGCCAGGGTCTTGTCCACGTACTCGGCCACCGCCATGAGCTGCGGCATGGGCTCGAAAGGGCGGCCGCGGTAGTCCTGGTCGAGGCCGGCCACGATCACGCGCCGGCCCTGGTTGGCCAGGCGGTTCGCCACCTCGACCAGCGAAGCGTCGAAGAACTGCCCTTCGTCGATCCCCACCACCTCGGTGTCCTCGGCCACGCGTTCCAGGATCTCCCGGGCCGCTCCCACGACCTGCGACGGCATCTTCATGTCCGAGTGGCTGACGATCTCGTCCGCCGAGTAGCGCGCGTCGATCCGGGGCTTGAAGATCTGCACCCTCTGGCGGGCGATCTGGGCCCGGCGCACGCGGCGGATGAGCTCCTCGCTCTTGCCGCTGAACATGCTCCCCACGATGACCTCGATCCAGCCCGC
>WNGG01006540.1_pt1 | contig 12955 bp, 10 predicted proteins | sample 5400661 | NCBI WGS metagenome assembly WNGG01 (sample SAMN13153372, study PRJNA577476) | soil metagenome | isolation source: 100 cm soil or saprolite under Garry oak tree replicate 1 | place: USA:California | collected 2016-06-15
GCCATGGCCGTCGCCTGGTCGGGGCTCGAGGGCTCGGGCAGGCGGAACGGCTGGATGTAGAAAGGGCTGCCGCCGACTGGCGCAAACCCGGTCCCCGCCGTCAGGATGGACGGTCCGGGAATCTCGCCGCTCTCGATGCGTCGCCGGAGCGCCAGCGTGTTCGGCAGGAACGAGCCCGTGTCGACGACCCTGACGACGCCGTACGACGTCAGCATCGCGCGCAGCGCCCCGGCGAGCTGCGCCGCCGGCGCGGTCTCCGCGGACTGCCATGTCTGCCCCATGAAGTGGACGTGGCTGTTCCAGAAGCCGGCGCTGACCGTGGCCCCGGCGCAGTCGAGGACGACCGCCCCGGCGGGGATCCGCACATCACTCGCCGAACCGACGGCGGTGATGACGCCGGCCTCGATCAGGACGACGCCGTTCGCGATCGCGGGCGACTCGGGCGCCGGCTGGACACGGCCGCCGACGAGCGCGACGGCAGGGCGCGCGGGATCCGGCGGCGCGGACCCGCCCACCTGGCACGCCGCGGCGGCGCACGCGAGCGCCAGCGCCACCGCGCGCCCCACGCGACTCACGCCGGTCCTCCCGTGAGCCGCGCGACGACCTCCGGCGGGATCGATGCCGTCGCCAGATCGGCCCCCGGCGCCGGACGCGGGATCCACGCGCGCACCTCGAACCCCTCGGCGCAGAGCCGGTTGCCGCGCGTGATCCGATGCTCCACCCGGAAGGTCTTGTCCTTCACCCACGCGAGCGTCGAGTGCACGGTCAGCGTGTCGCCGTAGCGCGCGGGCGAGCGGAAGCGCGAGCCCGACTCGAGGATCGGCACGCCGACGATCGCGTACTTCGGGAAGAGCTCCGGCCAGGCGAGGCCCACCGAGGCGAAGAGCGCCTCGGAGCCACGGTCGTACCACTCGAAGAAGCGCGGGTAGAACGCGATCCCGGCCGGATCCGCGTCGCTCCAGTGCACCTGAACGGTCGTCGCGTGGGAGACCATCGTCCTCGGCGCCCAGTCTACTTCGAGTCGGGCCAGCGGTTCGCCTTCCAGTCGAAGTCGCGCCAGAACTCGATGCGGTCCACGATACCGTGGAACTTGTGGCGCCGATCGGCGTGGGCGTCCCAGAGCGCCTCGAGCGACGGGAACTGCGCGAGGTAGCCGAGGCCGTACTCCGCCGGCTCGGCCATCGGCATCTCGCCGGTGCGGAAGCGGCGGTAGCCCTCTCCCGGATGGATCCAAAACGCTTCCGACGTCTCCTCCTCGAAGAGCGCCGGCGCCTGGCCGTCGGGCGCGGGGCAGAGGAAGAAGCGCGCGCTGAAGCGGATCGGGCTCGAGGTCGGCGTGATGAAGTGCGAGAGGTAGCGCAGCCCACGCAGGTCGCAGTACCAGCCGGCGCGCCGGAGGATCTCGGCGAATCCCGTCTTGCGTTCGACGAGGTCGCGGCGCGCAGCGCCGATCGCGGCGGCGACGGCGGGATCGCGCGCGTCCACAGGCCGCCCCTCCGCGTCGCACGCGAGGAGGACGCCCGATTCCTCGAGCAGCTCGCGCGCCGCCGTCACCCAGAAGGCGAGGGGCGCCACGTGGCCGTGGCCGGGGAAGAGGGCGGCGGCCTCCTCCGCGTCGAGGCCGCGGCAGCGCGCGAGCGCCTCGGGCGACGAGTCGGCGTCGTCCACCCGGCCGCCCGGGAAGGCGTAGAAGCCGCCGAGGAACTTCATCGTCTTCTGGCGCCGGACCATCCAGACCTCGAGCGGCTCAGCCGAGCCGGACGCGGCCGCGCGTACGATGAGGACCGATGCGGCCGGCCTGGGCGCAACCGGATCGGAGGGCGTCGTCATCAATCGCGATTCTCCCAGATCGGCGCGCGAGCGACCTGATACATTACGCGCAGCCGCAATGGACGAGCTGCGGGAGAGTGCCGAGCGCATGCGCGCCATCCTGGAATCGGCCCTCGACTGCAGCATCACGATGGATCACGAGGGACGCGTCGTCGAATTCAATCCCGCCGCGGAGAAGACGTTCGGCTGCCGCCGTGCCGACGTGATCGGGAAGGCCATGGCCGACCTGATCATCCCGCCGGCCCTCCGGGAGGCGCACCGTCGTGGCCTGTCACTCTACCTCCGGACGGGCGAAGGCCCGGTGCTGGGGAAGCGCATCGAGATCACGGCAATGCGCGCGGATCGCACGGAGTTCCCGGTGGAGCTCGCGATCACCCGCGTGCCCGGCACGGATCCCCCGTTGTTCACCGGCTATCTTCGCGATCTCACCGAGCGCCGGGAGCTCGAGCAGCAGCTGCGCCAGTCGCAGAAGATGGACGCGGTCGGGAGACTGGCCGGCGGCATCGCCCACGACCTCAACAACCTTCTGACCGTCATCACGGGCCGCAGTCATATCCTGCTCGGCAGCGTCGCCGCGGACGACCCGCTGAGCGCGCACGTCGAGCAGATTCGGAAGACGGCGGAGCGGGCGACGGTCCTGGTTCGCCAGCTCCTGGCCTTCAGCCGCAAGCAAGTGCTCCAGCCGAAGGTGCTGGATCTCAACCTCATCGTCGCCGGGATGCAGAAGATGCTGCGCCCGCTGATCGGCGAGCACATCGAAGTGGTCGTGGCGCCGGCGCCACGGCTCGGCGCCGTCCGGGCCGATCCCGGCCAGATCGAGCAGGTCATCCTCAACCTCGCCGTGAACGCGCGCGACGCCATGCCGCAAGGAGGACGATTGGCTCTGGAGACGGCGAACGTCGACATCGACGCGGCGTTCGTCCGCCAGAACGCCGGCGCGCGGCCCGGCCCCATCGTGATGCTCGCGGTGAGCGACACCGGGGTGGGGATGGACGCGGAGACTCAGCGCCACCTCTTCGAGCCGTTCTTCACGACCAAGGGCGTCGGTCAGGGCACGGGGCTGGGGTTGGCCACGGTCTACGGAATCGTCAAGCAGAGCGACGGCTACATCCGTGTCGACACCGAGCCCGGGCGGGGCGCACGGTTCGAGATCTATCTGCCGCTCGTCGAAGAACCTCTCGACGGCGACACGCGCGGTCACGCCGTGAGCGATCTGCCTCGCGGTCGGGAGACCATCCTGCTGGTCGAAGACCAGGAGGACGTCCGGGACCTGGCGCGTGAGGTTCTACAGATGAGCGGCTACACGGTCCTCGAGGCGCGGAACGGCGCCGAGGCCCTCCAGCTTTTCGAGCAGCACGTCGACCGAGTCCATCTGCTGGTGACGGACGTCGTCATGCCGCGGATGAGCGGCCAGAAGCTCGCCGACAGCCTGGCGTCCCGACGCCCCGAGGTGAAGGTGCTGTACATGTCGGGCTATTCGGGCGATGCGATGACGTCCCACGGCGCCCTGGGCTCGAATGCCGCCCTGCTTTTGAAGCCCTTCTCGCCGGAGGCCCTGACGCAGAAACTACGTGAGGTGCTGGGGCCCGTCGCTACAGACTGATCAGCTGCGCGACCCGCTCGCGGTGGTACGTGGCGTCCCCGAAGGTGAACTCCGACGACTTCGCCCGCTTGAAGTAGAGGTGCAGGTCGTGCTCCCACGTGAAGCCGATGCCGCCGTGGAGCTGGATGCCGGCGCCCGCGACCTTCCGGAAGGCGTCGGAGCAGTAGGCCTTCGCCATCGAGGCCGCGAGCCCCGCCTCCGGCACCTTCTCGTCCACCGCCCACGCCGCGTAGTACGTCAGCGACTTCGCGTTCTCGACGTCGACGAGCATGTCGGCGGCGCGGTGCTTGACGCCCTGGTAGGAGCCGATGGGCTTGCCGAAGGCGATGCGGATCTTGGCGTAGTCCACGGTCATGTCGAGGACCTTTTGCGCGCCGCCGCACATCTCGGCGCAGAGCGCGACCGTTGCGCGCTCCGCGACGCGCTGGAGCGGCGCCCAGCCCATGTCCTTCTCGCCGAGGAGGGCCGCGCCCGGCACCGCGACGTCGTCGAGCACGACCTCGCAGAGCTTGCGCGTCTGGTCCATCGTGGGCAGGAGCTTCACGTCGAGGCCCCGGGATCCCTTGGGGACGAGGAACAGAGAGACGCCCTCCTCGGGTGTCCTGCCCTCGCGGGTGCGCGCGACGACGACGAGGACGTCGGCCAGGTGCGCGTCGGGCACGAAGAGCTTCGTCCCCGAGAGCGTGAAGCCCGAGCCGCCGGCCTTCGCGTTCAGCGTCACGCCGGCGGCGTCCCAGCGCGCGTTCGGCTCCGCCCACGCGAGCGTGGCCCTCGCCTGCCCCTGGCTGATCCTCGGCAGCCACGCCTTCTTCTGCTCGGGGGAGCCGGCCTCGAGGACGGCGAGCCCGCCGAGGAGGACCGTGGCGAAGTACGGGCCCGGCATGACGGCGCGCCCCATCTCCTCCATCAGCACGGTGAGGTCCACGAATCCCAACCCGCTGCCGCCGTACTCCTCGGGATAGACGAGCCCGAGCCAGCCCTGCTCGGCGAGCTTCTTCCAGAAGTCGTCGGTCACGCCGGCCGGCTCCTCCATGCGCTTGCGGACGAACTCCGACGGGCACTCGTTCTCGAGGAACTTCCGCGCGGTGGAGCGGAGCAGCTCTTGCTCTTCGTTGAAGCCGAAGTCCATCGCCTTACCCCTTTACAGCTCGCACTACCCTTTCGGGAGGCCGAGCACGCGCTCGCCGATGATGTTCTTCTGGATCTCCGTCGTGCCGCCCTCGATCGAGTTCGCGCGCGAGCGGAGGAACGTGTAGTGCCAGAGCCCGCCGTCCACCGCGCGGTCCGAGCCCTTCGCGAGCTGCGCGTAGGGCCCCTGGATCTCCATCGCGAGCTCCTGGAGCTTCTGATGCGTCTCCACCCAGCCCATCTTGCCCGCGGACGCCTCCGGACCGGGCAGCTCCCCGCGCAGGAGGCGCGTGATCGCGCGCGCGCCGGTGAGCCGCAGGCACTCCGTGTCGATCCAGAGCTGCGCGAGCTTCTGGCGCATGACCGGGCTCTTGGTGATGACGCGCCCGTCCTTCTCCATCCGCCGCGCCATGTCGATGACGTTGTCCAGCGCGATCCGGAGCCTCACTTGAAGGCCGAAGCCGAGCGCCAACCGCTCGTACATGAGCGTGGTGAGCCCGACCTGCCAGCCGTTGTTGAGCCCGCCGAGGATCTGCGACTCGTGCACGCGCACGTTGTCGAAGAAGACCTCGTTGAACTCGTCGTCGCCGGTGATCTGCTTGAGCGGCTTCACCGTCACCCCGGGCGCGTGCATGTCGAGGAGGAAGTACGTGATGCCCTTGTGCTTGGGCGCGTCGGGGTCCGTCCGCGCGAGCAGCATCATCCAGTCGGCGACGTGCGCGACGGAGGTCCACACCTTCTGGCCGTTGACGACGAAGTGCTCGCCGTCCTTCACCGCGCGCGTCTGCAGCGACGCGAGGTCGCTCCCCGAGTTCGGCTCGGAGTAGCCCTGACACCAGATCTCCTCGCACGAGAGGATCTTCGGCGGGTACCGCCGCTTTTGCTCGTCCGTGCCCCAGGCGATGATCGTCGGGCCCGCCATGCCGACGCCGAGGACGTTCAGGATGGGCGGCGCCTTCGCGAGCGCCATCTCCTGCTGGAGGATCATCTCCTCCATGAACGTGAGCCCGGCGCCACCGGACTCCTTCGGCCACGTGAGCCCGATGAAGCCGTTGTCGTAGAGCTTGCGCTGCCACTTGCGCAAGAGCTCGTAGGCGTCGGGCCGGGGCAGGTCCCCCCCGGAGGCGGTGAGCCGCCACTCCGCGGGGATGTTGTCGGCGACCCACGCGCGGAAGCGCGCGCGAAAGGTTTCCTGTTCGGGGGTCAGTGAAAAGTCCAAATTAGTCTCCCTGCGGACGGGTCGGCCGCCTGACTGAACGGCGGTTCATTTTAGGGAGCGGCCGTCCGGGAAGTCAAGGCTATACTCCCGGCCCATGACGGCGGCCACGATCCGCATCTCGCGTCCGCGCCTGCTGGCGCGCATCGCCGCCCTCGCGCGCTTCGGCGCCCTGCCCGGCGGGGGCGTGACGCGTCCGTGCTGGTCGCCGTCGCACGAGGCGGCGCGCGCGTGGCTGCTGGACGAGATGCGCGGTGCCGGGCTGGCCGCGTGGGTGGACCCGGCCGGCAACGTCTTCGGCGCGCTCGGCGTCGAAGCGATCCTCCCCGACGCCCCCGTCGTCCTCACGGGCTCGCACATCGACACGGTGCCGGAGGGCGGCATACTCGACGGCGCGCTCGGCGTGCTCGCCGGACTCGAGGCGCTCCAGGCGATCCGGGAGGGCGACGGCGCGCACCGTCGCCCCCTCGCCGTCGCCGCGTGGAGCGACGAGGAGGGGCGCTACGGGAGCCTCTTCGGCTCGCGCGCCTTCACCGGGCGCCTCGACGTCGCGCGGATCCTCGAGATGGCCGCCGTCGACGGCGAGCGGCTCGCGGACGCGATGGCCCGCGCCGGCTTCGACGCCGCGCGCGCGTCCGAGGCGCGGGCGGCGCCCGGCGCCGTGGCCGCGTACGTCGAGCTGCACATCGAGCAGGGGCCGAAGCTCGAGGAAGCCCGGATCCCTATCGGGGTCGTGGACTCGATCGTCGGCATCCGACGCACGCGCCTCGCCTTCATCGGCCAGGCCGACCACGCGGGCACGACGCCCATGCCGCGACGCCGCGACGCCTTCCTCGCCGCCGCCGACTACGCGCTCCGCGCGCGCGCCCTCGTCGTCGCCGACGGCGGTGCGCGGGCCGTGACCAACGTCGGCGTGGTCCGCGTGCACCCGGGCGTGAGCAACATCGTTCCGGGCCGCGCGGAGCTGGTCCACGAGATGCGAGGACCGGACGCGCGCGGGCTCGAGCGGCTCGCGCGTCGGTGCGCCGCGCTCGCCCGCGCCGTGGCTCGCGCGCGCCGGATCGCCGTCGAGGTCGTCCCGATGTCGGCGACGCCGCCGGCGCCCTGCGCCGAGCGCGTGCAGCGCGCGGTCGAGGCCGCCGCCAAGGGCCTCCGGCTCCGCTCGCGCCGGCTCTACTCCGCCGCCGGCCACGACGCCCAGAACCTCGCCGCCGTCACCGACGCGGGCATGATCTTCATCCCGTCGCGCGGAGGCCGGAGCCACCGCGTGGACGAGATGAGCGACCCGGCGGCGATCGAGCGCGGCGCCAACGTCCTGGTCAGGACGCTGCTCGCGCTGGCGTCCTGAGCCCGGCGACCCTTGCGGAGCGCCGGGAGCAAGGGTAGGTTCTGCGCGTGATCCTCCGGGGTGTCGTCGCGCGCGCAGCGCCCCTCCTCGCCCTCGGGGGGTGCGCGTGGGACGGCCCGATGTCCACGCTCGCGGGCAAGTCCGACGTCGCGCGCGCGCAGCTGTCCTTGTACGCGCTCATCACCTGGGCCGTGGGGATCATCGGGCTCATCGTCTTCGTCGTGCTCGCGTGGGTCCTCTGGCGCTATCGCGACCGTGGGGCTCCGGGGCTGCCGCCGCAGACGCGCGGCCACACGCTGCTGGAGATCGCGTGGACCGTCGCGCCCGCGATCGTGCTGCTGGTCATCGCGATCCCGACCATCCAGGTGATCTTCCGCACCGCGGGCACGGCGGCGCCGAGAGAGGCGCTCGAGGTCACCGTGCGCGGCTGGCAGTGGTGGTGGGAGTTCCGCTACCCGGCGCTCGACGTGGTCACCGCCAACGAGCTGCACATCCCCTCGGGCCGCACGGTCGTGCTGCGGCTCGAGGGGCCGGACGTGCTCCACAGCTTCTGGGTGCCGCAGCTCGGGGGCAAGCGCGACGTCGTGCCGGGGCGCCACAACGTGATGGTGATGACGCCGAACGCGCCGGGCGAGTACTGGGGGCAGTGCGCGGAGTTCTGCGGCACGTCGCACGCCAACATGCGCTTCCGCGTCGTCGTGGACACGCCCCAGGATTTCGAGCGCTGGACCGCGGCGCAGAAGGCGCCGCCCGCCGAGCCCGACGGCGTCGCCGCGGAGGGCAAGGCCGTCTTTGCCGCGAACGCGTGCGTCGGCTGCCACACGATCCGCGGCGTCTCGGCGGGCGTCCTCGGCCCCGACCTCACCCACTTCGGCGGTCGCAAGATGATGATGGCAGGGCTGCGGCCCAACACGCCCGACAACCTCGTCGCCTGGATCAAGGATCCGACGGCGCTCAAGCCCGGCGCGAAGATGCCGGCGGTCCGCCTCACCGACGCGCAGGCCCGCGCCGTGGCCGCCTACCTCAGCGGGCTCCGGTGATGGCGATCCGCGCGACCGCCCTGCCCCACGCGCACGCCCACGAGGGCGCGGGCGTCTGGGGCTGGATCACGACCGTCGACCACAAGCGCATCGGGATCCTCTACGGCGTCTCGGCCTTCGCCTTCTTCCTGATCGGCGGGCTCGAGGCGCTGCTGATCCGCGTCCAGCTCGCGCGCCCGGAGAGCACGCTGGTTTCCGCGGACACGTTCAACGCGCTCTTCACGATGCACGGCACGACGATGGTCTTTCTCGCGGTCATGCCCTTCAACGCGGCGCTCTTCAACTACATGATCCCGCTCATGATCGGCGCCCGCGACGTCGCGTTCCCGCGCCTGAACGCGCTGTCGTTCTGGATCTTCCTGGCGGGCGGCCTGTTCCTGAACGCGGCGTGGCTCGCCGGCGCGCCGCCGGACGCGGGGTGGTTCGGCTACGCGAACCTCACGTCGCGGCAGTACTCGCCCGGGCTCAACACGGACTTCTGGCTGCTGAGCCTCCAGATCCTCGGCGTGTCGTCGATGATCGCCGCGATCAACTTCATCGTGACGATCCTCAACATGCGCGCGCCGGGCATGACGCTCATGCGCATGCCGGTCTTCATCTGGATGAGTCTCGTCGTGCAGTTCCTGATCGTGCTGGCGTTCCCGCCGATCACGGTCGGTCTCATCTTCCTCATGTTCGACCGGTTCTTCGGCACGCACTTCTATGACGTGATGGCGGGCGGCGACCTGCACCTCTGGCAGCACCTCTTCTGGATCTTCGGCCACCCCGAGGTCTACATCCTGGTCCTGCCGGCCTTCGGGATCGTCTCGGAGGTGCTGCCGACCTTCGCGCGCAAGCCGCTCTTCGGCGCGCCGGTCGTCATCTACTCGGGCGTGCTGATCGGGTTCTTCGGCTTCGGCGTGTGGAGCCACCACATGTTCGCCACGGGCATGGGTCCGGTCGCCGACGCCGCGTTCTCGATCGCCACGATGCTGATCGCGATCCCGACCGGGATCAAGATCTTCAACTGGATCGCGACGCTCTGGGGCGGGGCGATCCGGCCGACCACCGCCTTCCACTTCGCGGCGGGGCTCGTCGGCCTGTTCACCGTCGGCGGGCTCAGCGGCGTCATGCACGCCTCTCCGCCGGTGGATCTCCAGCAGACCGACACCTACTTCGTGGTCGCCCACTTCCATTACGTGCTCATCGGCGGCAGCCTCTTCGGTCTCTTCGCCGGCGCGTACTACTGGTGGCCGAAGATCACCGGGCGCATGCTCGACGAACGGCTCGGCAAGCTCGGCTTCTGGGTGCTGCTGATCGGCTTCAACGTCACCTTCTTCCCGCAGCACTACCTCGGCGCCGTCGGGATGCCCCGCCGCATCTACACGTACGGCGCGGCCACGGGCTGGAGCCTCTGGAATCTCGTGTCCACGCTCGGCGCCTTCGGGATCGCCCTCGGCGTGCTGATCTTCCTGGTCAACGCGTGCCGCTCGCTCCGCGCCGGCCCGCCCGCGCCCGCCGACCCGTGGGACGGCCGCACGCTCGAGTGGAGGACGTCGTCGCCGCCGCCGCTGCACGACTTCGACGACATCCCGCCCGTCTACGGTCGCGACACCTTCTGGCGCGAGAAGCACGAGCCGCGGCGCGCCGCGCCGGCGTCGTCGCGCGTGCCGATCCACCTGCCGGCGCCGTCGTACTGGCCCATCGTCGCGGCCCTCGGCATCGGCGTCGCCGCCGCGGGCGCGCTGCTGCACCCGGCCCTCGTGCTCGCGGGCGTGCTCGTGGCGATCGTCGGGATCTTCGCCTTCGCGCTGGAGCATCACGGGACGCCGGCGCACGAGCACCAGACGGGCGTTCTCGGCGTGGACCACCGCAAGGTCGCCATGTGGACCTTCCTCGGCTCCGAGTGCTTCTTCTTCGGCACCCTCATCGCGACATACCTCGCGTACAAGGGTCGCTCCGTCGTCGGCCCCGAGCCGCACGAGATCCTGAACATCCCGCTGACGACCTTCAGCACCTTCGTGCTGCTGATGTCGAGCCTCCTCATGGTGCTGGCGCTCGGCGCCGTGCAGCGCAACGACAGGCGGCAGTCGCGCCTGTGGCTGTTCGGGACGGCCTTCTTCGGCGCGATCTTCCTCGGCTGCCAGGTGTGGGAGTTCACCGAGTTCGTGGGCGAGGGACTCACGCTGCAGCAAAACCTGTTCGGCTCGACCTTCTTCGTGCTGACGGGCTTCCACGGCGCCCACGTGACGGTCGGTGTGATCTGGCTCCTGACCCTCTGGATCCTGGATCTCCGGGGCCGCCTCGCCGCGCGCGACGCGATCAAGGTGGAAGTCCTCGGTCTCTACTGGCACTTCGTCGACGTCGTCTGGATCGCGATCTTCACCCTCATCTATCTGGTGCCGTGAAGCCGGATCACGCGAAGCCGGACCACGCCTCGACCGCGACGTACCTCAAGGTCGCGGCGATCCTCTGCGCCGTCACGGCGCTCGAGTTCACGATCATCTACATCCGGCAGGTCGCGCCGATCCTGGTGCCGCTGCTGCTGGTGATGTCGGCGGCGAAGTTCGCCCTCGTCGCGCTCTTCTTCATGCATCTCCGCTACGACTCGCGGGTGCTCACGCTGCTCTTCGTCGCCCCGCTCGTGCTGGCGACGGCCCTCATCGTCGCGCTCATGACGCTCCCGGGCGCCTTCCTCGTCTTCGGCCGCTGAGGCCACATGGACGCTCCCCCGTTCGCCTGGACCTCGATCAGCGTCCACCTCGAGGTGCTCACGGGTGTCGCGCTGCTCGCCGGGCTCTACGCGGGCGCCTGGGTCGCCCACCCGGGCCGGGGGCGGCTCGGGGACGGCGCGTGGTTCGGCGCGGGGCTCGCCGCGCTCCTCGTCGCGCTCAACGGCCCGCTCCACGACCTGAGCGACCTGTACCTTTTCAGCGCGCACATGACCCAGCACCTCGTCCTCACGCTCATCGTGCCGCCGTGCCTCCTCGCGGGAACGCCGCCCTGGATGCTCGACGCGCTGCTCGGGCCGCTGTGGAGGAGGCCGGCCGCGCGGGCGGTGGCGTGGACGCTGACGCGGCCGCTGCCGGCGTTCGCCGTGTGGTCCGTGGCGCTCGTCGTCTGGCACCTGCCCGGGCCGCACTCGCTGGCGCTGGAGGTCCACCCGTGGCACATCGTTCAGCACCTCACGCTCCTCGGCGCGGCGACGCTCGGCTGGTGGCCGATCCTGTCGCGGTCGACGCTGGCGCCCCCGCTCCCCTACGCGGCGCAGCTCCTCTACATCTTCGCCTTCGGCATGCCGATGACGGTGGTCGCCGCGTTCGTCACGGGCGCCGAGCGCGTCCTCTACCCGTTCTACGCGGCGGCGCCGCGCCTCTTCGGTCTCGGCGCGCTCGACGACCAGCGGCTGGGCGGCGTCATCATGTGGGTGCCGGCGGGCGTGATCCCGCTCCTCGCGTTCACGGTCGTCTACTTTCGCTGGGCCGCCGCGGAGGCCGAGGGTCCGGCTGCGTAGTCCTGCTATGATGGTGCGTCCATGAACATCTGCGTCGTCGGCACGGGTTACGTGGGCCTCGTCACCGGCGCGGTCTTCGCCGACCTCGGCAACGACGTGGTCTGCGTCGACAACCAGGCGGACAAGATCGACGCCCTGCGCGCCGGCCGCATGCCGCTCTACGAGCCGGGCCTCGAGGAGATGGTCGCGCGGAACGTCGCCGACGGACGGCTGGCGTTCACGACGGATCTCGGGCCGGCGGTGAAGCGCTCGGTGATCGTGTTCCTCACCGTCGGCACGCCGTCACGCGACGACGGCCGCACCGACCTCTCGGCCGTCGAGGCGGTCGCGCGGGGGATCGCGCAGGCGATGGAGCGCTACACGGTCGTCGTCAACAAGTCCACGGTGCCCGTCGGTACGGGCGACTTCGTGCGCGACGTGATCGCGCGGCACCAGCGGGCGCCCGTGGCGTTCGACGTCGTCTCCAATCCCGAGTTCCTGCGCGAGGGCTCGGCGATCGAGGACACGCTGCGACCGGACCGGATCGTCATCGGCGCGCCGACCCAGCAGGTGGCGATGACGCTCCTCGAGCTCTACGCGCCGCTCGAGCGGCCGATGATCATCACCGACGTGCCATCGGCCGAGATGATCAAGTACGCCTCCAACGCGTTCCTCTCGACGAAGATCTCGTTCATCAACGCGATCGCCAACATGTGCGAGCTGGCGGGCGCCGACATCACCCAGGTGATGAAGGGCATGGGCCTCGATCCGCGCATCGGCCCGGCGTTCCTCAACGCCGGCCTCGGCTACGGCGGCAGCTGCTTCCCGAAGGACACCGATTCGCTGGTCCAGACCGCGGCGAGCCTCGGGTACGACTTCGCGCTCCTCAAGACCGTCGTCGAGGTCAACCGCGAGCGCGCGGGCCACTTCGTCGAGATGATCGAGAAGGCGCTCGGCCCGCTCGACAACCGCGTCATCGCGGTGCTCGGGCTGGCGTTCAAGCCCAACACCGACGACATCCGCGAGGCCAAGTCCGTCGAGGTGATCCGGAATCTCCTGGCGGCCGGGGCGGCCGTGCGCGCCTACGATCCCGTCGCGACCGCGAACGCCCGCGAGACCCTGCCCGCCTCGATCGTCTACTGTGACTCGTCGTACGACGCGGCGACGGGCGCCGACGGTCTCGCGCTCGTCACCGAATGGAACGAGTTCAAGTTCCTGGACCTCGAACGCCTGCGCTCCGTGATGCGGCGGCCCGTCGTCTTCGACGGCCGCAACCTCTGGGAGCCCGAGCGGATGCGGCGCCTCGGCTTCGAGTACC
>WNGG01019590.1_pt1 | contig 12949 bp, 10 predicted proteins | sample 5400661 | NCBI WGS metagenome assembly WNGG01 (sample SAMN13153372, study PRJNA577476) | soil metagenome | isolation source: 100 cm soil or saprolite under Garry oak tree replicate 1 | place: USA:California | collected 2016-06-15
CGCACAAGCTGCTTCACCGCGTTCGAGTCGTAGAAGGAAGTAAGCGGAAACTCCGGAACCACAGGGAACAGCGGCTCAATCTCCTTGTAGAACGGCCCCCCCTTGCGCAGCACTGCGAGGCGCACGTCGTAACGCTCGCGGTCGAGTCGCTTAAGGAGCTCGACTGCCTGCCGCTCTGTGCCACCGATGTCGAAGCTGTCGATCAGATGAAGCACGCGCGGCCGCGGGCGAGCGTGCTCCCTGGCCGCCGCTGTATCCCTGACTACAGACGCGCCTATCATCGCGCTCATCGCGCATATCCCTCCGCGACAACGGCCGGATCGACTCTCAAGCGATCAAGCTCGATTCGCTTTGCGCCTTCGAAGTTCGAGTCGGGCACGCGGTCGATGAAGGCCCTATGCCACAACTCGAGAGTCAGCAATCCCCAGAGATGGGTCGAGTTGTCGCGACGACGACGGCGATGCTCGTCGAGTATCTCCTCTACCGCCTTCTGGTTGAAATAACCGCGCTGCCTGGTCCGAGAGTCGGTCAACGTGTCGTACAGCAGCTCCCGAAGCTCATTGTTGAACCAGCCTCGGATCGGGACGCCGAATCCTTGCTTCTGGCGAGTGACAATCTCATCAGGAATCAAACCCCGAACAGCGGATTTTAGGATATGCTTGCTTACTGAACCGCGCAGCTTGAGCGACGCGGGCACCGACTGAACGAACTCGATCAATTTGTGATCGAGCAGCGGCTCTCGCGCCTCGATCGAATGCGCCATGCTCATGCGATCGACCTTTGTAAGTATGTCGCCGGGCAGGTATGTCTTGCTGTCGAGGTAGAGCAAGTGGTCGAGCCGCTCAGAAGATTGCGGCTCGGCGAGCAGACGCCTGAAAGCGGCTGACGAGTCGCGCCCATTGAGTGACCCCCGCAAGCATGACGATAGCAAGCTTCGCTTCAATTCTTCATCGAAGTACGAGATGCTGTCGACATAGCGAGCGTCGGGATCGAGCGACGCGTTGCGCAGGAAATTCTTTCCATACGTCGCGCGTGGAATCGCGCGACTCGCTCTGAGCATCAAATTCCGCCGCAAGAAACCTGGGATCCGCCCGAACACTTCGCGTTTGCGATCCACGAGGTAGCGGTCGTAGCCGCCAAACAATTCGTCGCCTCCGTCACCCGACAGAATCACGGTCACGTGCTCGCGAGCCATCTTCGATACGATATAAGTCGGTATGCTGGAAACGTCGGCGAACGGCTCATCGTGATGCCAGATTATTTCTTCGACGATCTTGCACACGTCGGGAGAGACGATGAATTCATGATGTTCGGTGTTGAAATGCCTTGCCGTTAACCGCGCATAGTGAAGCTCATCAAAGCTCGACTCGGTGAAGCCGATCGAAAACGTCTTCACCGGCATATTCATCTCGCGAGCCATCATCGCCACAACGGTGCTTGAATCGATTCCTCCCGAAAGGAATGCACCAAGCGGGACATCGCTTATCAACCGCAGCTTGACTGATTCGGCGATCAGCTCGCGGATGCGCTCGGTGTAATAACTCTCTTCGCGAGGCGGTTCGCTCGCGCCGTCATGATGGTAGTCAAAATCCCAATAACGTTTGGTTGTAAGGCGGCCGTCCTTGAAGGTCAGCGTGTGGCCGGGTTCGAGTTTGAAGATCCCTCGGAATGCGCTTGCCGGGTCGGGGACGTAGCCGAACGTGAGGAAATCGGAGACTGCTTCGAGGTTCACCTCGCGGGATACGGCGGGATGCTGAAGAATCGACTTAATCTCGGAAGCAAAAATGAGAGTCTCACCCGCCAAACAATAATGAAGCGGCTTCACACCAACGCGATCGCGGGCTATGAAAAGTTTTTTCTCGCGCTTGTCCCATATCGCGAACGCGAACATCCCGCGCAAGCGCTCGACGCAGCGTTCGCCCTCGTCTTCATAAAGGTGAACGATGGCTTCGGTGTCCGTTCCCGTCCGAAAGATATGGCCTCGGCTGATCAGGTCGTCACGAAGCTCTTGAAAGTTATAAATCTCGCCGTTAAATACTATCCATATCGAATCATCCTCGTTCGAGATCGGCTGTCGGCCCGTGAACAGATCGATTATTGAGAGGCGTCGCATCCCCAGAGCGAGTCCGCCGTCGATGTGAAAACCCTCATCGTCCGGCCCTCGGTGCTCGATGACCTGGCACATCTGCGCGACCACGTCGAGTCTTTGCTCGGGCGCCATCGCCTCTTCAGGTCCGAACATTCCTGCAATACCGCACATAAGCTCGCCTCTACTTCTTCAGCATGATGATCGTGTCGCCGCGTTGGGTAAGAATCAGCGCGCGCAGCCACGGGTTGAACTTCACCTTCTTCAGCAGCCACTTTTTGAACTTACTGTTGCGGACGGCTGAATCGTTTTCGTCGACCAGATCCAGCAGCGAATAAAACCGCGCGAAGCCTGCCTGTCGTCCGAGCGCGCACAAAGACGCATAAGAGAACCAGTGCACCGCAGGCAGCTGGCTGTAGTTGGCCAACCGCGGATCATAGTGGAGGTGCTGAAATATGAAGCACTCTTTCACAAGGTCCGGCAGCCAGTTGAAGAAGAGAACTCGGTACTCGCCGTTCCAGCCGGTCGGCGAGATTCGAAGCTTGTTTGTTGTTTGTATTATGGCGATTCCGCCGGGGGACAAGACGCGAAACATCTCGTCGAGGCTCTTCGATGGAGATACAACGTGCTCGAGAACGCTGTAGCAAAAGACGATCTGCTGCGAGCCGTCAGGGAGCGGAATCGCTTCCGCGGCACCCTCGACTACGCTCTGGGCGGAACCGAGATACTCGCGAGCGGACCCCACGAAAGAGGGTACGGGCTCGATGCCCACGACAACGTGATTCTTCTCCTGCAGCAACTTGATTGACTGTGGCTTCGGCCCGCACCCGATCACCACAACGTTTCTTAGCTGATTCAGATCCACAAGATTGTCCAGCCGCCTCAGTAATGTATCTATCCGTGATGTTTCATCTCCGTGCGCCTCGCAGACGGCGGAGAAGCTATCAAACGCCAGTCGATCGAGGCCCGGATAGGCCTGAGCCAGACGTTGGTGTGAGTACAACGCGTGCGCCGGAGGGGCCGCTGGCTCTGCGCTCGCAGGCTCGGAAAAAATAAAAGTTTGCGACATGGAACCTTGAAATCCTTCCTTCATAAACTCAGCAACTCCTTGCTGTTCTTGTAATCTTCCACAACGCCCCCTCGGTGATCCTGGCGGCGGTTTCTTTAGCGGCATCCGGCTGATCGATTGGGAATTCGGACGCATGAATTCTGCGAAGCGCGATCGAGTAGCCTACGATGTAATACGGATGCCAGAAGTACTGGGTCGAGACGAAGAAGCTGCAAACCATGAACGCGATCATGACCGCCTGAAGGCCCACGCTCAGGCAATACAACTCGCGGCCCCGTTCATCGGCGTCCAACGTCTCGCGCTCAACTCGCTTGAGCGAGCGAAACGGAGCTATCAGAAAGGTCAGGTAGGCGATCAACCCGGCCACGCCCAATTCGGAGGCTACTTCGAGATAAGAGTTGTGCGCGACTCTGCCGTTTGGCGAATACTCATAAAAATTTGCCATGCCGATGCCGATGATCGGATGATGAAGAGCAACTTCGAGGCCTCGTTCGAGCAGGCGCTGCCGCTCCTGCGCTGAATTTGTTGTGTCTTCCTTGGGGTGAATTATTGTGAAAATTCTGTCGCTATATCCGCTGGGCATCATGCAAGCGAAGGCGGCAGCCAGCGCAAGCGCCGCCAGCGTCATTGACATACGCTTACCACGTCCTAGCTTCCACAGCAGCACGCCGCCCATACTAACGAGTCCCAGAAAGCCGCCTCGCGAGAACGTGATGATCGCGCCGATTGCCATCAACGCCGCGCACGCCGAGTATGCGATACGGGCTAGTCCCTTTCCTATCACCGCGAACACAACGGCAAAGGGCATTATCAGATCCAGAGTCAGCGCCAATTCATTGGAGTTGTCAAAGAACTCCCCCACATCCAGCGCGTGTCCCGTTCTCGACACGTGTGTGACATCCAACTCGCCGGTGAAGTAGTTCTTGATAGTGATAAGAGCTATCAACAATCCACAAAAGACTACGAGTCTCATCATCGAATGCAGGCGTTCTTTGGTATTCAAAAGATTTATCATCAGGATGAAAATGATGATGACCTTCAAGAACGTATCCGTGAGCATATCGATGCTGCGCTGCGGTCTGAACGCGATCGGGGCAAGAACGATCCCCAGCGCTACTATCAACGCGAGCATCTTCATTTCGAGAGGCCAGATGGTTAAGCGCTCTCGCGCTATCGACTTGCCGGCGACGTACGACACAAGCGTGCCCAGGGCCACGAGCTTCACCAACGGCAACTCGCCGAGGCTTTGCGAGAACAGCTCCTGAGGACGCGCGTAGAGCAGCAGCGTAAATACGAATAATCCCGCGAAGGCAAGCTTATGAGAGGAGCGGCCGGCGGCCGAGTTCGGCCGCGGCGCCGCCGCAATCGAGCGTGGCGACTCGTATCCTGAGCCGGTCGCGCTTTCAGCGCGTCCGCCAAAGAGCGTGCCCCTTTTCATGTGGTTGGCCTGAGCGTTCATCCCACTCGCTGCTCCTGAATCTCAGCCGCCGTCGAGAAGCCCAGGCGCGCCGCCCCCAGCCGATGAAACTTCAGCAATGTTCCGCGCATCTCCGCTTTTTCGGAAGCGGTAACGGCGCCTGTAATAAAGGCCATAATCGCAAATGTGGCCATGAACACAGACGAACAAATCGCGAGCACGACAAAAGCCGGCGACCGGGCCAGAACAAACTTGATCAGCGCCGTCATCAGCGCCGCGACCACTGTCGCAGCCGCCGTCCTTGCCAGCGGCGCGAATCTCCGGATGTCACGCGGCGACATCTTCAACTTCCTGGAGATGGCCCGGAGAAGGATCGAAAGGTCGACCGTCTGCACGATAACAAAAGCGGTTATCGCGCCTGTCATTCCCGCCACCCGTATGCCGGCATAAAGCGCCAGGCACGCGATAGGAATCATTAATAAAGACAGTCGCAGGCGGAAGTATTTCAAGTTGTCGAACGACCGCAAGATCGAAGTCGGCACACAGATGTACAGTAGAATGCCGAGCGAATTGATCGCGAAGATCGGCGCCGCCCCGGCGTAGGTTTTTGTGAAGAGAAGAGTAATGAACTCGTGCCGCACGACAAACAGAAGCGTGTAGACCGGCACGAAGACAAGCGCGAGCTTGCGAATCGCGGCTGCCCACAGCTCAATGATTCCCGAATAATCCCGTAAGCGCATGCGCCGATGCCGAAAGGAATCGCGTTGGCGAGTTGTGCCTTGAACAACTGCCAGTCGAACGTGCTCCAGAACCGGCCGAAGCGCTTGTGCAAGTATGCGATCATAATCAGACAATGCAGCGCTCCTTGAACGGCAGCGGCGACGACGATGGCGTGAACCGTGCCAAACACCGCGCCTGCCAGCATCATCAGCACGCTCTTGCTGAGCTGTATGACTACAATGAAGGCACTAGCCGAGCGAAAGTCGTTGTCGGCCACCGCTACCACTTCGAGCACGGTCGAGAGCAACCAGAGCATTATTGCGATGCCAAGCAAGGGAATATGCGGCACCAGCTCGTTGCCCTTGAAGATCAGCGTGATCCATCCGGGATACGCGGCGAACACCAGAGCTACCAGCGAGCCCACTCCCGCATAGAAGATCAGAACGTTCAATGCGATTTGCGGTTTCTTGTCGGGATTACGAGGAAGGAAGTAAAGCACGCTCAGGTTGACCGAAAGGCCGACGAGCCCCAGAACGGTCTGCATGATCTGAAAGATCTGTTTGTACAAGCCGAATTCAAATTGATTCAGCGTGCGCAACGCCGCGCGCTTGGTTAGTGCATTTCTTTGCCCAGTTGTTTCGCTTACAGCCATTGGTTAATCGATTGTTCCAGGGCGAGCGCTGTCGCTCCCGAACTGAGGTGCTTGCCAAAATTTCTGAACAACTCGAATCCGCTTGTGCTCTTTACAAAGTGCGCGATGTCGCGCTGTGTGTGAATACGCTTTAACGCGAGCAGATTGCTCTCTCCGTTGTTGAAGCCGAAATCGGCGGTGACCGCGCACTTGTAACCGGCCCGCGCCGCGTCCTCCTGCACAACAGCATTGTGATCGCCGTTGGGGTAACCCAGCAGTTCGACTGTGTGTCCAAGTTGCGCCTCGAGTCTCGCTCGCGACTCTCGCAACTCGTATTGAACCTTTTCCCTGGTTGTTCTGGTCAGAATCGGGTGAGTCACCGTGTGCGATCCGATTTCGACGCCAGCCGAATCCATCTCACAGACTTGATCCCAAGTCAAAGAGCTGAACTGGTCCGGAGGCGCATCCGGCAGCTCCACCCCAACCGAGGCTGCGATCTGCCGAATGGCGTCGTCTTTCGCTTCGTCGGAGATCTGTTTCAACTCCGTGTTGACTCGCTCGGCGCCTTTGAGTCGCGAAGCGCCGCCGTCGAGCGCGATTTGCAGCGAGTGATCGTCGATGTGCGCTTCAAGCTGAGAGCCGGTCGCTCGCGAGGTCAAATATCTCACCTTGTCAGTCCAGAGCCATGTTGCTTGATCGACAAAGTCGGTGACCACAAAGGCGGTCGCCGGAATCTTGCGCTCGCGAAGAATTGGGAAAGCCAATTCATAACAGTCGCGATAACCATCGTCGATTGTGATAACCGCCAGACCTGGCGGCAGAGACGAGCGGCTTGTGAAGTAACGCGCTAACTCGGAGAGCGACACGATTGTGTAATGCTCCATCAGGTAGTCGAGCTGCTCGATGAAGCGACTTATCGGTGTCGAGACTCCCTCGTCCTGCTCGCAGAAGCGATGATACATTACAATAAGCGCTTTGTTGCGATTGGCGAATCGGAACGGCGCGAATAGCCCGGCGCCATGCATCACGTTTACCAGAGTGCTTTTCATTAAACCTGTCTTGCCGTTCACGGGCCAATCCCTCTCAATTCCGAAACAGCTTCGCTCTCTTCTCAATGACTCATACGATTGATCACAACGCCGAGTATGTCTTCTGGCGCAAACGGCGCCATAGCTTTCGCCATTTGCGCGGAGCTGGTATGTCCCGACCCAACCACAAGGAGCGTCGCGTCGGTGAACCGCACCAGCAAGCTTGAATCGCCGCCCGTCGTGAGCGGTGACGAGTCAAACAAGATGAAGTCGTGATCGCCGTCGAAGCTTTGAAGCATCTTCCAAAAACCGGGCATTGCCAAAAGCTCGGCTGGATTTTCGATGGGCCGAGTGGTCGGCAGCACGTTAAAGCCATAAGGACGAATCGAAACCGCCAACGCAGACGGAGGCAAGCCTTGATCAAATGCTTCGTACATCCCTATCTCGCTGTGCAGTCCTAGCGTTCGCATAATGGACGGGTTCAGCAAATCGCAGTCGGCTACAAGCACTCGCTGACGCGCGCGAGCCAGCGCGCACGCAAGATTAAGCGTGACGCACGTGCGACCATCGCCCTGCCCGGCTGATGCTACCAACACGCGCTTTGACCCGCGCTCGGCCGACTTTGAAATCAACGACAGAGCCAGTTTGTTGTATTGCTGAGACGCAGTTCGATCGAAGTTGTTGAAGGCGACAAGATGAGGGTCGAGCCGCTCGGCAGCAACAGTCAGCTCTCGACCCGGCCTTGTAAGTGATCGCCGCGCGAGCGCGTTGCTTTCGAGGCCGTACGCGGGGCGCTCTCTCGGGACAAGTGAGGTCGCGCCGAGCGAGTAGCGAATAAAGTTGAATCTCTCCGAGGTCGGTTCCTGCGCGAATTGCTCCTGCTCCTCTTGACCTTCGCCATCTTCGTCAAACAGATCCAGCACGTCCTCTGTGTTCTGGTTTCGGTTTAGCGCTTCGTAGATTTTCCCCATCCGGGCACCTTTCGATCGGTTCTACTTGCTTCCCAAAATCTGAAACAGCTTTGTAGCATTCAGCAGCAGCGCGACAACCGGAACTGCGGCCAGGCCGAGGCCGAGGTAGAGGAGCCGGCGTATGAAAAGCTGCTGTCTGACGCGCCCGCGCTCGGGGATCGTCAATGTTTCGGGGATCAACGCTACAACCGGCACGCCCAGAAAGTAGCTGACATCGCGTTCGTCGCAGATCATCGACATCTTCCGCGCTTCAACTGCAGCGACCGCAAGCACACCGATCACCAGAGAGAGACCCAACGCTATCATCATAAGCCTTGAGCGAATCGGTCCCGCCGGCGACTCCGGTATGTTAGGTTGATCCACCATCTGAAAGAATGGAGTGCCCGGACCCGCGGTCGAAGGCTGAAACTCTTGTAGCGCATCTTCCCTCTTCAACAGCGAAGTGTAGCGGTCACGCAAGCCTTCGGTTGCATAGTCACCAGGCCCGGTTGGGGCGTCCATAATTGGAACTGAGGGAGCAGGAACGTAAGAAGGGGCAATTCCACTTGAAGGAATGAGCGAAGCTGCTTGCTGCTTCCGAGCAATCTCGCGGTTGACAACCTCGAGGTCCGTCTCCAGTCGCGAGAGCTCGCGGCGCAAGTTACGAAGCTCCGTCGCCGCGGGCGAGGCGGCTGTTGCGCGAGCTTGCTCGCCGCCAGCGCTGGCTTCCGCAATCCGGCGATTGACCTCTGCAAGCTGCTCGCGGGCCAGCCCGAGTTTAGGGTATCTGTCTGTGAACTTGGAAGAGTATTCTTGAATCTGGGCTTCGAGGTCTGCCTTGCGCTTCAGCAACGCGCCGTAATTCCCCGGTCGCAGGTCATCGGCGGGCGGAGGAGCTGTTCGCACAACCTCTTCCTGCTGAGCGATGTGCCTCTTCTGGTCAGCGATTTGCGCTTCAAGAGCGAACCGGCGGTCCTTCAGCGTTTCTAGCGATGAAGAAATAACGTTGCGCTCAGCTCGCTGTCGCTCGATTGCTCCCGCCGCGCGGCTGGCGGCGCTGCTTCGATAAGCGCTGGCGATCCGGCGGGCATTCGCGTGCCCGAGCTTCGTATCGACCCCGGCGATCTCCTTCTTGACTCGTTGCATCTCTTCGGCGGCTTGCTGCGCGAGCGTTTTGTTTGCCTGATCGAAGACCCCGACAAGGTCGCTCACAACTCGCTGGGCTATCACAGGATCGGTGTGGCGATAGGCAACCGTGAACGACTCGGGGAAACCCTGAGAATCGCTGCGGTACTTGGTCTCGAACTTGATGTCCTTTGCAAACTGGGCGACGGTTGCATCCATCTTCGTTACCGGCGCGAAGAGGTTGTAGCGTTGAATAATCGCTTCGAGGTTGGCTCGGCTGGTTATCTGCTCGGTTACCGCGGCAACCTGCGCGCCGTTGGCGGTCTTGTCATAAATCGCTCCCGAAACCACTATCAGCGCGCGCGACTCGTAGAGCTTTTGAATACTCAAAATCACAGCCGGTGCCGCAAGCAACACGATCAAAGTCACGAATGCGAGCATCGTTCGTCCTCGCCATAATATCTGGAGCCATTCGAGTAGACCGCGAGGTCTGAAACTTCCCATGTTCACCTTTTCCGAGCCTTGCCGGGCGCTCTAATGCTTCAGGGGATGGTAAATTCGCAATCGAAGCGTTATTCCATAAGCTTTGCGGGTGTGTTTGCTCCCCTCGAGTCTTTGGAAATCCCGGTGTAAAAGCTATTTAGACAGACTGAGTAATCTTTCGGATTTCGAGCCACTTTGCTCGATAGCTCGCAAGAGACACGATGAGCGACAACGGCGGAGTAGGGGCGTGCATTGCCATTAGAACCTCAGTCGCGACTAGCGACGGCGCGCTCGAACACCTTGGTCGCGAATGGGACGAGCTGCTGGAAGATAGCGATCAGCGAGTTTTTTTCTTGCGGTGGTCGTGGAACCGGCTCTGGTGGCGCATTCTGAGGCCGCCCGACAGCGAGTTGTTCATCATCACTTGCCGCGACGAGCAGGACAGACTCGTCGGGCTCGCGCCGCTTTACTTGCGACAGCGATACACTGCGGGGATCCCTCACGTTAGAGAATTACTCTTTCTGGGCACCGGAATATACGCACAAACGAGCGAACACCTCGACGTAATCGCTCGGCGTGGCTTTGAACAGATCGTCGCCGGTTCGGTTGCCGACTATCTCGACCAGAACAGCACGTGGGACCGCCTTTGCCTCACGGACATTCCTCAATCTTCAACGATGCTCTCATGTCTGGGGCGTGCGCTTGCGGGCGACACGCAAATCGAACATTGCAGCAGGTCCTACTTTGTCGACACAACTGTAGACTGGCAAACCTTCAACAGGACGCTTGCCAACTCTGCTCGCAACAACGTCGGCTCACGAACGCGCAAACTGTTCGCCTCGCACACCTGCAAATTCAAGAGCGCGGAAACCACCGGCGAGTTTGATGAGGCGATGGACGCTCTCGTGCAGCTTCATCAGGCGCGTTGGCAATCTAAAGGCGAGCCTGGCGCCTTCGCGCTGCCAAACATCGAACAATTCTTGAGAGAAGTATCCCACGAAAATCTCGCTCACGGACGATCGAGGCTGACGACGTTGGAAATCGACGGGAAGATTACCGCCGCGCGGCTCGACTTTCTCGACAACCACATCGCTCACGCCTTTCAAGCAGGATTCGATCCGGCATTCACAAAAGCGGCCGTCGGCGCCGTGATGAACGGGCTTTGCATAAGGACCTACATTGAGGATGACTCAGTGCACAAATACGATTTCATGGGCGGGAGCGGGGACTACAAAGAATTGTGGACGAAGAATCACGCTGACAGTGTCCGGTTGACGTTGGTTCGCTCGGGCACTCGCGCGGCTGCATACAAGAGCCTGGAAAGAGCAAAAGCCGTGGGGAAGTCGCTGCTCCGCGCGAGCGTCCCGGAACCGATCAGAATCGCAGGACATCGGCTGATCACTCAACGCCATTACAACAGAAGGCCCGAGAAGCTTCAGCTTGTCGGCGATAAACGAGATGGAAAACTTTGAGATAAGAAGCGCAGGTCTGGCGGATCGCGACCAGATAATTAAGCTGATGGGAAAAATCTACGCGGGCGACATGCATGAACGCTACGCCTGGCTATATGAGCGGAATCCCCACGGCAAGGCCTTGACCTGGCTAGCGATCGAGCGCAAAACCGGAGAGGCTGTTGGTTGCACTTCGATATTTCCCCGAAGGGTGATGGTCGAGGGACGCGAGCGGGTGGGCGGAATCGGCGGCGATTGTTTCATCGAACCGCGGGTCAGAAGACAGGGGCTTGCAACCGCGCTCCACGCAATGAGCTTCGCTCAGATGCGCGAACGCGGAGTCGATTTCATGTACGGGCCGCCGACTCCTAACAACCTCGGCGCGCTTGTAAAAGCGGGCTCACGCATGGTTACAAACTACAAACGATGGGTGCGACCTTTGACGAGCCGCGGGGCTTACCGCGCGGCGTTCTCTCGCGTTCCGAGAAGAGGCCGGGCCCACCTGGCGTATATTCCGATACTTGTGCTGGATCGGCTTACTAAATCCGACGCGAGGGGATTCACACTCGAAGAGGTCCACAGCTTCGGCGACGAATTCGACGTGATCTTCAGCGAGGCGGCTGCGCAGCACGGCGTCGCTTGTATTCGCGATTCCGAATATTTGGCTTGGAGATATTTAGCAGCGCCGGCTCATCGGCAGACTCCCCTCGCGGTGCGGCAATCCGGCGCGTTGGTAGGATTTATCGCGACCGAACGAGGGGGTGAGTTTGCAGCAGTAGCCGATTTTTTCAGCGCGCCAGATTCGAAACTGGTCGATGCGATGTTGCAGCTGACAATCGATTATGCGACGTCGGCGGGCTGTTCGGTACTTGAGATCAGTACGACTCAGGAGAGCGCAACGGCTCGCAGGCTTCGACGCCACGGGTTTATCGGACGGGAAGAGCGCGGGTTTCAGGTTGCGGTGCAGGAGGGCGATCCGCAACGGGCGGCGCTGATCGAATCTGACTCATGGCATTTCACCGAAGCAGATCAGGACATGGATCGAGTGTTCATCACAACAGCCGCTTACAACGGAACAGAACGGCCGATAACAAATTGAGCGAGGCTTGCGCTTTCGGAAAACGTTGACCTACATGAGAACACCTCGTTAAACTCTGCTTATGAGCGTCTCGGAAATTGAGGCTGCCATATCTGAGCTGTCCAACAAAGATCTGGCTGACAAGAACTTCAAACTGCTTAAAACGGATCCTTATCATCCTTCGTTACATTTCAAAAAAGTGGGCAGGAAAAACTGTTCACTAATGATCAGTGCGGGTAAATGACCACTCGGCGCATCGGGTCCTGTCCTTTGCTTTCAGACTGCAATCCGCTGCGCTCGATGTAGAGATGCTGCATTCGACGGATGTGTCTCGGTTGAGGTGAAAGCTCCACCGGCCGATGGCGCTCGACAACTTCAATAACTCCGTCCTCCACTTCTTGCATTGCGGCGTCCTCATTGCCGACGCGGGTGATGGCGCCAAACCTCTCGCGCAGGAAGTTCTCCATCTGAGTGAGCGTGTTGCTGCGAAGCGCGTGCACTTCGACCTCGTGGCCGCGCGCTTCTCTGAGCTTTTGAGATTGCCGCTTCGCGTGCGATTTTAGCGTGAGCAACAGGTCGGCTTCCGCGAGATCATTGGTCACGGTTACCGGCACTCCAAGCACGGCGATCGCGCGTTCCAATCGCTCACGGCTAATGGCATAGGGATAGATGCGAAGGAGCTTGCCCTTTCCGGCGCGAGGCTCTTGAGCGCGCTTGACAACAGGCGCCTCTCTCCGCTCCGCTGAGAATGCAGCGCTTTCAGCCGCCAACGGTTGGGTGATTGTAAGCTGGCCGCCCGGCCGGCGCTCGCGGACCTCGGTGCTGGGGAGGAAGCCTCTGAGCATCAGGTCTACCGCTTCGGCGACGTCTCGATGAATTGCGAGGCGGTCCTTGTCTTGAATCTCGATGAG
>WNGG01007560.1_pt1 | contig 12948 bp, 6 predicted proteins | sample 5400661 | NCBI WGS metagenome assembly WNGG01 (sample SAMN13153372, study PRJNA577476) | soil metagenome | isolation source: 100 cm soil or saprolite under Garry oak tree replicate 1 | place: USA:California | collected 2016-06-15
CAATCTGGCCACCGTCATTCGGGAACGCTTCAGTATCTATCGCGAAGTTGAAATCGTCACGGCGGAAGGGCGGTACACGATGTACGTGCTCACCGCGATGCCGTTCGTGGCCGGCATCGTGATGTATCTAGTCAACCCGACGTACATGAAGCCGTTATTTGTCGATCCATTCGGCCATCTCTTGATCGAAGTTGGACTGATCATGATGGCATTCGGATACACGATCATCAGAAGGATGGTCAAGATCAAGATTTAGGAGACAACGTGAATCTCACCATTTTTTTTATCATTGCGGGCGTCTTTTTTTTCGCTGCGCTCTACATGATCCTATCTGTGATCTTCCGCCGGAAGGTCGACGTCGACGGGCGAATCCGGAAACCCCTCCCCGCGGGAGAGGAGGAATTGCACAGTTTGCGCAACCTGTTCACCCGGTTGGAAGGCCTCTTCAAGCCTCTCGGTGAATTCATCCCGCGCTCGCCGGAGGAAATGTCCCGGCACGAAAAGCGGCTCGTCCAAGCCGGATACCGGCGCAAAGACGCGGTGGTCTTGTTCCATGGCGCTCAGGTCGGCATGGTTTTGATGTTTCTCTTCATAACCCTCGTCACCGGATTCTTGTACAACCACACCCTCGTCATAGGAGCGCTATGCATCTTTTTAGGAGTGCTTCTGCCGGACAGGTGGCTGGCGCACAAAGTCCTCACCAGGAAGGACAAGATTCAACTGTCGCTTCCAGATGCCCTCGATCTGGCTGTGGTGTGCGTGGAAGCGGGCTTGGGATTGGATCAGTCTCTCATGCGCATCGCCGAGGAGCTTCAGGAACCCCATCCGGAACTTTCAGATGAATTTAAGTTGCGCAACATCGAAATCAATATGGGACGAACCCGGCAGGACGCTTTCAGAAATCTCGCGGAGCGATGTGCATCCGACGACATGAAGGCTCTAGTCGCCATTCTCATTCAGACCGACCGCTTCGGCACCAGTGTTGGGACAGCCCTGAGAGTGTTTGCCGATTCGCTTCGTCTCAAGAGAAGACAGCGCGCCCGGGAACGCGCCGCGGCCAAGCTGCCGGTCAAAATGATACCGGTCATGGTGGTATTTGTATTTCCGTCCATCTTCGTGGTCATCGTCGGACCGGCGGTAATCCAAATCATGCGCAACCTTTTGCCGATGTTGGCAGGGCAATAGATAGTGCTCGAACAGAAGGGTAGTGGACCAGTTTGAAAACAATTATGGGCTGGAAGCAATTCAGGAAATCGTTGGCGGTCATGGACGGCCGCTACAGTTGAAACTCCCCACTACAAAAGGAAGAGGAAATTCATGACACGACGTCAGCCCCGCTTAGTGGTCTTCATGATCATTCAGCTACTTGTCTCCAGTTGTATGCAACATTCGGTGAAGACTGCCGGGATACCGCATTCGAGCACAGCATCATCAGACAAAGCGGCACTCTCGCTTTCCGACTACATTCGGAACGTGTACAAAACCGAGCAGGGGATTACCGGCGAGGCCGAAGAACTGCGGCGGAAACTGCTGGATTCCGATCCGGAACTGGCGCAGCTGGACGCCCGCATCGGAATCGACCCCCAGGATATCGGATCCAGAAAGATTTTGGCAGCCGCGTATCTCCGAGGCGGACTGCCGTGGAGCGCGTACCAACTCTTCAACGAAATCAAAGCTGTGGCGTCGCATGATTTCGAGGCGGAATTGGGATTAGGCCGCATTTGGGACACGTGGGGAGACTACATCCAGGCGCGCGAACATGCGAATGCGGCACTTGAGATCAATCCGCAATCCGCCGATGCATATGAGCTCATGGGCAAGATCCATCTCCACCGCAATGCGCCCAACGATGCGGTGACCAGCTTCAAGCTAGCCTTGCAACTCGCCCCGGACGTACCGGTCGTGCTTGCCAACCTGGGCTATGCCTACATGTTGACTAACAATCTGGGTGAAGCGAAGGCGGCATTTGAAAAGGCGCTGTCTTTGGACTCCGGCCTGGTGGAAGCGCGAAACAACCTCGGAATCGTTTTTGGTGAGATGGGAGATCCACAAGCGGCTCTGGCTCAGATGCAGCAGGTGGGTAGCCCTGAAGTCGCGCTTAACAATCTTGGCGCGCTCTACCTTCTTCAGAAGAAACCGGTCGCCGCGATGCAGGCTTTCCAGGAAGCGCTCAAGTACGATCCGGGCTACACCAAGGCTCAAGAAAACCTTTCAGCCGCGCGCTCTCTGGTGCCGCCGCCGGTGTTCGTCAATCTACCGTCCTTTGATTCGTCAAACGCGGAGACCAAACCTTCGGCAATCGTGCCTTTCGTGAAGGTCGCGGAGCCGGACACATCCACCCCGCGCGGCGCTCTGGTGCCGCCGCCGGTGATCGTTAATCTCCCGTCCTTTGATTCTTCAACTGCGGAGACCAAGCGATCGGCAATCGTGCCTTTCTTGAAGACCCCGGAGCCGGACGTACCGGATCCGGCGATTGAGTCCGCCAAGCGTTTGGCCGAGAGTGTTCGTGTGGACCCACCAGTACAGGTACCGCTACACGCGTCGCCATCGCTCCTGCTGAAGGCATCGGAACCCGTGCTGATGCCGCCAATCGAGCCTCTGGCGGAGATTCCCCGCTTTGCGCTGGACCTGCAGAAGACTTTCGTAACGCGTGATGTGCGCGTTCCGCTGCCGCGACCGTCATCGCGCCTGCTGAATGTTGCCGAGCCCGTGCTGACGCGTCCGATTGAACCTCGCGTCGAGGTTCCGCGCTTTGCTTTGGATTTGCAGAAGCCCGTGGCTGTTCGGGATGTCCACGCTCCACTGCACGGTTCGCCCTCGAGTGCGCTGAGTATTGCCGAACCGGTGCCGATGCCGCCGGTCGAACCACGCGTGGAGGAGGCTTCCGCCCCGGCTGTTGCCCATCGCGTGCCACAATTGCATGCCGCTGCCTCCACCGAGAGCAAGGCCGAGCCCGAGCCAGCAGCTCCAAAGGTTTCTCAGGTCGACGCATCGGCCGCACCTAAGCCAACCGAAGCCACTGCTGGGCCGGCAAGATTGGACGCTGGCGCGAGTCGCGTGATGATCTACGTCCTGCTGGCGCTACTTGGCGTAGTTCTGCTGACCCGGAGAATCTCCAGAACCGTTTTCGCTCGTGCGAACACCAGACGTTTTGTGCCCCGGAACATCCAGGGCGACAAACCCATTCGTGATGCTCGCGTGAGCTGAGGCACCCTTCCGCGAAGAAGTGTGAATGAAATGAATTGCAGCTCCCCAGGGCGGTGCGGCCGCCCCGGAGGGGCGAAAGATCGTAGCCACCTGTTGTGTTAGTTCTCGAATTCGGCGCGCCATGGTCGATCGCCCCGGAGGGGCGAAAGATCGTAGCCACGGGCGCGAGCCCGTGGAATAGATTGGCTGATCTTCAGCCCCGCAGGGGCGGAAGATGCTTCATTCCCAGAGGTAACGTGGATCGTATCCGATGTGGTGTTGGTTCAAAAAGGCGACCAGTTCTTCCTGAAACGAAATCTTTCTGTGATGTTGCTCCTGGTTGGCGATGTATTGACGCACTCTTTCTGCATTCGAGTCGCTGACACTGAACGCCGCATAACCCGGTTGCCAGCCAAACTTCGGATGTAGCACGCGTTGTTTGTGAATCCAACGAGATGAATTCGTCTTTACAACCTCAAGGACGTCCGCGAGCGCTATGGACGCCCGCAACTTTGTCAAAAGATGAACGTGGTCGACCGTGCCGCCGATAATCAGAGCAGCACCTCCGATCTCCCGAATAATACGATCTTTTCGCCCCTCCGGGGCGTTGCACCTTCATTCTTTGAGCAGCCGCCTATATAAATTGAGGTACTCGCTGGCGGACCGGCTCCACGAATAATCAGCCGTCATGGCATTCGTCATCAGTGTTTTCCATTGATTCTTATTTTGGAAAACGGCCAAAGCCCGGTTCACTGCTGCCAGGAACGCCGAAGCCTCATACGGCTTGAAGCAGAAGCCATTACCTTTGCCGGTTGCAGGATCAAACTCCTCGATGGTGTCTTTGAGTCCCCCGGTGGCGCGAACTACCGGGATCGTTCCGTATTTCAAGCTGTAAAGCTGCGTTAGACCACTCGGCTCGTAGCGTGAAGGCATCAGGAACATATCCGCGCCCGCCTCGATCTTGTGGGCCAGCACTTCTTCATAGGCAATCCGCACGCCCACTCTTCCCGGATACCGTGCGGCCGCAGACCTGAAGTAATCCTGGTGTTGTGCGTCACCTGTTCCCAGGAGAACGAATTGAACATCCCGGAGAAGTAATTCATCAAGGGCCGCCTCCAGCAGATCAAAGCCTTTTTGAGAGGTCAGCCGGGATATTGCGCCAAGAAGCGGAATGTCGGAATCCTGAGCAAGTCCGAAGGCCGCCTGGAGGGCGGCCTTACAAGGGCGCTTTCCGGACGGATCGTCTGCGGTGTACTGTTGCGCGATAAATGGATCGGTGGCCGGATTCCAGACTTTATAGTCGACTCCATTCATAATGCCGACCAGGTTGGCCGACCGCTGCTGAAAGATACCTTCTAGCCCGAAGCCGTACTCCGATGTCCGGATTTCCTGCGCATAAGTTGGGCTCACGGTAGTCAACGCTTCTGCAAAAACCAGGCCGCCTTTGAGAAAGTTGATCTTTCCATAGAACTCCAGACCCTCGGGGCTAAAGAGGGCAGGGTCCAGATCCAGCAAGTGCCATTGGTCGGGCGAAAATAATCCCTGGTAGCCCAGATTATGGAGCGTGAAGACCGTTCTGATGGAGGCGAGACCAGGATAGCGTTCGGGCTGCGTTTTCAGGAGCGCGATAGCGAGCGCCGCTTGCCAGTCATGCGCATGCAAAACGTCCGGGAAATCCAGGTCGCCGAGTAGCTCCAGGGCGGCCCGCGCGAAGAAAGCAAACCGTTCGGCGTTGTCGGCGTAGTCGCCTTCGGGAGTTGCGTACAAATAATCTCTGTCGAAGTACCGATCCGCGCGGATGAGATAGACTTGAATGTGCTCGTCCAGGACGGTTGTGAAGACTTGAGCCTCCTCCGTTCTGCCCGAGGTGGACACAGCGACGCGGGTGCCGGTGTACCGCAGCGGGAAACCGTTATTCAAAACGGAACGGTATGCGGGCGTGATGAGTGTGACTTGCTGACCCAACTGTTGCAGGGCGATCGCCAGAGAGCTCACCATGTCGGCGAGACCACCCGTTTTGGCGAATGGCACGACCTCTGGAGATACCATGACGATGTGAAGCCGCCGGGGGACAGACACCGTGGGTGTAATTCGGGGGACAGACACCGAATTCTGTACTTTCAAGAATTCGGTGTCTGCCCCCCGAATTGTACCCGAATTCGCGAATGCGCGGGCAGGATCAATCTTTCCAAAGAGGTTGTCTCTGTTCTCCGGCAGTGCGAGTTGCTCTTTATCGATAACTCCGTTTTCAATCTGCTTCTTGAGGCGGTGAAAGCGTAGAAGATGGTCCTGACTCCTCGATACGGCGTACTCTTTCATGGCTCCCGTGCTCATCATGAAAGTCCAATCGCTAGCTTGAGCAAGCATCAGTTCTTTGGCTGCCTGTTTCAGAGCACCTAGCATCGGACCAGTGGCGTGCGGGTGCGCGGCCGCCATCTTCTCCATCGTTTCAGCGGCCGTATGCAGGTGCGGGTAGATCCAATGGTTGTTCTGGTTGAGCCACGCCTCACTAAAGCCCTTATATCCCCAGCTCGACATGCAAGGTGTGGCCATCTGGTTCACCGGAGACTCGTCCAGGTATTCCGGAAGCGTCACCAATCGGATCGTTTCCCGCTCCCTTGCGATCTTTCGGATCAAGTGGTCCAACCATCTCGGGCCCTCGAACCACCAGTGGCCGAACAATTCGGCGTCATAGGGCGCGACAATGATCGGCGTTCGATCCATCGCCATGGTGAGGCGTTGCAGCTGCTTTCGCCGCTCTGCCAGGAAGTGCTCTGCGTGGGACTCTGCCTTTCTCTCCGCCCATTCGGGAACATAGGGTTCCTTGTGATTGTCTTTTCCGGTGATCCGGAAATATTTGATTCCGGTGTCCAGGCGTATGCCATCCCGGTGGATATAGGGCTGGATGTAGTCCAGTTCGAGGTCGTGACCGACGTCCCGATAGAATTCACGGTAATCGTAATCGCCGGGATAGCCGTCAACCGAGCTCCACACCTGGCGAGAGGAGTCCGGATCTCGTCCAAACGCCGCAACACCCGCAGGAGTATAGATCGGTGCATACACACCATAACGCGGCCTGCGGTCCGCCCGGGTAATGCCATGTGTTTCCAGGATCGTGAAGAGGACTTCCTGTTCTCGCAGGAGGGCGTCGACTCCGGGGTAATATCCGCACTCTGGAAGCCAAAAGCCCTGGACCTTCCGCCCGAAGATCTGCTTGTGGTGTTCCAGACCGACGTGTATCTGCGCTCGTACTGCGGATTCGTTTACGGAAAGCAGTGGAAGATAGGCGTGCGTGGCGGCGGTTGTCATGAGATCCACTTTCCCGAGTTGCTCGAAGCGCCGGAACGCGTTCAGGAGATTTTGCGAATAACGGTTCACAAACGCCTCGCGTACGCGTACAAAAAGCGCCCGGTACATTTGTGCGAGCGGATGAAACGCCTGGTCTGATCGCGTACGAGTTTCTTCCTTTTCGGCGAGTTCGATCAACTGCTCCAGCCTTCGGAGATACCGCGATTGCAAAAGGGGATCGCCGAGCATGGACGCGAGTGTGGGGCTGATGGAAAATGTCAATCGGAAGTCGATGCCGTCTTCGATGAGCTTCTCCAGGACCAGGAAGAGGGGGACATAGCTCTCCGTGATCGCTTCATAAAGCCATCTCTCCTCCAGCGAATCGTCATGTTCAGAGTGACGAACGTAGGGGAGGTGGGCGTGAAGGACAATTGCCAGGCAACCCTGTCGCATATGCACCACTAGTGTGGTGTAACCGTTATGGGTTTACAAGAATTCAAGCCGCGCGAACTCCCCTCCTTTCAAAGGAGGGGTGGCTGCGCCGTCAAGAAAATGCTCCCGTTCCTTAAAAGGCGCAGACGGGGTGGTAAGTAATTCGGTATCTCGCGTGCCGAACACATCGTGGACTCTTATTGTCCGGAATGTTCCGTCATTGTCGAGCTGGATGGGGCGCCCCATTTCGAGGCGGATGAGCGGCGTTATATGAGGACACGGAGCGGGTATAAGGTTTTTCTTACCACCCCGTCTGCGCCCATTAAGGAGGCTTCGCAACATTTTTATTAATGGGCGCAGCCACCCCTCCTTCGAAAGGAGGGGAATACGCTTCAAGCCCACCACTTCTACAACAATCAAAACTGACGCGTGGGACTACTGTTCCGGACGGCGGAGCAGAGCGGAGGAGAAGCCAGTGGCCAGCCGTTTTTCGGCGATCTCGGCCAAATCAATAAGGTCTACTTTTTCCAGTTCAGAAGGCTCGTCCCGCCATTTTCGAAAGCGAAGAACTTCGGGCCGCTTTCTTGGGGATTCAACGGAGTCGATTGTTCCCGGCGAACCGCCATCGCGCCGTAACGCGTCGCTGAACAGCGGTGAGAATGGCAACTTCGCGCGATCGAGTTTGCGAGGGACCGGCGTTGGGACGATCTCCGCACGTTCTTCAGAAACCCGCATGAAGCGCTCGTCGACACTGCACTCCGGCCAGGCTCTGGGAGTGTGGACGGCGTTGGATCTGGCCAGGAGCACATATTGTTCGTTCCGTGCTTTCAAGCCGAGTTCCACATTATAGGATTTACCGGCGCTCCACAGCGGAACGTACCAGTTTCGGGACCTCAAATCGATGTTAACGTCGAAGCGACCTGCATCTGGGCTCGCACCCTGGCCAAAAACATAAAAGCGGAGCACCGGTTGTGCCGTCTTTTTCCTATCTCGGATCCGGTTCCTGGCCTCAGCCAGCTTTTCCAGAGTAACTTCCCAGTAAGCGTGGACGGTGTACGGATCGACTGCGAGCATCACCAAACGAGTGCTGCCGTACGAGCTGGGAAGTTTCTCCGATTCCTGCTCTCGCAGGGGCGTCGCGGGGAGCGTCTTGACTGGCCGGACAAGCGCAGAGCCAATGAAAGCACGAACACCCACTCGCACGCCGGTGTAAAGGGCCTGTAGTTCCGTGATCAGCTCCCGTAGGGTTCGCATCCGGAAATTCCCTTCCTGGGACAGGGCAATAGCATACTTGGCTCAGCGCTGAGGATATGAGAACTGATTAATGATTGATGATTCTTCGTGCATGCCCTCAGAAATCGTGCTGGAGAATCTCGTTGGTCCGGCGGCAGAGCTCGCGCGCATAATCCGTCCATATGCCACTACCCCAGTAGCGATAGCAGCTCGTCTGAGTCGTGAGTAGATGAAAGAGCGCGTTACGATAGCGCGGCTCCGATGCAGAAACACCAGCGGTTTTTTCCGCAAATAACGCGCTGGTCTGCTCCATAGGTTCGAGCACGTTCGCATAGCCGTGCACCCACGAGAGATTTTGGGTCCAGCTGCCTCCTTCCATGTGGAAGCGGCCGTCTTCCTTCCGGAGTTGCTGGATCAGCTTTTCTAGAGCATCCGGGCCGGCGGGTTTGTGGCCCAGGCGGTCCCAGATCCGTTTTTGCAGGATGGGCTGGATTGCTGGGAAGTGTTCGTCGGGGATTCCGGCTGCAGCGAGATATTCCAGGTACTCCGTTGCATTCACTGCAGCCGTATCCGATCCGGAAGCCTCGCGCATGGCCTCGAGGTACTTGGGTGGAAACTCGTTCATCATCACGCCACCGTTTTCGCCGTCCGCGATTTGAGTGACCAGTGACGGGACCGATTTACCGGATATCTCTGCGCGAGACAGTCCTTTTGCTTCGTAATAAGGCTGCATCTGGCCGACGAGCTTGGTGTCGCTACCTTGTGTCTTGATGATCGCGGTAATCGACACGGTGCTTCCTTCAGAGTTTCGTGCAACCAGCCGATGAGGAATGTGAGGCCGGCGGATACCGGAGCCGTCCGCAACGTTCTCCACAGAGTGTTCCTGCACCAGTACCCATTGGTAGCCGTTGTCCTTGAGAGTCCTGACGAATTCGTAGAAAACGTCGGGGTGGTTGGGCAGCGCCATCTCGGGAGGCGAAAAGCCTCGGACGCGCTTGAGCGCCTCCAGGCCGAAGATCGCCGCAAAATGATGCCGCCAGGCAGACACGTGCAAGCGGAAATCCTGCACGGGTGTTGATGGTGCCACAGCGTGGCCCCATGCCGTACCGAGCCACTCGACCGAGCGCCGGTAAGCGGGATCGAGCGTAATCCGGTTGAGATTATCGAAGACGTCATTCAGGCCCATGGCCCTGAGCCCGTGCAGGAGGCAGCCAGAGTAATCCAACATCACTCGGGGCTGTTTGCCTTCGTGGACAAGCTGAGGCACAAACTCGCCCATACGTTTGTAGCACCAGTGGAAAACGGGCGCATTGTGGTTGTCGCCGATACCCTGGTTGTCCATCATGTATTTAAGATTGCTGATGACCGCTGCCGTCCGCAGATCGGCGCCTCCGGCCGGGATCAGAGGTTGGTGCATGTGGAGTGCGATGTCGAAAGCGCTTCGAATCCGGCCGAAATCGATGCCGGACTCCCGGAGGTAATGAGGACCAGGGCTGGCGGTGGCCTCGGCAATCTGTTTTTCCGAGCCACAGATGTTCGGCACTCCATTGATGTATTCCGGTAAGATTGCGTTACCCATCGCTTGACGGCCTTCCTTCCTGCAGGCTCGCCAACGCCTGTTTAGCGCCTTCAGCCCGCGGTACATACATCTGCTCGACATAGTCTTTGAGCATCCGGCGTGCGCAGAATCGAGGAGCAACGGTCCGGATCGCCTGCTTCACAATAGCCATCCATCGTACAGGCACGCCGCGCTTGTCGCGCTCGTAGAAGGCAGGGATGACCTCCTCTTCCAGCAAGCGATAGATGGCCTGTGCTTCGGAGTGCTCGTCGCGAGATTCTCCTGGTTCGATCAGCCAGCCGTTAAGGCCAGTGCAGCCTTCAGCCCACCAACCATCCCCCACGCTCAAATGAGGGACACCGTTGATCGAGGCTTTCATTCCACTGGTGCCGCAGGCTTCAATCGGTTTGCGGGGAGTGTTCAGCCAAGCGTCGCATCCTTGTACGAAAAAATGAGCGACATGGAGATCGTAGTCGTCGACGAAAGCAATCCTTCCTGCGAACCGCGGATCTCCGGCTAAGTGACAGATTCGCTGAATGCTCCGTTTACCCGGCTCATCCGATGGATGCGCCTTGCCGGCAAAAATGAGCTGGACGGGACGGGAGGCGTTAAGAAGCCGCGCGAGCCGGTCCTGATCGTTGAAGATCAGCTCGGGGCGTTTGTATTCGGTAAAGCGCCGCGCGTATCCGATGGTGAGGGCGGAGGGATCCAGCAGGGTTCCACTGGCTGCGAGGTGTGCCGCGGTGACTTGCTGGCGGGTCCATCGATGGCGGGCGTGCTCCCGGACGAACGTGAGAAGGTAGGCTTTCAACGACTGCCGCGCTTCCCACAGCTCTTCGTCGGGAATGGCGAATATGCCGTCCCACATGCTGGGATCATCCTGGCGTTCCTTCCAGTCCGATCCGAGGTACCGCTCAAGAAGCGCATCGATTGCCGGCGCGATCCAGGTCGGAACGTGGATGCCGTTGGTAATGCCCTGGATCGGCTCCTTGGTATCCGTCCAGACGGATGCAAACATCTTGCGCGTTACCTCGCGATGAACCTCGCTCACTCCGTTCACCGCGGAGGAGCCGCGAAGAGCGAGCACGGTCATGTTGAAGAGCCAGCCCGCCCCGTTGTCATAGCCGCCCAGCGATAGCAGCGAGTTCCGCCGCTCGCCATCCGTCTCCCAACAGCCTGCGAGCTGGCGGTCCACCAGGTGGAAGGGAAACGCATCGTGTCCGGCAGGCAAAGGAGTATGAGTTGTGAATACAGTCGTCGAGCGGACCTTCTCCAGCGCTCCCATGACCGTTTCTCCAGCATCCACTAGCTCGCGAATCCGTTCGAACACCACAAAGCTGGCATGACCTTCGTTCAGATGCCAAACTGTAGGATTATGGCCGAGCGCTCGCAACGCGCGGACACCGCCAATGCCGAGAATGATCTCCTGCTGGAGGCGTGATTCATGGCCGGCGACATATAGCCTCGCCGAAAGTTCACGATCCGAAGGTGGGTTTTCCTCCATGTCGGTGTCGAGCAGATACACTTTCACGCGACCCAGCCTCACCAACCACACCGCGACATGGATGTTGGTGTGACCTACAGGAACCAAAACAGTACAAGGCTCGCCGGCCGATGTCCGTGCGCGTTCGAGGGGTGTCTCTTCGATGCGAAAGCGATCGTACGACTCCACCTGCCACCCTTCGGCGGAGATCGTTTGGTGGAAATAACCCCTCGAGTACCTGAACCCCACGCCAATCAAGGGCACACCCAGATCGCTAGCCTCTTTGCAGTAGTCGCCAGCTAACACTCCCAGTCCGCCGGCATATACAGGTATCGACTGATGGATCGCAAACTCGGCAGAAAAGTACGCCACTCGAGTGTCTGACAGATTCGTGTGGCAACGCGACCACCACGTGCCGCTCCCCGACCGGGCGTCGGCCAGCCTCTCCATGGCGTCGTCATAGACATGAACAAAGGAAGGATCCCGTTCGACCTCCGCAAGGCGTTGAGGGGAAACCAGACCGAGCATTTTCACCGGGTTGTGATTCGTTTGCCGCCAAAGCTTGTAATCCAGGCGCCGAAATACTTCCCGAGCCACTGGATTCCAACTCCACCACAAATCCGAAGCCAACTCGGGAAGTCGTTCGATTCGGCTTGGAAGCGTCTGTCGGCTGGGCTCACTCATGCGGCTTTCTCAGCGTTGCAATAGACGTCCAACACCTGATTGCTAATGCTGTCCCAAGAGAAGGCGGTCTCGGCCGCTCTCCTTCCGTTGGCTCCCATCCACCGCGCCCATTCGAAATTCGTAAACAGTGTTCCGATTCCCCAAGCTATGGAATCCGGGTGTGGATAGACTTTTAACCCATTCACTTCATGCCAGACGAACTCCGCCGGCCCCCCGTTGATCGTGGAAACTACCGGCGTGTCCGCGCTCCAGGCCTCGAGCACGACGATCCCGAAAGGCTCGTTCCGGCTCGGTATGCAAACGACGTCGCACGCTTTATAGAGTTTGGCAAGCATCCCGTTGGCTTGAAAACCGAGGAAGCGCGTCGCGTGGGCGATGCCTAACTGCCGAGAACGATTTTCCACTGAGCCTCGCATTTCCCCGTCGCCCGCAAAGACAAATTTGGCCTGAGGGTAGAACTTAAGGACGTGAGGAATAGCTTCGAGGAGCAGATCCGGACCTTTCTGATATACCATCCGTCCCGAGAAGAGCACCATCGGATCCATTGGACCAATGTTGTAGTTCCGCTTCACTTCTCCCGGATCAATTCCTACGTCATAGTTTCTGACGCTGACTCCATTGTAAATTGCGGACAACTTCCAGTCCGGAACCTCGTACATCCACATGATCTCGTTCCGCAAGTGGTTGGAAACCGATATTACTCGATCCGCCCAATAACTAGCCGCCCGTTCCTGTTCGCGGATCCGGGTGTGCTCCTGTCCACTCCAGAAATTATTCCCGCTGCGCCCGTATTCAGTCGAATGTAGGGTCAGGATGCATTTGCGGCGCCTTCCTTGCTTGATCCAGATCATCGCATTGCCGGTGAGCCAATCATGCGCGTGAATGATGTCAAATGGGCCGATGTGGTCCTCGGTTTGGAAGACATAGTGAACGAATGACCGGCACATGTTGTTGATTTCTTCGACGAAGTTCGGATGCAGGCCAAACGGGCAGCGGTGATAGTGAACCCCGTCGATGTGCGCATAATGGGACTGACCGTGTCCCATTCGAGTGAACACGTGAACCTCATGCCCCTTTCGCTCCA
>WNGG01006550.1_pt1 | contig 12945 bp, 12 predicted proteins | sample 5400661 | NCBI WGS metagenome assembly WNGG01 (sample SAMN13153372, study PRJNA577476) | soil metagenome | isolation source: 100 cm soil or saprolite under Garry oak tree replicate 1 | place: USA:California | collected 2016-06-15
CGCTCCACGGTGTAGATACCAAGCGTTCCTGCAACGGGGTGTTTTTCCTTACGCGCGATGAGCAGTGGCCGCACAGGTTCGCCCAGGCGCCCCAGTAGAAAGATCGAGGCGAACCCTGCGAGCGTCAGCCCATAGACGCTCCAAAACGAAGCAGGGCCCAAGTAGCGCGAAAACCGAATCCAGCGAAGCGCGCGAATCGCGTAACACGCGTAGATGGCTGCAAGGGACAGCAACAAGTACGAAATATTGGCTTCCCGTAGGTTTCCCAGGAGTTTCCCCGCGCTGAAACTGTGCCGGGAAACCATGTGGCGGAAGTGGAAAATCAAGAATACAACAAGAATCAGACCGAAAACCGAGAACAGGAGTCTGCGGATTGGGGCGCGCATTCGCCGTGCAGCGTAACCGTCCCGCGCGGGCCAGTCAAGGCGCCATCGCCAGTCATTCCGCTAAGAAAATTCGTTAGTCGATTCCACCTGCGGAGTGACACAAGAACTGTCTTCAGGAGAGCCCTAAGAGCGCTGAGATGCGGTCAAGAGTTTCTTCGAGGACGTATCTGGGAACTTTGCCTGCGTGTTCTGCCCGCCTCTCTCGCCAATCCACACTCTTAAGATGATCCGCCAATACGACGCCAGCAATCATCAGTCCTTTCGGAAGGGGAACTTCGAATGGATAACCCTTCGCGCGACTTGTAATCGGGCACACCACCGCGAGGCTGGCTTTGTCGTTGTAGGTCAGGGGAGAAAGAACCAGAGCGGGGCGCCGCCCGGCTTGTTCGTGTCCGGCCTGAGGCATGAAGTTCAACCACACGAGATCCCCAACACCCGGAACGTAGGCCTTCGCTACCATGACTCGTTACCTACGGGCTTGCCCCAATCCGTCGCCGCGTGGCGGTTCTCGGGCGCAATCCCGCGAACAAGCTGCGCCAGTGTAGGCTTCGCCTTGGCTTTTCGAAGCTGGACTGTTCCTGGCCTTGCCACCTTCAATTCCAAGTGGTCGCCCGCACGCAGTTTGGCCGCATCGGCGACAGGCTTGGGGATCCGCACGGCCACGCTGTTTCCCCACTTGCGCAATTGGGTTTTCATGTTCAATCCGCTCCATCCGTATACACATTGTATATACGCAACCGCGCCTCTGTCAAGTCCTTGGCCGGCGGAAGCATCAGCGATGGAGAGGCCCGCTTGCCCGTCGCGCTTGTGCGTTTGGCCGCGGGCGGCTAAGATGCCCTCCGGCAGCTCGCCTGGTTCGGCGGGAACTTTTTCAGTGCATTTTGCGTTCCATCTAGTGCAGGCCGAGACACGACACGGGTTGCGAGGCTAATGCAAAGTTGGAGCAGGATGCCCAACTGGTTCAGCAATGCCTCCGGGGCAACAGCTCGGCCTGGGAGGAGCTTGTGCGGCGTCATACGCGCAGGATCTACAACCTGTGCTACCGTTTTACCAGTAACCGGTCGGAAGCCGAAGACCTTTCGCAGGAAGTGTTTCTGAGGGTCTATCGGACACTTGCCAGTTACCGGGCCATACACGGCGGCTTTACCACCTGGATGACCAGCGTGACTCGCAATCTCCTGATTGACCACTACCGCCGGACCCGGCGCGACCGCTTGACCGATTCGCTCGACGATGCCATGCCCAAGCTTGAAAATAAGGAGTCGGCCGCGCGGCGTCCCGACCAGCATGCGTTGCTGGGCGAATTGAGCGGACAGGTGCAGGCGGCGTTGCGTAAGATTTCTCCGGATCTGCGGGAAGCGGTGATCTTGCGCGATCTCCAGGGTTTGGAGTATCAGGAGATTCAGCAAGTGCTGCAAGTGCCCGAGGGCACGGTAAAATCCCGCATCAATCGCGGGCGGATCGAGCTCGCCAAACTGCTCGAGCAGATGGGACTGCGTCCGGAGTGAACCATGAGCTGGACCTGCGAACAAGTCGAAGCGAGCCTGAGCGAATACCTGGACGGGTTGCTCGGAGAAGGTGCGCGGCGCGAGTTTGACGCGCACGCCAATCATTGTGACCGCTGCGGCCCGCTGGTCGCTCGAGTTTCGGGGGTGGTTTCGGGACTACACCGGCTTGAGTTGCTCGAAGAGCCGCCCGAGTTGGCCTCGATCATTCTGGACAAGACGCTCGGCCCCAGAAAGCAAAAGCTGAGCTGGAGGAGTGCCTTTGAATGGTTGCGCCTGTTGAGCCAGCCGCGCTTTGCCTATAGCGCCGTGAGTATCGCCATTACGCTTGCCGTGCTGCTCCCTTCCCTGGGAATCAACTGGCGCCATGTGCGTCTCGCCGATTTTCGCCCGGCAAACCTCTACCGCGCGGCCGACCGTCAGGTTCACCTGGTCTACGCGCGCGGCTCGAAGTTTGTCGCCGACCTGCGCGTCGTTTATGAGATTCAGTCGCGGCTGCGTCCCGAGACCGAGCCCGGCGCGGGCCTGGAGAACAAGAAGCTCCCGCAGAACTCTCCCGATAATCCGCCGGGGATGACCAATGGTCCGCAGCGGAACCAGCCGCGGGAATTGAACCGCGCCGACCAATTGCACCTGGAATTGAGCGTGCTAGCCAGCGCTCTCCCAAGCGCTGGTGAAAGGAGCTTGCCGTGAAGTGCGCGGTTCATGCCGAAGTGGAAGCCACCGGCTACTGCCGCAACTGCGGCAAGGCGATGTGCCAGCAGTGCACCCGGGATGTGCGCGGTGTTCTCTATTGTGAGCCCTGCCTGGCGGCTCTGGTCACCCACCCGCAGCCGCCCGTTCCAGCGTCATCGCCCAGCCCGGGCGCGGCGCTTTTTCTGGGCTTCGTGCCGGGTCTTGGCGCCGTCTATAACGGCGAATACACCAAGGCGGTGGTGCACATCGTTGTGTTCATCGCCCTCATCGCCGGCTTGAACAGCGACCTCGGCGATGCCGGTGATACCGTCCTCGGCCTTTCGCTAGCCGGTTTTATCGTGTACATGGCGATTGATGCGCATCGCACCGCGAAGGCGAAAGCCCTCGGACAACCTCCGCCTTCCTCGGTGGAAGCCTGGGGAAAGGACAAACCAGTTGGTCCGCTTCTTCTTATCGGGCTCGGCGTGATTTTCCTGCTCAATCAGTTTCATTTCTTTTCGTTTCACATCTTTTTCAGGTTCTGGCCGGTGTTTCTGATCGGGGCAGGCGTCTTGATGCTGCTGAATCGTATGAAACGGCCCGAGTAGGAGGAGTTTCGAAATGGCCACGGCGACGCGATGCAAGTGCGCCCGGTGTACCTGCAGGACGCTGATGGGCCCGGCCGTGCTGATTACCATCGGCGTGCTGTTCCTGCTTGGGCAGGTTCGCGGCGATTTGGGCTTCTTTGAAAAGACCTGGCCGATCCTGCTGCTTGTGATTGGCGCAATCAAGTTGGCCGAAGCGCTGGCATCTCCCGAAGGGCATGTCAGTTCCTAGTGGAAAGGAGCCGCCCGGAGCCCGCATGACAAACGGCAGACCACGGCGTCGGTCCATCTTCACCGGTGTGGTGCTGATTGTGTTGGGGCTGATCTTCCTGGCGCAGAATTTCCGCGGCGAATTCGGGTTTTGGCGCCTCTTTTCGAAATGGTGGCCGCTGCTTCTGATTCTCTGGGGAGTGGCCAAGCTGATTGATCGCCTCGCCGCGCAACGCTCCGGCGAAGGCGCGCCGCGCACGATCACCGGCGGGGAGATTTTTCTCGTAACCTGTCTGATTCTCTTGGGACTCGGCGTGAGCGCAGCCCATTGGATTCCTGCGGAGATCGGCGCAGACGTTCCCCTGTGGGGCAACGAGTACTCCTTCACTCAAGACGTTGGGCCTCAAGCCGTGCCCGCGAACTCGCATATTTCCATTCGAACGCTGCGCGGCGACATCGAGGTCCGCGCCGAAGACGCCCCCGAAATCCGCGTCTCGGCAAAAAAGACCGGCCATGCCTGGACCGAAAACGAAGCCCAGAGGCAGTGCCAGCGCGTTTCCGTGGCCATTTCCCACTCGGGTGACGGCTACGAAGTCGCAACGCAGGGGGGCGACGGCGAAAGGTGCACCGTGAACCTGGAAGTGCATGTCCCCAAACAAGCCGATGTCAACACGCGAACGAACCGCGGCGATGTGCGACTGGCCGGCATCGAAGGCGGGGTTTCCGTCGCCACAGTGCGTGGCGATGTCGAAGTGCGCGATCCGGGCGGCGACGTCAGCATCGAAATGCGCAAAGGAGACGTGCATGTTTCTGGCGCCGGGGGCAACGTCAAAGTTTCCGGGCGCGGCGGCGACGTGAGTATCTCCACCGTAGCCGGCGCGGCCAACATTGACGGCGAGTTCTTCGGGTCCATTCGCCTGGAAAAAATCGCCAAGGGTGTGCACTTTCTCTCCCAGCGGACCGACTTGACCGTCACGAAGCTTTCCGGGCGCGTGGACACGAGCTCCGGGAATCTCGAAATCACCGACGCATCGGGCAGTGTGACGCTGAAGACGCGCGATTACGACATTGACATGGAAAATGTCGGCGGGCGCATTCAGGTCGAAAACCGCAATGGAAACGTCGAGCTGCGCTTTGCCAATCCTCCCAAGGACGACATTGACGTTACCAATGCGTCCGCGGGAATTACTCTCACATTGCCCGCCAGAGCTCCTTTCGAAATCCGCGCAGACTCCCATTCCGGCGAGATTGAAACGGAATTCACCGATTCCTCTCTCAAGAAAACAGGCGGAGGCGGCCACGACAGCGATTCGCGCCTGGAAGGCAAAGTCGGCGGCCGCGGGCCAAAGATCAACCTGAAGACCAGCTACGGTTCCATCGCGCTTCGCAAGACCACATAGTGCCGGAGGGTTCGCTACCTCTCCGCGAGCCGCTCCAGCGTCTCATAGAAATCCGGATAAGAAACCGCGGCGCACTCCGCATCCAGAATGACGCTCGGCCCGTCCGCTCCCAGCGCGGCAATCGCAAACGCCATGGCGATTCGATGGTCGCCGCGCGTATCAATTTCCGCGCCGTGCAGTTTTCCTGCCGCCCGCCCTGCCACGAACAATCCGTCCGGCCTTTCTTCGACGCGCGCGCCCATTCGCCGCAGGTTCTCCGCCACCGCCTCAATGCGGTCGCTCTCTTTCACGCGCAACTCGGCTGCATCCCGGATCTCGATGCCTTTTTCCGTGAACGGACCCAGCGCCGCGAGCATCGGCAACTCGTCAATCAACTGCGCCACCGCCGCGCCTTCGATCACGCCGCCCTCCAGCGCGGCGTGGCGCACGGCGATGTCGCCCACCAGCTCTCCGCTCGATCCATGCACGGAAACCAGGCTGAGCGGCGCGCCCATGGCCGCGAGCACGTCGAGAACGGCCGTGCGCGTGGGATTCAAACCGGCATTGTGAACGAGCACGCTCGAATTCTGCAGCACGCACGCGGCTGCAAGGAAAAACACCGCGGAGGACAAATCACCGGGAACGACCACTGTGCGCGCTTCGAGGCGTCCCGCGCCGTTACGGGCGACTCCATGAACGCGGATGGTCCGGCCTTCGCGCTCCAGCCGCGCGCCAAATTCGGCCAGCGCCAGCTCCGAATGATCGCGCGTGCGCACCGGCTCTGTGACGCTGGTTGTTCCCTCAGCGAACAATCCCGCCAGCAAAACCGCGGACTTCACCTGTGCGCTCGCCACCGGTGATGTGTATTCGATAGACCGAAGCCGCCGGCCGTGAATTTCCAGCGGCGCGAACTCCTCGTCGTGCGCGCGAATTTGCGCGCCCATGCGCGCCAGCGGCTCAATCACGCGCCGCATCGGCCGGCGGCGCAGCGACCCGTCTCCTGTCAGCGTCGAATCGAACGATTGTCCGGCGAGGATTCCCGCGAGCAGACGCATGGTCGTTCCGGAATTGCCGGCATCGAGAGCGCGCCGCGGACGTTGCAAGCCTTTTATTCCGCGGCCCGTAACGCGCACCGTGTCGCCTTCGCATTGAACGTCTGCGCCCAGCGCGCGCAGACATTCGAGCGTGCTGACGCAGTCCGCCGCGCTGGAAAAATGCCGTATTTCGCTTGTGCCTTCGGCCAGCGCCGCCAACATGGCGTAGCGGTGCGATATGGATTTATCTCCGGGAGGCTCCAAGCCGCCCGTGATTGTGCGTGCTGGATGAATCTGCTGCTGGCCCACGGTGCGAGTTTACCATGCTCGCCAATCCTCCCCGGACACAGGCCTTGGCGCGACGGATCGCGGCGTCGAAGGTTGTCATTCTCAGGGCCGACCTGACTTTTTCCCCGCCAGGCCGTAAATAAAGTGAGGAGAGACGAAGATGGGCAAGCGGAAAACCTTGAATGCATTGATACGAACAACTGCAGTTCTCTCGATAGCGCTGGCTATGGCGATCGTTGTGACCATCATCCTGGGACACCACGCCACGCCGCTTCAGGCTCAGCAACCAGATTCGCGCTCCGCCCAGGAGAAAAACCTCCGGTAGTGTCTCAGCGCACCACCGTCTGTTGGCGCGAATTGATTCCGTCTCGTTGCACAGGTATCATGTTAGTTTGATGAACACGGCCCAGCCTCATCTGTCTTCTTTCAAGCCGCTCACCCGGCTGAGATTCCCCGGCTCTCTGCTAGTTGCTCTCGTGGCGCTGCTTTCTTTCGTGGGAACGTGCCGCGCCCAAGACTCTCGGGAGATTCTGCCCCTCGACCAGGTGAAACCCGGCATGAAGGGCTATGCCTACACAATTTTTGCGGGCGACCAGATTGAGAAATTCGACCTCCTAGTCATCGGCGTGATGCCGAATTTTCTCGGCCCCAAGCAGTCCATCATCCTGGTGCAATTGGAGGGGCCTAAAGTCGAACACACCGGCGTAGTTGCAGGAATGAGCGGCAGCCCCGTCTATATCGAAGGAAAACTCGCCGGCGCGCTTTCCCTCAAGCTGGGCATTTTCACAAAAGAACCTCTTGCGGGCGTCACCCCGATCGAGGACATGTTTGCCCTGCGGCTCAACAACGCGGTGATCCCAGCCGCTGCGGCTGCTCCCGAATCTGCGCCATCACAGCTTCCCCTGCCGGCGGAGATAGCGCGAAACGTCCAAGTCCCTTCCAACGCCTATCTGCAGCCGATTCAGGCGCCGCTGGCGTTCTCCGGTTTTCAGCCGGAGGCCGTGCAGCGTTTCGCCGGTGAGTTCGAACGCTACAGCATGGTAGCGACGCAAGGAGGCACGGCGCCCGCGCAGCCCGATGATGCAAAGATTACTCCGGGCGACATGGTCGGCATGGTGCTGGTCCAAGGGGATGCTTCCATCAGTGCCGCGTGCACGGTTGCGGCGGTGCACGGCGATCGCGTGTTCCTCTGCGGGCATCCGCTGTTCGGGTTTGGCTCGGTGCAATTGCCCATGGCCCGTTCGCGTGTCCTGACAACTCTTTCCTCGGAGTTGGCTTCCACAAAAATTGTGAATGTCGGCGGGCCCATCGGAACCATCACCGATGATCGCCTTACGGCCGTTGCGGGGAAACTCGGAGCGGCTCCCCGCATGATTCCGATGGACTTGACTGTCGCTTCTCCGGCCGGCGAAAAGCAGCTCCACTTCGAGCTCATCCAGCATCCCAAGATCACGCCTCTGCTTGTGGCCATCACCGCGTTCAACGGATTGGTCGCCAACCCCGTCTATGGCGAGGGGCGCACCATGCGGCTCAGCGGCGAGATTTCACTGGCCGGTCATTCTGCGGTCCGTCTCGAGAACATGTTCGCGCCGACCGACCAGTTCGTTCCGGACGGAATCTTCGTGGCCCTCACCGTGCAGAGCGTTTTCGCGCGTATCTTCGGGAACCCTTATGAAGCGGCGCGCGTCGAGCGCATTTCCTTAAAAGTCGAAGGGCTGCCGGAGCGGCGCGGGGCGGCGATTGAAAGCGCCTGGCTGGAGAAGGGTGAAGCCATGCCCGGCGAGTCCCTGCGGGTGAAGGTCCTTCTGCGACCCTATCGCGGCGCTCCGCTCATCACCGAAGTTCCCATCACGATTCCTGCGCAAGCAGCGCACGGTTCGACGCTGCGCGTTCAGGTAAGCGACGCCGACTGGATGAACCGCTCCGTACGTCCCTTGACGGTCGGTTCGCCGGGAAACCTGGCTGGCCTCGAGCAACTCATCACCCTGCTAAACAAAGAGCGGCGCAACGACCGCTTGTACGTCGCGATATTCGAGCCGACACCAACCTTGCTCGTTGAGGATAAGGAGCTTCCCAACGCGCCGCTCTCACAGATTAATGTGCTGGACCACAGGAATGCGCCGGGCGGCGCCCAGTTGCTCCGGGAATCGGTGGCCGGCGAGTGGTCCATGCCGATGAATGAAGTGGTTACCGGATTTACCTCGCTCACCATCACGGTGAAGTAGCCGCAGGACCCCCGCGGGCGACTTCCCTATGAGGACAAGGACGATGCCGCATCTTTCGCGAAAACTTCTTGCAGCTCTTCTTCCAGTCTTGCTTGCGGCTGCGCTCGCGCCGCTGGCGCTCGCCGAGCACACGCGCCACTGGAGGCAATCCACACTCGAGGAGTTCCTGCGCGGCACCGCGCACGGAATCGCCGTGCGCAGCGACGGCCGGCTGGTTCTGGCGCCGCGCTTTTCGCCTTTTGCCGACGCGGATTCCGCGTATCTGTGGGCGCTGCGGCTCGACTCGAAAGGAAATCTGTATGCCGCTGGCGGGTCGAACGCCAAAGTCTTTCGGTTCGATTCGGCCGGAAAGGCGGTAAAGGTTTTTGAATCGGATGAATTGGTCGCCCAGGCGCTCGCCGTGGACGCGCACGACAATCTTTTCGTCGCCACATCTCCGGACGGCAAGGTTTACAAGGTCTCCCCGTCGGGAGAGAAATCCGTTTTCTTCGAGCCGAAAACAAAATATATCTGGGACCTCGCCGTGAGCGCCGGCGGCACCGTTTATGTCGCCACCGGGGATAAAGGCCAGATCTTTGCCGTTGCGCCCGATGGCAAGGGCGAACTTTTCTATGCCGCCGAGGAAACGCACATTCGTTCGCTGGCGCTCGACTCCCAAGGGAATTTGCTCGCCGGCACCGAGCCGAGCGGGCGGATCTTGCGCATCTTGACTGCAAACCTTCCCGATAAAAAGAAAAAAGGTGATAAGGACGACGCCGCGTCCTCTGGCCCTGCATTCGTTTTGTACGAAACCTCGAAGAAAGAAATCACCGCTCTCGTTGTGGACCGCGCAGGAAACATATTTGCCGCGGCCGTCGGCGAAAAGCAGCGGCCCGGAGTGATCTTTCCGCAGGTCCCCCAGGTGCCGCTGATATCGCAGCCCATCATCACGACGGGTCCTTCCGTCACTGGGAACGTCAACCCCGGCGCAGTCATCCAGCAACAGCCCGTCTTCGTTCCCTTTCCTCCGGCTGTTTCCAGCGCCGTCTATCGCCTGGCCCCGGACGGTGCTCCCGAGGAGATCTGGAGTTCGCGCGACTCCCTGGTCTACGCGCTCGGTTTTTCCGCCGAGGGAAAGCTGCTGCTGGGCACGGGGAATGACGGCGCCATCATCGAGGTTGAGAGCGCGGGAGTGTTCTCCCATCTCGCAAAAGCCGCCTCGGCGCAGGTCACCGGGTTTGCGCAAGGCCCTTCGGGCAAGATCTTTCTGAGCACGGCAAATCCCGGAAAGGTGTTTACGCTCGGGCCGGACTATGAAGCTGAGGGAAGCTTTGAGTCGCAGCCCTTTGACGCGCGCATCTTTTCCGAATGGGGCCGGCTGGAATGGTGGGGACAAGGCGCAGCGCGCACCGACGCGACAAAAAACGGGGATGCGCGGGTTTCCTTTTATGTGCGCTCGGGAAATACGTCCGACCCGGGCAGAGAGTGGAGCCCCTGGGCCGGGCCGTACAGGGCGCCCTCGGGAGAAAAGGTGGAGTGCCCGCCCGCGCGGTTTGTGCAATGGAAAGCGGTGATCCGCCATGGCCGTCCTGGCGATGATATTGACTGGGTGAACCTGGCGTATCTGCCGAGGAATGTTGCGCCGGCGATTGATGCCATCGTGTTGCAGAACCCTGGTATTCGCATCCAGAGCCCAGCCGCGCCTTCTGCTGGCCCACAAATGCAGCAGCCGGTGCAGTTGAAAATGCCGCCGCAGCCGAATCCGCCGGGGAATATTTCGGTGAACATCAGTGCGGCCCAGATCGAACGAGCGCCACAGAAGTTCGAAGTGCCTCCGCAAGGATTTCAACAGAGAGGCTGGCTCTCGGTGGTGTGGAGCGCGCATGACGACAACGACGACGAACTGCTTTACTCGATCTACTACCGCGGCGAAGGCGAGAACGAATGGAAGCTCTTGAAGGACAAGATCGAGCAGAAACATTTTTCGTGGGACACAACCACAATGCCCGACGGCGCCTACACTCTGAAGATTGTCGCTTCGGACGCGCCGGCGAATCCGCCGGGCGACGCGCTCACCTCGGAGCGCGTCAGCGAGCGGTTCGAAGTGGACAACACGCCGCCCCTGGTCGAGAAGCTGAGCGCAACACCGTTTGTCACTCGCGGCGGCAGCCCTGCCGTGGAAGGCGTTACCATCCGCTTCGAGGCGCGCGACTCCTCGAGCGCCATCGAGCGGGCGGAGTACAGCCTCGACGGCGGCGATTGGACAATCGTTTATCCAACCGGGCGGCTGAGCGACTCGCCGCACGAAAGCTACGAATTCACACTCACCAATCTGGCGGCGAGCGAACACACCGTCGCCGTGCGCGTCTTCGACCATTTTGAGAATGCCGCCAGCGCCAAGACGACGTTCCGCAGCGGTTCCCACCAAACAGGTCACTAGATAAACCGAAGGTCCACCGCGCGCACCTATCCTCGCACCGATTGAGGATTCCCGCGCTCTTCGGGCGGCTTGATGCGCCGGAAGGAAACATAGAGCAGGATGTCGTAGGCCATCTTGATGCCCGCCCCAAAGAACAGAGGGCTCGCAAAAGAAAGGCCGCTCATCGCCAATCCGGCGCCCACGGGGGCCGTGGCATAGGCAACGTTTCGAGTAAGCACCGACATCCCCGTGGCAATGGCGCGCTCGTCGGGCTCGACCACGGCGACAATGTACGATTGGCGCGTCGGGACGTCCATTTCGACGAGCGCTTCGCGGCAAAGAAAGAGCACCGTGGCCCACGCGAAATTCGGCGCAAACGGCACAGCCATCAGAAACAGGCTCGACGGCAGATGGGTGAGCACAATCGTGTTCAGCAATCCGATGCGCCCCGCGAGCCAGGCCGCCACCAGATGGGAAGCAGCGTTGGCCACTCGCGCTCCGAAAAATAGCGGGCCAAGATACTGCTCGCCGATGCCGAAGCGCCGGAAAAACCAGAAGGAAACCAGAGCGGTGGTCAGGAACCCGCCGCCGAAGCTGTCCATTCCGGTCAGCAGGGCGAGGCGCGTGATGCGCCGCCGCGATTCCGGCTTGACTTTGGGCAAGCGGCTGAACGAGCCCGCGCGCGCACTCCCGGGCAATTCCATTCTCGGGGAAAGCGATGCCGACAGAATCGCGGAAAGGAGCGACAGGCAGGCGGCCAGGATCCAGGCCGCGCGGTAGGCCGGCTGCGAAGCCCACAGCCAGCGCGTGCGCAGGAGATGCGGCGCCCCCGCCAGCAGACTTCCCAAAGCAAGGCCGCCGTCGAGCGTCAGCGCATACCAGGCGAGAAGAAAGGTGCGGCGCTCGGGTGTGGTGCTCTGGGGCAGGATGGCCTGCTCGAGGGCGTAGGCGGGCCCGCGGTCGCGTCCCAGCGCGTTGACCATACCGAAGAAGGCGGTGAGGAGCAACCAACCGGGGCGGCGCGTCAGCGCCAGACTGAGCGAGCCTGCGGCATTGAGCAGCGCCAGAAGAGCCAGCGTCTTGCGGCTTCCCGCGCGCGCGGAGAGGAGGCTGGTCAACAGTGTCGCGGCGGCGTTTCCCGCCAGGCCCGCGGTGACGAGAGTTCCAATCGTCTTGATGTCCCATCCCGAGGAACTCAGGTGAATTGCCAGCAACACGCCGGTCATGCCGATGACCAGCGAGCGCAGAAACGCGGCAAGGAACAACAGCGCCTGGTCGGCGCGCGTGCTGCGGGCCAATGGGGATGGTCTGAAAGAAGATTCCGGGGCGGGCATGACGCATCCGACTATGCCATAATTGCGGGATAAACTCGCATCGAGGAAACGGACCGAAATGAGCGCGACACCCACTGCCGAGACCTCCAAGAGCACTGCACCCGACTGGAAGGCCATCTGCGCGGCGCACGAACGCATCGCGCCGCACATTCATCGCACGCCGGTGCTGACCTCCGCCTCGCTCGATCAGATGGCGGGCGCGAAGCTGTTCTTCAAATGCGAAAACCTGCAGAAGACGGGCTCGTTCAAAATCCGCGGCGCAACCAATACGGTTTTTTCCCTCACCGCGGAAGAGGTGGCGCGAGGCGTGGTCACGCATTCCTCCGGGAACCATGCGGCGGCGCTGGCGTATGCGGCAAGGAAGCGCGGGGCGCGCGCCTGGATCGTGATGCCGTCGAACGCTCCCCCGGTGAAGGTCACTGCGGTTGAGGGATACGGCGGGCAGATTACGTTCTGCGAGCCGACGGCCTCGGCGCGCGCGGAAGCGGCAGCGCGGATCGAGCGCGAGACGGGCGCGGTGATGGTTCACCCGTATGACGACGACCGGATTATTGCCGGTCAGGCCACGGCCGCCAAAGAGCTGCTTGAAGAAATCGCGGACCTCGATGCGCTGCTCGCGCCGGTGAGCGGCGGAGGCTTGCTGAGCGGAACGGCTCTGGCGGCAAAGCACATCCGGCCGGGAATTCGCGTCACCGGGTGCGAGCCGGAGAAGGCCGACGATGCGTACCGCTCGATGACTACCGGCCGGCTCCAAACCATCGAGAAGAGCGACACGATTGCCGACGGCTTGCGCGCGGGGCTTGCGCCGCGGACCTTCGCCATCCTGCGGCGGAACGTGGACGCCATCGTTCTGGTCAGCGAGGAGGAAATCATCTCGGCGATGAAAATGGTCTGGGAGCGGATGAA